>ERZ1026854.2376-NODE-2376-length-10764-cov-4.004109_pt1 | contig 10764 bp, 9 predicted proteins | sample MGYA00380157_ERZ1026854 | MGnify/ENA primary metagenome ERZ1026854 (study PRJEB33269, sample SAMEA4719793) | human gut metagenome | biome: human-associated habitat; feature: organic feature; material: feces | place: Cameroon | collected 2013-10 ...
CAGAAAAAGAGCAGCTTTTGAACCACCTTTTGTTGAATCAGCTTCTGGAGACGCTTCCCGACAAGGAGCGGGAGCTGATTATCATGCGGTATTTTCAGGAGAGAACCCAGTCGGAGGTGGCGGCGCGGCTGGGCATCAGTCAGGTGCAGGTGAGCAGACTGGAAAAAAAGATCCTGTTCCGCATGCGCGAGGAGATGATGGCGTAGAGGAGTTCTTAAATTTCTCTGAATTTCGCGTTTTTGTACTTCACAGAAAATTTGACACACGGTATACTGGAGAGGAAGCAGGGAACTTGCAAAGGAAGAGCGGAGAGACAAATGAATCGAAAGAAAAAAGAGATTGCATTCTATATTACCACGGTGTTGAGCTGTCTGGTGGCAATGACCGTCGTAGTCATTGCGGCGTTGTTGATTTATGACAGGCTCATAAGAAAAGAGCAGGAGGAGGCGGAACAGGCGGTCGCTGAGGTTGAGGTGATCACCTACTCCGAGGACGAGGTGAATCTGATGCTGGCGGAGGCAATCGCCACGGCGGAGAGCCAGACGAGAGAGCAGGTTTCCGGGGAAATCCTTTCCCAGATCCAAGACAGTCTCACGGGCGGAACCAGCACGGTGGAGACCCTGCGTCCCCTCTATCCGAACGATATCGTGGTGGTGAGCAACGGCAAATTCCACTTTGTACCTATCAGGGACGATCTGAAAAAGCACGGTCTTCTGGAGGAGAATCTGGAGGTGCTGGAGAACGGGGAACTGCAGTATATGCAGGACGGCAATGTGGTGTCCCACAAGGGAATTGATGTGTCCCACTATCAGGGGGATATCGACTGGGAGAAGGTTGCCGCAAGCGGCGTGGAGTACGCCTTTATTCGTGTGGGCGTCAGAGGCTACGGCGAGGAAGGCAGGATTGTTCTGGACGAAAAATTTGAGGACAATGTGAAGGGAGCCACGGCAGCAGGAGTCAAGGTCGGCGTGTATTTCTTCTCGCAGGCGATCACGGACGAAGAAGCGCTGGAGGAGGCGGATATGGTGCTGGGTGCCATCGAGGGCTATGATGTGACCTATCCCATCGTCTATGATGTGGAAAAGACCAGCGCCGCCCACGGCAGAATGAACCAGCTCTCCGTGGAAGACCGCACCAGAATGGCGCGCATCTTCGTAGACCGCATTAAGGAAGCGGGCTACACGCCCATGATCTATTCCAATATGGAAATGTGGAGTGTCTTAATTGACATGGCCTCCTTCGAGGACATTGAGAAATGGTTTGCCTACTACAAGACCGACCTCTATTTCCCCTACGAGTACGCAGTCTGGCAGTACACCGACAAAGGCACGGTGGACGGCATCAAGGGGGACGTGGATCTGAATATCAGCTTTAAGGAGTGGTAGGTATTTGGATTTTTTGCTCTTCCAGATCCCAATTTTTCTCTGGTTTTGGGATCTGGAAGAAGATTTTTTAAACTAAAACCCCTCTTTTCTTCGTAGAATGCGCAGATCCCTGCGCTTTTTTGCATTCTCCCACTCCATCTGTTCGCCGGGATCCTCCAAAATGAGGGGCGGCACTGACGCAGGCTTTCCGTCCTCGCCCATGCAGACCATGACAAAGTACGCCCGGTTGATGGGATGTCTTGTGCCGTCGGCATCTTCCTTGTAGGTGTCCACGCGCACCTCCATGGAGGTGTTGCCCACATAGGTCACGCGCCCGATCAACACAATCACATCATTCAGAAATACGCCCTCTTTGAATTGCAGATTATCAATGGCAGCGGTGGTCGCATTGTGACCACAGTGCCTTCTCGCCGTGGCGCCTGCCACCTCATCAATCCATTCCAGCAGACGCCCGCCGAAGAGACGGCCGAAACCGTTGATATCCGGATAAATTACCACACGAAGCTGCTCCGTAATCGAATCAGAAACTTTCTTTGGTTCCATCAAAACTTCCTCTTTTCTTTTTCACCGGTACATTTCATATATTACAGTTTAGTACAGGATGAAAGATTTGGCAAGAGAGGCGGGGGATGCCAACCCCACGACCTGAGACAGGGACGAACTATACCTCCGAATCTGCCAGTCCCTGTGCGTATGCAACCAACTTCAATCTGACAACCTCCGCTTTGTAGATAATATCTGTGATTTACAGTGTTTCAGGTGCAATGTTAAGCGCACTGTTTTCAAATGTAAACGGGCAAAAGAATAACCACCGGTTTTTGATGTGTCGGTGGTTAGCATTAATTCGGATTTTGGCGGTAAAATGCAAACAGGCGGAAAACTTTTTTAGCTTTCCGCCCATCCATTATACGATATGTTTTTTATGTATCTGCCTTACTGGTTAAGGTGCGTGATGGTTTCGCCCAGAGCATTTAGGTTGGCGGTGATCTCCGCGCTGGTGGTTGCCATGCCCTTGGCAAGCTTCTGTACCTCGTCGGCAACGACGGAGAAGCCGCGGCCGTGCTCGCCTGCCCGTGCAGCCTCGATGGAGGCGTTGAGTGCAAGGATTTGCTGACGCTTGCTGTAGCCTTCGATTTGTTTGGTGCGCTCATTGGCAGCTACGATCTGGGAGGCAGCAACGGCGATGCCGTCCTTCAGCTCGTTGACAAGCGCCTCATTGCGCATGTTGGCGTAGCTTGCGCGCACAAACATGTTGATTACGTCGCCCAAAAGATTGGCGGATGCGTCAATCTGCTCTCTGGTCTTCACGCTTACTTTGTGGAGTGCGTCGATGTATCTGTCCTCGTTGATACCGAGTTCTCTTGCGGTTGTACGGAATTTCTGCTCGTCGGGATGCTCCGGGAGTACCTGGCCGCCGATGATGCTTCCGAGTACGGTTCCGTCATCGAGGGTGATGGGAATGCCGAAGTCTACCAGTCCGGCGTGGCAGGGGTATACACCCGTTCCCTCACGATCACATTTTTCGCAGCGTTTCTTTCCCTCTGCGCTGCCGCGGGTCAAGTCGATGCAGAACTCGGTAAAGTTGTAGCAGTCGCTGATATACTTTCCGTCCGCGCCAACCGCTACAGTAGCAAGTCCTGTGCTGACTGCCCAGTGCCTCATAATCTGCTCAAATTTCTCCATGTCGCAAAAATCCTGGATTTTCATGGTGTTCTCCTTTGCAACTTTTTCTTTATTTTAACATAGTTGAGGGGGTGAGACAAGGTTGCGAAAACGGTTTCGCGCTCTTAAAAATGTATATTTTTCAAAACATTTGGGTATGTTATCGCTCAGCAACTGTTTGCGGAAAGGCTGGTGCATATGGCAGGAACGGTATGTTACATCAAGTTGAATCAGAATGTTGAGGTTATGTCGGAAGATGTATACATGAAGGACGCGGGAAGCGTCTATTGCGCGGACAAAGCGGTGGCAGCCAAGGTAAAGAGTATGCGGATTCACAAGTTTCAGGAGAAGGATTGCAAGCGGTGTGTGATCAGTGTGCTCAAAATTACGGAGATGATAGAGCAGATGTGCCCGCAGGTGACGGTGGAGAGCGTGGGAGAGAGCGATGTGGTAGCGGAGTGGGTCAAGGTAAATAAGCACAAGGGAACCGCACAGCTTTTCAAGATCATCCTGGTTGCGATTATCAGCTTCTTCGGCACGGCGTTTACCATCATGGCATATCACAATGATATCGGCATTGCGGAGGTGTTCGCGCAGATTCACAGGCTGGTCATGGGCAGTGATCCGGAAGGGGTATCGGCGCTGGAGGTGGCCTATTCAGCGGGACTTTCCATAGGAATTATTGTGTTCTTTAATCATGTGGGCGGCAGGCGGCTCACGAAGGATCCTACGCCGATCGAGGTGGAGATGCGGAAATATGAGACAGATGTGAACACGGCGCTTGTGGACACCGCCGAAAGAGAGGGCAAAATCATCGATGTGGAATAGTTTGAAATACTTGTTTCTGATTGTGTTCGGCGGGAGCTTTGGCATGCTGGCAGCCGCCGGTGTGTTCACCGTGCTTGTGGCTGTCGGGCTGATTCCACGATTTGCGGGTAAGACGCACACAGCGGGAAAGGTGTTTTTATATGAAGAAATGGTGATCGCCGGAACGGTGGTGGGATGCATCGTTAGTGTGTTTGAACGTTTTTTTCACTTTGATGTGTGGATGGCGGCACTGGGGCTTTCCGGCAGGGCTGTGGAGGCGATAGGACTTGCCTTTACCGTATTGTTCGGGCTGTTTGCCGGCATGTTTGTGGGATGTCTTGCACTGGCGATTGCGGAGATGTTGGACAGTATTCCGATTTTTGCGCGGCGGGTGGGCTTCCGGCATGGTCTAGGCATCGCGATCTGTGCCATGGCTGCCGGAAAATTTGCAGGCTCTCTTTTGTATTTCATTTTAGGCGTGCACGACTGGGTATGAGGTATAAAATAGATGATTTGTGCGGATAGTATAGGTTACAATGATGCAGCGGAGGCAACGGTTTATGAAGGAAATTTTGAAGAGTGACATGCAGGCTACAACCGGAAAGCGCGGGGAGTTACGCAGTATGCAAGGCGTGGAACAGGAAACGCCTGTCAAGCAGAGTGCAGAAGATTTGGAATGTGTGCAGTGTGCATCTGCCGATGTGGAGAGCAAGAAACAGAATTATGAGAAGTATGTGAAGGAGATGACGCCGGTTCATAATTTCTGGCTGCAGCTTCTCAAAGCCTTTCTGGTGGGCGGTCTCATCTGCGTACTGGGGCAGGGCATCCTGAATTTTTGCACGGGTGTATTGAACGTGGACAAGGATACCGCCGCCAGCCTGTGTACGCTGGTGCTGATTTTGTTAAGCGTCCTGCTCACCGGCTTTAACATTTATCCTTGCATTGTGAAATGGGGCGGAGCGGGCGCGCTGGTGCCCATCACCGGTTTTGCCAATTCCGTGGCAGCTCCCGCCATCGAATTTAAGAAGGAGGGCTGGGTGTTCGGCGTTGGCTGTAAGATATTTACCATTGCCGGACCTGTCATTCTCTATGGCATTTTCACCAGTTGGGCATTGGGCGTGATCTGCTGGCTTTGGCAGTTCTTTTAAGGGGTGTCAGGGGAAAGATAATGTAAAAATAGTGAAATAATAGTGAAATAATAGTGAAACAATAGTGGCTTTATTTGCCTGCGTGGGATATAATGTTTGTAGGGTTTTTAGGATGAAACCGGGAGGGAAAAGCATTGATAAAAGTCACATTGACCAATGAGATATTGGAAAGAATATCCGCCATTGATGAAAATCGTTATCTGCTAAATTCTATAAAGCTGCCGTCTGTGACAAAGAACAGATTGAGAAAAAACTCCAAGAAAAAGAGTTCCTATGCATCCAACAAAATCGAAGGAAACCCGCTTACGGAGCAACAGGCGGATGAGGTCATTGAACGAGATGGACATAAGCACTTTCTGAAACCTGAGCAGGAAATCAGAAATTATTTTTTGGCGTTGAATCTGTTGGAGGAAAAGATTAAGAGAAAAGAAAAGTTTTCTGAGAAAATGCTTCTTGAAGTACAGGCTATGGTGGAAAAGGGTGCGTCAAAGGAAAAAATCGGTCTGAGGGGGCCGATGCCTCCGGGAGTGCTGTTTGCTGTATATGATTCGGCGAGTGGAATGGCGGAATACATTCCGCCGGAATGCGTGGATATTCCGAAACTTTTGGAGGAACTTGTTGAGTATGTCAATACCACGGATGATCATCCGCTGATTATCGCAGCGGTAGTCCATTACCAATTAGTCACGATCCATCCGTTTGAAGATGGAAATGGCAGAACCGCAAGATTGATATCGGGATACATACTGGATTCTTATGGTTATGGATTTGGTGGAATAGGATCTTTGGAAGAGTATTTTGCGTATGATCCTGATGAGTATTATGCATCACTGCAGATGGGACTGCCGGCGTTGTATTATTCGGGAAGAGAGAATCCTCCGCATCCTGAAATCTGGGTAAACTATTTTCTTCGTATGGTGGAATTGTATTCAAGAAAAGTATGTGAGTTATCCAAAGGGGCAGAATCTCTTGATTTGAAGGGAAGCCTGTCGTATCTGAATCCGGGAGAGAAGGAACTGCTGCTGGTTCTTTTGAAGGGAAAATTGCTGGTTTTTACGCCGATAGATATAAGCAGAATAATGGGAGTCACAAACAGGACAATTATCTATCGTTGCGTTAAACTCACGAATAATGGCTTTCTGACACCCAATATTGTAAATCAGAGAATCCGTTCCTATTCCCTGAGCGAGTTCGCAATCAAAAATGAAAAGAAAATTATTTCTTTGCTGCGTTGAGGTACCTGAAACAGTCCCCATCCCCGGGATCCTGCCAAAGCAGGATTCCGGGCCGGGGACAAAAAATCAGAGTCTGATTTTTTATACTACCAGGAAGAACTTCACCAGGAACAGCAGGGAAATGATGTAGGTCAGGATGGACACATCTTTTGCCTTGCCGGTGAAGACCTTGATTACGGAGTAGGAGATCAGGCCGAGGCCGATGCCGTGTCCGATAGAACCGGAGATGGGCATTGCGATCAGCATCAGTGCTGCAGGAAGGCTCTGGGAAATATCTTCAAAATCAATTTTCTTCAAGCCTGTCAGCATCAGAAGTCCTACATAGATCAGTGCGGAAGAGGTTGCAGCAGCAGGAATGATAGCCGCAATCGGCGCAATGAAAATACATGCAAGGAACAGGATGCCGGTAGTGAGGGCGGTAAGACCTGTACGGCCGCCTGCTTCCACGCCGGAAGCGGACTCCACAAAGGTGGTAACGGTGGAGGTACCGGTCAGGGCGCCTGCGATGGTGCCGACTGCGTCAGAGGTCAGCGCCTCCTTCATCTGAGGCATATTGCCCTTGTCGTCAACCATTCCGGCGCGGGAGGCGGTGCCTACCAGAGTGCCGATGGTATCAAACATGTCGATGATACAGAAGGTGATCACCAGCGTGATGACGGTGAACCAGCCGATGCTGAACAGATGACCGAAGTCAAACTTGAACAGGGTGGTCTGTGCCATATCGCCGAAGGCGGGAAGGAAGGATGCATTTGCAAGGGAAGCAAACGGATTGATGCCAAGGAAAATTGCCTCGCCTGCCCAGTAGATAACGGAGGCTGCCAGCATACCCAAAAGCACGGCACCCTTAATGCCCTTCTGTGCCAGAATGATAATCAGGAAAAGTCCAACAAACATGGTGACAACGGTCAGAACCATCTGAGCGTAGCCGTCTCCCATGTTGCTCTTTGCAAGGCTGGGGGTCAGAGAACCGAAGAAGTCGCGCATTACATAGAAAGTGCCTTTCTCATTGATTACGCCTGCGTTGGAGCCCACGCCGATGTTCAGAAGCATCAGACCGATTGCGGGGGCAATGCCGAGACGAATGCCAAGGGGAATGGCGTCTACGATCTTCTCACGCACATTGAGGACGGAGAGGATCAGGAACAGAACACCCTCGATCAGGATAATGCAGAGGGCAGCCTGAAAGGACTGCAGATAGCTAAGACCGGTCAGGCTTACGATGTTGGTAACCACAACGGCGAAAAAGCTGTTAAGTCCCATGCCGGGTGCCATGGCAAAGGGCTTGTTTGCAAGAAACGCCATCACAATGGTACCGATTGCAGATGAAATACAGGTGGCAAGGAACACACCGTTCCACAGTTCGGATCCCCCCTGAGAACCGAAGTAAGTTAAAAGATTGGGGTTCAGGGCAATGATGTAAGCCATTGTCATGAACGTGGTCAGACCGGCGACAATTTCGGTGCGCACGGTCGTACCGTTTTCTTTGAGCTTGAAAATTTTCTCCATAAGAAATCTCTCCTTTGTGTATTTTAAAAACACTTCTATTATAAAGAAATCTTAACAAGACTGTCAACAGAGTTGCATGGATAATGTAACGAAATGAAAAAGATAAAATTTCCATATGTTTCAAGAAAATTTAGAAAATGTTACAAAAGTATTTCAGATTTTGATGTGATGTGCTATAATACAAACTTGAACTGCATATTACTGTTAATGTAACCAAAGAATGGGATGTCCGAATGGGGCAAAGCGATAGATGAGGAAAACATGAAGAGAAGAATCGGAGATGTGATATTGGTGATCTGCCTGCTGCTGGGATTGACTTATGCGGCGCGGCAGAGTGGAATAGAGGAGCGGAGCGGCATCAGCGTGGCAGCGGCGGAGGCGTATGCGGCCGGCATTGACAGTGTAAGTGTGACGGAAACTTACGCCGGTGCGCAGCCGGGCGCGGTTACTAGCGAGAACGGTGCACAGGGAAGCACAACAGAAACGACAGGTGCAGCAGGAACGGACGTAGCAGTACAGTCCGCCGGAGCAGATGTGGCAGTAGAAACCGGAGCAAACGCACCCGCACAGTCCAACGGTGTGACAGGAACAGAATCAGCGCAGCCGGGCGTGGTCGCAGGCGAGAATGGCACACAGGAAAACACAACAGGAACGAGTGACACAGCAGGCACAACCGAAACACCCGCCCCCACCCAGACTGCCGATGCCCGCACCGAGGGCGGTGTGGCAGAGGTGCTTTCGGCTGGAAAGACCGTATTTGGCATGAGCGGGCAGAAGGGAATGCCCGGCAGTGACGGAACGGTTTCCGGCAATGGTTTTGACGGCACGGTATCCGATGGAAACGGCGCAGCAGACATATCCGGTGGAGACGCCGTGGAAGACGATGCGGCGGTGACGGATGTCTCTGCGGGGGATGCTGCAGAGGAAGATGAATACGCGAATCTGGCGATTGCCGATGTAAACAAATATGTGAATGTGAGAAAAGAGCCCAACACGGATTCGGAGATCGTGGGCAAGATATACAGCGGCGCGGTGGCGCAGATCCTTGCGGTGGCGGGCGATAACGATGACTGGTTCCAGATCGTTTCCGGCAGCGTGGAAGGATATATCAAATCAGAGTATTTCATATATGGCGATGCGGCGCTGGATGTGATCGATCAGTATGTGACCAGATATGCCAAGGTGCAGGTAGCCAGACTGAACGTGAGAAAGGAGCCCACCACGGATTCCAAGCGGATCGGCTATGTGGATGAGGGCGAGAAGATATTGCTGCTGGAGGATTGCGGCGACTGGCTCAAGGTGCAGTACACGGACAGCAAAGAGGGATATGTTTCCGCAGAATATGCGGAGGTCGTGGAAGAATTTGTCTATGCGAAATCCATTGAGGAGGAGCGGGCGGAGCTGGCGGCAAAACAGGCGCTGGCAGCGAGAGAGACCGTGTCCGAGCAGAAAGCGCCCGAGAGCACGACGATTGTATTCCCGGAGACAAGCTACACCTCCAACGAGGAGCTGCGCAGGGCAATCGTAGATTATGCGCTGCAATACGAAGGTTACCGCTATGTGCATGGCGGAAGAAGCCTGGCAAACGGTACGGACTGCTCGGGCTTTACCTGCTATATATACGCGGATTTCGGCTATTCCATCAGCAGAACGCCGGACGGACAGTACGGCAAAGCGGGACGGGCAATCTCCTATGAGGAGATCCAGCCGGGAGATATCATCTGCTATTCCTCCAACGGAGGCAAGTCCTGTACGCATGTGGCACTTTATATCGGGGACGGAAAGATCATTCATGCCGCCAACTCAAGAAAAGGTGTCATCATCGGCAGGGCCGACTATGACACCATTATCGGAATCAGAAATGTAATTGATTAAGCAGACCCTGTTATTGGGAGAGCGCTTGTTCCTTTGTGAGCATCCACTCTCCCAATATTTCATTGCTCCATTTTGTAAGATCGTCGAGGGAGAGCGTCACGCCGCCGTAGGAGCGGATGCCGTGTGAGGAGGCAAGCTCCGCGGTATAATTTTCCAGAAAATAAACATTTTCAAAGCGAACCCGGTTGTTGTACTGGCAGACCATGGGGATGGCTCCGGTTTTTTCGGAGGTGATGGAGATGCCGTCCTCCGCCACATGGAACGTCACCCATGCCATTGCTTCCAGCATGCTCTGGGCATTTTTTTGCGTGGATACATAGTTGCCCAGCGAATAAAAGCAAAGGGCGCGGTTCCCGTTTTCCGCCTCCACCCATTCCACCGGCTGGATCACATGGGGGTGTGTGCCGATGATCAGATCGGCACCTGCTTCTGCCATCTGCATGGCAAATTCCTTCTGGTATTTGGAGGGTTTCGTGCTGTACTCGGTTCCCCAGTGGGGGCAGACAATCACGATGTCCGCAGCCTCCTTTGCCCGTTCAATATCCGAAAGCACCTGCGGATTCAGTGTGGTGAAATCAAGCCGGTTCCGCTCGTTGTAGCTGCACAGGAAATTCAGATGTCCTACGACGGAGGAGGGAATGGTTTCCGAGTTGGGGCTGTATGTGTAATTCAGCACGGCAAAGGTCACGTCATCGACGGTGATCAGCGGAAGCTCCTCCACTTCCTCCTCCGTCTCATAGATGCCGGTCACCAGCACCTCCGGGTGGGTTTTCCAGAAGGCGGCACAGCTAAGCAGACCGTCCACGCCCTGATCGGCAGAGTGGTTGGAGGCTTGCAGCACCACATTGAAGCCTGCGGCGGCGATGGCGTCCCCCACCTCTGTCGGGGAATTGAAGCGGGGAAATCCGGAGAAGCCCCGGTCATTTCCGCCTAAGATCGTTTCCTGGTTGATGATCTTAACATCTGCATTTTCCAGCATATCAGAGATGCTTTCAAACAAAAAATCATAATTTAAGCTGCCGTCCTCCTGCGTTCCCGTTTTTACAATCCCCATATGCAGAAGGTCATCGCCGACCGCCATCAGGGTGATGTCCCGCTCGGGGAAGGGGGTGGGCGTGGGCTCCGGCGTGGGTGTGGGTACAGGTG
>ERZ1026854.2379-NODE-2379-length-10760-cov-4.711443_pt1 | contig 10760 bp, 6 predicted proteins | sample MGYA00380157_ERZ1026854 | MGnify/ENA primary metagenome ERZ1026854 (study PRJEB33269, sample SAMEA4719793) | human gut metagenome | biome: human-associated habitat; feature: organic feature; material: feces | place: Cameroon | collected 2013-10 ...
GAATGGCTCAAAATGTAGTTTCAATGGAAAAATTCCATTTACAATGGTTTTTGTAAAGGCGAAAAATGACCGCGGAATGGCTGCAAAATGGATTTTAGGCAACAAAAAAGGGACAGCGCAAAAACGCCGCCCGAAACAAAACGGAGCGAAAACACTCGGAAGATATAAAAGGAATGAAACTCAAAATATGCCGACGAGCGAAGAATTATGGGGCGATTCGCCAAGCGGTTTAGCGGCGAACGCCCCATTTCGCTCGGCTTTGAGTTGACCTTTTTATCCGAGTTTAAGTGAGTTGTTTGGCGGGTGCTTGACCGCACCGCGAAGCGGTGCGCTTGTATAAGTCAAGCACCCGCCAAAGTGCCATTTGAAATTTTGAAGCAAAAAATATTTGTTTTCTGTACAATATAGTTGTTCAATAAAATTCGGAGGAAATCATTATGATTTATGGCTACATAAGAGTAAGTACTGACAAGCAGACAGTTGAAAATCAGCGATTTGAAATCGAAACATTTTGCGATAGAAATTTAATAACTATCGACAAATGGATAGAAGAAACCATTTCCGGAACGAAAGATTATACCAAAAGAGCTCTTGGGAAAATCTTAAAACGCTTAAAAAAAGATGACGTAATAATTTGTTCAGAAATATCACGATTGGGAAGAAGCCTATTTATGATAATGGACATTCTTAACATCTGTATGAGCAAAGAATGTAAAGTTTGGACGATTAAAGACAATTATAGACTAGGTGATGATATTCAAAGCAAAGTTTTGGCTTTCGCTTTCGGCTTGAGCGCAGAAATAGAACGCAATTTAATTAGTCAGCGCACAAAAGAAGCTCTAGCGCGAAAGAGAGAAGAAGGTGTTATACTTGGACGCCCTAAAGGACGAAAATCTTCTCATACAAAACTAACCGGTAAAGAAAAAATCATAATCAAAATGCTTAACGAACATATAGCTCAAACTCAAATAGCAAAAAAGTTGCATGTCGATAGAGCAACCCTCTCATTGTTTATCAAAAGAAATAAGCTAAAATAAAACGAGCAATTATATTCAACAAAATAGTCAAAGCATAAGTTATTCTTCTCGAGAGGATCGTTGGACTATAATAAATGGAATTGAGGCATCAATAAAGGCAAAAATAATAAAGGCAGGCAAAAGTTTGTCCGAATGGGATATAAGTATATATAGAGGTGTTTTAACCGGCTATAACGACGCATTTATAATTGATGGACAAGAAAGAGAACGATTAATCAAAGAAGACCCGAAATCTGCCGAAATAATACGACCGATTTTAAGGGGCAGAGATATTAAAAAATATGAATACGTTTTCTCTGACTTATGGCTGATCAATGTACATAATGGGGTTAAATTAAAGGGAATACCTCCCGTTGATGTAAATGATTACCCCGCAATAAAAAGGCATTTAGATAAATTTTTTCCAATGTTAAGCAATAGAACCGATAAGGGAGATACTCCATATAATTTGCGAAACTGCGTTTATATGGACGATTTTTCTAAACAAAAAATAATCTATCCTGAAACAACACAAGGAGCGTATTTCATTGTTGATAACGGAGAATTCTATATTGACAAAACCTGTTTTTGTATGATTGCAGATCAGCCTTTTTATTTGTTGGCTACGCTTTCCTCGCAACTATTTGAATTCTCCTACAAACAGCTGTTTTCCAGCATAGAGCTAGGGGTAAATGGATATCAATACATCAAACATGCGCTTGTTTTATTGCCAATTATTGACCCTAAAACAATTGATAATGCTATTCTTGATAAAATACAATATTTGGCTCGAAAAGCAATGCATTCAACTGATACACAAACAAAAAAAGATGTCATAAAAGATATAGACGAACTTATTTATAGCCTTTATGACATCTCAGAAAAAGAAGTTGATTATATAAAAAGCTTGTTATAGGTTATCGATATAATCAATTACCTCTTTTGTTAAGTTGTATAATTTGTTGACGGCGGCATCTATTTCCTTCAGCAAAACAAATCTATCCGGCGAGGGCGTAGTTATTAGATTCCTATACAAATCAACTAATATCATATCATTGTCGCGATATGGTATATGGATTTTTTCAAGGAAATCACGCCCTTTTCCCCCGGTTTGATTTGCGCTTTGCAAAATAATCTTATTAAAGAGCTTTGAATTTAGTACGCAAATTAAGTATTCTAGATGCTCTCCCGTAATAATATAGCACTTATTGTTTACATACACTTCTTCGTCTATAATGCAGGCATCCATTTCTTCGGAAATCTCTCGATAAACGATTTTTTGTTTAGAAAAATCGTCCCAATAACTTATCGAATCTTGCGTTTCATACCATTTATTATTCGTTTTCTTTCGAGCTCTAATGTTTTGTCCGTTGATTGAGTATACACGACCAGTTTGTTCCAGTCGCTCCATTCCAAATGAAAGCAAGTGACGTTTAATAGCAGGATAATAATCAATATTATAATGTCTGCTTGGGAAGAGCGAAATAAGCCAAAGGTCAGCATAAGAGTAAGAATATTTTTTAATATCTCTGCCCCTTAAAATCGGTCGTATAACTTCGGCTGATTTAGGATCTTCAGCAATTAGTTCATCTTTTGTTTTACCGTTAATAATAAAAGCCTCATTAAATCCCGTTTTAACTCCATAGTTAATTTGGATATTCCATTTTTCAAGAGGAATGCCTTTAGTTTGAATTTTCATCCGAATACTGTTTTCAATTACACTCATGATAATCCAGCTTGAGTTGGAAATGAATTTATCAATGGTACCATTTTGTTGAATATAATTGCTCAAATTATTTCTACATTTATCTTTTATTAAGCAAGCCTGCGTCTGTCCTGCATTGTTTTCTTTTTTGAAAAGCAAAATGTTTACATCTACCGTCGCCGATTCAAACACTTTTTGTCCAGCAAAATCAATCAAAAGGACTGGATTAGTCTTTGATGCAAGAAAGCTGCGCAATTTTTCACCATATCCTGCACGCATCCATTTGTTTGATGTAATATATGTAAGTATTCCGCCTTCTTTAAGATTGTTGTATCCTGCCTCATAAAATAGACAATAAACATCTCCTGTTTTTGCAAAAGTTGTGTATCCTTGTTTCGAATAAACTTCAGCCATTGCTCGAATTGATTTGTCTTGTAATTGAATATATGGTGGATTTGCAATAACGATATCAAATCCATCTTTTATGCCAAACATCCATTCAGGATCAAACCACGTGGTTGGTTGACTTTCAAACGGCTTCCATTCAGACAACAGTTGATATTTTAACGAAGCCTGTTTTTGATAGTTTGTAATAGTGTTCAATAGCATATCCTGTTGCAATGTTTTGAACTCCAACTTCAATTCTGTTCTTCTATCGTTGTCTGCATTAAAGTATTCTTCACGAATATCGCGAAGGGCTTTAATATGATCTTGATTTTCAAAAAGCGACATTTGCATTGTTTCATCACTTTCAAGGGGAATAAGCGAATTTGCGACAATAAACTTAAAATCAAGGTTTGGAAGCGGATTTATACCCCTATTCGGTTCGTCATCATAAACCTTTTCTTCGATAACCAGCGACAAGAAACAACGCAGGCGAGCAATTTCGACCGCGATTGGCTGAATGTCAATTCCAAAAATAGAGTTTTGAATAACCGTAAGTTTGCGGATATAATCCAAAGAGCCGGCATTGAATTTCTTTTCAAATTCTTTTCTAATCAAGAAACTAACGTTTTCGGTTGCTTTGTTGAACCACAATGTTGCATCAGGATCAATTTCTTGCAACATATAGACTATTTTTTGCAGCACACCGATAGGGAAAGCTCCCGAACCACAAGCGGGATCGAGCACCGTAACAGAGTATAATGCATTTACAATCGCTTTCTTTTCTGTTTCAGAAAAAGATATAAGTTCGTCATCTTCCTTGCCGTAACTTATGAGTGCTTTCAACTTTTCGTCCGAAATTTCGGTTTTTGTTTTAAGATGCTCAAGGATACTGCTGTCAACCATATAATCGACGATATCTCTCGGCGTATAAAAACTGCCGGTACTCTTCTTTGCGTTTTCTCCGGTTTCCGGATTGATTTCCGCAAGTAAGTTTTCAAAAATCCTACCGAGCATTTCGGGGTCGATAGACAGTTCGATATCGTAAGACGTGTTTTCGTCAACCGTAAAGTTGTATTGTCCTAAAACGGCATAAAATCTATCGAACCAATCGTTTGGAATGGTTACAACACCATATTGCCCGGATTGTAACTCGGGAGAAAATTTGTAATGATCGTCAACATGAGGGCTGAAAAGTCCACCATTCAAATAAGGTATTTGATTATAGATTGCTTCTTGCGCAAATTTTCCTTTGCGACGCGGAATACTTGTATTCAGCAATTCAAAAAACAGAGGTTCAAGTACATCGTGATAGTAATTGCCGGCAATTTTAATATCTTTGGTGTTGAGCAGTGTTTCAGGGATAAGAGAAACTCCGTTTTCGCTCTTCTTTTCTTTCAGAAACCAACAAAAAACTATACGACCGATAAGTCGCACTGCAAATTCGGCATACTTATTTTGATCAGTCACGCCGTATATATTAAGTTCTCTATTGAAAGTCTTGCCATCACGTTGTCCACCAACCAATCTTGTAAAACAAGCGGCGATTTCGCTGTAAAATTGCTTATTTACAACTTCGACAGAAAAGCGGTTGATGAGTTCGTCAAGAGAGTTTACTTTCCCTTTCCCTATTAAGAAGTCATACGCGGTTTTTGTTTTTGTACCATAGCCCAAGCTGTATGAATATCTGCGAGGATTTGACAATACTTTTACGACCTTTTCGCCGTTGAATTCATATTTGCTTGTCAAAAGAGAAAAGCGGTAATTGAGATTGTCAGCATTTGCAAAAGCAACAATGGCATTGTTTATTCCGAGTCCACGCAAAATCTTAAACATTTCTTGCGTAATGGTGACACGGCGATTATGAGAGCCTGTTTTAAGTATAACCTCAAAGACCGTCACCTCACACTTGTCGGAATATCCCAATTGATTAACCGATTCGAAAATGTTGTTTTTGAACTCAACTTCATGTCTATCCGAAACAAAATCCGGCAATAGCATATCATTGACAACATACAAAAAGTTATCAATGTGGTATTCTTTTTTAAGTATTTCTTCTGCTTCTTTAATCGTTATCATTTCTCAAATCCTCGGTAAACATTATTAATTCCGCTTGTGCGTCGATTGCTTCTACTCTTGTTTTTATTTGAATTATGTAGTGTACGGGAATTTTACGTTTCAATTCAGTTAACGTTTCCGTTGCCGTGCCTTTTTTGACAGAAATCGCCGCAAGATACTTTAATTCGCCGTCACTCAAATCGTCATATTTTTTTATGACGTCAATAAGATCTGCAAGATAATCTTTTTCCGTCGGGCAAACAACTAACAATTGTTGCAAGTTTTCAAGAGCTTCGCTCTTTCTCTTATCCATTTTTATTTTCGGATGCGGTTTTTTAATCTCATCACGCAAAATCTTGAACTTCCTGTCAAGTTCTTCGTCATATTCATACCCGTTTTCTTCGAGCGACGACGCAAATAAATGAAGCACTTTATCAGCCGGTACAATTTGTGCCTGAGTCGCAGAAGGTAGTGCGTATGCAAACAATGCGTTATCGCCACGCTTTGCGAACGAAATGGCGCATGCTTCTCCTTGATTCTTTCTAACGATTCTTGCCCGTTCGGGAATAGCATACACAGAATCAGCCAAACTCATATTGTGTTTGACAGAATTATATATGTTTCGATATTCGTTATCCCAACTTCTATCATTGCTTTTTTCGTCAGCCTCTTCATAGCGATTTCTGAAGTAACTTTGCAGTGTTTCATCCGGCGTGAGTGTTTTTGTATCACTTCCTACAATGTTGTTTATCAAAAGCATTTTCAATGTCGAAATACCTTTGATAAGCGTATTTTCTTCGCCTATATCAGTAGGGAAAAAGTTGTAGATATAGATGTTATCGAACATTTTTTTATTGATACGGTTAATACGCCCGATCCTTTGAACAACCCTTGTAGGATTGTAAGGAATGTCGTAGTTGATAATAACGCCTGCTCGGTTAAGGTTAAAGCCTTCACTCAACGCATCGGTTGCCACAATGATATCATAATCGTTTAGTTGTTCTTCTTTTTTACAAGATGCGTCAAAATTACGCTTTACTATGCTTCTGTCAATCTGAGAAGCACCACCGGTATATAACAGAACCTTGAACCCATCTTTTTCGAGGCAATCCTTTACATATTCGGCGGTATCTGCATATGTTGAAAAAACAACGATTTTTCGATTTGGATTTTCTGCGAGCGATGTTGAAATTCGATTTTTTACAACATTATATTTTGGATCAATGCCTATTTCATCGCTCTCGAACCAATCTGTATATATTCCTTTCAATAACTCAATATCGCTTTTAACCGCGCAGATAAACTCTTCTCTAAAGAACGATTTTTCAATTGGAATTGCTTTCTTTTTTATTTTATTGATATCAACACCGATTTCGTCTATGCTCTTGATTTCGTCAAGCGTTTCTTGAATTTCCTCGTCATCGGGATCTGGCAAATATCCGCTTTTTTTGATAGGAACATATCCTTTATCCCACCATTTAATTATATTTTCGTAGGACGAAAGGATACTTGTCAACGTTGACTTAAACGCAGACTTCGAACTTTCAAAACGCATTACCAATAATCTTTTTATGAACATTGCCAAGTTTCGTTGAGAAAGCTGAATATTCATCTCGCCGAAAAACTCGCCGTACTGCTTCATAAATGCATCAGGATTTACAAGGTACGCAGACGGGTTATATCTCGCACAAATGAATTTGTTACTTAGCAAATCAAGCGTATGCAAATATAAAGGACGAATGTCAGCCAAATCATATTCTACAAGTTCTGGACCGACAATTTTCGGAAATTGAATGTTCTGAGCTTTCAGATCATCCGCATATTCCTTTATTTCTTGTAAATCTATACGACTGCGACGGACAATAACCGGGTCAATCAATATCCTCAGTTGTTGACTAAGCTTGTCGAGTTCGGCTTTTATTTCAGTTGTAAGATGTTTCTTTCCTTCTTTTTCCAAACGATTGTATTGTGCAATCAATTCGTGAAAACGCACCCCGAGATTATCTACAGAGTGAATAGTGGACCGACTTGGCGTTTGGAACAATTTAATCAACGCAAACAAATCCTGCGGTCTATTGTTGTATGGTGTCGCCGTAAGCAAAATAACTTTGTTTTCAGGATGGGAACGAGTAAGTTGATGTAATAATTGATAACTGTCGCTTAACTCGTTGCGGTAACGATGGGCTTCGTCTATAATATATAAAATGGGATTAGGATCTGACGAATACGCATCATATAATTCTTGAATTCTTCCGCTACTGCAAACTCTAACTCCCCGAAGTCCAAAATCTTGTTGATAATCATTCCATTGCTCCACCAAGTGTGGCGGAGCAATTATAACTGTCCTTTTGATATCCAAATTATAAGCGATTGCGGAAGCCACGACAGATTTACCCAAGCCTACAACATCGGCAATAATCACCCCGTTATTTTTATTGATACAATCAACACCATATTTAATAGCATCCAACTGATATTTGAGATTTGAAAATTTACCGTCTGTAATTTCATAGGGCGATTTGACGATGCTATTCTCGAGTGAAGCGTATAGTTCAAATAGAATTCTAATGAAAATTTGATATGGCGTAGGCTTTGCAAAGATCCAAAGCTTTGTTTTTATACTTTCGATAAAATCGTTATTCCCGTTTTCCACACACACATCAATAGCTTTACTGTCGTTCCATAATTGTTCGAAATGCTCGGAATACTCATCATATTTGCTGTTATCGCTATATCTTTCATTCATTTCACCTTGCCCACGCAAGCCATTATAAGTAAAGTTAGACGATCCCTGAAAAACAACTCCCTTTTGATCGCCGAAGCAAGAGTACTCTGGCTTGTTTGTCAATATATATGCCTTTGCATGGTTTGGAGAAGAAGTAAGCCTGATTTCGAGCGTTCCGTTCTCAATCTTTTCAAGAAACATTTTAAAAATCTTTTGGCTATCGGTAGAGTCAAATTCTTCCGATAGAGATGATTTATTAAACAACTCAACAAAACTGTCGATATAACAGTTCTTCTTTTGAGAATTATTTAATCTATTGTACCCGCGCACAGCATATGTTTCAAGCATTTCGTCGGGACATTCTTTTACCGCATTACACAAATCCACTACTGCATTAGGATCAATAGTGTTGCCAACCAAAATTCTTATCTTTTTGTCTTTAAGTTCTTCTGCCAATGCATTGAATCCCGAAAAATAGAAAAACGCAGTCAGAATATCAACGCTTTCAGCTTGCTTTAGAGAATTCTTTAACGAATCCAGCATGGTTTTAGATCTATTATCAATAATTGAAGCCATAATATAATCCCTCTTGTCAATAAGATTGTTGCAAAATTTCCCAATAACCTGTACGCGTATTACCAACACGGGCAATAAGTCCTTTGTTTTTCAATCCGTCAAGCGCGCGTTGAACTGTTTTGATGGTTTTGGATATTTCGATAGCAAGTTCTTCACGCGTTAGATTCGGTTGTAATCTCAATAACTGATAAACCGCTTTTTCTGTTTTGGACAAAGTAACAGAGACATTTTGTCTCGGTTCAGGGACATTTCTTGGCGCATTAGGGTCATTTCTCAAAAAGATAAACGAGAAACCTATCGGGGTTTTCTCATAAGAACAAGAAACGTTTTCGGCATTGCAAAGAGCATAAACACGCTTAAACCCGCTGCCGAAAGATTCAATATCGTGGCAGAGATACAGCACTTTTGCAATCAACTCGTTTCGTATAATCGAAGATAAGTTTTTCGTCGCAAAATCTTCTGGAGAAAATTCAGAAGGAAACGTTCCGGGGTTATATATTACAACTTTACCGGGATGAATATCAATTTCGTGTTGAGAACCCGTTCCGTACTCTGCGTGCGCAAAACTGTTTATTACAATTTCGCGCAATGCTTTGAGCGGTATTTCGGGTATCTCTTCTCTCGTAACGCTTCCGATTTCTGCGCGCCAGCGAATATTCTTTTTGATATAGGTAAGTGCTGTATCAACTAATCTGAAAATATTATCTTCGGTTCGGTTTATATCCAAAAAAGTCAACTTTTCATCGCTTGCAAACACTGCCATTTTGAGTGTAACAGGACCGTTATTTCCAAAGAGAACGTATCCCGCATTATTCAAATTGCCGTTTTTTAATAAACCCAGTTTATTAAGCAACTTTTCTGCGTCATATCCGTCGTCGGGCAGTCTTCCGCAAGCGATGGCGCGGTTATAAAAATCTTTCAAAGCCAACTCGTCAATATCCTTAATCGTGTAAGGAGTTTCATATTGTTCCCATCTCTCGGAATACTCGCTTGCAACCATCATTTCTTTCAGTTCGGCAGGAGTCAATTCGCGACTCTCGTCTGCAACACGAATATAATATTTTCCGTAAGCCGAATATGGCTTATTTCGTCCACTGAATATAACTTCGATTATATCGCACCCGTCAATAGTAACTTTTTGAATTTGCGGATAAATTTGCGGTTTTATACTTTCAAAAATTACTCTCGAAACATCACGCAATGTCGATTCAACAACCTGCAATCCTTTTACATCGCCGTTTGGCGCAACACCGAAATATAAAACACCTTTTTCGTGCTTATTTAGTATTGCAACAATGTCTTTCATTGCATCGTGCATTTCACTTGTACTTTTCTTAAATTCAAGTTCTTCCGTTTCGTGTCCGAAATTTATCATCTCAAACCTCCACTCTATGATTTCAACAGTAGTATATCAAAATAAGAGACAAATGTCAAGATTAAGTGTCCCTTATTTTGTCCCTTTTTGTTTTTTTAGAGCTTAAAATAATGGTCCATTAGGATAGCATAAAAATAGACGGACAATTTTTAGTAGATTATCCGTCTAAAACGTAATGTTAAATGTTTTTGTCGCAAGTGCGTAGTCACTATGCGTGTTCATTTTCTACGATAGATCATGGTGTGATTTATTCTGCAAATTAAGAACAATTTTGTCTACCCGTAAATCGCCGTATATCTTTGTCTCATTTTGATGAAGTATTCGTAAACCGTCGCTTGTGCGCGAGATAAAACTCTGCCTATTTCTGGATAACTTAAGCCGTTTTGGCGGCATTCCAAGGCAATACGCATATTTTCCGTCAAATTCAGGCTTGAAACGATTTTTTCGTATAAAGTATAATCTTGTATGACTTCTTCTTTAATTTCGTACGAAGGCTCGCTTACTGCCGTTAAAGCATCAAGGCTTACCGAACGGTAATAATCACTCGTTTTTCGGTTGATTAACTTCATCATTTTACGGATACAGGCAATTTTGATGGTAATCGGCTTGCCTTTTTTGCTGTAACTTATAACATCGTTCAAATGCTCTCCGTAATATTCGCAAAGAAACAACGCCCCTTCTTGAACTAAATCGTATGAATCGCTGAAAGTATGTCCTAATTCGTTTTTGTGCTTAATATCGGCATACAGGTCGGCATACATTCTTTGCATACGACTTCCTTGATAACCTATCTGGAATCGCAGTTCCATAAAGGCAATAAGTTCTGCCATTTCAAGCACGTTGTTTTGTGAGATTTCTTCTTTTATAACACTGAAATCTAATATTTTTCTTTTCATATGGATTTACCTCCGATTTATTTTC
>ERZ1026854.2380-NODE-2380-length-10759-cov-4.273729_pt1 | contig 10759 bp, 7 predicted proteins | sample MGYA00380157_ERZ1026854 | MGnify/ENA primary metagenome ERZ1026854 (study PRJEB33269, sample SAMEA4719793) | human gut metagenome | biome: human-associated habitat; feature: organic feature; material: feces | place: Cameroon | collected 2013-10 ...
TCATTAATGTTCAATTAATGGAAATTAATGTTTAAAAGAAAAAAAACGAGCGCGAAGCGCGATGTAAATATCAGCCTTTTAGAAAAATGCTATTGGATTTTTCACTTTTCCCTTTTCGTTTTTCCCTTTCAAGGCGCCAGCCTTTTTTTACCTTTTTACCTTTTTACCTTTTTACCTTTAAAAGTTTTTGTTTATTTTTGTATTAGGAAATAAACGTTTTAAAGAAAGAATCATAACATGAAGAAACGAGCAATAGTGATGGGAGCCACATCGGGCATTGGTAAGGAGGTGGCACGGCTGCTTGCTGCCAACGGTTACGAGGTGGGCATTGCAGGACGACGCGAGGAACGACTGGTGCAGATGGCACAAGCCACGCCCGGCATCGCGGCGCACAGACAGATAGACGTGACCAAGGAAGACGCACCGACGGAGCTGCACAAGCTCATAGACGAGCTTGGCGGCATGGATCTCTACTTCCACAGCTCTGGCATAGGATGGGAGAACGTGGCGCTCGATGCCAACAAAGAGTTGAAGACGGTGGAGACCAACGGCATGGGCTTTGTGCGCATGGTGTCGGCGGCTTATAACTGGTTTGCTGAGCAGAAAGCAGACGAAGCAAAACAAAGAGGTGAAGAGGCTGAGCAGAGAGCAAGCGGCAAGGAGCGTAAAGCCCGCATAGCCTGCATAACCTCCATCGCCCGCACCCGCGGCTTGGGTGCTGCCCCAGCCTACTCTGCCACGAAGCGCATGCAAGCCCACTACCTGGAGTGTCTGTCGCAGCAGGCCCGCATGCGCCATCTTAACATCGGCATCACCGACATACGCCCCGGCTTTGTTGCCACCGACCTCATTGCGGGCAGCCACTTCCCTCTACAGCTTAAAGCCGAAGATGTGGCACGCACCATTGTACGCGCCATAGAACGCGGCAGAGAGGTGGTGACCATCGACTGGCGTTACCGTCTGCTTGTCGCCGCCTGGCAACTGATACCCCGCTGGCTCTGGGTAAGGCTTACGGCCATAAAATAGGTTTGCTGCCATTGCCCGCTGCCATCTTGACATAAGCATGTGCTTGCTATCGCAACATGAGCATGAGCTTGCTATCGTAACATGAGCCTGCGCTGCTGGCGTAAAGCCTTAAGCCGCTGCTGGCGTCGCACGCCCCGAAGCACCCTAAGCCCAACGCTGGGCCATGACGGGATGTGCTTTATCTGGTGACGAACCATGGGGATGTCCCACAGAAGCATGAGAACAGCAAAGAAGAGGGCAGCGATGAGGGTCCAGCCAAACATGATCTTGACGCTCTGGGCAAGGAACCCTTCGACCATGCCGTCCATCATCTGCCCGAATTGGAGCCCATGAGAGGCACCGGCAGAGATGCGCACGCTGTCGATGTAGCCAGAGCAACGGGCAAAGCCGTCGGCCATGTAATATTTCATGCCGTAAGCATGGAAGGCGGCACCTGTCAGTCCGCCAACGAACATGTGAAGCACGTTGAACACGGAAAGGGCCTGGAAGAAATGCTCAAACGACATGATGGCATGCAGACACCACATGAACGAGATGCACAGCACAGCATAGCTGAAACCGCGCCAAAGGATAGGCACGCGCAGCTGGACGATGCTTATGTTGGAGTCGACAAGGAAATAGAACCCGCCAGCATAGAGGGCGAAGGCAAACATGGCGACAGCAATGAGCTTGTAGACGTTCCAACGCATCAGTTTGAGCCAGCCCAAAGAGAAGAGGCAGCCCGCCCAGATGCCAGGCAGAGACCACTGGTTAAGAGCCTCGTAGGTGTGGTCGGCATAATGCATGACCTCTTCATAATAGATCATCTCAAGCACATGCTCACACGAGAACAGCGCCTCCACCACGCCGATGAGCAAGATTATGGGAACCACGTTGTGGTAACGCCACATGGCAGGCTCAAAGTAAGCCTTCGGACGGTACGCCATGCGTTGCAGACACACGGCAAGGGTTATGAGCATGGTGCCCGTGACGAGGCGAAACTGAGAGGAGTGCCACCAATCGAGCCAGTCGCCATAGTTGAGAAGCCATGCCACCTGAAGCCAGAAAGCGCACCACAGCAAGGCGCCGAAGCCATCGATGCCCCGCAAGGGGACAATCTGCGGCATGGCATGGAACGGTCGCGTGAGCAGCGCCTGCACGAGGAGCACGAGGAGCATGAGCGCTATCACGAACCAGTGCATGTAGGTCCAGTGCATGTCGTAGGCGAACCATGCGGCAAGATAGCCCGTGAACTCTATTGATGTGAGGAGCACGATGTGAAGCAAGGGGAAGAAGACGCCAAAGTCGCGCTTCGGCGTCATCCACAGCTGTATGTTAGACATACACTCGAAGGTGCCCTGAATTTTCGCCATGCCACACACCACGCACAAAGCCCACAGCACCGGGAGCGGCAGGCGGAAGGTTGCCAGCAGGTTGCACACCACGATGACGGCAGCCGACAACATGAGCAGCATCTTGTTGGAGAAGCGAAACTTCATGCGGAAAAGCACAGGAAAATAGAGCGCCATGCCTATGAGCGTGCTGTAAAGGCACATCAGCACATCCTCACGCATGATGCCCCACTCGCCAATGATGTTGTTCATCGCGCCGAGATACATGCCGTTGGCAAACTGGAAGCAGAAGGCCAGCACAACATATATCCACGGGCGGATGAACTTAGGCACCCAGTCGTGATACATCGGCATGGCGAAGACCATGGGAGGCCCGCCATGTTGCGGCTTCTGATTTTCTTTATTATCCATCTCTACAACGTTACGTTTCAACCTTATTTTTCTTCAACCACACATTCAACATTCATACCGGCACGCAGCGCCTGAAGCTTCTTGCGGTCGGTGCCGAGCGAGATGCGCACGGGAATGCGCTGCTCCACCTTCACGAAGTTGCCTGTGGCGTTGTCTTGCGGAATGAGCGAGAAGGCAGAGCCTGTGGCATCGCTGATGCGCTCCACCGTGCCTTCATACTCGACGCCAGGCACGGCATCGGCAACAACCTTTACCTTGGCGCCCACCTTGATGCCTGGGAGCTGCGTCTCACGATAGTTGGCCATGACCCACAGCTCAGAGTTGTCGACGATGTCGACCATGGCCTGACCGGGCTGCACGAGCTGTCCCTCATGAATGTTCTTCTTGCCCACCACGCCGTCGGCGGTGGCTATGATGGCCGTGTAAGAGAGGTTCAGACGCGCGAGCTGCACCTGAGCACGGGCCACCTCTACAGACGCCTTGTTCTGTGACAGGCGGTGGCCCTGCTCGGTCTCGGTGCTGGCAAGGGTGCCACGGCTGCGCACAGCCTGCTCATAGCGGGCCTTGGCAGCAAGCCATGCGGTGCGCATCTGGTCATACTGTTGGCGCGTGACGGCATCTTCCTTGAGCAACTGGGCATAACGCTGCTCCTCACGGCGGGCCTCGTCAAGACGCACACGGGCCTCATCAATGCCGGCATCGCTGACCCTGATGTTGTGGCGCGTGGTGGCCATGCCCGTGGTTGTGGCGTCGCCACCTGCCAACTCACGCTGGAGGTTGGCCTCTGCCTGTGCGAGGGCGAGACGAAACTCGCTGTCCTCAATGATGACGAGGGTGTCGCCACGGTGAACAGGCTGATACTCGTTGAAACGGATCTCCTTGATGAAACCGCCCACACGGGCGTTGACGGGGGTGATGTGCTGCTGAACGGTGGCGTTGTCGGTGTATTCGCCGTCGCCGAAGTGGACGAAATGGTTAACCACAAGCCATGCTCCTATGAGAAGGATGACCAACACACAAACATTATAAACGGTTCTCAAAAGTTTTTTCTGTATCATGTTTTTGTTTTCTTGCTGTTTTGTTTTGACAGTTTTGTTACGCATGCTGCTTGTTTGCAACGAAGCAAAGGTTATAATAAGCGTAGACGAGATTGATGCGGGCGTTGGCAAGCTGAAGCTCGGCATCGAGGCGCATGTTGGCAGCATCGGTGAGGTCGGTGACGATAGCAAGGCCGTTCTGGTAGCGGCGGCTCACCACGTCATAGTTTTCGCATGCCAGCTGCAGGCTCTTCTCGCGGGTGGCGAGCTGTGTGCGGGCGGTGCCGAAGTCGACGAAAGCGGCGTGCACACCATCGCTCACGCCCTTGCGGGCTTCTGTCAGGCGGTCTTGAGCGGTGGCGGTGGCGAGACGGGCCTTGCGCACCTTGCTCTTGTTCTTCCACAGGGCAGAGAAATTGTAGCTCACGCCCACACCCACAAACCAGTAGTTGAGGTTCTTGTCGATGGGCGGCACTTCGATGGTGATGGGGCCGTCGAGATGGTTCTCGGCGATGAGGGCAAGCTTGGGCAGACGCTCTGAGCGCTCCAGCTTCTCCTGTGTGCGACTAATGTCGACGCCCAAAGCCGACTGCTGCAAGCCTATATGCTCCTGTGAGGCGAGCTGCTGCCACTCGGCTTCTGCTCCAACGCTTATCGCCTTGTCGTCGAACGCCTCTTCAGGCAACACGCTCACAACCGATGCCAAGGCAGCGGTGTCGCCGTCAGCCACGCCGAGGGCTGTGGCAAGCTGTTTGCGCACGATGCTCTGGCGGTCGATGACAGCCGTGAGGCCGAGACTTATCAGCTGCAACTGAAGCTCATAGCGGGTGATGTCGCTATGAAGGGCCACGCCCTTGCTGTAACGCTGCTTCATGAGAGCGATCTGCTCCTCTGCCAGCGTGCGGTTGCGCTCATAGACCTTCTGCTGGTTGAGGAGACTGTGAAGCTGCAAGTAGAGGCCTGTGAGAAGAAACTGCACGCGCTGTCGCTCGTTGTCGGCAGACAGACGCTGCATCTGCTCGTTCTGCTGAGCCATAGCAACGCCGGCTGTCAGGGCACCGCCCGAATAGACAACCTGCTGCGCTTTAAACAGAAAATTATTGCCGAAATGGGGCATTGGCGCCTTGGTGCTCTCACCGAAATGGCGGTTCCACAGCCATGCATCGCCGAGATAAGACACCGACAGCTGTGCGCTCACATCGGGCAACTTTGCCTTCTGTGCCGCATCGACGCCAGCATGGGCAACATCAATGGCTGAACGCATGGTCTGAAGTGTGGCGTTGCGTTCTTCTGCCACACTAAACAAACGGTCAAGACCACCTTGCAACGCGGCGGTCTGTGCCTGCGAAACGGCAGGCACAAGCAGCATTGCCACACCAAAGCAGAGTGTGGCAACACGCTTATTTTTATTGCTCATAAAAAAAAGTGTGAATTTATAAAAAATGAATTTATTGTTTTCGTTCTTGGACTAACCAACAACAGGATGGGCTAACCACGCATCATTGTGGCTAACCATTATCGGTCTAAACCTAAAGGTACGGACACAGCTAAATTTGCGCACAAACTCCCCAACTGTGGAATTTATGCACCTTGTTAAACATCCCTCGAAAAGCGTTGTTTACCGCTGTCAATGTCATAAAAAAACTTTCTGAAGCAGCGCGACTTCATTGTCAGCCACAGCAACCGCTGCGACCTTACTTGCTTGAAAGCGAGTGCAAAGTTACAAACTTTTCCGCAAACAACCACAATCCTTGCACAAGTTTTTTTATTTTACAAAAAAAGGCATTGATCTCGCTTATAACACGAAATCAATGCCTTATATGGTTCCTCTGGCCAGCGAAGATCAATGTTCGCCGGTGAGGCAAGTATTAGTCAAGCCACTTTACATAGCAGAAGTCCTGACGATGAGGCAGGTTCTCGTTCTTCGGGAACATGCGCACGCAGCTCTTGAATGAGCCAGCAACGTCGGGCTCGAAGGTAGCCTCGAAGGTGTACTGGTTACCCTCCTGAGCAACAACCTTGAACGGACGCACGTTGAAGATGCGGTCGTTGCCGTTCTCGTCCTTGGTGATAGACACCAGCTCGAGACCTATAGCGTCGTTAAGGCCAGCCTCGTCGATGACATAACGCATAGTGTACTTCTTGCCTGTCTCGGCGCCATAGAGCACAGAGTCGTCCTTAGACACAACATGGATGGCATCCCAACGCTCTGCCACAGCTTCCTTCCACTGAGCGATGTCCTTAGCCAGACGGTTGTCGTTGGCCTGAAGCTTGTGGTAACGGGCAGCCTCCTTGGTGTAGAACTTGTCATAGTAGTCGTCGAGCTGACGCTTCATGGTGTAGTGGGGAGCGATAGTGGCGATAGAGTTCTTGATGGTCTTCACCCAGCCTTCGCTGTAACCCTTCTTGTTGCGGTCATAGTAGAGAGGAATGATGTCGTTCTCAAGCAGCGAGTAGATGGTAGCAGCGTCGAGCTGATCCTGATAGCCCTGGTTCTGGTAGGTGCGCTTCTCGGGAAGAGCCCAGCCGGCACCCTCACGATAACCCTCAACCCACCATCCGTCAAGCACGGAGAGGTTTACGACACCGTTCATCTCGGCCTTCTCGCCAGATGTACCTGAAGCCTCGAGAGGACGTGTAGGTGTGTTCATCCAGATGTCGACGCCAGAAACGAGGCGGCGGGCGAGCTGCATGTCATAGTCCTCAAGGAAGATGATCTTGCCGAGGAACTCAGGACGCTGGCTAATCTCGAAGATCTTCTTGATCAGACCCTGACCTGCGCCGTCGGCGGGGTGAGCCTTACCAGAGAAGAGGAACTGAACGGGACGCTCAGGGTTGTTCACGATCTTGGCCAGACGGTCAAGGTCGGTGAAGAGCAGGTGAGCACGCTTGTAGGTGGCGAAACGACGGCAGAAGCCGATCATCAGCGCGTTGGGGTTGATGCGCTCGAGCAGAGACACCACGCGTGATGGATCGCCCTGGTTCTTGAGCCATGTCTGTGTGAACTTCTCGCGGATGTAGCTTGTGAGCTTCTTCTTGAGAGTCATGCGGGTCTCCCAGATCTCCTCGTCGGGCACATTGTAGATGGCATGCCAGATGCTCTCGTTGCTCTGGTCGCCCATGAAGGTTGCGTCGAAATATTTAGCATAGAGCTTGCGCCACTCGGTAGCTGTCCATGTGGGGAAGTGAACACCGTTGGTAACGTAGCCAACGTGGTTCTCCTCAGGATAGTAGCCGTTCCAGATGGGTGCGAACATCTGCTGGCTTACCCAGCCGTGAAGCTTGCTCACGCCGTTAACCTCCTGGCAGGTGTTGCAAGCGAAGGTTGACATGCAGAAACGCTCGCTGTGGTCATTGGGGTTCTGACGGCCCATGCCGATGAACTCGTCCCAAGAGATGCCGAGCTGCTGAGGATAGCCACCCATGTACTTGCCGAAGAGAGCCTCGTCGAAGTAGTCGTGACCGGCGGGAACGGGAGTGTGGACGGTGTAAAGAGAAGAGGCGCGTACCAGCTCCATGGCCTGGTTGAAGGTGAGGCCGCTCTTAACGTAGTCGCACAGACGCTCGAGGTTGCAGAGGGCAGCGTGACCCTCGTTGCAATGGTAGATGTCTTTCTTGATGCCCAGCTTCTTGAGCATGAGCATACCGCCGATACCGAGCAGGATCTCCTGCTTCAGACGGTTCTCCCAGTCGCCACCATAGAGAGAGTGGGTGATGGGACGGTCAAACTCAGAGTTCATCTCGTTGTCGGTGTCGAGCAGGTAGAGCTTAACACGGCCAACGTTAACCTGCCAAACGTAAGCATGAACCTGATAGTTCATGTAAGGCACGTCCACAACAACGGGGTTGCCGTTCTTGTCGAGCACGCGCTCGATGGGCAGCGAGTTGAAGTTTTGTGCGTCATAGTTGGCAATCTGCTGTCCGTCCATGCTGAGCGACTGCTTGAAGTAGCCGTAGCGATAGAGGAAGCCGATGGCACACATGTCGACGTTGCTGTCAGATGCCTCCTTTACATAGTCGCCGGCGAGCATGCCGAGACCGCCAGAATAGATTTTCAGCACCTGGTTGATTCCATACTCCATGCAGAAGTAGGCAACAGAAGCACGCTTCTTGTTGGGCTTAACGTCCATGTAGGCGCGGAACATCTTGTAAACGTCCTTAACGCGCTTCATGATGGTCTTGTCCTTAACGATAGCTTCCTTGCGCTCGTAGCTCAGACGCTCAAGGAGCAACACGGGGTTGCGTCCTACCTCTTCGTAGAGTTTTGCGTCCAGACTCTCCCACATGTCGCGGGCTTCATAGTTCCATGCCCACCACATGTTGTGAGCAATCTCGTCAAGACACTTCAGCTGTTCGGGAAGTGTCGACTTGATACTAACCTCCTTCCACTGAGGAGCGTTAGAATAATCGGCTTTAATTTTCATATTTGGAATTTTGGATATTATACTTTGTGAATAGTTAAAAACTTTAGAAGTTGTTATCTCATCACATGTTCTTTTTTCTCTCTATGGCTTTGCGCAAAGCGATGTCGTAAGCCTCATAATAATATTTTATGAAATGGCTCCACAACGCCTTCTTCGATATGGCCTCGGCAGCCTTGCGTGAGGCGGCTGTCTGTTTGGCATCGAAGGAAGAGTAGCGCACGATGGTGTTGCTGATGTCGTCAGCCACCTCATTATAATTGGTGTCGGTGCGGTGGATGACCTGAACGCCCTCCTCCACCGTTCCGTCGTGACCAAGCACGGTGTTGGCCCACAGGCCGAAGCCAGCAAGGTCGGTGGTGATGCACGGCACCTTGAAGGCTACAGCCTCAAGCGGCGTATAACCCCACGGCTCATAATAAGAAGGATAGACGCAGAGGTCGTTGCCGAGGATGAGGTCATAATAGCTCTTGTTCAGCACGCCGTCGTCGCCGGTGAGGTAGCAAGGCACGAAGATGAGCTTCACGCGGTCGTACTTGTCGTTGCGCATGCCGAGCCAGTTCATCATGCCGAGCACACGATCGCTGCCTTCTTCGTGCAGACGGTGCGTGATCACGGGGTTGGGCAGCGGGGTGTCGAACACCTTGGCCTTGCTCTGCAGACGCTCCACAAGGTCGGTGCGTGCTTCCTTCATCCATGCCGGCACCTCGATGAGGGCGATGACCTTCTTCTTAAGGTCATGGTTGAAACGCAGACGGTTGATGCTCTCCACGAACACGTCGATGCCCTTGTTGCGCATCTCGTAACGTCCGCTTGTCGACACGATCATGGTGTCGTCATCCTCGAAGGTGTCGCCTGTCAGGGCGTTGGCCATGCGGAAGATCAGCTTGCGCGCATCCTTGCGCTTCTTGTCAAACTCGCGCTTGGCAGGCACAAACGAGTTGTCGAAACCGTTAGGCAGCACCACGTCTACGGGTTTGTCGAGCAGCTGCGCACACTCGCGGGCTGTGATGTCGCTCACGGTGGTAAAGCAGTCGACATACATGGCTGTCTGCTTCTCTATCGACTGCTTACTCTGCATGTTAAGCTCCTGCGCCATCTGGTCGCCGTTGTAGCCGGTGAAATATTCGTAGAGCGGCTTGTTGTTGCCTGCGATGCTTCGGCCTATGCTTGTGGCATGGGTTGTGAACATCGTGGCGACCTGCGGCAAACGGTCGTTGATGTAGAGGATGCCGAGACCTGTCATCCACTCGTTGCCGTGATAGATTACGTTGTCGTCGGTGGACAGATAAAAACGGTAATAGCTCTCTGTTACGCGTGCAGCAGCGTAAGAGAACATTGACGCCTCGTCGTAATCGCCATAGGCGTGGAGGCTGTCGACACCATATTTCTCCCACAAGCGGGCATAGATATCGTTCTTCTTAGAATAAAAGACAGAGAAATCTACCAATATAGCAACGGGACGGCCTGGCACATCCCATCGTCCTGTCTTCACGTTGAGACCCTCTTCGGCGGCCTTCTTCTTCCAGTCGGCAAACAGCGAGGTGTCTTCTATAAAATAAGGACTGCACTTTGAGCCCCAACAATCCGGGCCTATAAAAATGATACGGTCGGGCATTGTTTCCTGAAGAGTCTGTGCGCGTGATGCCAAGACGGTGTATATTCCACCCACCTTATTGCACACTTCCCAGCTCGACTCGAATATGTAATCTGGTCTTAAGCGTTTCATAAGTTTTGTCAAATAACGGCACAAAAATACAATTAAAATAATAAAAACACAATTTTTTTACGATTATTTTCCCAAAAAACAGCGCTTTCTTGACTTAATTCATTACATTTGCGAACAAAAACCGTTCATTATGAAAAAAGCATTGTTAATCATGGCGTTGCTGATTTTGTGTATCGCCGCCATGGCCCAAAAAGAGGCAAACGTTTTCACAGGTTACTTATACAACAGCGAATATCAGGTTTTCCTGAAAATTAATTTCGTTGAAAAGAACGTCGTGTCGGAAACGCAACCGCTCTTCGGCGAGATGCCGGGCTATTTTGGAGCGAAACGCGACATGCGCGAATGGTTCATTACCGACGCCAAGGTGGTGAACAAAAAGACGGCAAAGCTGGACATCACCAACGACTATGGCAGCGAAGACCTCACCGCCACGCTCACTTATGACGGCGAGGGAAAATATACCCTCACCCAGACCGGCGGCAGCCGACTGAAGATTGCCGTCAACCGCAAGTGGGTGAAGATACCTATGAAGCTGGAGCTGGTCAAACAATAAGTTATTGAACTCTCGCATGTAAATAACGAGCATTGTTTCAGATAGTTACAAGCTTAAATAGCAGATAATAATGTAAAAAAAAGAACATTTTTTGCGCTTCGCGCGGTTTTTAAACATTAATTTCCATTAATTGAACATTAATGAACATCAATATTTCGCGCGAAGCGCGTATTAATGATAATTAATGGGTAATTAATACCCGTTGGCGGAATTAATTTAAGTTGAAAAATATGAGTAAAAAGTTGCACATA
>ERZ1026854.2381-NODE-2381-length-10759-cov-3.786435_pt1 | contig 10759 bp, 8 predicted proteins | sample MGYA00380157_ERZ1026854 | MGnify/ENA primary metagenome ERZ1026854 (study PRJEB33269, sample SAMEA4719793) | human gut metagenome | biome: human-associated habitat; feature: organic feature; material: feces | place: Cameroon | collected 2013-10 ...
AAGGATATTGATGCGGCCTGCGGTCAGCTGCGGGCTAAATTTGCCAAGGAACAGGAGCAAAAATAATGCAGGTAATCAGCAGAACCCATGTGGGCCTGGTCAGAGAGAATAATGAAGATGCGCTGTTGGTGCGTGAGCCCTCTCTTTTTGCCGTTGCCGACGGCATGGGAGGCTATGCGGCAGGCGAAATCGCCAGCAGGTCTACTATTAAAGCCTTTGAGGCTGCAACACACAGCCTGCGTCATGAGCAGGAGGAACAGAATATCCGTAAGGTTATGCTGGAGGCCTTTGACAAGGCCAATACGCACGTTTTTAAAATGGCGGTGAGCAATGAAAGCTATTCCGGCATGGGAACGACGATGACAGCGCTTTATATGCCGGGGGACGGCCACGGCTACTGCTGCCATGTAGGCGACAGCAGATTGTATCTGTTCCGCAACGACAAGCTGGAGCAGCTGACGCATGACCATACACTGGTAGCAGATTTAAAGGAACAGGGAAAAATCACGGACGAGGAAGCCTTTGTACATCCGCAGCGCAATATTTTGCTGCAAGCCCTGGGTGTCGAGGAAACAGTCAATGCTGATTTCTTCAGCTTCCGTCTGCAGGAGGGTGACAGACTGCTGCTGTGCAGCGATGGTCTGTCCGACATGCTGCGTGCAGCTGAAATCAGCCGGATTATCGGCTGTGCCGATCCGGAGCAGGCTGCGGACAAGCTGCTGGAGCAGAGCCTGGACAACGGCGGACGCGATAATGTGTCCCTGATTCTGATTGATTTAACTACGCAGGGGGAGGAAAGCTGTAATGGATAAAAATGGCAAGACCATCTTGAACGGACGCTATGAGATTATTCGTCCGATTGGCTATGGCGGTATGGCCGAAGTCTTTTTGGCCCACGACCAGCTTTTGGACCGTAATGTAGCCGTGAAAATGCTGCGCGACCAGTTCCTGGGGGACAATGAGCTGCTGGAGCAGTTCCGCAGGGAGGCAAAATCCGCAGCGCGTCTGGTACATCCGTATATCATAAACATTTATGATGTTGTGTCGGAAGGCAGCAATCAGTATATAGTTATGGAATATGTTGACGGTGTTACTCTGAAGGAGTATATGCAGGAGCATAAGCTGAGCCTGAATACCGTGCTGGAAATCGCTGTGCGACTTGCCGATGCACTGCAGCATGCTCACAGCCATAACATTATTCACTGTGATATCAAGCCGCAGAATATTTTGATTGATAAAAATATGAATCCTAAAATCGCTGATTTCGGTATCGCCAAAATGGTCACCAACCAGACAATGGTTTATTCCAAATCGGTGATGGGTTCTGTGCATTATATTTCTCCGGAGCAGGCCTGCGGCGGTAAAATTACTGCCAGCAGCGATGTCTATTCTTTGGGCATAGTGCTCTTCGAAATGCTTACGGGTGAGGTTCCCTACGTCGGCACAACGGCGGTTTCGGTTGCTATGATGCATGTAGAAAAGCCTGTGCCGCAGCTGAAGGACTACATGGATAATGTTCCCGAGGGCATGCAGGAGATTATGGACAAGGCGTTGGCAAAGCGCTGTGAGGACAGATATGCAAATGCCGGTCAGCTCAGACGTGATCTGATGAACCTGAAGATGAAGCTCTTCCCATTTAGCAGCGAGGACTATCATCAGGAGCTTGGCGCGGTGAAGCCTAACGGCAATGTTGTCGATAGCCCAGATGACGGTGCTACGGTAATTATGAAGCCGGTGCGCAGTGAGCTGCCGCCGAAGCAGGTAACTCCGGCTGTAACACAAGAGCCGGAAAAAATTCAGGAAAAGCAGGAAGCAATGCCTTCCGAAAAAGCAGGGGATGAAAAACCGGTGGTTAAGAAAAAGCTGAATTATACCAAACTGATAGTAATGATTACTGCTGCTGTAGTAGCAATTTCGCTGGTAGCGCACTTTATCTTCAACCGCAATCTGGCGGAGATTGAGGTGCCTAATGTTACCAATATGACGGTAGTAGAAGCACAGAAGCTGCTGGAGGAAAAGCAGTTTAAGGTAGAGCTGGAGGAAAAATACGGCGATCCTGATAAGTTTAAGCCCGGTACTGTTATGGAGCAGTCTCCGAAGGCCGGCGAAAAACGTAAGCAGGGCAGCCTTATTATCCTGACCATCTGTAAGGGCGCGGAGCTGAAGGCTGTGCCTGATGTTACAGGCATGTCGCTGTCGAAGGCGGAGCAGCAGCTGGCGGATGCAGGCTTTAAGGTCGGCAATGTGACGCGCAAGCATGTGGACGGCGAGAAAATCGGCGCTGTTCTCAGCCAGTCGCCGAAGGGCCTGGACAAGGCTCCTAAGGGAACTGCCATCGATTTGGTAATTAACGAAGGCGACAAGCCGGTTCCGAATATTATCGGCAAATCCATTGATGAAGCTAAGGGCATGCTGGAGCAGGCAGGCCTGAAGCTTGGTGAAATCAAAAAGGTTCAGGATACCAACGCCAAGAAGAATGTAGTTTTGGCCTGCAACCCGGGTGTAGGCAGTAACCTTAACGACGGCGCGGCTGTAGCGATTACCGTAGCTGCCGGCGGCGAGAAGAAGAGCGCCTACGTTGACTTTGTCGTACCGAGCGGCAAGCCTGCTAACGTACGCATTGTGCTGACGGATGACAACGGCACGGCAACGCTGTACAGCGGTACACAAAACGGCAGTGTGCGTCTGCGTCAGAAGGTGGAATATGCAGGCAATGCCAAGGTGCAGTTCATCTGTGACGGCAAGCGCATTTCCGAAAGGAACCTGTAAACATGGCAGAGCTGCAGGGCAGAGTCCTGAAAAATTATAATGGCTATTATTACCTGAAGGTTGAGGGAGAAAGCGAGCCCTATACCTGTAAGGTAAAGGGAAAAATGAAGAAAAACCGTTTTTCGCTGGCAACAGGCGATATTGCCGGCTTTGAGGTAAGCAGCAGCGAAAAACGCGAGGGGATGATTACCGGCGTGCTGCCGCGCAGAAACTTTCTGCCGCGCCCCACGCTGGCTAACCTGGATTTGTTTGTGGCAGCCTTTGCCTGTGCTGCGCCGGACTTCAGCTTTCTGCTGGCAGATAAGCTGCTGGCGCTGGCAGAGCTGGCGAAAATTCCTGCAATCTTGGTGCTCAACAAGGAGGATAACGCTCCTGCGGGCCTGATTGAGCAGGTAAAGGCTGTTTATGAGCCTATCGGTTACGAGGTTTATACTCTGTCGGCACAGAACGGCACCGGCGTGGAGGCTTTGCGAGAGCGTCTGCGTGGTAAAATCTGCGCTTTTGGCGGACCTTCGGGCGTAGGCAAATCGTCTACCATCAACGCCATCGACAGCAGCGTGGACCTGCGCACGGGCGAGGTTAGCGAGAAAATCGGCCGCGGCAAGCATACTACACGCTATGCACAGCTGCTGCCGTTCGATGAAGGCTATATTGCGGATACGCCGGGCTTCGGCAATCTGCTGCTGGAGGGCCTGAACGCCGAAATGGTGCTGGCCTCCTTCCGTGAGTTTGCCGATTATGAGGCAGGCTGCAGGTTCTGTCCCTGCACGCATACGCATGAGCCTGTCTGCGGTGTAAAGGATGCTGTGGCTGCAGGAAAGATTTCTGCCAGCCGTTATGAATCATATTTGACAATGTTAGCAGAGGTAAAACTCCTGCAAGAGAAAGAGGGAAGAAAATGATGATTAAAGTTGCTCCATCAATTTTATCTGCCGATTTTGCTTATCTGGCGGATGAAATCAAAAAAATTGAAGCTGCCGGTGCCGACTGGGTACACATCGATGTTATGGACGGCCAGTTTGTACCTAACCTGACCTTCGGTGCTCCTGTAGTGAAAAAAATCCGTAAGGTAACCGACCTGTTTTTCGACTGCCATCTGATGGTAGAAAATCCGGAAAAATACATTGCCGATTTCAAGGCTGCCGGTGCCGACCAGATTGTTGTGCATGTAGAAACCACCAAGCATCTGCACCGCTGCATTCAGCAGATTAAGGCTGAGGGCATGAAGGCGGGCGTTGCGCTGAACCCCGCTACCAGCCTGAGTACGGTAGAAGAAATTCTGCCTTACGTTGATATGGTACTGCTGATGACCGTTAACCCCGGCTTCGGCGGCCAAAGCTTTATTGAAGGCGTAGTGCCGAAGATTGAGCGCCTGCATGCGATGATTACCGAGCGTGGCCTGAACGTGGATATTCAGGTTGACGGCGGCGTTAACGCTGAAACCTCCAAGCTGGTGAAGGCTGCCGGTGCCAATGTATTGGTAGCAGGCTCCTATGTTTACGGCGCTGAGGATACCGCTGCCGCTATTGCCAGCCTGAAATAGTATTCAGTGATTAGTGGCTAGTTATCAGTGATTAGTGAACAGTAAATAGTGTTCGGAGAATAGTAAAAAACCGTCCTTTCCCGTTAGCTGCAAAATTGCAGACCGGGAAGGACGGTTTTGTTTTGTTTTTGGTGTTATTTTTTTTCGGTATCGTTGGCTTTTTGCCAGATATACCACACTGCGAGCGAGCGCCAGGGGCGCCAGGTTTCCGTAAGCGTATTGATTTTGCCGCGTTTGGGAATTTCGCTCAGATTAAGCATTTTCTGCAGCTCTTTCTTGAAGATAAAGTCGGCACTGGGTACAACGTCTGTGCGGCACAGAGCCAGCAGCAGAAACATTTCGATGGTCCACTGGCCGAGGCCGCGGATTTGCATCAGCTGCTTGGTAATCTGGCTGTCGGTCATATCGTCGAACTTATCCATAGTTACGCTGCCGTTGCTGACTGCTTCGGCAAAGCTGCGCAGGTAATCCACCTTTTGCTTTACAAGACCGATGCTAAGCAGGTCTTCGACGGAAGCGGCAAGCACTGCCTGCGGCGTAATGGGATTACCGGTGAGGCCTTCGAGCTTTTTCATCAGCTGCTGGCTGACATCAGGAGGCAGCTGTTGGGCAATAATACCGGTCAGTAATATAGTAAAATAAGCTTCTTTAGATTTTGGCTTTAACGGACAAGGCGAATAACGGTCAACTAACGGGGCGAGCTCTGGAACGTTTTCACGCAGATAGCGGTCACCGACGGACCAATCTGGGGTTTGGCACATAAGCATCCTCCTTTTATTTACTTTATTACAATATTATAATACGAAAACGGCGGTTAGACAAACGAAAAAAATGCGAAATAATAGCAATAAAAGCGGTTTTCTATGAACGAAGTCTTTCGGATTTGGTTTTTCTTTAAATCATGAAGAAAAATAAAAAACGGCGGCAACGCAGATTAATATTTGCACTTTTTTCTTCAAAGCTGTATAATTAATCTGATTGACAATCTATATTTGTAATTAAAATGTAAGGAGACGATGAAATGTCTGAAGTCAGAGTAAGATTTGCTCCCAGTCCTACTGGGTATTTACATATTGGTGGTGCGCGTACTGCGCTGTTTAACTGGCTGTTTGCCCGCAAAATGGGCGGCAAGCTGATTCTGCGTATCGAGGATACCGATATTGAACGTCTGAAAGAGGATTCCGTAAGCCAAATCCTTACCAGCCTGAAATGGTTGGGCATCAACTGGGATGAAGGCCCGGAAGCCGGCGGAGAATACGGTCCTTACTACCAGTCCGAGCGCTTTGATATCTACAAAAAATATGCTCAGCAGCTGCTGGACGAAGGCAAAGCATACTACTGCTTCTGCACTACCGAGGATCTGGCTGCACAACGTGAAAAACAACGCGCTGCTAAGCAACCGTTCCGCTATGCACGTACTTGCCGCGATATTCCGGCAGAGGAGGCTAAAGCACGTATCGCTGCAGGCGAACCGTATTCCATCCGTATTAAGATTCCTGCCGAAGGCAGCATCACCGTGCATGATCTGATTCATGGCGAAGTTACCTTTAACATGGACCAGTTTGATGATTTTGTAATTGTAAAATCCAATGGTATTCCTACATATAACTTTGCTGTTTGTGTCGATGACCATCTGATGGGCATGACTCACGTACTGCGCGCTGAGGAGCATCTTTCCAACACTCCGAAGCAGCTGCTGGTTTACGAAGCACTGGGATGGGAGCCGCCTAAGTTCGGTCATATGCCGATGATTCTGGCTATGGACCGTTCCAAGCTGAGCAAACGCCACGGCGCAACCTCTGTTGAAGAATTCCGCAGCCAAGGCTATCTGCCGGAAGCTATCATCAACTACCTGACTCTGCTTGGCTGGGGCCCCGGCGATGAACGCGAAATCTTCACTCTGGAAGAAACCGTTAAGCTGTTTGAGCTGGAGCAGATGAGCAAAAAGGCTGCTATTTATGACACCAAAAAGCTCACCTGGATGAACGGCCAATATCTGTCCGAGCTGCCGCTGGAAAAAATTCTGCCGGATGCTAAGCCCTTCTTCGTTAAAGACGGCCTGGTAACCGAAGATTGGTTCAACGATGCTACCAACGAAGCATACTTTGAAAAGCTTGTAGACGTTGTACGCGTGCGTGTTAAAACTCTGCAGGAGGTTGCCGATGCTTCCACCTACTTCTTCAAGGATGTTGAAGAATATGATGAAAAGGGTGTTGCTAAGCACTTTAAAGCAGAAAATATTCCTGTACTGGAGCAATGCATTGCAGCAATTAAGGCTGATGATGTATATGACCTGGCTTCTACCGAAGCAGCCTACAACAAGATTGCTGCCGACAACGGCCTGGCTCTGGGCAAGGTTATCCATCCGACTCGTCTGGCTCTGACCGGACGCACCGTAAGTCCCGGCATGTTTGACGTTATGGTTCTGCTGGGCAAGGAAAGAACTCTGGCACGTCTGGAAAAGGCTGTTGAGTTCATTAAAAGTTTATGATTGTAAAATAGCGATTGGCGGCTGGTTTTAGCGCGATTGCTTTAATTAAGCAGGAGGGCTTTCTTCCTGCTTAATTTTTACCAAGAGCTTCAAGGCTTGGGCAATGTTTTTGGAAAGGAGCTGCAGGCTATGAAAATCCTGTTGACAACATTATTATGCTTATGTTTATCTCTGCCGGTATTGGCAGACCAGCAGACTACGGTGCTTACCGAACAGACCTCTGTCGGCAAGGCAACGGCAACGCTGCCCTATATCGACGGCAGTAATTCCGCAGAGCTGGAAAAACAGGCTAACGCTATGGTGCGCGATGCTGCAGCTAAGCTGGTTAAGGAAGTAGGCGGTCAGGGCAGTGTAACCTATAAGGTAATGCTGAACCGTCCGAGTTTAGTGAGCCTGCTGCTAGAGGCAGATAACGGCGGACGCAAGGCGTATACCGGACTGAATCTTGACCTGACAACCGGTAAGGAGTTCGAGGTTACGGATTTCTTTGTCGATAATGATAACGTAAAGAATACTTTGGGCAATTATGATAATGTGCTCTTTGGTGAAGAGGGCTTGTTTGTGCGCAGCAAGAAAAATGCTGCCTACAGCAGCTTTGTGCCCTACAGGGATGTTGTTACCTCTCTGCGTATCGGCGAAGCGGGACGCTTGCTGCAGCTGGCGAAAATTACCGATAAGGCTGCAGGCAAAACACTGCGTCTGCCTGCAAGCGGACTGATGGCGTTGAAGCTGGACAGCAATCCTTCCACTGGCTACTGCTGGCAGTTCAGCTGCAGCTCACCGGCAGTAAGCAAGGTAGGCAGCTCGTTTACCATTCCGCGCGGTGACGAGGAAAGAATGGGTGCGCCCGGCGTTGAAATTCTGGTGCTGGCGGTTACCAAGCCCGGTACCTATAATATCCGCATGGATTACAAGCGCTCCTGGGAAAAAATGAGCCTGCAAAGCTTTAACTTTACCGTTATCGCAGAATAAGCTAGAGGATGTGTTTATGGAAAAAGCATCAGTTTCTGTAAAAATATATAATAGTACCTATGCATTAACGACCTCTGCTTCCGAAGAACAGGTGCTGAAAATAGCAGCAGAGGTAGACAGAAGAATGCAGGAGCTGGCAGAAAGCAAAAAGCTGCTGCAGACAGATAAAATCGCCATCTGGACGGCGCTCGACCTGGCTGCTGACAGACTGGAGCTGCAAGAAAAATGCGCTGCTTTGAAACAGGAAATGCAGCAGCAATCCGTGGCAGCGGAGCAGAAAATGCAGGAAAAATGCGCTGCGATGGAGCAGGAGCTGCAGCAAAAGTGCGCAGCAGCGGAGCAGAAAATACAGGAAAAATATGCTGCGCTCGAGCAAGAAATGCAGCAGAGAAATGCTGTGCTGGCAGAAGAGCTGCAAAGCCTGCAGGCCAGATATGACAGACTGCTGGCAGCAGTGCGTGAAAGGTAGATAACATATGGAAAAGAAAACAATAGAACTGCTTGCTCCCGCAGGCAGCTGGGAAGCATTGGAGGCAGCGGTAAACGCCGGCGCCGATGCTGTATATATGGGCGGTAAAGCCTTTGGCGCACGTGCCTATGCCAGCAATTTTGATGAAGAGGAAATGGCGAAGGCGGTGTATTTTGCGCATATGCACCATGTGCGCCTGTATATTACCGTCAATACTTTGGTTGATGACAGCGAGCTGGAGGCTTTATCCGCTTACCTGTTGTTTTTGAATAACGTAGGCGTAGACGGACTCATTGTGCAGGATTTGGGCGTTATCCGCCTGGCACAGAAAATTGTGCCGGAGCTGCCGTTGCATGCCAGCACACAGATGAGCATTACCAACAGCAGCGGTGTAGACTTCGCTATGGGCGCAGGCATGGAGCGCAGCGTATTGGCGCGCGAGCTGAGCCTGAAGGAAATCGGCGCAGCCTGCAGCCGCGGCAGTGAGATTGAAACCTTTATTCATGGCGCTTTGTGCGTCTGCTACAGCGGTCAGTGCCTGATGAGCAGTCTTATCGGCGGCCGCAGCGGCAACCGCGGACGCTGTGCTCAGCCTTGCCGTTTGCCTTATAAGCTGCTCAACGCCAAGGATGAGGATATGCTGCAGGGCAAGGATGCAGGCCAGTATCTGCTGAGCCCCAAGGATATGAATACCTTGAGTATTCTGCCGCAGCTGATTGACGCAGGCGTTGTGTCCTACAAAATCGAAGGACGTATGAAGCGCCCGGAATATGTTGCGGTAGTAGTAGATGCTTACCGCCGTGCAATTGACAGCTATCTTGCCGGTGATTACAATGTTCCAGAGGAGGATTTGGCGAATATCGAGCAAATCTTCAATCGTGACTTCACCACCGCTTATCTGGAGCGTCGTCCCGGACGCACAATGATGAGCGACCGCCGTCCTAACAACCGTGGTGTGCTTATCGGCCGTGTAGCAAAACTGGATAAAAACCGCAATAAGGCGGTTATTAAGCTGGATAAGGAGCTGCATCTGGGCGACGGCCTGGAATTCTGGGTAAGCGTAGGCGGACGTGTTGGCACCACTGTTACTGATATGCTGTGCGGCGGCAATAGTGTGCAGAGCGCTGCCCCCGGCCAGCAGGTAACGATTGACGTGCCTAACGGAGTACGCTTGAATGACCGCGTTTTCCGTACGCTCGACAGCAGGTTGATGAGCTATGCGCAGCAGTTCTTCGGACAGGACGCAAAAAAACGCATTCCGGTAGATGCCGTTGTTACTGCACGTTTGGGCGAGCCCATGACCGTTACGCTGACGGATGATGAAGGCAACGTCGGCTACGGCGAAACAGATTTTATCGTAGAGGCAGCACGCAAACGTGCGCTGGATGAGGCCGGCGTGCGCAAGCAGCTGGACCGCCTCGGTACGACTGAATATTTCCTGAACAGCCTGCTCTTTGAGCATGATGAAAATGTTATGGTGCCGATGAGCGAAATGAACGAAGCGCGCCGTATGGCATGCGAGGCACTGGATGCAGCGCGTCTGAATGCCTTCGCACCGGCGCGTACAGCGGTCCACAGCTTCAGCGAGCAATTAGTGCCGCAGGCGCACAAGGCCAAACAGCATGAAGCTGTTCTGGTAGTGCATTGCGACAGTGTTGAGAAGGTCAATGCTGCGCTGCAGGCAGGCGCAGAACGTATTCTTTTCGGTGGTGACTGCTTCAATCATCAGCTGCCGTCCGAGGCGGATTATGCCAAGGCTGCCAAGCTGGTGCGCAAGGCAGGCCGTCAGCTGGCCTTTGCTACTCCGCGTATCATCAAGGAAGCACAGCTGGCATATTTCGACAAGCTCTTCACCCTGTGGGAAGAGTTGCAGCCGGATTTTGTTTATATCAACAACAACGGCCTGTGGCCTTTGGCGAAGAAACATGCTGCGCTTAATTTGGTGGCAGATATGTCGCTGAACATCTTCAACAGCCAGACATTGCAGTTCTGGCAGGAGCAGGGCGCTGCGGGCGCAGTGCTCAGTCCCGAGCTGACTATGGCGCAGGTAGAGCATCTTGTAAGCGTCAGCCCGCTGCCGTTGGAGTGCATGATTCAGGGACGTTTGGAAATGATGGTTTCCGAATACTGCGTAGGCGGCAGCTTCCTGGGTGCGCTTGATAAGGGTGCCTGCAAGTTTAACTGCGCAGAGCCTTTGTTCCTGGGTGACCGTAAGGATGCACGCTTCCCGATTGTTACGGACCAGTTCTGCCGCATGCATATTCTGAACGCGCATGAGCTTTCGATGACTGCCAATGTGCAGCATATGGCGGAAGCTGGCGTAGCGGCGCTGAGAATTGACGGACGTGATTACGATGCGGCACGCTTGGGCGAGCTTGTGGCACTGTATCGCAAGATTCTCGGCGGTGCGGTGGAGGCACCGGAAAATCTGCCGGGTACTACAAGAGGCCACTATTTCAGAGGCGTAATGTAAAAGCAAATGTCAGCTTGCGAAGCTGAATAAATTGAATAAGCC
>ERZ1026854.2382-NODE-2382-length-10753-cov-7.003178_pt1 | contig 10753 bp, 9 predicted proteins | sample MGYA00380157_ERZ1026854 | MGnify/ENA primary metagenome ERZ1026854 (study PRJEB33269, sample SAMEA4719793) | human gut metagenome | biome: human-associated habitat; feature: organic feature; material: feces | place: Cameroon | collected 2013-10 ...
TACAGGAATCACGCTTCTGCTCCCAGTGTGTAACACATCATTGACAAACCTACATGTTTCGGAAAACTCTGCCGCACCTTCTTATTTGACCTCTACCACCGTGATGTTCTGGGCAGTCACAGTGCTCTTGCTCAGCACCACATCCCGGATCTGTGCCACCTGTGCCGCTGTGAGCGGTTCACCGGAGGTCATCACGGTAAGGTCTGCCCGGCCGGACTGCAAAAAGCACAGGCAGTCTGCAAAGCCTTTGGCCTTGATCAGCGTTTCGATCTCATTCTCCGCATTCAGATCTTCCAGGTTTGCGGTCATCTGGGCGGTATATTCCTTCTTTTCCTCTGCGGAAAGCGACGAGGATCTCATCGTTTTCTTGATGGAATCCATCGCTTCATCGTGAGCCTTCTGCCGCTTGAGCCGAGCCTGCTCAAAAAACTTTGCACCGCTGTCACTGGCAACGCTTACAAGCTGCGCTTCCCCATAGTTTTTGTTGGCGATGGACACCGCTTCGGCCTCTGTTGGCAGCTCATCCAGAACCGTCTGCGCCTGCACCGGGACATCCTCAGCCTCTGCTGCGACCATTGCAGCATTGTCCGGCAGTTCCGTGGGCACATCGCTGCGGGCGTACTGCCAGTTTAAGTATACGGCGATCACCAGTGCGGCAGCCAATGTAACAGCTGTGGCCCTGCGGGTATTTCTGGAAAGTGCTCTCATAAATCGTTCCTCCTTATAAAAGCTGCAGGGTCTCAGCCCTTGCGCTGTTCCACACAAATGCGGTTGGATGGCAGATCCAGCAGTGCGCTTACCAGTTCGGTGATCCGGGCAGCAACGCGGATATCTCCGCCGCCCTCGCACAGCACGGCCACGCCGCACACCTGCGGCAGGCACACCGTTTCGGTCAGGGCCGAACCATCTTCCAGCAGGACATGGGTCTGCTGGGACTGCATTTCTCCGGACTGTGTATCCAGCGCATAAATGGCTTCTTCCCCAGTCTCCAGCGTGACCATCACGGTCGTTTTGCCCGCACCGCTCATCTGTGAGATCAGATGTTCCAGCCGGTTCTCCAGCTGTGCCTGATATTCCGTGCTGCTCTGGGCAGACTTTGTGTTTTGTGTGCTGCCCACTGCCGTGTTCTGCGGAAAAAGTTCCGACAGCAGGATCAGCAGCATTGCCAGAATGCCTACTGCAGCAGCAAGCCTTGCCCTGCCCTGTTTTCCCTTCCATTTCCGGGCAAGATCTTTCACGGGATCGCCGAACGAAATGCCCCCTGCTTCTTTCATTCGGTGTCCTCCTGTACTTCCAGTACCGGTGCCATGCCAAGCTCCTGCTGCAGATATGCCGCGATCCGGCTCTGCTCTGCGGATGTGCACGCCGCCGGGAGGATCACAAGCACCTTTTCTGCCCGAACGGTCTGTTCTGTCCGGGCCAGTGTGATCTCCAGTTTCACCTTTGTACCAAAGCGCCGCTCACACTCTGCGCAAAGATCCGCTTCCAGCCGTTCCTGCGCTCCCTGCAAGAGCGATGTCTCCGTGCTCTGGATGCTGACCGCTGCCGGAGCCGCCGCCGCTGCACTTTTCAGTTCCAGCTTCATCTGCGGGGCCAGCCGGAACAGGATCACTAGAATATATAGCCCGGCAACGGCTTTTATGCATCTGCCTGCCCAGCCTGCGCCCACCAGCAGCGTCGTGATCTCCGCACAGATGCAGGCAATGCAGAACGCCGATGCCGCCGTCTGAAATGCGTGCATTCCCTATCCTCCTCCCGTCATCATCAGAAGCCCCACGCCTACCGTCAGCAGTTCAAAAAACAGTGCCGTTACCGCTGCCATGCACTTTACTGCTTCGGCCATGCAGTCAAACAGCGCCTGACAGCGCCGGTTCTCCGCAAGGCCGCACAGAAGCCCGCATCCTGCAAGGAACAGCAAATGGAGCAGAAGCTGCAGATACAGTGGCAGAAATTCGGCCCCAATCACGGCAAGTGCCGCAAAACCCAGACTGCTTTTGAGCAGCTGCATCCCGGCAAGAAACACTTCTGCCGTATCGCTCAGAGCCTGTCCGATCACCGGCACGCCGCCGGTAAGCAGCTGGCCCAGCCGCAGTGCAGAGCGATCCAGCTGAACCGTTACCGCTCGTTGCAGCCCTAACAGCACTGCAAAAATACGCCCAGCCCAGACAAGCCCCCGGCGCAGCAAAGCGCCCATGACACGGCACGTTTCCGAAAGCCCCTGCTGGGTGCTGATGCAGCACGCCATGCTTACCGCAAGATAGCTCTGCAGCAGCGGGCCGACCACAAGCACCGTACCCTGTGCCAGAAAGCACAGTCCCGTCAACAGCAGACCGCTTGCCGCTGCGCTGGCATTTACCTCTCCACCGGCAGCAAGCACACCGCTGTACACCGGAAGAAAGCCCAGAAGGTAGTTTTTCCACCCCTCCATCCGCTCACAGATCAGCCGTGCAAGGCTGATCAGATCTCCCCACAAAAGAGTGCCGCAGCCCACAGCCGCAGCCAGTTCCAACAGGGCGCTGTCGGCTGCTCCTCCCACCAGAAATGAAAGCACGATCAGCAACAGTAAAAACAGTAGAACATCCGCATAGCAGTGTGCCATCTGCCGGATCATCTCTGACGGTGATCCCGGCAGGAGCGCGAGCAGAGCTTTGAGCGGATCTTTGGCAAAGAAATCTGCGCTCTGCGGAGCTTTTTTCAGATAAGGCTGCCAAAGCTCCTGCCCGGGCAGGCCCTTCAGCTGTGCCGCAGCGGCATCAGGTGCAAAAGCCGGAAAGCATACTGTGCACAACACAAACGCTGCCGCTTTTTGCAGGAATTTTTTTATCATACGGCAAGCCCCCAGATCTTCTGGCAGATCTCTTCCAGCAGAGGAAATGCTGCTGCCAGAACCAAACATCGGCCTGCAAACCCGGCGCACCATGCCAGAGTATCCGCACCAGCTTCTTCGCACAGGGTCCGCGCGTAATCGGTCAGCAGCAAAATTCCGGCGCAGCGCAGCAGGCAGGCAAATGCAGGCCCGTCCACCCGGCGGCTGAAAGCCAGTACATTCCGAAGCAGCTCCTGCACCGCCGCTCCAAGCTGCAGCAGCACAAACAATGCTGCGCCAACGGACAGCAGAAACGCATAGGCCGGTGCATCCTTCCGCAGCAGAAGCTGTGCCGCCGCAAAGACGACCACTGCCCCCAGAATGGAAAAAGATGTACTCATAGTGCAAACAGCGACTTGATGGTAACGAACAGTGCGCTGATCTGCTTGACAAGGATGGAAAGTACTACCACAAGACCCGCAAGGGTCGTCATCATGGCCTGATCCTCCCGGCCGGAACGGATCAGCAGCTGGTTCAGGACGGCCACGATAATACCGATCGCTGCAATTTTGAACACAAGGTCGATCTCCAAGTTTTCGTCCTCCTGCCACTACAAAAGAATCAGCGCTGCCACTGCGCCGGCCGCAAGGCCAAGCCTGCACGGTAAGCCCTGCCCGGATGCCGCTTTCTGCTGCGCCTGATGCAGGAATGCTTCAAAACGGGCAGAGTAATAATCCAGTCGTTCGCATTCCTGCGCCGCTTCGCTTTGGCCAAGGCCGGCAAAGCACTGCTCAAAGCAAAGGCGTTCCGCATCATCAAAGCTTTCCGGTGCCGGAATTTCCTGCAGTTTTGGTGCTGCATCGCTTTCCAGCAGCTTTTCCTGCACAAGACACCGCTGCAGCAGTTCCAGATCCAGCCTGCGGTAAGCGATCTCCTGCCGGATGCGCTGCAGCAGCTCCACGGTGCGCTGCAGCTGCAGGATATGCTGCTCTGTTCTGGCCTGAAACGCCGAACCGGTCAGCCACCCGCACAACAGGAGCAGTGCAGCTGCTGCCCAATGAAAAAGCCGCATCATACCGTGCAGACCTGCCGAACTTTTCCCGGTGCTGTGCAGCCGTGCAGCAGTACAAATACACGCAGCATTCCATGCCGCTGCAGCGTCTGCACCTGCGGCCGCCGGGCGGCTTCTTCCACGCTTGCGGCATGGATGCTTGCAACAAAATCCACCCCGCTGTAAAAGCCCTGTTCCAGCGCTGCAGTTTCGGCAAGCGTGCCCAGCTCGTCCAGCAAAATGACCTGCGGTGAAAGCGTGCGCAGTGCCATCTGCACAGCCCGTTCCTTAGGGATACCGGACAGCAGATCCAGCGGCGGCATCTTCTCGGAACCGCCCGGCGGAAAGATCTCACAGCGCTCGTCAACCACGCAGACTCGCCGCCGCATCCCGGCCAGTTCTTGTGCGATCTGACGCAGCAGCGTCGTCTTGCCGCTGTCCGGCTCACCGACCACAAGCATCCCAATAAAATGCTTTTTCAGCCGCACCAGAAGTTCGTCCGGCAGCTGTACCGGAACTGCCCTTGCAATGCGCAGGTTCAGCCCCTGCACCTGCTGCAGAACCGTCTGGCCGTCGCGATCCACATAGCGTCCTGCCACACCCACCCGGCAGCCGGAGGGCGTGGTCAGAAATCCATGTGCAAGCTCCGTCTGGTGTGCATGTACCGCGCCGCCGCACAGGGTGTGAAAGATCTCTTCGATCTGAAGCTGATCCAATACACACTCCCTCAGCTGCAGCGGGCACTCCGGCAGGTCCTGCATCGGGAGCTGCAGACCCGACAGTGTAACAAAAACACTACAGCCTGTCCGAAACCGAAGCTCATGGATCTGCGCTGCCGTCTGTGCTGGCAGCTGCCCCAATGGCATGGCCAGCCATGAGGGAAGCAGGCGTATCGCCCGATAATACTCGTCCACACTGTCCTCTCCTTTTTCAAGCTCATTGCCTGCTATGAGTATATGCCTGTCCCTGCCGGATAGAACCTGCGGACATAAAAATATCCCCGCAGCACAAAACTGCGGGGATATCCATTGGAACGGTTTTATCAGGTGTTTTCGTCGCTGATCATTGCCAGAAATTCCGCCTCGGTCAGAACCGGGATGCCAAGCGCCTGCGCCTTGGTCAGTTTGGAGCCTGCTGCCGTGCCTGCCACAACATAGGCTGTTTTCTTTGAAACAGAACCGCTGGCCTTGCCACCGTTTTTCACGATCAGTGCTTCCGCCTCATTGCGGGAAAGGGTTTCCAGCGTGCCGGTGACCACCAGCGTTTTTCCGGCCAGCTTATCACCCTTCGGCTCGCCCTTCCACTGCATATTCAATCCGGCATCGGCCAGACGATGGACAAGGTCGGTCGTTCCCTCTCTTGCAAAGAACGCCACGACGCTCTGCGCCATCACGCCGCCAAACCCATCGATCTCACTGATCTGCTCTGCACTTGCTTCCCGGACAGCCTGCAGCGTGCCAAAATGCTCTGCCAGCAGGGCTGCCGCTTTATCGCCAATGTTGCGGATGCCAAAGCCGAACAGGAGCTTATCCAGATCGTTCCGCTTGGAAGCCTCGATGGCGTTCAGCAGGTTATCGGCGCTCTTTTCCTTGAACTTATCCAGCGTCAGCAGCTGTTCCCGTGTCAGCGTGTAGATATCCGCTGCGGAGTGCACCATATCCTTCTCCACCAGCTGGGTAGCAACTGCCGTGCCAAGGCCCTCGATATCCATTGCATCGCGGGAAGCAAAATGGATGATATTGCGCAGTGCCTGTGCCGGGCACTCGGGGTTAACACAGCGCAGAGCTGCTTCATCCTCCAGATGAACGACTGGCGCCCCGCAGGAGGGGCAGACCGTGGGCATCTCATAGGGCTGTGCATCCTCTGCGTGATGGGTAACACCGATTACTTCCGGGATGATATCGCCCGCCTTGCGCACCTGAATGGTATCGCCGATGCAAAGGCCGAACTGATGGATAAAATCCTCATTGTGCAGGGTCGCACGGGCAACGGTAGTGCCCGCCAGAAAGACCGGATCAAAACAGGCCGTCGGGGTAAGAACACCGGTGCGGCCAACCGCGACCTCAATGCTGCGCAGCGTTGTCTCCTTTACCTCCGGCGGATACTTAAACGCAATTGCCCAGCGTGGGAATTTGTTGGTGGAGCCCATCAAATCGCGCTGTGCAAAATCGTTCACCTTGATCACTGCACCATCCATATCAAAATCCAGTTTGGCGCGGTTCTGGCCGATCTGCTCGATCTCGGCAATGGCCTGCTCAATGTCATGCACGATATGATAGCGCGGCGAGACCGGCAGACCAAGGCTCTTGAGGTAATCCAGACTTTCGGCATGTTTGGTAAGCGTTTTGCCGCGGATCTGCTGCACATTGAAAACAAAGATAGAAAGGCCCCGGCTCCCGGTGATCTTTGCATCCTTCTGGCGCAGCGAACCGGCAGCCGCATTGCGCGGATTTTTAAAGGGTGCCGCGCCCTGCAGCTCCTGCTCTGCACACAGCTTCTGGAACGCGCCATGCGGCATATACACCTCACCGCGCACTTCCAGAAATTCCGGTGCATCCTTCAGCTTTTTGGGAATGCTGCGGATGGCGCGGACATTGGCGGTCACGTCCTCGCCCACCACGCCATCGCCGCGGGTAGAGGCACGAACCAGCTCACCGTTTTCATACTCCAGACTGCAGGAAAGGCCATCGATTTTGATCTCCACCACATACTCCGGCTCTATGCCGGCTTCCCGCACGCGGCGGTCAAAATCCCGCAGCTCATCATACGAAAATGCATCCAGCAGGCTTTCCATTTTTACCGCATGGGTCACCTTAGGCAGCTTGCTGCTGGCCGTGCCGCCCACCTTCTGGGTAGGCGACGATGCCGTGACCAGCTGCGGAAACTGCGCTTCCAATTCTTTCAGTTCCCGGGTCAGAGCATCATACTCAAAATCTTCAAGCTCCGGGGCATCCTGGTCGTAGTAAAGCCGATTGTTTTTCTCGATCACAGCGCGCAATTCATCCACGCGCTTTTTTGCCTGTTCCAACTCCAAAAGTTCCACTCTCCCGCTATCCGGTTTCTCCCGCGCTGCCGCCCGGCACTACCGCCTGAAAATGCATCGCAGAAACTATTTTGATTAGTATACCACATCCAGCCGCGCTCTGCAAAGAGAAAGCAAATACAATTTGTATAAGCACTTTGAAATCGGCATATGAAATCGGTTTCAATTGTATCTGTAGATTGATTTAAAATCAACGTACAGAGATACTCTTCGTTTATTCTTTTGATAAAGTGTCGTTTTATCGCGTTATTTCTTCGCGTTCATTCCGCGCTTTTTAAGCAATTCCATTTATGGATGAAGCTGATACACCATCTCACTTTCGAGCCAGCGATAGTCCTTCGCACCTGTATCTCTGAATGAATTGTATTTATCAAGCCTCTCCGCCTTGTCCTTATAAAAAGCAAAAGACCATGTTTCAGATCTTTTGCCCTCCCAAAAGGGAAATCGGTGCTTAGGAAATCAACGTCAAATAGCGTTCCTGCAATCTATCGAACACTGCTTTTTCCGCATTGATGTAGACGTAGATCTCCATCCGATTTTTAGCGTTTTTCTCACTGTGAATCATCAGATCGTGAAATCCCTCGTCGTTCAGCATGCGGATGCAAATGTCGAGTTGCCGATCGCTCTTTTCCAGAAAGCACTCCATAGCTTTTCACCTCCTTTACCCTTTCTCATAATACAACATGATTTTCTCGCGCCTGCGAAAATACAAACGTCGGCCCGACAGGTGGACTAAATACTCCTATGATTACCTTTCCAATTCGTTTATCGAAACGCTCCCCCTGTTGGGCATCAACCCAGTGCATCGTGGGCATGATGGCCGCGTACATTTTGTTACGTTAGCCAAGAAAGCGGAGATGGACGAATATGCTCTCAAGCGAATCGTTGGTCATAAAATCGATGACCTTACCGAGCGTGTTTACACTAGGCGTACCGTCGAATGGCTCATCAGCGAGCTTGATAAGATTCACTGATGTTCTAGCACCAATCTAGCACCAGTCCAAAATATTACAATTTGAGCCGCATTTTCTTCCATATACTTCCATTTATAGTTATGTACTTTTCATTCACGATTTTTTCTTTTTTTAAATGCAGAAAATTCCAGCCAGCTCGCATGTTTTTAGCGTTAAAACGCAAAAAAGAGCCATCCTCCCGATTCCTCGAGAGAACAGCTCCATGGTATTGGCTTTATAAATATCAGATAGAAATAGTGTTTGCCACATCCAGCAACACCGGGTCAAGCGTCTTGGTCATTTCAAGAGCTTCATCCACAGGGTAATCCACCAGCTTTTCGCCCTTCATGCCGACGATGCGGTTATACTTGCCCTGCTCCAGCAGGCACACGGCATGGTAGCCCATTGCAGAAGCGTTCACACGGTCACGCAGAGTGGGAGAACCACCGCGCTGGACATGGCCCAGAATGGTGGCGCGGGAGTCGATGCCGGTGCGCGCCTGGATCTCGTTTGCGATCTCCTGTGCATGGCCGACACCCTCGGCAACAATAATAATGAAGTGACGCTTGCCGGTCTTCTGAGTCTCAGCGATCTTATCCAGAATATCACGCTGCATGTCAAATTCCTTCTCCGGCAGCAGAACAGCCATAGCACCGGAAGCAATTGCAACATTCAGAGCAATATAACCAGCGTTGCGGCCCATGACCTCGACCACACTGCAGCGGTCGTGGCTCTGGGTGGTATCGCGCAGCTTGTCGATCATCTCCAGCGCGGTGTTCATGGCGGTATCGTAGCCAATGGTGTAATCAGTGCAGGAAATATCGTTATCGATGGTGCCGGGCAGGCCGATCATCGGGATGCCGCGGTGGGCCAGCTCACGAGCGCCGCGGTAAGAACCATCACCGCCAATGACCACCAGCGCATCAATGCCCAGTTCACGGCACTTCTCTGCACCCTTGTCCTGACCTTCTTTGGTCTTGAATTCCAGGCAGCGGGCGGTATACAGAATGGTGCCGCCTGCAGAGATGATGTTCGACACACTGCGCAGGTTCATCTCAAAGCATTCGCCGTTCAACAGGCCATTGTAGCCACGCTGAATGCCGATCATGCGATAACCCTTATGCAGGCCGGTACGGACTACGGCGCGCACGGCAGCGTTCATGCCAGGAGCATCACCACCGCTCGTCAATACGCCAATCGTTTTGATCTGCTTTTCCATACGAGAGTTTCCCTCCAATTTGTTTCTTCATTTACCCAATGGTATCACAGCGCTCTCCATTTTAACGCTGTCCAAAGCACTTCACTTGCCTTGAATCATTATAACACAAACGCCTTATTTTGGAAACAGCCATCCCGCCGGATTTACATTAAGATTCGTGCACGGAAATGTCATTTTGTTGCAATGTTATCCGTTCCGACCAGTCTTTCCAGCTCCTTGAACAGCAGCGGATGGCCGGATGTGTACAGATGGCGCGGCACACGCAGATACTGCTTGGTATCGGTCAGATACAGGAGCACCGGCATGTCTCCATCAAAAATGCCAAGCAGATTGACCACCTTTGCATATTCCATGCTGCTGCGGGAAGGCACACGGATATACAGTTTCTTTGCTGTCGGTTTCATCGGGTCCGGCCTGCCGTTATCCGGCCGGGCCGGGTCGTAATTTTCGATCGGGACGATGCTCTCTGCCAGCAGCTTGGAAGCTTCATCCTCCCGCACAGAAAGCCTGCCGTCGATCACGACGACTGCATTTTCGTGCAGCGAATCCCGAAAAGCATCCAGCACCTTGGGGAATACGATCACTTCCATGGTGCCGGTCAGGTCTTCCACGCTGGTAAAGGCCATCATGCTGTTGGACTTTGTGGTCATCATGCGGCTTTTTACCACCGCGCACACAATGCGCACCTTTTCACCATCCTTCACATGGGCATCTTCCCCTGTAAGCGCCTTGATGGTGTGGGATGCAATGCGTGCCGATTGTTCCCGGTAAGCATCCAGCGGATGGCCGGACAGATACAGGCCGCTGACTTCCTTTTCCTGCTGGAGCAGTTCCTGATGGCTGTACTCCGACAGCTGCTTTATTTCATAGTTATCCTCGGAAGCACCGCTCTGCGCTTCCCCGCTCATCACCGAGAACAGATCCAGCTGTCCATCCAGATTGCGCCGGGAGTCGGTCTCAATGCTTTTCAGAATGCCCTCCACGGCCTCCACATGGCTGTGGCGGTTGCTGCCCAGATGATCGAATGCACCGGCCTTGATGAGGCACTCCACTGCCCGGCGGTTCAATTCATTGCCATGCATCCGCTTGCAGAAATCGTACAGGCTGGTGTAAGGCTTATTCTGCCGCTCCTTCACCACATTTTCGATCAGGTTGCGGCCCACATTTTTGACCGCATTCAGACCAAAGCGGATCTGGCCGTTTTCATCCGCCGTGAAGCCGCCGTTGGAAACATTCACATCCGGCGGCAGCACTTTGATGCCAAGACGGGCGCACTCGCCAGAATATTCAATGACCTTATCCGTGTTATCCAGCACACTGGTCAGCAAAGCCGCCATGAACTCACTGGGATAATGGCACTTGAGGTAGGCCGTCTGGAATGCCACATAGGCATAGCAGGCTGCATGGCTCTTATTGAACGCATACGAAGCGAAACTGGACATTTCATCGTAGATCTCGTTGGCCACTTTCTCAGAGATGCCGTTTGCAACGCAGCCGGGGCATTCGTTGCCGGGATCGGTGCAACCGTGCACAAAGTGCTCCCGCTCGGCCTCCATGACGGCATGTTTCTTTTTGCTCATGGCACGACGGACGTTGTCTGCCTGACCAAAAGAGAAGCCCGCCAGTTCCCGGAAGATCTGCATGACCTGCTCCTGATAGACGATGCAGCCATTGGTCACAT
>ERZ1026854.2394-NODE-2394-length-10719-cov-5.594524_pt1 | contig 10719 bp, 8 predicted proteins | sample MGYA00380157_ERZ1026854 | MGnify/ENA primary metagenome ERZ1026854 (study PRJEB33269, sample SAMEA4719793) | human gut metagenome | biome: human-associated habitat; feature: organic feature; material: feces | place: Cameroon | collected 2013-10 ...
ATAAGAGACAGTCTGTGCATTGTTCTCTTCGTCGTTGGTTTCCAGGGCGAAAGCTACGATTCGCTGATGTTTTTGTTTCATCCCTCCCAGAGCTGCCGCAATGTCGTGGGTAGGCACCAGGGTGAGTTCCAGGTCATCCTTCTCGCGCTTGATTTTCTTGTCGGCCACGGTGCTCGGCTTGAAGTCGGCAACGGCGGCACAGAGGATGGCTGCATCGCTTTGCCCGAACGCCTGGGTTGAAGCCTGATACATTTCCTCGCAGCTCTCCACGTTGATGCGGTGGATGGCGGGACTGCAGCTGAGGGCTACCGGACCGGCGATGAGGGTGACGTCAGCACCACGGCGCAGGCATTCTTCGGCAAGGGCGAATCCCATCTTTCCCGACGAATAGTTGCCGATGAAGCGCACGGGATCTATCTTCTCGTAGGTAGGTCCTGCCGTGATCATCACTTTCTTGCCGGATAAATCGAGCGAAGCATCTGCCTTCACTTCAGCCTCAGCATTGCCTTCAGCTTCTTTCTCAGAATCTGCTTCCATCTTGAAATATCTGTCGAGATAATCCACGATGACATCGGGTTCCTCCATGCGTCCTTTGCCTTCGAGTCCGCTGGCGAGGAATCCCACTTCCGGCTCGATGATATGGTTGCCGTAGCTGATGAGGGTCTTCATGTTTGCCTGGGTAGACGGATGCTTGTACATGTCGAGATCCATGGCTGGAGCGATGAAGACGGGAGCCTTCATGGAGAGATAGGTGGTGATGAGCATGTTGTCGGCAATGCCGTGTGCCATCTTGCCCATGGTAGAGGCGGTGCAGGGAGCGATGAGCATGGCGTCCGCCCAGAGACCGAGGTCAACGTGCGAATTCCAGGTGCCGTCGCGCTGCGAGAAGAACTCGCTCACCACGGGCTTGTGGGTGAGTGCCGAGAGGGTGATAGGGGTGATGAACTCCTTGCCCGCAGGGGTGATGACCACCTGCACCTCGGCACCTCGCTTAATCAGTCCGCGTATGATGAGGCATGATTTATAGGCTGCAATGGAGCCCGTAATGCCCAATACGATTTTCTTTCCTTTCAGCATAATTATTTTCCCATTCTCTTGTTATACTCGCGCAGACGGATGCGGGTGAGTACCTGCTTGGTATTGTTGGTGAACTCGCTGCCCAGAATCCAGGTGAAGTAGCCCGGGTCCTTGGTGAGAACCTCTGCAACATCCCAGCCTTTGTACTTGCCGAAGTTGAACACTTCGTGCTTCTGCGGTTCGCCCTTCTCATTGAGAATCACGTTGCCCTGGGCATCCTTCAGCTCCTGCCATACGATGCGGCCTGCAAAGTCAACATTGTCATTGTGCTTTGAGAATTCGGCAAGCTCGTCCATGTTGTTGTTGAGCACGCGGTCTGCTTCCTCCTGAACACCAGGAGCATAGCGGTCGAGCTCGCCCATCAGTACGCGATAGGTGGCCTCGGTATCCTGATCGGCACGGTGGGCCTCGAAATCCTCCTCCATCTTTCTGCCGCAGTAGAACTTGTAGGCTGCGGCAAGGTTGCGGCGCTCCATCTTCATGAAGATGGTCTGGGCGTCGATGAGACGGCACTTGGAGAAATCGAAGTCGATTCCGGCACGCAGGAATTCCTCGGCGAGCATCGGAACGTCGAAGTGGTTGGAGTTGTAGCCGGCGAAATCACAGCCGGTGAACTCCTGGCTCAGGGTGGCAGCCAACTGCTTGAAGGTTGGCGCATCCTTCACGTCCTCGTTGGTGATTCCGGTGAGTGCAATCACCTCTTCAGGAATCTGCTTTTCCGGGTTTACAAACTGATTCTTGCGAATCTCTGTTCCATCCGGGTTCACCTTAATATATGAAATCTGAATGATTCTATCCTTTACCATGTCAAGTCCCGTGGTCTCCAGGTCGAAGACGATGAGGGGCTTCGTTAAATTTAATTTCATTTCTTTTATTTTTGGTTCTTGATTATTTGTCTGCCTTTTGGCTGGCAGAACGTAAAAGAGCCTATGGCTCCTTAGTCGTTAAGGAGCATAGGCATGATGAGCATCAGGACATCTTCGTCCTCTGGCTGCTCTGATGGGATTACGATTCCGGCGCGACTTGGGTCGGCGAGCTGGAAGACGATCTGCTCGCTGTTAAGATTGCTCAGAATTTCCATCAGGCTGCTTCCCTTGAAACCGATGTTGATGGTTGAACCTGAGTATTCGCAAGCCAGAACTTCCTTGGCAGAAGTGCTGAAGTCGATATCCTCGGAAGAAACCTCGAATCGGCCGTTCTCAATGTGGAAACGGATGAGCTGGCTGCTCTCGCTGGCGAAAGGCAGCACGCGGCGCAATGCGCTCTGCAGCGCCTTGCGGTCTACGGTGATCTGTGCAGGATTGTTGGTTGGAATCACAGAGTTGTAGTTAGGGTAGCGGCCGTCGATGAGTCTGCATCTCAGCATGCCGTCGCTGAACTGGATTTCTGCGCTGCGCTCATCAAACTTGATGGTAGCTTCATCTTCCTTGCTCAGGATGTTCTTGAGCAGGGTGGCTGGCTTCTTAGGCAAGTTGAAATTGGCAGGAGTCTCACTCTTGATGCTGAAGTTCTTGCTTCTCACCAGTTTATGACCATCGCTGGAAACCACGGCAAGAGCCTCTGGAGTCAGGTCGAAATAGATACCGTTCATCACAGGGCGCAACTCGTCTGACGCTGTAGCGAAGAGAGATCGTGAGATGTTGTCAATCAGAATATCGGTGGAAAGGGTGATGACGGTGCATCCGTCGCCCATAGGCTGAGAGCGTGGATAGTCCTCGGCATTGATACCGGTGAAGTTATAAAGACCATTCTGATATACGATCTTGATGGCGTAAGCGTCGGAGTTTTTTTCTACCTCGAAGCTGAGAGGCTGCTCTGGGAGTTCCTTGAGGGCATCGATGACTACGCGTGTAGGCACGCAGAATTCACCTTCGCCTTCGCACTCGGTCAGGGCGATAGTACTCTTGATGATGTTGTCACTGTCGCTGGCGGTGATGTTCAGTTCACCGCTTTCAATCTGGAACAGGAAATTCTCGAGGATAGGCAACGAGTTTTTGCTGCCAATCACCTTCACAAGCATGTTGAGTTTGCTGCTCAATGCTGAACTTGATACTGTAAATCTCATGAGTCGTTATTTTTATTATTGTTTATTTTCCTTATTTTATTTGCGTACGCCCCCAGTTTGGGTGCCCTTTCGCAATTATGAGTACAAAAATACAAAAAATATCGGGGATAGACAAAAATAATCGAAGAAATGTTTCGGTTTTAGAACTATTTTTAGTAATTTCGCAGTCAGAAAGAAAAACTTGATAAAAGAATCACTCTATTTTGTGCTTTTCCGAGGGGGCAAGATGAAACAAAGTGCCCATCGTTTTTGCAATGATAGAACAGACAACATTTAATAAATTAATTATATGGAATTACAAGGAAAGGTGATTGCCGTTTTGCCTGAAAGAAGCGGCGTTTCTGCAAGAGGTGAGTGGAAGGCTCAGTCGTTCGTTATCGAGACTCATGAGCAGTATCCTAAGAAGCTTTGCTTCGATGTGTTCGGAGCTGATCGTCTTGCACAGTTTAACATCCAGAGTGGCGAGGAGCTTCTGGTTTCATTCGATATCGATGCTCACGAGTATCAGGGCCGCTGGTTCAACAGCGTTCGTGCATGGAATGTTCAGCGCATCGACCCTAACGCCGTAGCTGGTGCCATGGGCGGTATGCAGCCAGGTGCTGCCGCATTCCCTCCTATGGGTGCTGCGCCAATGGGTGCCGCTCCTGCAGCTGCGCCAGCAGCAGGTGCTACAGCTCCATTCCCTGCTTCTCAGCCAGCAGCTCCTGCACAGGGTGGTAGCGCTGACGATCTCCCATTCTAAATTCTGAAATGAATTGAAGGAAAGATTCGCCAAGAGTGAATCTTCAAGAAAGTGATTCGCAGAAATGAATCGCAGAGAAACAACAAGAGCATTCGAGAGGATTTGTTAAAGATTTCCTCACGAATGCTCTTTCTTGTTGGTAACCATTGGCTTACCTGCCAAAATGGGGAGGTATATTTACCCTTAAGGGAAAATATTCCTAGCCTTAAGGATAAATATTTTTAGCCTTAAGGGAAAATATATTTTGCCTTAAGACGGGTTTTATGCTGACGGAAGGCTTCTATTCCTTTCGTCTTCTTTTTTCAAAAAATGTCCTGGAGGCGGCAAAGAAGAGTACCACAGCGGCGGCATTCTCTATGGCTACCATCCAGAAGGCTCCACTGTAGCCGAAATGCTCGGCAACAATTCCGCCCAGCAGACAACCGATTCCGAAGCCCAAGTCCCAGCCCGTAAGAATGCTGCTATTCGCCGTGCCTCGCTGGTCGTGGCGCGCCACATTTATAAACATATTCAGGAAGGCAGGGTAGAGATGGCCGTTGCCCAATCCTATCAGCGCTGCCGAAAGATAGTAGGCTATCGGGTGCTTCACGGCAACGAAGATGGTGAATCCCACCAGCGAAATCAGCATTCCCTCGGCTGCATTCTGCGTCAGCTTGCCCTGGCTCAGTGCCTTCCTGCCCTGTAGGCGGCTCATGAAGAGTCCCATCGAGAGGATGGCGAAATAGGTGCCCGTGCCGCCCGTAATGCCCAGTTCTTCCTTGCTGTAGATGGCGAGGTAGTTGCTCAGCACGCCCCAGCAGAATCCGAACATGCAGATGTTGATGGCGAGCAGCCAGGCTCGGGTGAGGAAGAATCTATCCAGAGAAAGTTTCTCCTTGTTCTTGACAATCTCTTTCTCAGGGAGTTTGATGGTTCCGGCAATCACCACGGAGGCTATTGCCACCACGAAGGCTATCCAGAACAGCACCATGTAACTGCCCACGATGTTGTGAAGATAGATGCCGATGGATGGGGCTATCGCCATGGCGAAGTTGTTGCTCAAGCCATAGAGGCCGATGCCTTCGTTGCGGCGGCTGGCTGGCAGTACGTCGATGGCACAGGTGCTGTTGGCCACGGTGACGGCTCCAAAGGGACCGCCATGCAGGGTGCGGCAGATGGCGAACATCAGGATGGTGCCGGCGGCGATGTAGCCTGCAAAGAAGATGGCGAAGGCTGACAGGCAGACCATCAGCACCTTCTTGCGCGAAAAGCTATCCACCACATATCCGCTGAACGGACGGATGATGAGTGCCGCCACCGTATATCCGCTCAGTACGACGCCTATCACATCCTTCGTTGCCCCGAAAGTCTCGCTCAGATAGAGCGGGAGGAGTGGGGTGAGGAGGTAGAAGGCGAAGTAGAGCAGGAAGTTGGTGGTCATCACCTTGATGTAATTCGCATTCCAAAGTTTTTCTTTCATTGTTCCTGTTTCAACGTTTTTCTTTCATTCTCGTTAAATCTTATCCTCCAGCCAGGCGTCAATGAGTCTGCGGGCGATGGAAAGTTTCTCCGGGAGAATCGGCAGAGCATCCTTGCTGAACCATTTGCCACGGGAGAGTTCTTCTTTCTGAAGATGAATCTCGCCATCCACGTACTCGGCAGTGAAGCCTACCATCAGTCCGCTAGGATAAGGCCATGGCTGGGAACTGAAATACTTCAAGTTCTTGATAGTCAATCCGGTTTCTTCCATTACCTCACGATGAACGGCTTCTTCCAGACTCTCACCGGTCTCTACGAAACCAGCCACGAGCGAATCGAAGTTGCCCTTGAAATTGCGGGCATGAACCAGGAGCACCTGGTCGCCCTTCCTGATGAGCACGATGATGGCTGTGGCTAGGGATGGCCACACCGTCTTGCCGCATTCAGTGCACTTCTTGCTGATGTCTGTATCCATCTTCATCGGAGCGCCGCAAACGCCGCAGAACTTCGTGTTCATATCCCAATAGTTCAGCTCCTGGCATTTTCCTGCCTTCTGGTAAAGCTCGGGGGTGAGCTTGTAGAAGCTGGGGCGCAGACCGCACATCTCGTATTTCGGATGGTCGGTCACCGGCTCCGGAATGGTGAAGGTTTTCACTTCCGTGCCGTCGCTCATCGGGGTGATGTTGAGGACGTGAGTCCAGGGCTTGAGCTCTATCGGACTCTCCTCGCTACATGGAATCGTATAGGTTCCGTCTTCTCTCTTCTCGAGCAAGATATCTGTCTTGCAAAATATAAACCAATATTTCATAATATCTTATTTTTTCTTTCCGAAAAGCAAGTCATAGTCGCGCTGGGCAGCTGGCTTGGTCCATGCTTCCGGCACAAACTTCCAGTTGTTGTTGGCCTTTGCCTCTACGGTTCCCATCTTTTCTATCGCTTCCATCAGATAGTAACGCTGGTCGCGCTCGCTGCGGTAGATGATGCGGCTCTCCAGACTGTCCTTCGGAATGCCGGCACCATGGGTAAGGAGCTCGCCTCCGCCATTGCCACGATAGCTGTTTACTGCCACCTTGTACCACTTCTTCTCATCGAAAGGCTCGCCGTTGCTCATGCGCAGAATCTTCACCTTCTCGCCATCTGGCTTCGTAACATCCACCTCGTAATCAATGCCGGCAGCACTGTCGAAATTGAACGAGAGGTTCTTGAATCCCAGGCGCTGCTGGTCGCCCTTGGTGTGGGTGTCGAGCAGGAGGAGATGGTCGTCAGGACTCTTCATCGTGTTCACCCAGAGGTCGTAGCTCATCTCCAGATGCTTGCGGATTTCCTCGCCGGTGAGACGCATTACGTAGAGCTGGTTCTCATATTTATAGAGGTTGAACATGTCGCCCACGTAGATAGGACCCGCCTGGATGGTGGCGTTGAACTGCAATGGGGCGTTGAAGGCGATGTCGGCCTTGGTGATGTCGAGCTGCAGGTTGAGGATGAAATCATTGAACGCGCAACTGCCGAAGAACGACTCGCGGCTGTGGATGGTCTTCTTGAATGTGCCGATCTGCTTGCCCACAAACTGGTTGATTTCGGCTATCTGAGGCTCGAACGCCTTCATGAAGTCTTCGTCGATAGGACATTTTGTCACATCGGGCAGGGAGCCCGTCACCTTCTTGTCAGTCACCACATACTGCTTCTTGCCATTCACCTTCTTTTTATTTAATGTGAGCGTTACCTCGGCGTCAGCCACGTTGAGGGCGTTGTTGGCAGGGTCGAGACAGACCACTGGCTTGCCTTCCACGTTGGTGATGGTCTCGTTGCAGCGGGTGTGGTCGTGGCCGAAGAGCACCATGTCGAAACCTGGCACTTCCTTTGCTACACGCAGGGAGGCATCCTCCTCGTATTCCGGGGTGACAATGCCACCGTCCTTGCCGCTGTGGAAAACGCCAATCACCACGTCTGGCTTCTCCGTTTCCTGGATGTGCTTCATCCATTTCCGGGCACAGGTTACCATGTTTTCAAACTTAAGTCCGCTCCAGAGGTTTTCTGTCAGCCAGTTGGGAATGGCTGGTGTCAGCATTCCGAGCACGGCAATCTTCACGCCCTCACGGTTCAGGATGATGTAAGGCTTCACGTAAGGCTGCCCCGTCTTGGTGTTGATGATGTTGGCGCCGAGCACTGGACAGTTCAGTTCCTTGATCCATTTATCATACACGGCATGACCCGTTTCCACATCGTGGTTTCCGAACGCCTGGGCGTCATACTTCATATAGTTGACTACGTCGGCAGCCACATTGCGTGCCTGGGTGTTCACATAATTATAATAGTAGCAGGTAGGCTGACCCTGCAGGATGTCGCCGTTCTCCAGGAGGATGACGTTGTCCTTGTAGGTTTTGCGCAACCCGTTGACGTAAGAGGAGACGCGCGCCAGGGTTCCCGCCTTGGGCTTTCGGGTGATGAAGTCGTATGGAAAGAAAGCTCCATGAACATCACTCGTCTGAACCACTCTCAGTTTTATGGTACGTTGTTGTGCCATTGCCTGCGAATTAAAGGTGAGCGCCATGAGGAGCGCTGCGAACAGTTGTTTCATACTATTTTTTATTTATTATTTAAATTCATGTGCAAAATTACAAAAAAGTTGCCAATTACGGCATACTTTTTGTTGGTTTCTTATTAAAAACATAAAAATAGGAGGTTTTATAATATGGCATTTGTAGATTATTACAAGATTCTCGGTGTTGACAAGAACATCCCCCAGAAGGATGTGAGGGCAGCATATCGTAAACGTGCAAAACAATTCCATCCGGATTTGCACCCGAATGACCCGAAGGCGAAGGCTAAGTTCCAGGCGCTGAACGAGGCATACGAGGTGATTTCCGACCCAGATAAGCGCGCCAAATACGACCAGTTTGGCGAAAACTGGAAGAACGCCGGTGGCTTCGGTGCTGGCGGCTTCGGTGGTGGAGCCGGTGGTGCTGGCGGAGCCGGAGGAAATCCTTTCGAGGGCTTCGACTTCAGCAGTTTCGGAAATGGCGGAGGCGGATTCTCCAGCTTCTTCGAAAATCTCTTCGGCGGCGGTCGTGCCCGTGGCGGTCAGCAAGGCGCTGGTTTCGGCGGCTTTGGTGGCTTCGGAGGTTTCGGCGGAGGAGCCAACGCTGGCTATGGTGCTGGTGCTGATTTCGGAACTGGTGGCTGCGGTGGTGGCTGCAACAGCGGCTGCGGCAGCCAGAGTGCCCGAACCAATACAGGCGAGATGAACATGAACGTGAACATCGACATGTACACAGCCTTGCTTGGCGGCGAAGGAATCATCACGCTGAGCAATGGTTCGAAGATTAAGCTGAAGATTAAGCCTGAGACCCAGAACGGCACGAAGGTTCGTGTGCGCGGCAAGGGTTACGACAGGGGCGACGGCACCTTCGGTGATCTGATGATTACCTATAACGTGAAGTTGCCTACCGGCTTGAACGAAAAGCAGAAGGAGTTGTTGCGACAGATGAAGGAAGCGCAATAATTTATGTTTGAGCGCTCATTAAAAAAGGGTGTGTCATAAGTCTAAATAATGGCAGCCGAAGACGGGCTGAAAGCCCAAAAGCTCCTAGCCCAGGGCAGCGCCCTGGGTAATGTTGGCAAAAACAAAGTCGCCCTGAAAGGGCAAAAGCTTTGAAATTGAAAGCTTTTGCCCTTTCAGGGCGACTTTGTTGTATCTATTCTAAAACCCAGGGCGCTGCCCTGGGCTAAGAGCTTCTGCCCTTTCAGGGCGTATGGGATGTGGCTTATGACACACCGCCCCTTTTTATATTCATTGTACATTACAACCTATAAACTATAACCTATAAATTGTAAACTATAAACTATTCTGTTGTAATCTGATTCATGTTGAAGGAAGAAACCTTGCCGGCTGGTGAAACCACGGCATTGATCTTGAAGTTGTTCTGCTTCTTGCTTCCATCTGTGAGGTCCAAATTCTGGACGGCAGAGAACTGCACCTGATATTCGTAATCTTCTTCTCCCACCTCGCGCTTCTTAATCTGGTAATCATTGTTGATGTGCCAGTTCATATTAGCCACATTATCCTTATAGAGCTTGTCCATAAAGGTAACCACATCGGCCTTGGTGGCAGAAGTCTTGCCCAAGAGAGAAGAGAGGATGTCTTCGCAGGTGGCAGAAAGTCCGTCGGCATTATGAGAGTTGATGCTCTGGAAGAACTGCCTGAACAGTCCGCTAACCATCTGCTTCTCTTCTGGCTGCAAGTCGCGGCTCTTTGCCTTCTTCATCGCATTCTCAGCCTCCTCAATATGTGCTCCGTCGGCGTGGGCGTCGAGATAAGCCTGATAAGCCTGCACGTTGTCGGCAGCCTTCGCCACATTCCAGTCGATGGAATCAATCTTGTTCCACGCCTCCTGCTTATGCGGACTGTTAGGATACTTCTGCAGATAATCCTCCAAAGCCTGCTTCGAACCGCTTACCAGGGCGTTGGTCCAATCCTGGTCAATGCTCTTGAGCATTTCCAGATGCGCCATGATGGAGTCACGATGCGCCTCTTCTGCGTCCTTATAGGTGTCGAGATAACTCTGCAGCACCATCGGGTCGCTGCTCTGCATTGCATACTCGTAGGCTTCCTCCTCCTTGTTGCGGTTGGCATTATCGTAGAAATAATACAGGATTCCGCAAACCAGAACAGAGAAGACCAGTGAGATAATCAGAATGCTTCGGGCACTCATCTTCTTGGCTTTCTGCTGGGCTTCATTCTCTGGATTATTGCCGTATTTTCCATTTCCGTAGCCGTTTCCATTATTTCCGTTTCCGCCGTTTCCTGCTGCCATCGGAGTCTGTCTTACCGGAGGAACAGGAGGGGTAGGAGGAGTAGGGGGAGTAGGAGGAGTAACAGAAGCTGCTGGAGTAACAGGAGCTGCTGGAGTAACAGGAGCTGCTGGACCGGCTGAAGCTATTTCATGGCAGTTAGGACACATTTCCTGACTGCTGAAATAAATCTCTCCACAGTGAGGGCATTTGATAATCTTTCCTGCGATTTCCACACCGCAGTTAGGACATGTAGGGGCTTTGTCACTGATTTGACGTCCACATTCCGGACATTTTATAATTGCCATAGTTTTATTTAATGTTTATTGATTTACTTATTTTATCTGTGTCTGAATCTGATTTCTCGCAATCTGTGTCTACCCATGAATCGGCTCTTATCCACGTATCCGTTCACGCCGTTGAGCTTTCCCTTACCCGTGTATTGCCACATTTCGAAATCCCTGCCGTCTCTGAGCACAGGCTCTCGCTTGGAGTATTGGGCAATCATCAGCTTGTAACTGTCCAGTTTGCCCAACAGGTAACAGTCGTAGAAATTGGCACCGGTATAGACGAGCGGTTTCTGGCG
>ERZ1026854.2395-NODE-2395-length-10719-cov-4.266785_pt1 | contig 10719 bp, 6 predicted proteins | sample MGYA00380157_ERZ1026854 | MGnify/ENA primary metagenome ERZ1026854 (study PRJEB33269, sample SAMEA4719793) | human gut metagenome | biome: human-associated habitat; feature: organic feature; material: feces | place: Cameroon | collected 2013-10 ...
CCTCCTAGGAGCTTTTGGGCCTTCAGCCCGTTCTTGAACCACTTGCGAACTTTCAGTAACTTCATTTTTGGAAGGTCTTAGAAATAGGTGTGATTCTACCAAATGACGTCATAGAGACTATCGCATTGACAACTCATGAGACACATAGAACAAGGAGCGACCCACGGTAGCTGAGGGCCCGTCTCAATGGTAGCTTACCCTTCGTCTCGGTCATAGCTTACCCTTCGTCTCGGTCATAGCTTACCTTTCGTCTTGGTCGTAGCTTACCCTTTGTTTCGGTCGTAGATAAGATTCGGCTGCAGATCTCTTGTGGAACGACCTCATTCAGGCGGCGGATTGTTACAATTCGATGACGTTTGTCTAAAAATATGTTTGGCTACTAATAAATAATTATAAATCGTTTGTTGCTCTTTGGTATTGTCGCTAACTTTGCATTCCTCAAAAAACGCCCCCTCCCTTCGCCCCAGGCTAAGGGAAAGAAGAGAGAAAGTGGAGTGGGGCGGTAAGTATAAGATTATCAATGATGAAAGATCAACAACACATCATGGGGCTTCGTGCCGAGGAGGTGGTGGCCAGCCGTCAGAAATACGGGGAGAACGTCCTTACGCCACCGAAAAAGGCGTCTGTCTGGTCGCTTTTCCTGGAGAAGTTCAAGGACCCGCTGATCATTATCCTGCTCTTCGCGGGTGTCCTCTCCATCGGCATAGCCTGCTACGAGTATTATGGTCTGCACCACGGCGCGACGGTCTTCTTCGAGCCGGTGGGCATCTTTGTAGCTATATTCCTGGCTACGGCCGTGTCCTTCTACTTCGAGCGCGAGGCCGACAAGCAGTTTTCCATTCTCAACCAAGTCCACGACGATGAGCCCGTAGAGGTGATCCGCGACGGCAACGTCACCTCCATCCCCAAGCGCGAGGTGGTGGTGGGCGATATTGTGGTGCTGCCGACGGGAGCGGAGATTCCCGCAGACGGCGAACTCTTGGAGGCGGTGAGCCTATCGGTCGATGAGTCGTCGCTCACGGGAGAGCCCGTCTGCCGCAAGAGCATTCACCCCGAAGACTTCGACCCCAATGCCACCTTTGCCACCAACCGCGTCTTGCGTGGCACGAAGGTGATGGAGGGCCACGGCAGGATGCGCGTCACGGCCGTGGGCGACGCCACGGAGAACGGCAAGGTCTTCGAGGCCGCACAGATAGACAATAGTGTCCGCACGCCGCTCAACGAGCAACTGGACCGCCTCGGACTGCTGGTGACCAACGTCAGTTATGTATTCGCAGCCCTCATCATCGTGGGACGGCTCATCGTCTTCTTCGACTGGGCGCCCGTGGTCTGGACGCTGGCTCTGCCCACGGCGCTGTTCTTCTACCTCGTCATCTGCCGTTTCAAGCGCTGGCGCTGGACGTTCAAGGCCGTGGCTTCCACCAGCTACTTCCTCCTGCTGCTGGCCATGATCTACTATTTCCATCTGTCGCTTGGCGGCGCGGAGCAATGGGACGATCTGGTGACTTATACGCTCAACACGCTGATGATAGCCGTGACGCTTATTGTCGTCTCCGTGCCCGAGGGACTTCCCATGGCCGTGGCGCTGAGCTTGGCCTACAGTATGCGGCGGATGCTCAAGACCAACAACCTCGTCAGAAAGATGCATGCTTGCGAGACGATGGGTGCTACGACCGTTATCTGTACTGACAAGACGGGCACGCTGACGCAGAACAAAATGCAGGTCTATGAGAGCCGTTTCTTCGGGATGCCTTCGGGATGCCTTCGGGATGATGCTGTGGCCGAGGGAATGGCCGTCAACTCCACGGCCTCGCTGGATTTCTCCGACCCGAAGTCGCCCCAGGTGCTGGGCAACCCTACTGAGGGTGCTCTCCTGCTGTGGCTCGACCAGCAGGGCGTGGACTACCGCCAGTTGCGCGAGGCTGCTCCCATTGATGAGGAACTGCCCTTCTCCACAGAGCGCAAATATATGGCTACTGTCGTCCGCTCGCCTCGGCTCGGAGGGCAGCGCGTGCTCTACGTCAAGGGTGCGCCCGAGATCGTACTCTCGCTCTGTGCCCAGACGGCAGGAGACGTGGCGCGCGGGACCATCGATGGCTGGCTGGCTGGCTATCAAGGCCAGGCCATGCGTACGCTGGGCTTTGCCTCGTTGCCACTCATGGACGGCGAGGAGGCCATTGCCGAGGGCAAGGTGGTGGCGAAAGGCCTTACCTTCCAAGGCATTGTGGCTATCAGCGACCCCGTGAGGGCCGATGTGCCGGCAGCAGTAGAGGAATGTATGAAGGCGGGCATCTTGATCAAAATCGTCACGGGCGACACGCCAGGAACGGCCAAGGAGATAGGGCGCCAGATAGGTCTCTGGACTCCGCAGGACGGAGACAGGGAAATCATCACTGGACCAGAGTTTGCAGCCCTCTCGGACGAGGAACTTGCTCGCCGTGTGATGGACTTGAAAATCATCGCCCGGGCGCGCCCCATGGACAAAAAACGGCTCGTAGAGGCGCTGCAGAAACTCGACCAGGTGGTGGCCGTGACGGGCGACGGAACCAACGACGCACCTGCCCTCAAGGCGGCCCACGTCGGACTATCGATGGGCGACGGAACGGCCGTGGCCAAGGAGGCGAGCGACATCACGATCATCGACAACTCGTTCTCTTCCATCGGCAAGGCCGTGATGTGGGGACGCTCGCTCTACAAGAACATCCAGCGCTTCCTGCTCTTCCAGCTCACGGTCAATGTGGCGGCGTGCTTCATCGTTCTCAGCGGCGCCTTCATGGGCACGCAGAGCCCGCTCACGGTCACGCAGATGCTATGGGTGAACCTCATCATGGACACCTTTGCCGCCATGGCTCTGGCTTCGCTGCCGCCCTCGGAGCGCGTGATGCGGGACAAGCCGCGAGACCGCAAGGCCTTCATCCTCACCCGCGCGATGTATGAAAATATCCTGGGTGTGGGCGGCTGCTTCTTCGTCTTGCTCTTCGTGCTGCTCTATATCTTCGAGCACGCCGGCATCACAAGTCTCATGGACTTGCTCCACGTGCGCCTCGGAGCGTCCGACGGACTGACCCGCTACGAGGAGACGCTCTTTTTCACCATCTTCGTGATGACTCATTTCTTCTATCTCTTCTGTTCCAGGGCCTTCGAGACGGGACGCAGCGCCCTCCATTTCAAGGGATGCAAGGGACTGCTGCTGATCGTGGCCATCATCTTCATTGGACAGATAGCCATGGTAGAACTGCCGGGAATACAGCATTTCTTCAACGTCTGCGACCTCAAGGTGGCGGACTGGGCCATCATCATCCTGGGCTCTTCCCTCGTCCTGTGGGTGCGGGAGGGCTGGAGCTGGCTCAAGCGCTGCGTCGGCTAAGGGCGCAGAATCTGTGTGCTGGGCGGGCGCGCCTTGAACTTTTTGCGCCCGCCAGGCACAAAGACGGGGGTATCATTTTGCCATTCGGCCTTATTTTTGTATTTTTGCATCCTTGAACTTTCGCGAAGGGGAAGAGCCACGCTGCTTGCTTGATCTTTCCCCCTCTGCGGCAACAATTCAACAAGGCAAAGGCTGACTATGGCAACAAACGACAAGGGACTTACCCCCATGATGCGGCAGTTTTTCTCGATGAAGGAGAAGCACCCCGAGGCGCTGCTGCTCTTCCGCTGCGGCGACTTCTATGAGACCTACTGCGACGACGCGGTGGAGGCTGCGCGCATCCTGGGCATCACGCTCACGCGTCGCAACAACGGAGCGGCGAGTGGGGCGGAGATGGCGGGTTTTCCCCACCATGCCCTCGACACCTATCTACCGAAACTCATCCGCGCTGGAAAGCGTGTGGCCATCTGCGACCAACTGGAGGATCCGAAGAAAAAGCGGGCCGCCATCAAGGGCAAGAAGGGCCTTTCGGAGATGGACAAGATGGTGAAGCGCGGCATTACCGAACTCGTGACGCCAGGCGTGGCCATGGGAGACAACGTGCTCAACTACAAGGAAAACAACTTTCTTGCCGCCATCCATTTCGGTAAGGGGGCTTGCGGTGTGAGCTTGCTTGATATTTCCACGGGAGAGTTTCTCACCGGAGAGGGCAACTACGACTATGTGGAGAAACTCCTGGGCAACTTCCAGCCGAAGGAGGTGCTCTACGACCGCACGCGCAAGCAGGACTTCGAACAGCAGTTTGGCACCAAATTCGTCACCTTTGAACTCGACGACTGGGTCTTCACCGACCAGACGGCGCGACAGAAGCTCCTCAAGCATTTCAAAACCAAGAACCTTAAGGGTTTTGGCGTGGACCACCTGCGCAACGGCATCGTTGCCGCAGGGGCCATCATGCAGTATTTGGAACTGACCCAGCACACACATATCTCTCATATCACCTCGCTGCGCCGCATCGAGGAGGACCGCTACGTACGTCTCGACCGCTTCACTATCCGGTCCCTGGAGCTCCTCCAGCCGATGCAGGAGGAGGGCACGAGTCTGCTTGATGTCATCGATCATACGGTCACGCCGATGGGCGGACGCATGATCCGACGGTGGACGGTCTTCCCGCTGCGCGATGTCAGGCAGATCAACGAGCGGCTCGATGGTGTGGAGTATTTCTACCGCGACACGGACTTCCGCGAGACGGTGGACGACGAGTTTCACCGCATCGGCGACCTGGAGCGCATTATCTCCAAGGCGGCGGTGGGCCGCATCTCGCCCCGAGAGGTCAACCAGTTGCGCCATGCGCTTGCTGCCACCGTGCCCGTGAAGACGGCTTGCCTGGAGTCGGACAACGAGGCCATGCGGCGCGTGGGCGAGCGACTGAACCTCTGCGAGACGCTCCGAAAGAGAATAGAGCAGGAGATACAGCCCGACCCACCCCTGCAGATCAACAAGGGGGGCGTGATAGCGGCGGGCTTCAGTCCTGAGCTCGACGACCTGCGATCCATCCGCGACAATGGCAAGGAGTATCTGTTGCAGATACAGCAGCGGGAGATGGAAAAGACGGGTATCAGTTCGCTGAAGATAGGCTTCAACAACGTCTTCGGCTACTATCTGGAGGTGCGCAACACGTTCAAGGACAGGGTGCCAGCGGAGTGGGTGCGCAAGCAGACCCTCGCCCAGGCGGAGCGCTACATCACCGAGGAACTGAAGGAGTATGAGGAGAAAATCCTCGGTGCCGACGAGAAGATCATCGCCCTCGAGACTTCGCTCTTCATGCAGTTGGTGGAGGACATGAGGGAGTATATCCCGCAGATTCAGATCAATGCCAATGTCATAGCCCATCTCGACTGCCTGCTCTCCTTTGCCAAGGTGGCGGAGGAGCAGGGCTACGTGCGCCCCGTGGTCGATGAGAGCGACGTGCTCGACATCAGCCAGGGTCGCCATGCTGTCATCGAGACGCAGCTTCCTGTCGGGGAGCGATATGTCCCCAACGATGTCTATCTGGACACGGAGCGCCAGCAGATTGTGATGATCACGGGTCCTAATATGTCGGGTAAGTCGGCCTTGCTGCGCCAGACGGCCCTCATAGCAATCATGGCCCAGATGGGTTGTTTCGTGCCTGCCGAGCGCGCCCGCATAGGACTGGTGGACAAGGTCTTTACAAGAGTGGGCGCCAGCGACAGTCTCTCCACGGGCGAATCAACGTTTATGGTGGAGATGACCGAGGCTGCCAATATTCTCAACAACGTCACGCCACGCTCGCTCGTGCTCTTCGACGAACTGGGGCGCGGCACGTCCACCTACGACGGCATCTCCATAGCCTGGGCCATCGTGGAATATCTCCACGAGCACAAGCGTGCCCAGGCTCGCACGCTCTTTGCCACCCACTACCATGAGCTCAACGAGATGGAGAAACGCTTCGACCGCATCAAAAACTACAATGTGAGCGTCAAGGAGATGGATGGCAAGGTGATCTTCCTTCGCAAACTGGAGCGTGGAGGCAGCGAGCACTCCTTTGGTATCCATGTGGCCGAGATAGCAGGTATGCCGCCCTCCATCGTCCGCAGGGCTTCGACGATCCTGAAGCAGCTGGAGGCGGACAACGCTCAGGTGGGGTCGGCGGGAAAACCGAATGTGGAGAATGTGGTGGCGACCGACGGAATGCAGATGTCGCTCTTCCAGCTCGACGACCCCGTGCTCTCGCAGATCCGCGACGAGATACTACATCTCGACATCGACCACCTCACGCCGATGGACGCACTCAACAAGCTCAACGACATCAAGCGAATACTCAATGGGAAATAGCCCCTGGAGAGCGGCGTGCAGCATAATAAAATATAATAATGAGTTGGAACGCATGGCTATACAAGCAAAATTGCGTAACTTTGCACCCCAATCGAGTGATTGACTCAATTTATAAGGTAATAAGAACTTCAACAAGGAAAACAGAATGGCATATCTTTTTTCATCAGAGTCTGTCTCTGAAGGACATCCCGATAAAGTAGCGGACCAGATTAGCGACGCTTTGCTCGACCAGTTTTTGGCCTATGACGACAAGGCACATTGCGCCATCGAGACTTTCAACACAACGGGACAGGTGGTGATCATGGGCGAGGTGCGCTCCACGGAGTATGTCGATTTGCAGACCGTGGCCCGCAAAACCATCGACCGTATTGGCTACAATAAGGCTGAGTATCAGTTTGACTCGAAGTCTTGTGGTATTCTGACTGCCATTCACGAGCAGAGCGAGGATATCGATCGGGGCGTCAGCCGCGAGGACGAGGAGGCGCAGGGTGCCGGCGACCAGGGAATGATGTTCGGCTACGCCTGCAATGAGACGGCCAACTATATGCCCGTCACGCTCGATCTCGCTCATCTCATCATGCGGACGCTGGCAGACATCCGCAAGGAGGGTAAGCAGATGACCTATCTCCGCCCCGACTCCAAGAGCCAGGTGACGGTGGAATATAGCGACGAGGGTGTGCCGCAGCGCATCGTCACCATCGTCGTATCGACCCAGCACGACCCCTTCATGGACGACGACGAGGCAATGCTGGCCCAGATTCAAAAGGATGTGGAGGAAATACTCATGCCGCGGGTGAAGGCGCAGATCGAGTCGGAGTCCGTCCTCGCACTCTTCAACGACGACATACAATATTTGGTCAACCCCACGGGCAAGTTTGTCATTGGTGGTCCTCACGGCGACACGGGCCTGACGGGCCGCAAGATCATTGTCGATACCTACGGCGGACGTGGTGCCCATGGTGGCGGCGCCTTTTCGGGCAAGGATTCTTCCAAGGTGGACCGATCGGCCGCCTATATGGCGCGCTACATTGCCAAAAACATGGTGGCTGCGGGTGTGGCCGATGAGGTGCTCGTGCAATTGGCCTATGCTATCGGCAAGGCGGAGCCCGTGAGTGTCTATGTCAATACTTATGGACGCAAGCATGTGGCGATGAGCGACGGCGAGATAGCCGCAAAGATAAAGGGTCTTTTCGATCTGAAGCCTAAGGCCATTGAGCGCCAGCTCAAGCTGCGCCAGCCGATGTTTCTTGAGACGGCAGCCTATGGTCACATGGGCCGCAAGAACGAGGTGGTGAAGAAAAGCTTTACGAGCCGCTACCACGAGACGAAGACCATCGACGTGGAACTGTTCACCTGGGAGAAACTGGACCTGGTGGAGAAACTGAAAGAAGCATTCGGACTCTAAGCAAATGCCTGTTCTGCTGAAGGATACGCTGACGACGCAACCCGTCAATGAAAACGCGACGCCCAATCCGGGGTCCAATTTCACGACAATAGACGGGGAGACGCGCAACACGGCAGGGATGACTCCCTACCGTGTGTTGCAGGAGTTGCGTCCTGACGCGACCGAGGACCAGAAGGATTCGGCCATTCAGGCCCATTTCAAGGTCGGCGACATAGCCTACAACACGCGCACGGACACGATGACGACTTTCGGCATCCGGGTGCTGAAGGTGAAGCCCTTCGAGAAGACACGCTTCATGGACACGACCTACTTCCATGGCGGGAAGTATTTCCACCCTGAGCTCGGACTGCCACGGGTGGGCGTGGCGGGCGATCCTGCTCCCTATCTCCTGCGCAACGACAACACCATCACCTCGCTGCTGCTGGGCTGCTTCTTGTTGGCTATGTTTTCCTTTTCCTTCTCCAAAAATCTCTTCTTGCAACAGCTGAAGAATTTCTTCTTCGTGCCGCGCAGCGTGGCCGAGATGACAGAGACGGCCCTGGAGCGTCGCTTCCAGTGGTTCTTCATCCTCCAGACCGCCATGCTCTTGGGCATTATCTACTATGTCTATCAGGCGTTCTACCTCCATACCGACTTCGTCATCGACTCGCAACTGGCCCTTATCGCACTTTTTGCGGGCTTCTTCACGCTCTATTTCGGAGTGAAGTATGGTATCTATAAGTTTGTCAATTGGGTATTTTTCCATCGTCAAAATAATGAACAATGGAACCGGTCCTGGCGACTGCTTAGTGCCACGGAGGGCGTGCTGCTTTTCCCACTCGTCCTTCTCGTCGTCTATTTCGACCTTCCGCTCCCTTCTGCCTTTATCTACACCGCTTCCATCATCGTTTTGGTGAAGATTCTGACCTTTTACAAAAGCTTCACCATCTTTTTCAGTCAATCGAACGTCCATCTGCAAATTATTTTGTACTTTTGTGCGCTCGAACTGATGCCGATCGTGACTTCGTGGGGCATTTTGGAAATGATAGCAAGCTATTTGAATATAAATTTTTAAGACAACGATGATTAAAAAGATTTTGATATCCCAACCACAGCCCAGTGCCAAATCTCCTTATTTTGACATAGAGAAAGCACAAGGTGTAGAAATGGTGTTCAGACCGTTCTTCAAAGTGGAAGGAATCACGGCCAAGGAGTTTCGCCAGCAGAAGATCAACATCCTCGACTACTCGGCTGTAGTGTTCACTTCACGCCACGCTGTCGACAACTACTTCAAGCTGGCCAAGGAGATGCGCATCACCATTCCTGAGGACATGAAGTACTTCTGTGTCATCGAAACCATCGCTCTTTATATTCAAAAATACGTCCAATACCGCAAGCGCAAGGTCTTCTTTGGCAAGACGGGCAAGATCGCGGACCTCATCCCGACTATGGTGAAGCACAAGGTGGAGAATTATCTCGTGCCGCAGAGTTCGGTCCACAACGACAGTCTCACTATGCTGCTGGACGAGAAGGGCCTCAAGCACCGCGAGTGTGTGATGTACCGGACAGTGAACAACGAACTGACGGAGGAAGAGGTGAAAAACTTCGACTACGACATGGTGGTCTTCTTCTCTCCCACGGGGGTGCAGTCGTTTACCAGTAGTATGCCCCAGTTTGAGCAGGGCGACGTTCGTATCGCAGCCTTTGGTCCTGCTACGGCCAAGGTGATCCGCGACTCGGGACTGCGTCTTGATTTGGAGGCACCCACCAAGGAGTTTCCGTCTATGACGGCAGCGGTGGAAAACTATCTGAAGCGAGAGAACAGAGTACTGCAATAATTCATAGAAGCGCATAGACCAAAGTATATAACACCCACGAAGATGACTGCGGGTAAGCACACATTCGGCAAGGAAGAGCACATTGTCAGCAAGTTGCAGATAGACCGTCTCTTCAGCAAAGGGGGCAGCCGTGCGTTGTCGGCCTTTCCGATTCGTGTGGTCTATCGTCTCTATGACCGCCCGGAGTATGACCCCGTGGCCGTGCAGGTGCTCCTGAGCGTGCCGAAGCGTCATCTGAAGCATGCTGTGGCGCGCAATCGCGTGAAACGCCAATTGCGCGAGGCGTATCGCTTGCAAAAGGAAATCCTCGCCGAGGCGCTGCCCGAGGGCAACCATCTGGACCTGGCCTTCATTTGGCTGAGCGATGATTTGGTTGATACCGCGACTGTCCACCATCGCATGGGCAATCTCCTTGCCCGCTTGGCGGAGCGGCTGGCTAGTGCCAAAGCCTGACGGACTGAGCACATAGCGTGATGATGAAACTCTCGGAAGCCGCGCGGGCACTTTCGCGCATCCTTGGCTGGTTGCTCATCCTGCCCATTCGCTTCTATCAGCAATGTATTTCGCCCTTCACGCCTCCCTCTTGCCGCTTCACGCCGACGTGCTCGGAGTATGCTCGCCAAGCCATAGCGAAGCACGGACCTTTCAAAGGTCTCTATTTGGCCATTCGCCGACTACTTAGATGTCACCCTTGGGGTGGATCGGGCTACGACCCCGTGCCTTGAGCCAAGAGGCTGGACCCACTACGATGCGTAGCGCCCATGATGGCCGCTATATATTAATAAGGAGAAATAGAACAATCATTTAAATACATCTCATACAATTTCTATGAAGAATTTTGTTGAAGAGCTGAAATGGCGTGGTATGCTTGCACAGATCATGCCAGGCACAGAGGAATATCTTTTGGAACATACCGTGTCGGCCTATCTCGGCACAGATCCTACCGCAGACTCCCTCCATATCGGACACCTCTGCGGCATCATGATGCTGCGCCACCTGCAGCGTTGTGGACACAAGCCTTATCTTCTCGTCGGAGGCGCTACGGGTATGATTGGCGATCCCTCAGGCAAAAGTGCGGAGCGCAATCTCCTTGACGCCGAGACGCTCTACCACAATCAGGAGGCCATCAAGAAGCAGGCATCCAAGTTTCTTGACTTCGACGGCACGGCGCCCAACAAGGCCGAGATGGTCAACAACTACGACTGGATGAAGGACTTTTCCTTCCTCGACTTTGCCCGCGAGGTGGGTAAGCACATCACCGTCAACTATATGAT
>ERZ1026854.2398-NODE-2398-length-10713-cov-5.290017_pt1 | contig 10713 bp, 6 predicted proteins | sample MGYA00380157_ERZ1026854 | MGnify/ENA primary metagenome ERZ1026854 (study PRJEB33269, sample SAMEA4719793) | human gut metagenome | biome: human-associated habitat; feature: organic feature; material: feces | place: Cameroon | collected 2013-10 ...
CTCCTTCGAGCGTGGCATCATGGATGAGCATTCGGGTAAGTATTCCCTCGGTGAGCACCTCGATGCGGGTTTCTGAAGAAACCTTATTCTCGAAGCGTACCCGGTAACCCACGGTCTTGCCCACGGGTTCGCCCAAGATGCTTGCCATTCGTTCAGCTATCTGACGGGCAGCAAGGCGGCGTGGTTCCAGCATCAGAATCTTTCCCTGTGGGGTGGTTCCGAGGAGGGTGAGTGGAAGTACGGTGGATTTTCCTGCTCCCGGCGGAGCAGTGACAACAAGGTTTGCCGACTCCTTCAGGGTGCTGTTGATGGCGTCGGCTATCTGGAAGGCAGGAAGATGACCTGCCTGCTGTTTGATTCTATCATAATTCATACTGCAAAGATACACATTATTTTTGTGATGGGCAAATGATTAGAAAGGTAATGCATGAGAATGGCGAATCTTGTAGATTTTTTCCCTTATCTGGTTCCATTTGGCAAGGACCAGGTAGCCAGATACGACTGCCAGATAGAGAAGCATCAACTGAAGGAGTGACAGATGAAGATGGTCTATGCTGGCACCCGGAAACAGACTGGTAAGCCGGAAGGCGGTATGGGTGGCTTGGGTAATGCTGGCAAGTACTGCTGCTACATGTTGCATCAGCCAGGTGCCGACGGTGGCAAGGCTGGAAATGTAGGTAAGGGGAGAAAGCAGCAGGAGTAGGGCACAAAGATAGAGGATGAGGGTGGCTGCCGGGATGGCGATGAAGCTGGTGAATAGGGAGTAGCAGGATATTCTGCCGAAATAATAGACGATGAGCGGAAGCGTACCTATCTGTGCCGCCAGGGATACGCTGAATAATCCCCAGAGGCAACGGATGATCTTGCCGTGGGATTTGAGCAGGCCGAAGAGTGGGGGATAGAACATAAGGATGGAAGCCACGGCGAGAAAGGACATCTGGAAACTGATGTCGAAAAGATGGAAGGGATTCAGAAACAGCATGATGACATAGGCTAGCGCCAGGGTGTTGAGCGAAAGGTCGGGGCGCAGGGCTAGCAGGCAGAAACTGTAGATGCTGAGCATGGAGGCTGATCTGACGGCACTAGGGGGAAAGCCGATAAAGACGACATACGCCCATACGGCAACGAGGGACAAGGCAATGGTGGGCCTGGAACGGCGCTTTCCGCCCAGAAGAATCACGAAGAGCTGGAAGATAATGCCTATGTGCAAGCCGCTAACTGCCAGTATATGACTTGTGCCGGAGATGGAAAAGCTCTCCTTGGTTTCCCGGTCGAGTGAACCTTTATCGCCCATCGCCATCGCAGAAATCACGGCGAAATCCTGTCCGTCGATATGATAAGCATGCAGCTGCTGTTCCAGCTGCTGGCGGAAGGAACGGCTTGCCAGGATGGTGCGGTCGATGGGGGAGAGTGACTGGTAGGTCATGATGCTGCCAGGCGTTTTCGTCTTATCGATATGATGGGAGGTGATGAAACCGCCCAGACAGAACAGGCAGAGCGACAGAAGGAGGCTCTGAAGAAGGACCAGCTGCTTGATTTTTCTGAAGAAGAGCCGGAAAAGCTGACGGTTTTCATTGAGTACATAGCAGCAGCCGGCTAAGGCTATGGCAATGATGGCTGCAATGAGCCAATAGCGCATGGAAAAGTAATCATAGCTGTATCTGGCTGTGATGATGCTGAGTGATAGTATGAGGCTGAAGAACATCAGCGGAGTGACTGGGAGTCTTTTATTTCTGTCCATTTTAGCCGTGTTTTCAGGTTCGTTTAAAAAAAGAAAAGCCCGACAAAAGGTTGGGATAGTCCAACTCTCTTATCGGGCTTCTCATATATATAATAATGTATAAGCCTGCCTGGAAGCAGGAATACATCATTTCGGGAGATTTCTCTCTCTTGAGATTATTCTCTCTTGAGATTATTTGCCGAATCCGAAGATACGCTTGATGAATTTCTTCACAGGATTATCGTTCTTCTGTGGATTGACAACAGGAGCGTACTTGCGAGGACCGGAATTCTCAGAACCCTTCTTCTGCTGGTTCTGAGGAGCAGCGCCCTGTCGCTTCTGCTGGTTCTGCTGAGCGCCACCCTGCTTCTTCTGGGCTACGCCTCTGCCTCGGCCATTGCTTCCAGGACGAACATTGTTCTCATTGCCCGGGCGCTGGTTGCCGTTAGACTGCTGATTGCCCTGCTGGTTGCCGTTCTCTTTGTTGCGCTGCTTATTGTTGCGGCGCTTGTTGTTATTGCGGTTCTTCTGCTCGCCGTTGTGCTGCTCAGCGTTTCTCTGTTCATTGTTCTTGAACTCGCCATTCTTCTGTGCATCATTATCGTGATTCTTCTGTGCACCATTCTCTCCATTGTTCTGAGGAGTCTTTTCCTGACGCTCGTTTGGCTTGTTTGGCTTGCGCTTGTGTGAAGTCTGGTCGCGGTCTTTCTGTCTGCGGCTCTTGGCGCTGGTCTTGGTCTTGCCCTCGCCATCGCCGTTGCTGTTATTGTTGCCGCCGCGGTTGCCGTTGCGGTTGTTTCCGCCCTGCTTTCCGCCCTTGCCCTTACGACCATTGTTGCGTTTTGAAGGCTTGTTGAGCTTGATGTATTCAGGGCCTTCGCCGCAATCTTCCGGCAGAGGCATCTTCTCTACCACCTTCTCCAGGAACTTCTCAATCTGCTGGAACCAGTACTGGTCTTCCTCGTTGACGAAGGTGATGGCTCTACCATCGCGGTTGGCACGGGCTGTACGGCCGATGCGGTGAACATAATCCTCAGTATCGTGAGGAACGTCATAATTGATGACCATCTCGATATCATCAATATCGATTCCACGAGCCACGATATCCGTAGCAACCAGTACGTCGAACTGACCGCTCTTGAACTTGAACATCACATCATCGCGCTCTGCCTGCTCCAGGTCGGAGTGCATTGCACCGCAGTTGATGCCAATCTGCTGAAGGGCAGCAGCCAGCTGCTTCACCTTCATCTTGCTGCCGCTGAACACGATGACGCGCTTCATATCGCCAGCCTTGAAGATATCTTTGATGATGGTCATCTTCTGGGTCTCGTAACAAACGTAAGCCTCCTGCTTGATCTTCTCGGCAGGCTTGCTTACGGCAAGCTTGATCTCTACAGGATCCTTGAGTAGGGCCTTGGCAAGTTCCTCAATTTTCTCAGGCATGGTGGCTGAGAACATGATGGTCTGGCAGGTCTTTGGCAACTTGGAAGCGATGGTATTGATGTCTTCAGAGAAGCCCATGTCGAGCATGCGGTCGGCCTCATCGAGAATGAAGAAGCTTACCTTGCTCAAATCTACATTACCCAGGGAAATGTGGGTGATGAGGCGACCTGGAGTAGCAATCACGACATCAGCACCCATGCGGAGACTCTTCAGCTCCTGATCGTAGCGGTTGCCGTCGTTGCCGCCATAAACAGCCACGCTGCTCACATCCTGCAGGTAGTAGCCGAAGCCCTGCATGGCCTGGTCTATCTGCTGGGCTAACTCGCGGGTTGGCGACATGATGACGCAGTTGATGGCGTCTTTCGGATAGCCGCCATCATCAAGTTTGCTCAATACTGGGAGCAGATAGGCTGCTGTCTTACCCGTTCCGGTCTGTGCCACGCCCAATACGTCGTGACCTTCCAATATCTCAGGGATACATTTTTCCTGTACAGGGGTGCAAGTGTCGAAGCGCATGTCGTATAATGCGTCGAGCACGTTGTCATTCAAATCTAATTCGTCGAAATACATTCTTTTTCATTCTTTTGTTGACCATTGAGCCGGATGGATCTTCATCCGTTCCAATGGTCAAGGTTCTTTGTTTCAATGTTTAATTACCTTGGTGCCTTGCGGTAGCAGAAGTAGGCAACGAAGGCGAAGATGATGTTCGGCAACCAAGCGGCAAGTGCCGGAGGGAAGTTTGCCTGGATGGCAAAGGTTGCCGATACGGTTTGCAGCATGATGTAGCCGAAGCTCAGTGCAAGACCGATTCCCAAAGATAAGCCCATTCCTCCCTTACGCTTGCGCGATGAAAGCGACACTCCGATGATGGTGAGGATGAAGGAGGCAAACGAGGCGGCGATGCGCTTGTGGTATTCTACCTGATACTGCACCACATTGCCCGAACCGCGGTTGATCTGCTTGGAAATATACTCCTTCAGTTCCGGACTGGTGAAGGTTTCCTGCTGACCCTTGGAATAAACCAGGTCGGTAGGCTCCATCGTAATCAGCGTATCCTTCTGTGCTCCGCTGGTGATGTGCTCCTTCATACCTTTCAGCTGGCGCACCTTCCAGTTGCTCAGTTTCCAGTGGTATTTGCTGTCGGAGATCGTATCATACTGAATCTCCATCGCCGTAAGGTGGCTTACGAGTTTCTTGTCCTGGAACTTGTCGAGACAGAATCCGTAACCTCGCTTCGAGTTGTTGTCGTAGTGCTGCATATAGGCAATCACGCCCTTATCTACCTGTAGCTGTACGTTTTCGGCAGAAGTATTCTTCTTCTTGTTCTTGTACATCGTCTCAAAGTTCTGGCGTACTACCGTGCCGTGAGGAATCACGTAGGCAGAGAGTACATAGCTCAAGGCTGAGAGCATGATGCAGGTGATGAGGTAAGGACGAAGGAGTCGCTTGAAGGAAACACCTGATGCCAGAATGGCGATGATTTCAGAGTTGCCTGCCAGCTTCGACGTGAAGAGGATGACCGCCACAAACACGAACAACGCACTGAAGAGGTTGGCGAAGTAAGGGATGAAGTTGGCATAATAATCGAAGATGATGGCCTTGGCCGGTGCATGATACTCCGTGAACTTCGCCAGGTTCTCATTGAAGTCGAACACGATGGAGATGGAGATGATCAGTGCAATCGAGAAGAAGTAGTAGCCTACGAACTTCTTGATAATGTACCAGTCTAACCGCTTGATGTATCTCAGTGGGTTGAGATACCTGAGCACCCTGAGGAATCGCAGCTTGTGCCCGATCCAGCCTAGAATGCGGGCTATGCGCTGCAGGATGGCAATGAGCCAGCCGAAGCGAGATTCGAAGGCTCTGCCCATCTTGAGCAGTCTGCGATGTTTTCTGATGTATTTATAATCTTTCATCATTTAATGTAAAATATGTATAGGAGCATCCTATAAAGTTCAATGCTCAACGCTCAAGCTAGATTCGACGGCCGAGCTGATCGATGATAGAGCGTTTCCACTCTACGAAGTCGCCCTGCTCGATATGATGGCGCGCATCTGTAACGAGACGGAGATAGAACGAGAGGTTGTGGATGCTGGCAATCTGCATGGCAAGGAGCTCCTGGGCCTTGAAGAGATGGTGCAGGTAGGCCTTGGTGGTAATCTGGTCGATGTCGCAGCCGTCTGGATCCACTGGACTGAAATCCATCTCCCACTTCTTGTTGCGCATGTTCATCGTACCATTATAGGTAAAGAGCATCGCATTGCGGCCGTTGCGGGTTGGCATTACGCAGTCGAACATATCAACACCGCGCTCTATGGCCTCGAGCAGGTTCTGGGGAGTTCCTACACCCATCAGGTAGCGAGGCTTGTCCTTTGGAAGAATCTCATTCACCACCTCGATCATCTCATACATCACCTCGGTAGGCTCGCCTACAGCAAGACCGCCGATAGCATTTCCGTCGGCTCCCTTGTCGGCAATGTACTTGGCTGCTTCGCGGCGCAGCTCTGGGAAAGTACAGCCCTGGACGATAGGGAAGAGGCTCTGCTGATAACCATAGAGAGGTTCAGTCTCGTCGAAGCGCTTGATGCAGCGGTCGAGCCAGCGCTGAGTCATCTCCAGACTCTTCTTCGCATACATGAAGTCGCTCTGTCCAGGAGGACACTCATCGAAAGCCATCATGATGTCGGCACCGATGATGCGTTCTGTATCCATCACGTTCTCTGGAGTGAAGAAATGCTTGCTGCCATCGATGTGGGAACGGAACTCGCAGCCCTCTTCTCTGAGCTTGCGGATTCCGGTAAGCGAGAATACCTGGAAGCCGCCGCTGTCGGTGAGGATAGGGCGGTCCCAGCCGTTGAACTTATGCAGTCCGCCTGCCGCCTTGATGACTTCGAGTCCCGGGCGCAGGTAGAGATGGTAGGTGTTTCCCAGGATGATCTGGGCCTTTACCTGCTGGCGCAATTCTTCGAAATGTACACCCTTTACGCTGCCCACAGTTCCCACAGGCATGAAGATCGGAGTCTTGATCTGTCCGTGGTCGGTGGTGATGATGCCGGTGCGAGCATCGCTTGCCTTATCTGTTACTTGTAGTTCAAATTTCATTTCTTTTCTTTTTTGTCATTTTCTGGAATGGTGAAGTCGATAGGGTGCTTTACCTTCTCATCGGTGAGGGCAAACTCCCAGACATCTGCTACATCTTCTACATAATGGAACTCTACGCCCTTGAGATACTTTTCTGGAATGTCGAGGATGTTCTTCTTGTTTTCCTTGCAGATCACGATGTCGGTAATGCCGGCACGCTTGGCTGCCAGGATCTTCTCCTTGATGCCTCCCACTGGGAGCACCTTGCCGCGAAGGGTAATCTCGCCGGTCATGGCTATGTTCTTGCGAACCTTGCGCTGGGTGATGGCCGAAGCGATACTGGTGGCAATGGTAATACCTGCCGAAGGACCGTCTTTTGGCGTTGCTCCTTCAGGTACGTGGATATGGATGTTCCAGTTTTCAAAGATGCGGTAATCCACGCCCAGCAGGTCGATATGCGCCTTGATGTATTCCAGGGCGATGACTGCCGATTCCTTCATCACATCTCCCAGATTACCGGTCAGGGTAAGCTTGCCCTGTCGTCCCTTGCTCAGAGAGGTTTCGATAAAGAGAATCTCTCCGCCCACAGAGGTCCATGCAAGTCCTGTTACTACTCCGGCATAATCGTTGCCCTGATAGATGTCGCGGGTGAATGGGGCGGTGCCGAGAATCTCCTTCAGGTCTGCTGCGGTGATGGATGGCTTCTCCAATTCCTTGGAATAGGCGAGCTTGTAGGCCATCTTGCGCAGTCCCTTGTTGATCTGTTTCTTGAGCTGGCGCACACCGCTTTCTCGGGTGTAGTGCTCGATGATGCCCTCGATGGCTGCCTTGTTGAAGCTTACCTTCGGGGTGAATTTGTCGAGACCTGTATTCTCCAATTCCTTCGGAATCAGGTGGCGCTTGGCAATCTCTATCTTCTCCTCCGTAATGTAGCCGCCTACTTCGATGAGCTCCATTCGGTCGAGCAAAGGACGTGGGATTGAGCTGATGTCATTAGCGGTTGCGATGAAGAGAACCTTAGAGAGATCGTAATCCACGTCCAGGTAATTGTCGTGGAAGGTGTTGTTCTGCTCTGGGTCGAGTACTTCAAGCAAGGCTGATGCTGGATCACCCTGGTGGTTGTTGGCTGAAACCTTGTCTATCTCATCGAGGATGAAGACTGGGTTGCTGCTGCCTGCCTTGAGGATGTTCTTGACAATGCGGCCAGGCATGGCTCCGATATAAGTGCGGCGGTGACCGCGAATCTCGGCTTCGTCGTGCAGACCTCCCAGAGACATTCTTACGTATTTGCGCTTCATGGCCTTGGCAATGCTCTTGCCCAGACTGGTCTTGCCGACTCCCGGAGGACCATAGAGGCAGAGAATCGGACTCTGCATTCCACCCTTCAGGGATCTTACGGCAAGATATTCCAGGATGCGTTCCTTTACTTTCTCCATGCCGTAGTGGTCCTGGTTGAGAATCTTCTGGGCATGAGACAGGCTGAGGTCATCCTCGGTGTATTCGCCCCAAGGCAAATCTACCAGCGTCTGCAGATAGTTGAGCTGGATAGGGTAGTCTGGGCTCTGAGGATGGATGTTGTCGAGTTTGGCCAACTCTTTCTGAAAAACCTTCTGGGTTGCCTCGTTCCATTTCTTGGTCTTGGCTTTTTCGAGCAGCTCCTTCTTTTCCGGACTGCTTTCGCCTTCGCCCAGCTCTTCCTTGATGTTCTTGATCTGCTGCTTCAGGTAATATTCCTTCTGCTGCTCGTCGAGATCAAACTGCGTCTTGTTCCTGATTTCATTTTGCAGGTAGAGCAGTTTCTGCTCCTTGTGCAAGGCCTTGAGTGCCTCTATCAGTCGCTCTGACAGCTTCTCCTGTTCCAGCATCTTGATCTTGTCTTCTGCCGTAAAAGGCAGGGAGGTGCAGATGAAGTTGCATTTCACGAAGCGATTGGTAATCTCATTGATCGCATAGACAGCCTCGTTGGGAATGTTCTCATTGTACTGAATGAATTTGATAGATTCCTCGAAGAAAGTTTGGGTCAATGCCTTGAACATAGGATCCTTGGCTTCCTTTTCGGTAGGCCAGGTCTCTGGCAGACTTTCTACATCTGCAAGATAGAATGGATCCTTATCTACTATCTTCTTCAGCTTGCATCGGCCTAAACCCTGCACGATGATGGTCTTCTGGTGCTCTTCGTTTGGCATGTTGATGACTCTCATCAGCTTGGCAAATGTTCCGGTTTCGTACAAGTCTTCCTGATTAGGTGAGTCTATGTCCGCATGCTTCTGGCAAAAGATGCAGAATACTGTTTCTGGATTTTGCTCCAGCATGTTTGCCAGCTCCTTGCTTTCCGCCCTGCCTATCAAGATAGGAGTAAGCACGGATGGAAAAACCACCAGGTCGCGAGTGCAGAGGGTAGGATAGATTCCTGCCTCCCTTTCTTGTATCAATACGGATGCATCGCCCTCAAAGTCGGCTATCATCTGGATTTGTGTATTCGAATTTCTGTTCATATTCTATTTGATAAACACTTTTTGGGGTGTATATGAATTTCTGTTCTATTTTGATAAACACTTTTTGGAGTGCATATTCTCTTGAATATATGCTTATAGGGTGCAAAGTTAGTGATTTTTGCCGAGAATCCCATCGTTTTTTCCGAAAATCACCTCTTTATTAGATATTATTATTAATATAAGCAAGAAGACTGTAATAAAATGCTGATTTTTGCGTTACTATTTTAAAAGTAAAACTATGACAGGATTTAAATTCAAACAATTTGAGATTCATCAGGATCGTTGCGCCATGAAAGTGGGAACGGATGGTGTGCTGCTGGGGGCATGGGCACCTGGCGGTAAACGCATATTGGATGTCGGGTCGGGTACCGGACTCATTTCGCTGATGATGGCGCAGCGCTTCCCTGAGGCGCAGGTGCTGGGTATTGATATGGACGGAGAGGCTTGTGAGGAGGCTGCTGAGAATGTGGCTGCAAGTCCTTTTGCCGATCGTGTCGAAATAGAGTGCTGCCGATTGCAGGACTATCATTCTGCGGAGTCTTTTGATGCAATCGTAAGCAATCCTCCTTTTTTCTTGAATAGCCTAAAAAATCCAGACAGTAAACGTACGATGGCCCGCCATACGGATAGCTTGCCTTTCAGAGATCTTTTCAGGGGAGCAAAAATGTTACTGGGTGATGATGGCGTCTTTTCCGTGATTGTTCCTTCTGAGGTTCTTGAGGTGGTTGTTTCGGAAGCTTGTATGCTAGGATTTTATCTTATCCGGCAGTGTGGCGTTAAGACTGTGGAGCGCAAACAGCCTAAACGCTATCTTCTGTCGTTTGCAAAGCATCGGTATAATGGTATGGAAAATACTATAAGAACAATGACCGATTCCGAGGGGAACCGGTCAGAGTGGTATGCGAAAATTACGGAAGAATTCTATATTTGGTAAGGGCTAGAGGTTCAGCTTTCTCTGTACGAGCTTGCTGATGGCTCCTACTCGTTTGCTTTGGCGCTGGATGTCTTTGTGAATGTCATCGCGTACAACATTGATGTCGTTGAAGAAATCGGCAAAGGCTGATTGGATGACGTTCGGCTTGCGCACACTCTTGTCTGCAAACGGATTTACAATCATCTTGATGCCTTTTTCTTCCATGTGCACATCTATGTCGGCGCCGGTCATCACAGGGTCGCCATCATAATGGATGACACCCGGCTTGCTGCGGGTGATGTGGAGCTTCTTGCACCGGAAAGACTTGATCTTCGAGTTTTTGTCGAGGGTCTTGTTGAACATGTCGAAACTAACCTGTGAAGCTTCGATGACATCAAACGGTTCCATGATGACCACATCCATCAATCCATCGCTCATAGATGCCTGTGGGGCAATATAGGCGTTGTTGCCGTATTGGGAAGCGTTGGCACATGAGATGAGAAACGCTTTATATTGTTTTGTTCCTGTCTCATCCTCCAGAGTATATGTTTCAGGCTCATATTTTAAGCCTTCTCTCAGGATGTTCTCTGCATAGCTGATCGGTCCACGCTTTCCACTTTCTGCAAACTTCATACTGACAAAGGCGTCGAAGCCCATTCCGCAAGTGCAGAAGAATGGGTATTCGTTGATGACTCCGTAGTCTAGGTCGTGTATTTCGCAGGCGTTGATGATCTCAATGCTCTTCTTCAAGTTCATTGGCAACAGCAGGTGGCGCGCCAGGCCGTTTCCTGAGCCGCAAGGCAGAATGCCTAATGCTGAGTCGGAATGGACGAGGGAACGGGCTACCTCGTTTACAGTGCCATCGCCACCTACAGCCACCACGATGTCTGCGTGGTTGTCTCTGGCTTCGGCTGCCAGTTCTGAGGCGTGTCCTGGTCTTTCAGTCATTTTTATCTCGTACTCGAACTGCTCCTTGTCCAAAGTAGAATCTATCAAACTGGGAACCGCCGCTTTGCTGCTGGTTCCAGAAATCGGGTTCATGATGAAAACTATCTTTTTTT
>ERZ1026854.2405-NODE-2405-length-10689-cov-5.208294_pt1 | contig 10689 bp, 10 predicted proteins | sample MGYA00380157_ERZ1026854 | MGnify/ENA primary metagenome ERZ1026854 (study PRJEB33269, sample SAMEA4719793) | human gut metagenome | biome: human-associated habitat; feature: organic feature; material: feces | place: Cameroon | collected 2013-10 ...
TGTGCAATTTGCCAGTCTTTATGTTGTGAATGCACTATTTGACCTCAACATCATCCGTATAGGAGAATTAATTCACTGTGCAAAAATAAAAAGAACAGAAAGGATACACGCATGAGACAGGTAAAAGTAGCTACGATTCAGATGAAATGCGAACCGGAGCAGGAAAAAAATATAAAAAAGGCAGAAGAAATGATCCGCAAATCTGCTGCGGAGGGCGCAAATATCATTTTGCTGCCGGAACTTTTTGAAAGAGAATATTTCTGCCAGCAGCGCAGATATGATTTTTACAGTTATGCAAGAACCGTGGAGGAGAGTGAAGCAGTGGCGATGGGAGTTCGCCTTGCGAAAGAATTGGGCGTGGTGCTTCCGGTCAGCTTTTATGAGCGGGATGTCAATAACCTCTATAATTCGATTGCCTGCATTGATGCAGATGGAACAATCCTCGGTGTGTATCGGAAAACCCATATCCCGGATGATCATTATTATCAGGAAAAATTTTATTTTACACCGGGAGATACCGGATTTAAAGTGTTTGATACAAAATACGGCTGTATCGGGATTGGAATCTGCTGGGATCAATGGTTCCCGGAGACAGCACGCGCGATGGCGCTGCTCGGTGCAGAACTATTATTTTATCCGACGGCAATCGGTTCTGAGCCGATCTTAGAGTGTGACAGCATGCCTCACTGGAGACGCTGCATGCAGGGACATGCGGCTGCAAATCTGATGCCTGTCATTGCCGCAAACCGGATCGGCAGGGAAGTAGTGCAGCCATGTGCGGAAAATGGCGGACAGGAGTCGACACTGGAATTTTATGGTTCCTCATTTCTGACGGATGAAACAGGAGAGGTGATCTTAAGCGCTTCCAGAGATAAAGAAGAAATCCTGAGCCAGACCTATGAACTGGATGAACTTCGGGCAAAACGACTGGAATGGGGACTTTTCCGGGACAGAAGACCGGAATATTACGGGATCATAGCAGGAGAAAAAAACGGGAGATAGTGAGAACCAGACGGGATTGAAAAGACCGGAAGATTGTGGAAATCACACGGGACTGAAAAGACCGGAAGATAGTGGAAACCGCACAGGACTGAAAAAACAGAAAGATGAAAAAAACAGGTATGTTTTTGTCGCCATGGAGCAGGGAACGCTCATTGCTGACATTGAAACATACCTGTTTTTTATTAGGCATCATTGCTGATAACAGGATATTTGCGGAGCATGTGCCCGTTCCTGTTATAAAAGCTGAATACCGTTCTTTTCACATTCTTTTGTAATATCTTCCGGCCACAGGGAAGACTGAACTTCTCCGATGTGTGCCTTGCGGAGGAAGAACATACAGATACGGGACTGTCCGATTCCACCGCCAATCGTATATGGAAGTTCTTCATTGATGATCGCTTTCTGGAATGGAAGTTTTGCACGTTCTTCACAGCCTGCTTTTTTGAGCTGGGAGAGAAGTGCTTTCTTGTCAACACGGATACCCATGGAAGAAATCTCAAGAGCGATGTCAAGTACCGGATAGTAGACAACGATATCTGCATTTAAAGACCAGTCATCATAGTCCGGAGCACGTCCGTCGTGAGGCTCTCCATTTTCTAAAGTATCACCGATCTTCATGATACATACAGCACCTTTGGCCTTTGTGATGTAGTATTCACGTTCCTTTGGTGTATTGTCCGGAAACATTTCTTCTAATTCTTTGGTGGTAATAAAGAAGATATCATGTGGAAGGATTTCTTCTATATAATCGTACTGGATCGCCATATATTTTTCTGTCTTGCGCAGACAGTTGTATACAGTGGTAACTGTCTCTTTTAATGTCTCGATGTTACGGTCTTCTTTATGGATGATCTTTTCCCAGTCCCACTGATCTACAAAAATAGAGTGGATATTATCGGTTTCTTCATCCCTGCGGATAGCGTTCATATCGGTGTACAAACCTTCGCCGTAATCGAAACCGTATTTCTTTAATGCGTAACGTTTCCATTTCGCGAGAGACTGTACGACTTCAGCCTCTTTCCCGTTCTGCTCTTTGATGTCGAATGTAACCGGACGTTCGATACCATTTAAGTTGTCGTTGAGACCGGACAACGGATCAACGAAAAGCGGAGCTGAAACGCGGGACAGATTCAGACGAAGTGCAAGCAGGTTCTGGAAAAAGTCTTTTACTGTTTTGATTGCGATCTGCGTATCGTGCAGATTTAATTCTGAATGATAATCTTTTGGAATGATTAAATGTTCCATCTAAGGTTCTCCTCTCTGGTATAAACCGCATGCTGCGGCATAATACCAATGCCGTGTGCCTGATATATGTATGAAAAAGAAAATGGCACACTAATTTATTATAGCACAGCAGGTCTCATTTTCAAGAAAAGATCATACGATTTCTAAAAAAATACATGTATACAATATAAAATTTAGTAAAAACGTTTTATGATACATATTGACGAAAAACGGCGATGATTTTATAATTTATGTTGTAAATTTTATGTAAAAAAGAGAGGGCAGCTTATGAAAAAACAAAAAACGGTGTCGATTAAGGCAAAGCTACTTGGTGTGATCATACCAGTCGTAATTGCGATCGTTGTGGTACTTGTTGTGGTTGCTTATCAGATATCTGCAGGTATCATAAAAAAATATTCCCAGAGTTTACTGCAGTCTTCGGTAGAAAACCAGGCATCCCAGATCGAGGCATGGCTGAATGAGAATCTTGCTTCATTTCAGATGGCAAAGAATACGATCGAGGATTTAAAACCGGATGATGCACAGTTACAGACCATACTGGATGGTTATTATGGATACAATAGCAATTATCCGGAAGGACTTTATGTGGCAGATTCTTCAGGAAAACTGATAACGGCGTCAGAATCAACCAAAAAAGAATCAGATGTAACAAACAGTACATGGTATAAAGAAGGACTTTCCAGGGTGAATATGGCAATCGGTTCCGCGTATCAGAATGAAGAAGGTGTGAATTTGATCAGTGCCTCCGGCATTTTAAATGACGGTTCCGACAATGTGCGTGTTATTTCAGCAGATATGACACTAGACCGTATCGCGGTCATTGTAAATTCATTTATTGAGATGAATGATGCAGAGGCAGTGCTGGTTGATAAGACCAGCGGTGTGATTTTGGCAAGCCGTGATTCATCTCAGATTTCCCAGACATTTGGGGCTGATGGACAGAGTCATTTTTATCAGCTTGCAGCAGAGAAAGTTGCAGCAAAAGATTATAGTTTTGTTACGTTAGATGGCAATATGACGGTATTTCAGGAAGTAGAAGGAACGAACTGGCTTTTAATATCCTATATTCCTACCCACACCGTACTTGCAGATCTGACACAGCTTCGTAATATTATGATCATAATCAGTGTGATCTGCATTGCATTGCTCTGTATCTTGATTGAGCGTGTAACCCATGTTGTGATCAGACCTGTCAAAGAGATGACAAGAGTGATCACTGCGATGACTTCCGGAGATTTCACGGTTTCTATTAAGACAAAAGGCAATGATGAGATCGCAGTCATGAGTCACAGCGTAGAGAAGTTTATTGAATCCATGAAGCAGATGATCGCGGAAATGGGAAACGTTTCCGGTAAGTTGAAGAATCAGGCTGACTCGAGTAAGGGTGTTTCCGGTGAAATGAGTTCAGCAGCAGGAATCCAGTCACAGTCCATGAGTGAGCTGAATGCGACGGTAGACCAGTTATCGGTATCTGTAAATGAGATCGCACAGAATGCGACACAGCTTGCAGGTGTAGCAGCAGATACAAAGAGCGACAGTGATATGGTTGAAAGTAAGATGCAGGAGACAGTGGCTGTTTCTGAAAAAGGACGTAAGGATATGGAGCGTGTCGGTGAGGCACTTTCTAACATTGAGGTTTCCATCCATAATCTGGAGGAAGCGGTTAATAAGGTAGGAACAGCTTCCGGTGAGATCGTACAGATCATCAAGCTGATCGGTGATATAGCCGACGAGACGAACCTGTTATCTTTGAATGCTTCGATCGAGGCTGCACGCGCGGGTGAAGCAGGAAGAGGATTTGCAGTTGTTGCAACTGAGATCGGCACGCTTGCAAAGAACAGTGCAGATTCTGTGGCGCATATCACAGAATTGATCACGGAGATCAATAATCTGGTGGAAGATGCCGTCAGACAGGCAGGAAACAGTGCACAGGATATTTCCGGCAGTGCAGAACTGATCCATACGGCAGTTGATACATTTGATACGATCTTTAAGAATATCCAGGATACAAGCGCACTGATCGGTAATGTGGTAGATAAGATCAATCAGGTAGATCAGGTTGCTACGAACGTTGCAGCTATTTCGGAAGAACAGGCGGCAAGTTCGGATGAGATTCTTGCAACATCGGAATCCATGCTGCAGCAGGCAAAGAATATTTCAAAGAATAGTGGTCAGGTAGAGCAGGAAGCAGACAATCTTGCTGTCTCTGCGGATCAGCTTGCAGACCAGGTAAAACAGTTCCGGATATAGAGAGGAGATCGTGCGATGAGGAAAATAATAAGTACTATCATGTGTCTGGCATTGCTCGTAGGATGCCTTGCCGGATGTGGTGGAAATACACAGACAGGAGCAGCGGATGGCAAAGGTTTAAAAATACTGCTGTCGTTATCACAGGCGGATACTTTCCGAAATGTACTTGTGGCGCAGGCGCAGCAGACAGCAGAAGAGTGCGGGGCACAGTTGGATGTGCTTGATGCGGATAATTCCATTGAAAACCAGGTGGAACACATCAAAAAGGCGGTTAGTGAGAATTATGATGTGATTTTATGCGGGCCGGTTGATGCGGATACGGCACTCGAATTAGAAGCACTTGCAGGTGATATACCGATCGTATTTTTTAACAGCTGTCCGGATGAATCCAGGCTTCAGGCTGGAAAATATATTTATGTCGGATCGGATGAATATGTGGCAGGACAGTATCAGGCAGAGTATATTTTAGATAAATTTGCTTCTGCGGACGAGATCAACGTGGTGCTGTTAAAAGGGCCGAAAAAACATTCCGCGACGAAAGGAAGATCTGAGTCTTTGAAGGATACGTTAAATGCATCAGGGAAAAAGATCAACTATGTATTTGAAGATAACGCTGACTGGGAACAGGACCGTGCACATGAGATGTTTGATGTATTTTTAAAGACGGGACAGAAAGCTGATGTTGCAGTCTGCAACAATGACTCCATGGCACTTGGTATCATTGATGCCTGTGACGCAGCTGGAATTAGTGATGTTACGGTACTTGGAATTGATGCTACTGCAGATGGATGTAAAGCGATTGAGAATGGAAAGATGGACTTTACCGTATACCAGTCCGCAGTTGGGCAGGGTAAAAGCGCTGTCTATGCGGCAATCGCACTTGCAACCGGAAAAGATGTGACGACCTTAGATGGTGCTACGGAAGATGGTTTATATGTCTGGGTACCATTTGAAAAAGTAGACAGTTCCAATGTCAAAAATTATGAATAGAGAGTGTGCATAGGAATGGAATATACACATGTAAAACACACGTTTTCACCTGTATACAATGAGGAATCCAGAATATTAATTCTGGGTTCCTTTCCGTCTGTAAAGTCACGGGAAAACCAGTTTTATTACGGGCATCCGCAGAACCGGTTCTGGAAGGTGATTGCAGGAATTTTTAAGGAACCGCTGCCACAGACGATTGATGAAAAGAAGAATCTTCTGCTGAAACATCACATTGCAGTATGGGATGTGATCGACTCCTGCGACATCGTTGGATCTTCCGACAGTTCTATCAGAAATGTGGTGCCAAACGATATGAATCTGATTTTATCAAATGCGAAAATTCAGGGAATTTTTGCAAATGGTGGAAAATCGCATCAACTTTTTGTAAAATACTGTAGTAAAGAGGGAATGCCACCGCTTGGGAAACTGCCATCTACGAGTCCGGCAAACGCGGCATGGAGTTTAGAGAGGCTTACAGCGGAATGGAAAACGGCATTTGAAACATATTTAGAAATAACAGAACAGGAGAAAACACTTGAAAAAAGAAGAAATGACAACGGTTGATTTCCTGCTGGAAGCAGTGGGAATCGTAGCGGCACTGATCTATCTTGGACTGCAGATTTACTATGGCATTGTATATGGGGTAGCATTTACCGGGATTATTTTAAACGCGGTAATTCTGATTTTTGTGTATATTGGTCTGACACTGCTTGCACATTATCCGGAGAGAGTCAATAACTTACCGAAAGAGATATGCAGTGGAAAAATAAGAATCTATACGATCCACATGGTGCGTGCAATTAAGCTGATTTTTGTACTCAGTCTTTTGTTTACCAGTATCTGCGACGTTGCCGGGGTGCAGATCAATAAGGGGTACAGTCTGGTGACAGTGGCGCTGATTGCTGTTGTGACAGCAGTGTATGAGGGGAAGATCATAAAACTGCTGCGAAAATAGAACAATATTTACAGTTAAACAGAAAATAAACATACATTCATAAGGCAAAAAGACGATTCTGATCCAGGGAATCGTCTTTTTCTTGTAATCTGAATCCTCTGTGTTATAATACAAACAAAAGTTAGCATACACTAACAAAAGTAAGAAAAGACTTTAAAACCATTCAGGACGGGAAAACAAGGAAATTCTGCAATGGGAAAGGGGAGAGTATGTCAGAAGAAGAAAGAAAATTTTTGGAAATTGTTGATCTGAAAAAGGGATTTGGAAGCGGGGAGACGCGTCAGGAGGTATTGCGTGGAATGAAATTTTCCGTGGCAAAAGGAGAATTCTGTGTGCTGTTGGGGCCATCCGGTTCCGGTAAATCGACACTGTTAAATATCATTGGTGGCATTGACAGTGCAGATTCCGGCTATATCTCCATCAATGGTGATAAGTTAGAAGAACTTGGGGAAAAGAAACTGACGCAGTACCGCAGAAAACATTTGGGTTATGTGTTTCAGATGTATAATCTTATCGCAAATCTGAATGTCAAAGAAAATATTGAGGTCGGTGCATATTTATCGGACAGTCCGCTTGATATTGATGACCTGCTACATACATTAGGACTCTATGAGCACAGATACAAACTGCCGAATCAGCTTTCCGGTGGTCAGCAGCAGAGAGTTTCCATCGGCCGTGCCATTGTGAAAAATCCGGATATCCTGCTCTGCGATGAGCCGACGGGAGCACTTGATTACAATACTTCCAAGGAAATCTTAAAACTGATCGAGGATGTCAATGTCAAATATGGAAATACCGTTATCATGGTCACACATAATGAGGCGATCAGACACATGGCAGATCATGTGATCAAACTTCGCGACGGAGCAGTCCGGCATAACGAGATCAATGAACACAAAATTTCAGCAGCAGATCTGGAATGGTAAGGAGTGCGGTTATGAAAAAGAAAAAAATCAAAAATCCGCTCATCAAACGAATTCCAAGGGAACTGACGGGAGACTGGAAAAAGTATCTGGTAGTAAGTCTGTTCCTGATTCTGATGATCGGATTTGTGTCCGGCATGTATGTTGCAAATGAGAGCATGATGACAGCAGCCGATGAGGGTGTGAGCAAATACAAGTTAGAAGACGGGCATTTTGAGTTAAAAAAGAAAGCAGATGAGACGCTGCTTCGAGCGGTTGAAACAGGTGAGAAAGCGGATGTCAAACAGTATTACATCGACGAGGCAAAAAAGAAACTGGATCAAAAGTTCGATGGCGAATTTGAAGAAAAATTCAAAAAAGAATTTGATGAGAAGTTTGAAACGGAATTTAAAGAAAAATTTGATGCAGAGTTTCAGGCAAAGTTTGACGAATCTTTCAAAGCACAGGTAAAACAGACGCTGCTTGCACAGGGACTCGATGAGGCGACTGCGGGAACCATGTTTGATGCTGCGGTGGCACAGGCAAAACAGTCCGGACAGTACAAAAAAGCCTATGATACAGCCTATGAAAAAGCATACCCTAAGGCACATGACGAGGCGTATGAGACAGCATTTGAGGAGGCACACGACGAGGCATACGAGAAGGCATATGAGGAAGCCTGGAATAAAGTTTTAGATGAAATTGATGAAAAATATGCAGATGCAGAAGAAAAATATGAACTGAACGATCCTGATTTTAAAGCTACACCGGTTCATATATATGAAAACTTTTACAGAAACGAGGAGGAAGATCATGACAATGACGGCATATCCGATGGAACCGTCCGTGTTTTTACAAAGACGGACGATATCAATCTCGCATGTCTGATGGAGGGAAGTTTCCCGGAAAAAGAAACGGAGATCGCCATTGACCGTATGCATGCCGATAATGTCGGGATCAAAGTCGGCGATGAGATCACAGTTGGAGGAGAATCTTATCATGTCGTTGGTCTGATCGCATATGTCAACTATGCCACCCTGCATGAAAAAAGCACGGATCTGATGTTTGATGCCTTGAAATTCAACGTGGCAATGGTGACAGATGATGGATTTGCAAGGTTACATAAGGCTGTCCATTACGATTATGCATGGCAGTATGAAAATGAGCCGGCAGATGAAAAGGAAGAAAAAAATCAGTCGGATGATTTTATGCGGGCACTGCTCACGCAGACGGTTGTAAATGATGATGAGATTGAAGATTATGTTCCGAAATATGCGAATCCGGCAATTAATTTTGCAACTGACGACATGGGGTCGGATGAGGCGATGGGCGGTGTGCTGCTTGATATTTTAATCGTTATCATCGCATTTATTTTTGCAGTCACGATCAGCAATACGATCACAAAAGAGTCATCTGCGATCGGTACGCTGCGCGCGTCCGGTTATACGAAAGGGGAACTGGTACGTCATTATCTGTCCATGCCGGTCATTGTAACGCTGATTTCTGCATTGGTCGGAAATGTGCTTGGCTACACGGTATTTAAAAATTTTGTGGTATCCATGTATTATAACAGCTACAGCCTTCCGACCTATGAGACAATCTGGAATGCAGATGCATTCTTTAAGACAACACTCATTCCGGTCATTCTGATGTTTGTTGTCAACCTGATCGTCATTATCAAAATGATGCAGCACACGCCGCTGCAGTTTTTACGTCATGATCTGAAGAAAACGAAACGGAAAAAGGCAATGCGCCTGCCGCACTTTAAGTTTTTTAACAGATTCCGTCTGCGTATCATGTTTCAGAATGTGGCGAATTATCTGATTCTGTTTGTGGGAATTTTCTTTATCATGGTGATGCTTGCAATGGCGGTAGGAATGCCGGACACGCTTTCCTATTACAAGGAAAACACGAAGGATATGATGTTTGCAAGGTACCAGTATGTGCTGAAATCCTACGAGGATGAAGACGGCGACGTACTGACTACGGACAATAAAGATGCAGAAAAATTCAGCATGAGTTCCCTGCAGAAAAAGGGCGATGCACTTGACGAGGAGGTATCTGTTTACGGTATTTCGGATGACAGTCAGTATGTAAAAATCAAAGGCCTGCAGTCGTTACAGGAAAAAGGGGTTTATATCTCCAAATCATTTTCGGAAAAATATGAACTTGGTGTCGGAGATTCCATTGCACTGGATGAAAAATATGAAAATAAGCAGTATACTTTTACGGTAGCGGGAATTTTTGACCAGTGTTTAAGCATTGCGGTATTTATGCCGATCGAAAATTACCGGACGGTATTTGATCTGGATGAGGAAGCGTTCAATGGTTATTTTTCCAACACGGAACTTGCGGATATTTCAGAAGATGATATTGCGACAGTCATTACCGAGCGCGATATTATAAAAATGTGCGACCAGTTAGATCATTCCATGGGAGCTTATATGAACTATTTTCAGGTATTGTGTATCCTTCTGTCCGCAGTATTGATTTATCTGCTGACAAAACTGATCATAGAGAAAAATGAAAATGCGATCTCCATGACAAAGATACTTGGATATGAGAACGGGGAAATTGCAAGTTTATATCTGCTTTCCACAACGATCGTGGTTGTGATTGCAGATCTTCTTAGTGTTGTACTTGGAGCATTTGTTATGGCACAGGCTTGGAAAGCAATTATGTTTAGCTACAGCGGATGGTTTTCATTTGTGATCCAGCCGGTGGGATATGTAAAAATGTTTGCGTTTGTGCTGATCGGATACCTGTTTGTCATGATACTGGATTTTATGCGCATCAAGAGGATACCGATGGAGCAGGCATTAAAAAATGTGGAGTAGAGATTGCTGCTGCGCATACTTATTATGTGACCGGTAACGAAAGATTTTTCGTAAAAATTTTTGGTTGCATTTAAAATAGTATTGTGCTACCATGCCAATAGAAATTTAAAGGAGAGGAAACAATGCGGAGATAACTTACTTTTGAAACATGAAATGAAACTGAAATCAGAAATGTGTTTGTTTTCTGATTCGGAACAATGGATGATACATGGCATATTTTGGACTGATAATAAAAGATAAAGTGCAGAATATGTTGCGTAAATCTGAAGTTACAGCAGTATGGCAGGGGTGCGGTACTGTAGTTCATGTTGCCAAAAGTGGATTTGATTCTCATATCCTCTCTTTTTTGTGTTTAAAAATGGCGGGTGTTATAGCTTTCGATCATCTGCCGGATACAATCATAAAATATGTGAGGTGTAAGAAAAAATCCCATGGCAGCATGGGATTTTTTTAATTCATAGGATTCGGGTGTCAAAAGGTGGTTTTCAATTTTGGGTCTGTCAAATTG
>ERZ1026854.2406-NODE-2406-length-10687-cov-5.456828_pt1 | contig 10687 bp, 6 predicted proteins | sample MGYA00380157_ERZ1026854 | MGnify/ENA primary metagenome ERZ1026854 (study PRJEB33269, sample SAMEA4719793) | human gut metagenome | biome: human-associated habitat; feature: organic feature; material: feces | place: Cameroon | collected 2013-10 ...
TCATTATACCACGGGCGGGGAAGAAAGGCAAGCGATATGGAAAAATCGCTATGACGGAAAAGCGTCATTGACGTTTTCCGAGAAAAAATTTTCTTTATTCTGCCGTGAATTTTCAAAAACAAAAGCGGAGATTTTTTCGGTCTCCGCTTTTGTTTTGAGAGCTATGGTCATTTTATACAAAAAACACATGGAAACTTTTCCCTTTGAGATGCTGTGCCTTGCTTGACAATATATACAAAAAATGATATAATTTCGTCATAAGATGTATAATTAAGGTGTATTTCGCCCCAAAATCCGCACTTCTGCCTCGAAAATCAAAAAGACTGCCGCGTCTGCGACAGTCAGATTGTGCACTCCTGTGCAGTCGGCAGAGCCGACGATTTCGATAAAATCTTATTTGAACCCGTAGTGTAAGTTTATAGGGTGATAAAACTTTACGCCATCATAATAACAAAATAAGGACGGATTGTCAAGATGTTTAATGAAGAATTTTCTGAAAAATCAAAAAACGGTTACTATATCGGGGTGGATATCGGGACGGATTCCGTCGGATATGCGGTCACGGACAGGGATTATTCGCTTTGCAGATTCAAGGGCGAGCCGATGACCGGCGCAACCCTTTTTGACAAGGCAAATCAATGCGCCGACAGGCGATCTCACAGGACGTCGAGAAGAAGATATGACCGTAGACAGATGAGAGTTGACCTTATCCAGGAGCTCTTCTGTACAGAGATGGCAAAGGTCGACCCGAACTTTTTCATACAGATGAACGAGAGCTACCTATGGCAGTGCGACAAGAGTGCGGAGACGCTTGTCGGCTGCGAATGGCTTGACAGGGAATACAACAGGCGCTTTCCGACAGTACACCATCTGATGATGGAGCTTATAAATGATGAGGAAAGCAACACGGACATCCGTCACCTTTATCTCGCGGTGGCGTGGCTTGTTGCACACAGGGGTCACTTTTTAAGCGATATAAGCTGCGATAAGATCAGTGAGCTTTATGATATAAAGCCTTTGTATTCCGCATTTATCGGCTGGTTTTATGAAAACGGATATTCTGCGCCATGGGAATGTGATGCTGACGCGCTTATGGCTGTCATGTCGCGCAGGTGCGGCGTAAGAGCAAAGGAAGCGGAGCTGAAAAAACTGATTTACGGCAGCAAAAAGCCTGTCGAAGACGAGAACTGTCCGCTTTATCAGGAGGCGATAATAAAGCTCCTTGCCGGCGGCAGTATCGAAATAAAAAAGACGCTGAAATGGGAAGAATACAAGGGCGCAGAAGGGTCAATCTGCCTTGACGACGCGGAAAAGCTCGAAACTGTGCTCGCCGAGCTCGGCGATGACGGAGAAGTCATCCGGCTAATGTCGCAGGTCTACGACTGTGCTGCGCTTTCAAAAATGCTGAGCGGATACACCTACATTTCGGAAACGAAGATCGATCAGTACGACACCCACAAAGCCGACCTCAGGGAGCTTAAGCGACTTGTAAAAAAATACTGCTCGGATAATGAATACAAGGAATTTTTTACAAGTGAGACGGGAGCATATTCTGCTTACTCGGCTTATTTCAAGTTCTCCGAGAAGAAAAAGGGGAAGAAGATTGCCCGTGAAGATTTTTATAAGGGAGTAAAGAAGCTTATTGCAAAAATAAAGGGGAGAATCGGCGAAGGGGACGATGCGGATCTGCTCATTGCAGACGGAGTGCTCAGCCGGATAGATGCCGGCACATATATGCCGAAGCAAGTAAACCCCGATAACCGTCTCATACCTTATCAGCTTTATTATGCCGAACTTGACGCGATACTTTCAAACGCCGAAAAGCGATTTGCTTTTCTTTCCGAGCGCGATTCGGACGGGCTTTCCGTATCGGACAAGATCAGATCCGTTTTCACATTCAGAATACCGTATTTTGTCGGCCCGCTCAAAAAGTCTCCCGGAAACAAACATGCATGGATAGAGCGCAGGCCGGAGGGACGTATCCTTCCGTGGAACTTTGAAGAGATGGTCAATCTTGACGCGAGCGAAGATGGCTTTATCAAGCGTATGACAAATAAATGCACATACCTTCCCGGGGAGAATGTTTTGCCGAAGCAGTCGCTGCTTTACTGTAAATTTACCGTTCTCAACGAGATAAACAATATCAGAATCGACGGAGACCCTATAAGCGTTGATCTGAAACAGCAGATATTCCGTGAACTTTTTGAAAATGAGAAGAAGGTCACAAAGAAAAAACTTATTGATTTTCTCGTATCTGTCAAAGAGATTGCAAAGGGAGAGGAGGCGCGCATAAGCGGGCTTGGCGACGAGATAAAGTCATCATACAAGCCCTATATTGATTTTCGCAGGCTCATTTCTGCCGGAATTCTTACGGCGGACGACGTCGACTGTATAATTGAAAGAATCACCTGTACGGAGGACACAGCAAGGCTTAAAAAATGGCTTCTGAAATGGTCGAAGGAAAACGGAAAGAACCTTTCCGATGACGATATAAAATATATATCGCAAAGGAAATATTCTGATTTCGGCAGACTCTCGGGCAGATTCCTCAACGGTATTGAGGCGGTCTGCGAGAAAACGGGCGAGGTCGGAACCGTTATGCACTTTATGTGGAATACAAATGACAACCTGATGCAGATAATTGACGGACAGAAATACGGTTTCGGAGCTCAAATCTCAGAAATCAGCAGAGAATATTTCTCCGGACATCCGACAACTCTTGCCGAAAGGCTGGACGAGCTTGGCATATCAAACGCCGTCAAACGTCCGGTCATGCGCACGCTTGACATAATAGCGGATGTTGTCAAAGCCGAAAAGTGCCCGCCGGAGAAGATATTTGTTGAAATGACGCGCGGCGAGGACAAACGCATTGACTCGGACAAGCTCAGCAGAAGCAAGAGACTGCGCGAGTTTTACAGCAAGATTGACTCCGAAGACACGGCGAGACTCCTGAAAGAGCTTGACGCCATGGGCGACGAGGTCGACAGAAGATTGCAAAGCGAAAAGCTGTTCCTGTATTTCTGTCAGATGGGGAAATGCGCATATTGCGGAAAGCCCCTTGACATTTCTGCCATCGGAACAAACGAATATAATGTCGACCATATCTGGCCGAGAGCATATATAAAGGATGACAGCGTCCTTAACAACAAAGTGCTTGTTCATTCCGAAGAAAACGGAAGAAAGACCGATACATATCCGATAGAGAGCGATATAAGAAGCAAAATGCGCGGATTATGGGAAAAGCTCCGTGACGCAAAGCTCATAAGCGAGGAGAAATTCCGCAGGCTGACGAGAGATCATGAATTTTCGCCTGATGAACGCCTCGGCTTTATAAACCGTCAGATCGTCGAGACCGGACAGTCGACAAAGGCGGTTACGGAGCTTTTGCAGGAGCTTTATCCGGAAACGGAAATCGTTTTTGTCAAAGCGGGAAATGTCAGCGAGTTCAGACACGAATACGGAGAAATATGCAACTATGCTCTTTTTGACCGCACACTTACGGACGCGGAGAAAAAGTCAAAATGTCTTGTGAAATCCAGAACCGCGAGCGACATTCATCATGCGCATGACGCATATCTGAACATTGTCGTCGGTAATCTGTTCCATGAAAGGTTCACAAGGAGATTCTTCATAAGGAAAGGCTATCTTGATGCGCTGAATGACTACTCTCCGAAAATGCACATACTGTTCGGAAGAAAATGCGTAATCGACGGAAACGTCGTATGGGATCCCGAAAAGCATTTGCCGATTGTTGACAGAACAATGGCAAATGTACACATTCATCTGACAAAATATCAGACGAAGCAGAAGGGCAGGCTTTTTAAGCAACAGCCGCTGCCTGCGGGATCGAGCGACAGTCTTGTCCCGCTCAAGGAAGGGCTTGACACGGCGAAATACGGTGGATACACTGAAGCGACGGTCTCGTTCTGTGTGCTCGCGAGGTACAGAATCAAGAAGAAATATGAGCTGACGATCGTTCCCGTTGAGCTGCTTGTTGCAGATAAATATCTTTCCGATCAGGGCTATGCGGAAAAACATATAAGAAAGAAGCTTCCTGCGAATGCGGAGGACATATCGCTCCCGCTCGGAAACAGGATAATCAAGGTGAATACCGTATTTTCGCTTGACGGATTCGAGGTCTGTGTTTCGGGAACATCAAACGGAGGAAGTATGATTCTTGTGCGCTCTCTTATGACGCCGAGATATACAGCCGAGCAGATTGCATATATCAAGAATCTGGACAATATTTCCGAAAAGCGGAAGAAAAATCCCGAATATGTGATCGACGAAACGTTCTCCGGGATATCGAGGGAGAAGAATATTGCGCTCTTTGTTGATCTTGTAAATATGATGAGCGGCAGCGTCTATTCAAAACAGCCTGGTTCAAAGCTGAGCGTTACGATTGACAAGAAGGAGGATTTTGAAGCACTTGATATAGATAAGCAATACGAATGCATTAAAAATCTGGTGTTGTTCATCAAGACAAACCGTTCGGGGACATGCAATATGGAAATGCTGGACGGGAGCAAAAACGAGGGGGCCATGAGACTGAGTGTCAATATAAGCAATTGGAAAAAGAATTATTCGGATGTCCGTATAATCGACAGGTCATCCTCGGGACTCTTCGGGCACCGCACGAGAAATCTTCTTGATCTGATATGAGCTGGAGGACAGTGCTGATCTCAAACAGGTGCAAGCTCGATTATTCTATGGGGTACATGGTTATCCGCGGAGAAGAAACGGCAAGGATATTTATCGATGAAATAGCTGTTCTGATGATAGAAAATCCTGCCGTTTCAATGACGGGTTGCCTGCTTTCCGAGCTTACGGAGAAAAAAGTCCGTATAATATTCTGCGATGAAAAAAGAAGCCCCTATGCGGAGCTTCAGCCGTACAGCGGATGTCACAATGCGTCACTGAAAATCAGACAGCAGATGGGATGGACGCAGGAGCAGAAAACAGAGGTTTGGACGGCGATAGTGCTTGAAAAGATATGCAATCAGGCAAAAACGCTTGTTGAAAACGGTCATGAAGGCGAAGCCGCTATGTTGACGGGATATATGCGGGAGCTTGTTCCCGGCGATGCGACTAACAGGGAAGGTCATGCCGCAAAGGTGTATTTCAATGCGCTTTTCGGCAAGAGCTTTTCCCGCGGACAGGAAAACCCGATAAATGCCGCTCTGAATTACGGCTACGGACTCATCCTTTCGGCATTCAACCGCGAGGTTACTCTCTGCGGGTATCTTCCGCACATAGGACTTTGTCATGACAATATGTTCAATCCATATAACCTGTCGTGCGATATGATGGAGCCGTTCCGCGCCATAGTTGACAGAAAGGTGATTGATATTGCGCCGGTCGAATTCGGCAAGAAAGAAAAGCTGGAGCTTCTCGGAATTCTTCATTCCCCGGTGCGCATAGCGGGGGCGGAGCAGACAGTTATGAACGCAGTGAAGCTATATTCGCGAAGCGTATTTGACGCGATAGAACTGTCGGACGCGGACAGGATAAATTTCATTGAATTATGAGTTACAGATTTATGAGGATGATTGTGTTTTTCGATTTGCCGACGGATACCGAGCCTGCGCGCAGGGAATACCGTCGCTTTCGCAGGATGCTCATAAAAAACGGATTTCTTATGATGCAGGAATCTGTTTACTGTCGTATGGTTCTGAACGCAACCGTTGAAAAATCCGTCGCTGAAACTATAAAGCGCGAAAAACCGTCGGCGGGTATAGTTCAGCTTCTGACGGTTACTGAAAAGCAATTCGCGGCAATGACATATATAACGGGAAAATATGTAACGGACGTTGTCGACAGTGACGAAAAGGTGGTGATACTTTGAAAATAGCTTGCCCGTATTTCAATTCGCTTATAGATATAAACGAAGGTGTGCCTTTTTCTCTGATAATTGAAAATCAGCCTTTATTCCGTCGCTTTGCGGAGGATATACATTCTCAGCTTTCCGGGAGTGACGGGGATACTGTTCTTTCGGTCGACAATGCTCCCGTGGCAATGAATAAATACGCCGATATTCTGGAGGGCTTTGCTCCTTTTGACATAAACTCAAAGACTATGCTCTCCGGAATATCGGCTGCGATTGAAAAGGTCGCTGTCGACGAAAATCATTATATTGAGACGTCGCGACTGATTGCCGAAACGGAAAAATATATTTCAGAGCTCAGCTTTTCGCTGCCGGTGACAATCGAATGCAGAAAGCTGAATATCGGAGCGATAATAAAGGCGGCGTCTGTTGCGATAGCGGACGACTTTGAAAACGTAATTGAAAAGATTATTTCATATATGTCGCTTATCCTTGACTTAAGCGGCAAAAAGCTTTTCATAACACTGAATATGAGGTCATATTTCAGCGATGAAGAAATTGAAGGATTTATCGGTGAAATAAAAAAGAAACAGCTTTGCGTCTTTATGCTTGAAAATTGCGCAAGAAAGAAAATTGATGGGATGGAACAGCTTATAATAGACTCCGATTTGTGTGAATTCTGAGACTGAATTTGACACAAATGCTTGATTTTCTTAGCATTTTATGATATAAAATGATTGAGGCTTGTTTTGCCCTATATGTTTACACGTGTCGTCCGTAGCGGCATTTGAACTCAAATTTGAGGTTTGAGAGTAGTGTAATTTTATAGGGTACTAAAACTGACGACATACTCCGAAAGAGGCAGGGAGAGTTTGAGAGTAGTGTAATTTTATAGGGTACTAAAACTCAATTCGGCGGTTGACAAAACAAGGAGGGTTTGAGAGTAGTGTAATTTTATAGGGTACTAAAACAGCAATTTTTTATACAAGAGCTTTACAGGAGTTTGAGAGTAGTGTAATTTTATAGGGTACTAAAACCATGAAAAAATATATTGACGGCGAAAAGCTGTTTGAGAGTAGTGTAATTTTATAGGGTACTAAAACGCTGCCCCGAAACAATGAACAGCGATGACAGTTTGAGAGTAGTGTAATTTTATAGGGTACTAAAACATTGCCCGATGGAAGAATTTCTTCCGCAGGGTTTGAGAGTAGTGTAATTTTATAGGGTACTAAAACTGCTTTATAATCGTCATTTTCCCCACGCCTGTTTGAGAGTAGTGTAATTTTATAGGGTACTAAAACTATGCGCGGCGTGTTCATGGGAAGTGACAGCGGTTTGAGAGTAGTGTAATTTTATAGGGTACTAAAACTTCAGATGGTGCGAAAGAGAATATTGTACAAGTTTGAGAGTAGTGTAATTTTATAGGGTACTAAAACCAAGAGCTGTCGGTTTCGACATCTACGAGTGTTTGAGAGTAGTGTAATTTTATAGGGTACTAAAACCGACACGATCCACGTTCCCTCATCATTCTCCGTTTGAGAGTAGTGTAATTTTATAGGGTACTAAAACTGACAATCAAGGTAAACGTACCGACTTACGTTTGAGAGTAGTGTAATTTTATAGGGTACTAAAACAGATATAAGGTATAATCGCGGTACGTTTTTGTTTGAGAGTAGTGTAATTTTATAGGGTACTAAAACATCCAGGGGTCTTAAAAGGTTCTCGTCATCGTTTGAGAGTAGTGTAATTTTATAGGGTACTAAAACAAAGACCGACAACGACGTGAAAGAGATTATGTTTGAGAGTAGTGTAATTTTATAGGGTACTAAAACACATCAAAAAGCAGGGCGACACAGTCCACAGTTTGAGAGTAGTGTAATTTTATAGGGTACTAAAACTGTATAACCATCCTCTTGAATTGATGTGTGTTTGAGAGTAGTGTAATTTTATAGGGTACTAAAACTTGTCGCTTTAACGTAAATATAGTTGTTTGTTTGAGAGTAGTGTAATTTTATAGGGTACTAAAACTATTTTCCTCCACTTGTTCAAGCGCGACGGTTTGAGAGTAGTGTAATTTTATAGGGTACTAAAACCAATCCGCAGTTTCGCCAGTTTGTCGAGCGTTTGAGAGTAGTGTAATTTTATAGGGTACTAAAACTCGCAATAGTCAGAATACATCATGTTCATCGTTTGAGAGTAGTGTAATTTTATAGGGTACTAAAACTCAAAAGACGTATTAGTAGTAAAACCACCGGTTTGAGAGTAGTGTAATTTTATAGGGTACTAAAACGGACGGCATGAACGTTGTTTACTGGGATTAGTTTGAGAGTAGTGTAATTTTATAGGGTACTAAAACTGTGCCAGCGACTGAATGATTGGCACGATGGTTTGAGAGTAGTGTAAATGAATATGCAGCAAAAATGCTTCGGAAAATCCGGGGCGTTTTTGTTTTTCGACAAGAAAAGCCGATGTTTAATTTGTGGTTTCTGCCATTCGCGTTGTTTTGAAAATTTACATATTTTACTTTGAAATGGGGCTATACAAACGGAAAAAACTGTGATATAATATTGAAAATAATATACTTATGATGTAAAATTATCTTCGCGGGGAGGTGTGATGAATGAAATATGTAAAGGGCTTTGTTGCTCTGGCGATTGCCATTGCGACGATCTTCTGTCTCGGTGCGTGTGCCATGAGCAAAAAGACACTTGTTGAAAAGACGATAGCGGCTGTGTCAAATGCAGATATTGACGGGCTTTCGGGACTTGTCACTGCGGGATCCGAAGATAACGTAAACGTAATGCGAGGTTATTTTTCCGCTCTTGATGACGAAAAACTCGCCGCCTATAAATTACTTATGAAAAACGTCGGAGTTATTTCGTATTCCGACGAAAACAAGTCGGCGTCCGGATCGACGGATACAACGGTTACTTTCAGACTGAAACACATAGACTTCGATGAGCTTATGCGCGATGTTGAAACGGAGATATCGGTTGACGGAACGCCTTCCGCAGAGGTGATTTCAAAAATCTGCGCCTCGGAAAAGATAAACGGATATATCATTTATGACGACGTGACGGCGTCGGTCGTGCGCATGGGACGTCGTAGCTTTGTTGAATTCGGTCAGAAATCCGAATTTTCCGAAGTGATGGGCATATCGGCATTTCTGAGATGGTTTTCATCTCATTGATAATACAGAAAAGGGAACTTTTATGAGCGAAAGAAAATTTGTTTCAAGGGGAAAAACAGAGACGCCTGCGGCGGGCGTGACAGTCGGGCGCAATCCCGTATCGGAGCTGCTCAAAAGCGGCAGGGACATTGAGAAAATTTACGTTCTGCGCGGCGAACGCGAAGGCTCTATAACAAAGATTGTTGCCATAGCGAGAGATCACGGAATAGTCGTTGACGAGACGGACAAAAAACGTCTTGACGAGCTTTCCGGCGGCGCAAATCATCAGGGCGTTGCTGCAATTGCGTCACCTGTCGAATATGTGAGCATTGAAAGCATTGTTGAAAGAGCAAGAGAACGCGGGGAAAAACCGCTCATCGTCGTTTGCGACGGAATTGAAGACCCGCACAATCTCGGCGCGATTATCAGATGTGCGGATGGCGCGGGTGCGCACGGCGTCATTATAGGCAAGAGAAGATGTGCACAGATGACGTCAACCGTTTCAAAATCCTCGGCGGGGGCGATAGAATATGTGCCGATTGCAAAGGTTGCGAATATAGCCTCTGCAATAGACGAGCTGAAGGAAATGGGGCTATGGACGTTTGCCGCAGAGGCTGACGGGGACGATTACCGCGCGGCGGATATGAACTGCCCGTGCGCGATAGTGCTCGGAAGTGAGGGCGAGGGCGTTTCAAGACTCGTCCGTGAAAAATGCGATTACACGGTTTCAATTCCGATGCGCGGAGGGGTAAACTCTCTGAACGTATCGACGGCTGCCGCCGTTCTGCTTTATGAGGCGGCAAGCAAACAGGGGAAATAATTTATCGGAGGGAAATCATGGCGGAAGAAAACAAAAAGAGCATAGACGAGCTTAAAACGTCTGCCGACAGTCTTCTTGCAAGGCTGAACAGTCAGCTCGGCACAGAGTCTGCAAAGACAGACGGCGCAGAGGAAAGACCGGCGTCATCTCCCGCGGTAGGCGGACTGACCGACGAAAAATACAGTGAGCTTTATGAGAAATATCTCGGCGGTAAACCGTCGGAGAGCGTCAGCGGCGGAGGCGATTACGAATCCCTTCACGGAAGGATTGTTGACCTTCAGAAGGAATCGGGCGGGGAAACGCCGAAGGTGCCCGACGTTGACGAAAGCATAAAAGAGGCGGAAACCTTCGGCGCGGGACTTCCGGATGACGTCCCTGCGGAGGAAAAAACGTCCGCTGAGGATGACGAATACTGGGATATGATGAAAACAGCCTGCGTCACCCCCGTAAAGAAGGAGGAAACTCCCACGGCGGCTGAAATTCCGAGCACGGATACTGTTGAAGTATCGGAGCTTCAGAAGAACATAGAGGATGCGGAAAACTACGTTGAAAATTACGCGGAAGAGACGGCTCCGGAGCCGGAGCCTGTGAAAAACGTGGACAATTACTCAACAAATCCCGGAATAAAGCGCCCTAAGGAGAAGAGAGGACTTTTCGCAGGACTTCGTCGCGAGAAACCCGAGAATACCGGCGAATACAAAACGACCGGCGAGAAAACAGTCACGTTTGACCGTGTTACAAAGCCTGAAAAGCCTTCTGATAGCGACAAGGTTGTTACGGCGGAAGTCAAAAAGCCGACGCCGGAGCCCTCCGACAAGAAGGATCTTTCCGATACGGCAATGATGATGATGGCGTTCGGATACGAGCCTGAAAA
>ERZ1026854.2409-NODE-2409-length-10678-cov-6.781982_pt1 | contig 10678 bp, 9 predicted proteins | sample MGYA00380157_ERZ1026854 | MGnify/ENA primary metagenome ERZ1026854 (study PRJEB33269, sample SAMEA4719793) | human gut metagenome | biome: human-associated habitat; feature: organic feature; material: feces | place: Cameroon | collected 2013-10 ...
TAAAATTAGTGGGTGGAGTAGGAGTCGAACCTACGTTGTTTCTCATGTGGGAGATTTACAGTCTCTTGCCCTCGCCTCTAGGCATATCCACCCATACAAAAAGAGTGTGCAGCATAATACCACACACTCTAAAAAATTTACCAATTGAGTAACTTACGCCACTCATTCATTTCATCCTGAATCTCGCAATATCTCAGAAGCATATCTCTAATGCCATCTAAATATTTTTCCTCAATATCTTCAATAGCTTTCTCATAAGTTTCCTTATCTACGGATTTACCATTGACCTTGTAAGTGGCAGAAGAAGCAGTAGCCATGTCATGACAATCACAATTCTCACAATCACAATCGCAATCACCAATCTCTACTTCATATACCTCATCAGATTCAATCTTCGGAATAATTTTAGAATTGCAATCATCAAAAATATATACGATATCAGCCTCAACAAAGATATAACCATCTTTTCGCTTTACGGGTTCACACCAAATTTCATCATCTAATAGTCCAATAACAAAAGCATCATCATAATTATCCCATTCAGGACTTGCAAATTCAGTGGCAAATGCAATACTATAACCCATTCCAACAAGTTCACGAATAATCTCTTTTGCATCTTCATACTTTGCAATAATATCTACTGAATTATATTCATCATCAGATTTCACTCTGTCATATGCGTCTGAAACCGCACAAGCAAAATCTTCATAGTCTTCAAAATGTAATGTTTTTATAATAATCACGACCTTTCAGATTAGAGCTGCTTTGCAGTTTTGCTCATCTTAAATGTAATCTCGTCATGCTGTGGAGTTACATACTCCTCACCCTTACGATCACCCATCATAATCTTTCCTCTACGCTCCGGAACTGTCTTAACCTTAAACTTACCAAGCTTACCAACTGGAACAGCCTCTGTAGCATCAGCCTTTAATGTATCTGTAATAACCTCTGCAAATGTGTCAATGATAACTGCAATGTCACCTTTCTTAGCTCCATCTACTCTGCTTGCGATAGCTGTAATTAAATCTGTCTTTGTCATTTTAAATTTTCTCCTTTATTTTCCTAAATTTTATTTTTTAATATAAAAAAGAGGGTAGCGTCCATATAAGGTACACTCCCTCTAAAATTAGTATTTTATTAGTCTAACTGGATATCATATAAGCAAATCAGTCCATTATCACCTATAACCGATACTGTCTGCTCTGGTTTATTTGTCTTGCGAATTGACATAGCATATGCATCTGATCCAGAAACGCAACCTGACTGTATTACTTTTGTATCATATACTGTTTCCATAGCATTAGTATGTCTATGCCCAAGCAACACAATATCTGGCTTAATGTTGAACATCATTGTGAAATTCTGCACAACACTACTTGGTGAATCTTTATGACCATGAGCAGCAAATACATTATTGCCACGAATATTAAACATTGCAATTTCTGGCTCAATAGTATTATCACAAATAGTGATATTTTTTATATTCTGCATTCTTGCCTTTAAATAGAAAGGTAGCAATACGTCCATATTTTCGCCATCTAAAGCCTCTTCCTTCTTAGGGGAAATCCTAGAATGATTACCAGGCGTTGTATATACATAGATATGATTAAAGTGATTTGCCATTCTAATTAGCATAGCAGAAATCAACTCTGAAACATATTTAAACTGCTCCATAAGATCCATATTATTCTGTAACCGAAGATTATTGTGAATAATTCCGCTAAGAATTTCACCAATAACTAAATAACAATTTTCTGACTCATGCATACCTCGAATATCAAGAATATCAGAGGTGAATTTTTCAATTCGTTTCTTTAAAATATCTTCATTAAAATCATTCTTCCAATTATGTATCTCGATTCCGCAATGTACATCGGTGAGATGGCACAATAAATCAGTTGAACTATTAAATATTGTATAATGTACTGGAATATTTATTGGCTCAACATTTTCGCAAATAATACGTTTCACCATATCAGCGTAAGACTCTTTACGAGCCTCTTGTCTAATGAGTTTATTATATTCAACTCTAGCATCAGATAGTTTTATTTTCTCTCGTCTTAGTTCTTGAATTTTTACATCCAATTCACTATTCTCAGACACATTCTGATTTAATCTAGTCTTATATTTCTCATACTCGCTTCTCATCTTACCGCCAAATGGAGTGGAAGAGGACTTACGAATAGTATCTGGATTACAGTTAATTCCGTATTTATCCTTGATTTCTGACCAATCGTAGTCATTTTCGCCATCAATTTTTGAATCAATATCTGTAATAATTTTGTCATATGTTTCAAGAGTTAGTCCATATTTTGAAAGTTCTTCTTTGAATTTTTCAATATTAAGCAATCATTCACCAACTCTCTACTCTTCATCAGACGGAACATCCAGCTCCTCATCTGTCTTTAATGCAACAGTAAAATCAATTACCTGATTCTTAAATGAAGTAAGAAGATCAGCTACTTTTACTTCCTGCTCCCTATCATTCTCATCTGTATATGTAATGGTAGTACAATCCTCTGAAAGTGTACCTGCCTTTACTGTTAACTTATCTGTAGTTGTTCTTGTGAACTTTAATTTACTAGCTGCCATTTTTCAATCTCCTTTTCTTTCCAATAAAATAGGAGAGCAGTGCGCTCTCCTTAAATAATTTCATCAATTGTACAATCTTTACCAACAATATAATCACAAACACCAACCGATTTAGCTTCTTCTGGATAAAAATACCATTCAACACGATACTTCTCGTCATAAAGTTTCTCATCAATTTTTGTCTGTCCAATAATATAATTCTTTGTATGCACTTCAACCTGTCCTGCCTCAAAATCAACACGATCTTTCATTTTAGCAGTAGAATCCCATGCAAAACTTGAGCCATCATGCATGAGAAAAGTTGAATTTGGCATAGCAAAACGCTTCTTGCCCGAAATAAAAATTAAGAATCCCATTGAATAACAATATCCCTGATTTATTGTATAGACAGGTGTTTTACTTGTCATTATTGCATCAATTAATGCGTACCCATCTGGAACTGAACCCCCATTTGTATTCACATACAATAAAATCGGTTTTCTGCTTTCGATTGGAATATCTTTATCTTCCCGATTATAGCGTAAAATATGATACACAATAGTATCAATAACATCTGAATCAATAACATCATTGATAAAGAGCCTTCTGTTTTCAAGGTCGTCAGCTTCAAACTGCTCACCCTGATAAAGCATCATACTTGTTTTAATATCTTTCATAGGCACTTAGCCTCCAATTTCGTAATATTTTCCTATAAAGGAATAATCATACCCTTTTCAGAGCATTTAACTTTGTAAGTCTTATCATTTCTTGAAATTTCTTCTTTTAAATGTTCTTTTAAACAATTCTTTGCTTCAATAGAACCATGTACTAATACAAGAAGATTAGTATTCAAATTGCCACCATATTTTAATAAATCATTAAAATTAGCATGAGATGAAAATGTACTCATTGTAATGCAATCAGCTCTATTATGTACTGGTTTCTTATTGATATTAATTGTTTTATTGATTTTACCATTTTTTATGCGGTAACTAAGATAAGAGTCATTGTCTCCAACAAATCCTGAGAAAATAATCATTGAATTGATGTCTTTAAGATATTGTGTTAAATAAGATAGGATTCTGCCATTTGTGCAAAAACCTGATGAAGAAATCACAATTTTAGGTGTATTATCTAATACACATGCCTGAGAGTCTATTTTCTCTCTAATATATTTTACATTTTCCCAATTATAAACCTTATTCCAAAGCTCATAATCATCATCTGATAATACATTTCCGTACGCATCACAAATATCACATGTTAGCATAGAATCAACTACAATAGGTGTAGTGAATGATTCGTCTTCACCAAACAACAAATATAATGTTGTTAACAATTCCTGTGACCTTGCAAATGAAAATGCTGGAAGTACGAGAGTGCCTTGTCTCTCTAATACAGTATCAATCGCAACTCTTAAATGTTCTACGTCAAATTCACGAGTTTTCTTTGATACTCTTGTATTGATTCCGTAGGTACTTTCCATGATGCAAATATCATTATAGAACTGTGGAATTTCCGTATTCTCAACATAATGATTCTTTGTTTCTAGCGCACCAATATCTGAAGTATAAAGAACTTTGCGCTTTTTCAGTCCGTCATTAAGTATCAACTGTAACTGTGCAGCTCCTAAGCAATGAGAATTTTTTAACCACTGAAATGTAATCACATCATCTAACTGATATAATGAATCATACTCGTCATACACATGAAATAGCTTGATCGTATTCCATACATCATCTTCCGAATATAACGGATCATATTCACGTCCATATCTTTTAGACAATACTCGTGCTTCATCAGCTACGATAAATGCACAATTTAATAAAAGATATTTCGCCATTACAGAGGTTGCGTATGTAAGAATGATTTTTCCTGTAAAGCCTTCCTTTACAAGTCGAGGTAAAAGACCTATATGGTCAATATGCGTATGTCCAACGAAAACATAATCTATTTCGGTTGGATTGAATTTGAATTTTTCAGAATTGACTTTATATGCTTCAAGATAGGAATTATCCTGATAAAGACCACACTCCAATAAAATTTGTTTTTCACCAAACTTAATTAGAGTCATAGAACCCGTTACGTCTGTAGCATTACTGCCGCAGAATAAGATTCCATCTTCTTTTAATTTCTTTTTCTTTGCGATGGTATTCACACCACCTTCCTTAAATATTTTGGTCGAATTATCACTTCACGTATTTATCTTCAATATAAAGTTTATGTGCAGTAATAGAAACACCAATATGTGCGTAATTTGTTTTTAAATAAGTATTATCCCCAAGATTATTACGTTTACCATAATTGTATTTCTTCACATCGTAATATCCGCATGAGTGAATACCCTGCTCAGGTCTGTTCCCCGTCTGGTGACATATACCAATAACACCATTAGAAATTAATTCATCTAAATCTTTTTTACTAATAAGTTTAATATTTCTCACATCCTTTGATTTATTTCCTACGGTAGAGTAGGATAGTAGTTGGAACTGTAGGATTTGAACCCACGACAAACTGGATATAAGCCAGGTGCTCTGCCAAACTGAGCTAAGTTCCAAAATAAAAATCCCATACCGAAGTATGAGATTCTTACATTTACATGCGCTGAGATTATACGCACATTCAGAAATCTTTACGAGCATTATGTATTCTCTCGTTATCCACCATATGCTGCTAATGCACACATATAGTATTTCCCACGATTGCCTTGTTTATAGAGTGGCTGATCTCTATTTCTACGTATCTACTCTGATGTCCTCATTCCATCGACAATGCCTTGCCGTAAATCTCCGCTAAGAGAACTGTGCAGATTCGACCAAACACTTCAAAGCCTTGCGAGACTTCTCGGTGAGTGTATTATCCGAAGATTACACTATTAAACCGCGTTCGATACGCATAGATGTTGACTTTCGCTGTAATATTTTTTTATAATTTGATAAGAATTATTCATCCAATAATTTTTGATTTTTGCTATCAATTGTTATTAAATCACATACATAGAAAGTTATTCATACAGATGATGTGCAACACCAGAAGCTCCAATTCCTTTTGAGAATAAGAATACTCCACACCATCATATCTTTCGGTTATCATCCCTACTAAACGTTCACATAAGCTAATTAGGCATTTGCCGGTTCACTCACATAAATGGATACCGCCATTGTGTAATAAGCACTCAGACTATATATCCTCCTGATTCATCGTCATATCTTCATAAGTTTGCATGGACTATTTGATTTGCAGTCAAAAACACCATTCTCAGCGGTCGCCCCTGAATGTGCTTGTCGTCCCTTATTTCACGATACTATTTCCGTATAGGATTTACTTCATTACCGATACGAAACGAGTCCTTTTGAGACTCCGATATGTCAGTTTTGCTTGAATTGACTGTATTTCTACAGCGATAGCGTGTAAGACTATCTTTACATACCTCACGATATGCTATCTTAATGGTTGTCAAGCCAACCGAGTTGCGCAGCAGGGAATCGAACCCTGATCACAGGGATATGAACCCTGTATCCTTCCTTTAGAACACCGCGCGATAATATTTAGAAAATAATCGGTAGCCATACTACAAGAACTGTGGCACAGTTACCGACACATATAAGAAGAGGAGTACAATATGAATATATACCAATCTTAGAAATGATCTTTAGAATTGTTCTGCTTGAAAACGCCTCGATTCGTTCCCCACAGGTATGAATCCACATATCTTCCACAGAAATGCATGGTACAGTCTCGCTTGATGAACTTAACTGGTTTCATCACACATGCACAAGTTTTTCATACGGCATCACATCAACTAACCTATAGCCATATGTTAGACGAACTTTACAATTATATATTCTCTGTTTTATCAGCTAAGAAAAGCTGATTTCATTTGCTAAGTAAGGGGAGAGTAGTGCAATGAGTGTTCTGTAATCTAATTACACATTTTGCTCGTCCCCCTTAGTCCGTTTTCTCATTTTTTGAGAAGGTGTTATAAAACCGCTGAAAGCCTTGATATTGCTAGGTTTTAGCAATATTGCACAAAAATAAATGTAACGGAAGCTAATAAATTTGTTATTTATTTCTATATTTTAAAACCCTCAATCGTGTTTTTTCCCTCTCAATTTTCTTTTTACAATTGTCACAATTATTACCAGAAAAATCTTTTTCCTTAATTGTATATCTATTACCACAGCATTTACAAATTCTTGTCCCTTTAAGATTCCTTTCAATATTTGAATAAATAACATTTCCAAATAATCTCCAAAGAGTATCTTTATTAACATCATCTTGCAATGCTTTTACAAGAACATCCGTTATGTATTCCTTCGATTCACCTATCAATTCTCTAAACAGTTCACGCTGTTTATTTGAATCAAATTGAATCTGTAGCTGAACCTTTTTCTTTTCTCTGAAATCCAATGAATCCCATTCAATATGTGAAATCTTTCTAAGGTTGGTGGCTTCAATGTCTCTGTACAAAGAAATAATTTCCTGTGCTTTTTCAGTTTTAATATCAACGGTTGGATCTTTCATAAGAACTTTATATGAATATTTTCCGATAAGATTTTTGAAAACGATTCGATTACTTTTGACCACATTTGAGATTCTATCAATATTGCATTGACCTAATTCTTCAACTTGATCTTTTCGTTTTCCTTTTGCGTACATAAAGAAGTGAGGAACTTTTCGACCGCTATACACTTTATATCTTTCAAGAACTTCATTTGGAATAGTAGGCTTGTACAATGTCTTAGCGTAATCAATTGTGAAATTCACATCTGTACATCGAAGAGCGATAACATCAATTGCATGTTGAATTTCTTCTTCTGAACTGCCAGGATGAAGAGTAGTCCACACTTTTGTAATCTCATTACTTGGTGTTCCAATGTTTCCATGATGATAAGCCATTACAATTCCATCAAATAATGATTTGTTATTAAGTAATTCTGGATTTGCTTTTGGCATATCATAATAGTTTGGTATCATTCCATGTTTGGATTGATACTGTTTAGCACACTTAATGATTGTTTTATTATTATGTACTAATAACTTATCTCCATCATTGTCATACATGAGCAATTTACTCATCGTGTCTTTCATTCCAATATATACACCTGCTGATTTTACCCATTTTTTAGTAGAATCATTAACTTGATTCTTTCTGATACAATGTGCGTGATCCAAGTGAGGAGAGCGTAGGCAATCAAGTTCTTCCTTATTGTCAAATAGATTACATGATACATGACCTTCTTGAACAAAACCAAAATTTTCAATATCTGTTCTATCCATATCTGTAAACCACCACTGTAAACAAGCAAGAGTGTCTGGAATGGCAAATGTATAAGCTCCATTGATATTGAACTTTCCACTTCTGAATTTTTTAATCATGCTGTCTTTTGTATTCTTCAAAAGTGTTTTTACATAGAAGTCTTTCAACATTTCAGGATATAACATCAATGACTTTTGAAGCCAATTCATATTGTCATTTCGCTTTTCATTTGCGTCCAGTACATTTAACATACATTGAACATTGCGACCGATTCCATTAAGATTATTGATGTCATATGCTGCCAATTTTAAAATATCTTCATCTGTCATTTCTGTTGTAAGAGTCTGTAAAATCTGATAATTAGTTTTGCTATTTAACTTTACGCCTCGTTCAACATTACATCTGCAAGCATCACATTCATATTTTTTGAAGTTCTCTTGATATACTTCCCATCCAGTTTTTATTACGTCTCCACTCTCATCCAAAACATTCTGATAATATTTGTGCATCTTAAACTGAGATTCGGTAAAAATGTAATCAATTTCGTTAATAGAATAGCTTTTACCATAAATATCTGTTATTTTCTTTATCGAGATATTGTGCTCTGAACACCAATCTATAAATGCTCGCCTTGGACAATATGCAATTAAACCTTTTACAAATGGGAGTCGAATCATTGAACTTTCCATCTTTTTAAGAGAAATTCCAAATCCGTCAGTGAATGGGATAGTGACAGGCATACGTTTTACTTCTGAACGATGATATTTAGATTTGAGAGATTTAATATCTTCTATAAGTTTATTTTTTTCTGCTCTACATCTTTTTTCTTCCATTATTTCTTCAGAAGATCTACGAGTACCTTTAGGTCTGTTTTTCTTTGCTTCTTTGATTTGTTTTAATTTATTAGTATGTTCTTTGACTTCATTTTGCAACTGTTCAAGTAGTACCTTATCTTCTGGACTTTCTGTATAAATATATCTTACTTCTTGGTCAGGAATATCATATTCAATATCAGGAACTACAATAGCCCTATCAATATTAAAACCTTTCCAAATCTCACTATTTGTTTGGCATAGACTTGTATATGCAAGATATTTATTAGTATTCATACCACCTAATTTATTTATATCATCACGAGTAAGCCCACAAAAAAGACGTTTATCATTTTTTTCTAACAATGTTTCATTTACAAAAGTACTTTTCTTGCAACGTGTTTGACCAGCACCAGCAGTAAAGAATACAAAATGTTTTCCAAGATAATCAAATCCATTCATCATGATACTCTCGAAAATTTCTGTGTAATATGTAACGACACTGATAATATCATAACTATGTTCCATGTCTTTACATCCAAAGCAACGATTCAAGTCGCTTTCAAAAATAGAGATATTTCTAAATTGTTCTTCTGACTTAAACTCTCTATCAGGATATATCTGACGCTGAATGTTTGTATTATTTTTAAGCATTTCTCTGAATTGGTCATCAAGCTCTTTTTCTTTTTCTTTACATAGTTCTAAAAAATCTTCCAATTTATCCTTATGTCTTTCCAACCAATTACAATAAGATTCATCATCGTAATAAAGTAACTTACTGTTAATAAAAGACAAGCTTCTTTCTGTGCCGTTCTTTTTATATTTCCAATCGCCAATCTCTTTATATAATTTATACTCATCTGGTGTCAATAATGGCTCAAATCCAATATTAAGGATCTCAATTATAGCCTTTCCATCACCATAAGTAGAGTAGTTTAAATTTACATCTTCAAATATGTTGTCCATTTAATTCCTCCATTTTTTATTAACAATTTGCCATTTCAACAAATCTTTTTAGTTCTGTATCAATGTATCTGTAATAATCTTCATAACTCCATTTTTTAAAACATCTAAAAGGAACTTCCATACGATAGAGCGGAATATTATGTTCTTTACAATATTCATTTTTCTGAATATCTCTTTGTATTGCTTTCTGTCTTTGGATTTGTCTTGGCGAATTGCCAAGATGACGATCTTTGTGTTCTTCATCATCTACTTCAATGAGATAAACTAAAGAATTATCAGAATTTAGAATTGCAAAATCGAAACGTAATTTTTCATTATTGTCACCCATTAAATCATCAAATGAGTATTGAATTACAAAATTACAACGTGTGTTTATTAAATAATCATATACAACCTTTTCATTAAATCCCATATTACATATAGGACACCATCTACCTTTTTTAATGTTATTTGGTAATATATCCCACACATAGTTATGTTTGTTGCATCGTACAGTTACATATTCACCTGCACTTTTATATTCGCTAAGTAATTCACCATCTTTTTCTTCACATAATTTAGCGAGTTCATTCTGAAAATCACCTGCACGACCTGAGCAATATGGACACCAATGTTCTCCACTATATAAAGCATCAGCAGTAGTTGTAAAAACTGGATGCTTTGGATTTCCACATTTAAAATGATATATGTCTTTCGCCCTTGTCCATTCTGTTTCTATAACTTTTCCACCACGTTCCTTGCAGTATTTAACCAATCTGTCGTAATAGAACTGTTTATTTTTCTTATCAGCTTTCTTTGCAGATTGTGATTTCCTTATAGACTGGCATTTCTTACATGGTAAAAAATATGGTTTACAAACATTTTTAGCATTAATTGTTGTATATGTATCACCATGTATAGGGCAGTGATAAACAAGGTCAATGGGCTTTTCTGAACCAATATATTCACTTAGAATATCAACTAATCCATGATGATAGTCTTGTACTTTCTTCTCAAACCATTCTTGAGATTTTATTAAATGTCCTATAATTAATTCCTCCTTTTAAAATCAATTAACACTGTCTCTTAT
>ERZ1026854.2413-NODE-2413-length-10674-cov-3.391845_pt1 | contig 10674 bp, 7 predicted proteins | sample MGYA00380157_ERZ1026854 | MGnify/ENA primary metagenome ERZ1026854 (study PRJEB33269, sample SAMEA4719793) | human gut metagenome | biome: human-associated habitat; feature: organic feature; material: feces | place: Cameroon | collected 2013-10 ...
TTATACCTCATAGAAATTCTGAGGCTCTGGTTTCTGTGGTTCTTCTGCCTTTTGCTGTGGCTCTGCCTTCGTCTCTTCTTCCTTCTCTATCACCTTTGGATGTACGGACTCTGTTCTGATCTGAATAAGAGGACCACCGGTTCCGTTGATATAATCACCTGTAATCGTTACTTCTCCAATGTTGTCATCCTTAGGAATCTCATACATAATATCCAGCATGAATTCTTCTATAATGGCACGAAGCGCTCTGGCTCCGGTGTCTCGCTCCATTGCTTTCTCGGCAATAGCTTCCAGTGCACTGTCTTCAAAGTTAAGCTTCACCTCATCCAGAGCCAACAGCTTCTGATACTGCTTTAAAATAGCATTCTTAGGCTCTTTTAAGATTTTGATATAGCTTTCCTTAGTCAGGCTGTCCATTGGACAAATAATTGGCAGACGGCCAACAAATTCAGGGATCATACCAAACTTCTTGATATCCTCTACCGTAACTTTCTTCAAGATATCCTTCTCTTCGTCCATGCTGTCTTTTAACTGGGCATTAAAACCGATTGAGGTCTGTTTGCTCAGTCTTTGCTTGATGATCTCTTCCAAATCCGGGAAAGCACCACCACAGATAAAAAGAATATTTCTGGTATTAACAGTCGTCAGAGGCACCATGGCATTTTTACTGTTCGCTCCTACAGGTACTTCCACGTCTGCACCTTCCAGAAGCTTGAGCATACCCTGCTGCACAGATTCACCACTGACATCCCTTGAAGTTGTATTCTTCTTCTTGGCAATCTTATCAATCTCATCAATAAACACAATTCCCCGCTCTGCACGGTCTACATCATTATCAGCGGCAGCCAGCAGCTTGGAGATTACTGATTCGATATCATCACCAATATAGCCTGCTTCTGTCAAAGAGGTAGCATCTGCAATGGCAAGAGGTACATCCAGTAATCTGGCAAGTGTCTTTACCAGATAAGTCTTACCACAACCGGTAGGTCCCAGGAGCAAAATATTAGATTTCTCAATCTCGATATCATCCATTGTTCCTGTTGCAACTCTCTTGTAGTGATTATAGACTGCTACAGAGATTACCTTGTTGGCATAATCCTGTCCTACCACATAGTCATCCAGCTGTGCCTTGATACGGTGTGGTGCAGGCAGATTCTTTACATCAAAGGCTGCATCTGCATTTTCCTTATGTTTCTTTCTCTTTAACTTCTGACGGTTTGGAATGCCGCCATCGCCCTGTAAATCTGCAATATTTACAAAGCTGATATTCGGAAAACGCTTACCTTCCTTCTTATCATTATTCATGTTACCGGTACTGTTTAAGAGTCCCTGATAATCGAACTGACTGACTGTATCCATTGTCTTGTGCATACAGTCTGAACATACGGAGATATGGTTAGGCAGCTTGAACATTCTGCCTGCCTTGCTCTCCGGTCTTCTACAGATAAAGCACACATCTTCATATTCTGTATCCTTATCGTAGTCTTCCTCTGTTGTTTTCCCATCCTTTGTCTTTTCTTCGGATGTTTCATCGGACGGTTCTTTGGAAGTTTCGTCCTCTTCTGATATATCTAAAATATCCAAATCATCTTTTCTATCCTGATCTGACATATAAATACCCATGCCTTTCTATTGATTTTTTGCCCCCAGTGTGACACTCAATGTCTTTTCCTGGTAGCTGCCTGTGCTCTGGCGCATTACGGTTACATCTACCGTAGAACCTGCCGCATAATATTCCAGCACTCCCTGTAGCTGAGACATGGTAGTGATTGTCTCACCGTCAAAGGCAACAATAATATCACCCTTGAGAATTCCTGCATTCTCAGCTGCCGAGTTCTCCAATACCTGCGCTACATAGACACCCTTAGGCATATCATACGTAGCTGATACATCACTGGTCACATCCGTTCCTGAGATTCCAAGGAAAGAACGTTCGTTATCCGATACCTTTCTCTTCGTCTCATGCTGCATCAGTTCTTCAATTACAGGTTTTGCTGTGGTTATGGGAATTGCATAGCCCATACCCTCTATCACATAATTTGCTATTTTATTCGAATTAATACCAATGACCTCTCCCTTGACATTCAAAAGTGCACCACCTGAATTACCCGGATTAATCGCTGCATCAGTCTGAATTAAATAACTGGTGTTATCATCTATTACTACCTCTCTGTTCAATGCACTGATGACACCTGTAGTAACAGATTGTCCATATCCAAGGGAATTACCGATGGCAATCGCCGGTTCTCCTACCTGTAAAGCATCAGAATCGCCCAATGTTGCAATCGCGATCTGTCCTCTGGTGCTCTCTTCAATATCATCCAGAAATACAGTGATCACAGCCAGATCATTGCTGGAATCGGTGCCTTTTACATAAGCAAGCACTTCATGATCGTCAATAAACTGCACACTCAGTTCATCACAATCTTCAATTACATGATAATTCGTTACAATCAGTAACTCATCATCCGTCTCACCGACAATAATACCGGAACCACTGGCTTCTTCCTGCGTAGTCTCACCATACCAGTCTGTACCGGAATACAGATTCGTGATGGATACAACACAAGGCATCGCTGTCCTTACCACTTCTGTCACATCAGTAACAACTGCGGTTACTGTCTGTGGCTCCATCTGTGGAATCTGCGTTACCTCGTTGGTTCCCTCTATATCAATATCTCTGGACTTAGGCTCAATTCCTGATGATTCACTGCTCTGTGACGCACTTTCTGCTGGCTGTGTCTTGCCCACACTTGCCTGCATATCTTCCATCTGTGAAGCCAGATCATCCATCTGTTCCTTGACAGAAGCAATCTTTGCCTGATTCACATCCAGTCCAGACAATTCATATACTACATACACACCAAGCCCTGCAAACAGACCAAATACAATACCGCTTACAATACTAAGCACCATTCTCTTGAATACAGGATGCTTCTTCTTTACCTTAGCTGGCTTCACCTTACCATAGTTCACAGTCTGATTTGCCGGACCGCCATACAGATTACTATACTGCTCTATCCTCGCATAAACAGGCTCTGCCTGCTGCTGTTGCCCATTCCCCTGCCGTGAATTATCCAGCTGACCATCCACCGATGCCGCCCCATCACTGTATATATTTCCATCCTGTCTGTTCTCGTTCTCTTCCATAGCTTTGTTTCCTCCTTAGAGTTTAATGTACTCTTAGAATCCTCCTAAGACCTGTACATTCTCCCTTTTGCATTACACATCTCTCTATCTATAATCTATACCTTGGTATAAATTAACATTTCCTCTAAAAAGTATAACTTTCTCCAAAAAACTCTCGTTTTCCTGCGAAACATCCTATCCAAGTAACAGAATTGTACCTGCCTTCATAATGCAACGCAGGCACAATTCGTCCCACTCGTTATCCTCACGTTTCGCAACAATCCCCTTACTCCACAGTTACGGATTTTGCCAGGTTTCTTGGCTTATCTACATCGCAGCCTTTTCCTACTGCTACATAATATCCAAACAGCTGAAGTGGAATAATCGCCAGTGAATTTGCAAAATATGCATTGATCTTTGGAATGTAGATCACATAGTCTGCTGCTTTCTCAATCTCTGTATTACCTTCTGTTGTAACTGCCAGTACGAAAGCACCTCTCGCCTTAACCTCAACCATATTGCTCAGTGTCTTCTGGAAAAGGGCATCCTGTGTGGCAACTGCTGCTACCAGTGTTCCCTCTTCAATCAGGGAAATTGTACCATGCTTCAGCTCACCTGCTGCATATGCTTCCGAATGAATATAGGAAATTTCCTTTAATTTCAGAGAGCCTTCCATGGAAATCGCATAATCAATACCTCTTCCGATGAAGAATACATCCTTCGCTCCTACATAACGGTTGGCAAATCGCTGGATTCTCTCTTTATTAGATAAAAGCATCTCAATCTGTGCAGGCAGACGTTTCAGATCTTCCAGAAGCTCCTGGAAAGTCGTCTCATCCAGCTTGCCTCTTACTTTAGCAAACTTCATAGCCAGCAGATATAATGCGATCAACTGTGCACTGTATGCCTTGGTAGTTGCTACTGCGATTTCAGGACCTGCCCATGTATACATGACATTGTCAGCTTCTCTGGCAATAGAACTTCCTACCACATTTACGATACCCAGTACCTTATGTCCCAGCTTCTGAGACTCACGAAGCGCTGCCAGTGTATCCGCAGTTTCACCGGACTGACTGATAACGATGACCATAGTACCTTCTTCCAGAATCGGATTACGATAACGGAACTCACTTGCAACATCCACTTCTACCGGGATTCTTGCCAGACCTTCTATCACATACTTGGCTGTCACACCTGTATGATATGCAGAACCACAGGCAACGATAAAGATCTTACGGATTGCCTTGATCTCTTCATCTGACATATTTAACTCATCAATAACAATATCACCATCTTTAATTCTTGGCATTAATGTATCTGTTACGGTCTTTGGCTGTTCGTACATTTCCTTTAACATGAAATGCTCATAACCGCCTTTTTCTGCTGCGTCAGCATCCCACTCAATCGTAACAGGTTCTTTGGTGATCTCTTCTTCATCAATTGTATAGAACTGCATATCATCTGCACGAAGACGTACGATCTCCTGATTCTCGATAAAGTATACTTTTCTTGTATATTTGAGAATCGCCGGTACATCAGACGCAATGAAACAGCCATCTTCGTTCTGACCAACGATCAAAGGACTGTCCTTACGTACTGCAAATATCTCATCTGGATGTTCAGCAAACATAATACCCAGTGCATAAGAGCCCTGTACTCTGTGCATAACTTTAAGAATCGCCTCTAATGGGTTGCCTTTATAATAATAATCAATCAGATGCGCTACCACTTCTGTATCTGTATCGGAAACAAAATGATATCCCTTAGACTCCAGTTTGGCTTTCAGTGGCAGATAATTCTCTATAATACCGTTATGTACAACGGCAATTGTTCCCTGTTCATTATAGTGAGGATGGGAATTCACATCACTTGGTGCACCATGAGTTGCCCATCTTGTATGTCCAATACCTACTGTACCAGGCATAGTTGCTCCCGCATGTGTCAGTTCTTCCAATACCTTCAGTCTTCCTACAGCCTTGGTGATCTGAATCTTCTCACCGTCAAAAACAGCCATACCTGCTGAGTCATAGCCTCTGTATTCCAGCTTCGCCAGACCTTCCAGAATGACAGGTGCTGCCTGCTGCTTACCAATATATCCAACAATTCCACACATAGTTTACTTTCCTCCTGTTATCTATTGCTGTATCCAATAATTCCTGTTGCCGGTGCATTTCATGATCATGCCCTGCCCCAGTGATTTATAATGTATTCCCATCTGATATCCTATATACTTAAAGCCACTCTGTACGATCAGATATGGAATCTGCTTTCTCATACCAACCTCTGCCAGATGTCTGGCAGTCTTCTTTACCAACTGTACTCCTTCACTCTTAGAAGACACTCCTGCAAATACTTCAGGGTGTTCTGCCTGTGATACACCAAGATCAAAATTTCTTCTAAACTGCTGCATACAGCTGTAATTATGGGAATGATAGACCTGTGCCTGCGCCTGATATGCAATGCGATAGCCTGCCTCCACAGCATGCCCTGCATATATCATATCTTCATTAAAGATCGCCCTTTTCTCAAATCCCCCCAGCATATCGAAGATATTACGGTTATATGCTGCACATACATTTGAGCAGAAAAAGGTCTTAATTCCAAGCTCGGCAATGTCGTCCTTTGATTTTATACGTGATTCTTCCGGATAATTAAAGCTTCTTGTATATTTCTCTATCTCCCTGCAATCAGGAAGTGGAAGCTGTCTTGCATAGGCTGCTGCAACCTTGGGCTGCTGCAATGCCTCTACCAGATTCCCAATCAAAGACGCATCCGCTGGAATCGCATCCTGTGTCATGCAGACAAAAATATCTGCATTAGAATATGCTGTAGCCCGGTTTCTGGTTCTTCCATGGTCGAATTCCTTGCCTGATATATGATGCTCTTCTATATTGTTGTATTTTTCAAGAAAACCGGTTCCGTAGAAACGTTCATCGAAATACTTCTCCTCCGTATTCATGAGAATCAGCTTCTGTATCGGATAATCCTGCTTCTCTATTGCCTCAATCAGCTGCAGCACTCCCTTAGGAGGCTTATAAGTCAACACAATCACGTCTACTGTATGCTGCATGATATCTATCTCCTTAATCTGAAAAAGGGAGTCGTATAAGCGACTCCTTTATTCTTTACTTTATTGCCCCGAATAGTATACCCCTGTATCGCTTGCAATCTTGCTGCTACAGGTCTTTACTGTACTGGATGGCTCATAATCCTGCTCATCAAAGAACATCTGGTGGAGCAGTTTTACATTATATTCCAGATCCTGTGGAATAACAACGCTCATCTTACGTACACGTCCTGTCTGTACACTTCCATCAAACGGGAAGGACGCTGTCTCACCAATGGTATAGCCTGTAATACCTCCCAGAAGCTCAATGATCTCTGACAGATCAAGAGACGTTGCAATCTTTGGAAATACTGCATTTGCAATATTATTGAGGGTAGCAGGATTCAGTGTCATTGCCTTCTTGGCTACCTTCTCAATAACAGTACGCTGTCTCTGTGTACGGGCAAAATCATTACCCACATAACGGATACGGCAGTAAGCTGTTGCCTGCAGACCATTCAGCTTCTGAAGACCTGCTGTAGTTACCGGAATATAATCAACACCTTCTGTTGCCACATAGTTTGGTTCACCCTTTGCATTGAGTGTACCATCCTGCTTACCTACCATACTGATCTGATAGCTGTTCAGGTGTGGAATCTCATTCTCCTGCACATCAATCTCGATACCACCTACTGCATCGATTACATCAATCAATCCATCAAAACCAATGGTTACAAAATCAGTAATATTCATATCCAGATTCATATTCAGCATGGCAATTGCCTGTTTCGGGCCGCCCTTTGCATAAGCAGAATTTGCCTTATTATAGGTATCTGTACTTAAATTCAGATACGTATCACGAAGTACTGATATCATCTTGACTTCCTTCGTATCCTGATTAATGGAAGCAATGATGATCGTATCCGTTCTGGTACTCTTATCCAGCTCTCCATCACGGGAGTCCACACCGAAAAGTGCAATATTACGATAGCCCTTCATGGCACCGGTCTCCGTTGCTTCCTTGACCTGTTCATTGATCTCTACATCCTGGTCATCAATGGTAACAATCTGAATCTGGCGCGCCTTCATTACTCCCCAGAATACAACTAACAGAATCAGCAGGACAAAAATCTCTATAATAAACAGAACAATCTTCCTGCGCTTCTTCTTGGCAGCTTTCTGCGGGTTCACCGGCTTATGATTTTTCTTCGGCTTTCCCTTGGAAGGTGCCGGTCTTCTATTACCAGCGGATGCACTATGCTGTGATCTTCTCATCTCATCTTCCGACATTCTGCGTGTCCCCTGACCTGCTTCTGTACGATGCCCGGTCTGAGCCTGACTACTGCGGCGGGTTCCATTCTGTGCTCCTGTCTGAGAAGATCTGCGTGTACCCGACTGTGCTGTTGTCTGCGGCGTTCTGCGGCTTCCTGACGGTGCTCCTGCCTGGGCAGTGCGATGTGCGGAACCATTTTGTGAAGTCTGGGAACTTCTGCGGGACGTACCCATATTGCCTGTCTGCGCAGTACGCCGGGTTGTTCCTGTATTGGATGACACCCGTCTGCCATCCCCCTGTGCTGAACCCTGTCTGCCGGCAGGTCTTCGGTTGCTATCCTGATAACGATTATCTTCCATTCCGTATTTTCTCCTAATATGCGTTCTTATTTACAAATCCCTTAAAAAAAGTCAAAAACAGGATCTTCATATCAAATCCCATTGTCCAATTTTCAATATAGTACAAATCATATTCAATACGTTTTCGAATCGAGGTATCTCCTCTGTATCCGTTTACCTGTGCCCATCCAGTCAATCCCGGACGCACCTGGTGCTTTATCATATATCTGGGTATCTCTTCTTTGAATTTTTCTACCCAAAGTGGTCTTTCAGGTCTGGGTCCTATCAGACTCATATCGCCTTTTAAGACATTAAAGAACTGTGGCATTTCATCAATACTGGTCTTTCTGAGTATCCTGCCGATCGCAGTTACTCTGGGATCATTCTTGGTAGTCCATCCCTTCTTTTCTTCCTCTTCCTTCTGCACTTCCATTGTACGGAATTTGTACATCTGAAATGGTCTGTTATGCAGACCTACCCTTTCCTGCTTGTAGATCAAAGGGCCTTTACTGGTCAGCTTGATCCCAATTGCAGCCAAAAGCATCAATGGAGAAAAGAGTATAATAGCCACAATGGCACCAACTACATCCACGATACGCTTTGAAAGCATATTGGCTGTATTCGTCAATGGTACTCTGCGGATATTGATAACTGCCAGTCCCCCTAAGTCCTCCAGATAAGGACTACTGGGAATGACTCTGTTATAATCCGGTATAAATTTGGTGTGTACACCGGATTTCTCGCACACATTCACGATATCTTCCAGTCTGTCATAATCTTCCAGTGCCAGTGTAATACCGATCTCATCCATATTGTTATCTGCAAGAATTGCAGATAACTGGTCGATGTCGCCTGCTACTTCCACACCTTTATATTGGGTTCCCTTAGGAATCCTGTCATCCAGAATACCGCATATCACATAGCCCCATTCCGGATTATCCTTGATCTTATCAATATATTCCTCTCCTGCGCGGGAATATCCCACAAGGAGAATATGCTTAATATTATAGCCTTTTTTTCTAATATAACGCAGTCCAAAGCGTACGCACTTGCGCATGAACATTTCCAGCACAATATTAATGCCAAAAAACACTGCGATCATGCCTCGCGAAAAATCAGGCAGCTTCACAGCATAAAGTACCACCATGAATGCCAGAAGTCCGACTACATTCGCCTTGATGATATTAAATATCTCATACTTCGTCTTCGCCGTTCTCTTGGGCGAATACATATCAAATGCATTATACAGGAGCAAATACCCCGGTATAACTGCAAAAAGCGCAGAAAAATAAATCTCCCTTGCCAAGACACCGGTTCCCGGCTCCATTTCGACTACTGAACCTCCAAGCCATAAGAACCAGGCCAGTAAGTACGATACCGCAACTACCAGTGCATCCAGAAGTACAAGCAATCTATTAAAATATTTTTGATTGTCTTTTATCAATTATATCACCTTTTGCTTACCTTTTGCACTACTCAAATCCATATTCTACAATATTTCCTATAAAAGTACAACTTTATTTTTGGAACAACTTCAACAAATTGCACCATAATGCACACTGTATCCGTATATATTTCACCAGTCTGTCTGACGAAAAAGACACCTTTTGAGCCTTTCCCTGTTCACTTGCTGAAAGCCTCACGCCGTCTGCAAGCCCGCATACATACTCTTTTGCCAGCCCCTTTTTGACGAAAAAGAACGTCTTTATCAGAAATCCTGTCAACAAAAAGGGCAGATTTAATATAATCTGAAACAGTGGCATGTTCTTATAGATCAGATAGATACTGTTACGTGCTGCAAGTTTTGTCTTAAAAGCATTGTACTGGGAACCTGTAGTTGCACTTCCTGCATGATAAACAATCGCAGCCGGCGCAAAACGATTCCGGTATCCGCAGAGCAAAGCTCTGTATCCTATATCAATATCTTCCAGATAGGCAAAGTGATTCTCATCAAAAAGTCCTACCCTCTCAAAATATTCTCTCCGATAGATGGCTGCCCCGCCACAGGCAGCAAAAATATCACATTCTCTCCGGTACAGATCCGGATTTTTACCTTTTCCTCTGGCAAACGCCCAGCCAAGCGCACAATAATAATCACCTGCATCATCCGTTTTGGTCTTATCATACAGAGAAATCAGTTTGGCACTGACTGAAAAGATCTTCTGATCCTTCTCGATTGCCTTTTCCAGTTCATGTACAAAAGCAAGTTCAACCCTTGTATCATTATTAAGTAAGATCACATACGGCGTGCTGCTTGCCTCAATTCCCTGATTTACCGCCTTACAGAACCCTGTATTCTCTTCATTCAGGATCAATCTCACCTGTGGAAACTTGTCCCTTACCAGTTCCATACTTCCGTCTGTTGATGCATTATCCACGACAATGACTTCTATTTCTTTCTGTGTTCCTGTATACAGACTGTCCAGACAATCCTCTATATAACGGATTCCATTGTAGTTTGGAATAACTACTGTCGATTTCGCCATATTCGCTCCTATTTCCGACTTCCTACAGTTTACGGACCGCCTCCGGGTCCAGAAGAAGTCTTGCACCACCTGCAAGAAATCTGTGACTGATTTTCCTATTCAGCTTATCAAGTTGTTCAGGAGTCAATTCTCTGATCCATTGGGGCAGCGGTACTGCCTGATTTGCTGCAAAAGTGCTCTCATATGGATGTCCTGTCACTTTCTCATATACCTCAATATAAGCCTTATTGACTTCCAGATTTCTGATATCCAGCAATGTCACATTCTGATAGAGATCCATGAGGTTCATATATCCTGCATACACTCTCGGCTGTCCCTTATAACATCCGCTGGCTATTTTGCCGGCATGTACAATAAAGCCACCCACTGCTGCCAGATCTTCCCTGTGAAGCAGTACATCAT
>ERZ1026854.2417-NODE-2417-length-10665-cov-4.606880_pt1 | contig 10665 bp, 11 predicted proteins | sample MGYA00380157_ERZ1026854 | MGnify/ENA primary metagenome ERZ1026854 (study PRJEB33269, sample SAMEA4719793) | human gut metagenome | biome: human-associated habitat; feature: organic feature; material: feces | place: Cameroon | collected 2013-10 ...
CAGTATTATTTATGGAATGTTAAAGCATGGTACGGAATATCGTATGCCAGTGGTGAAAAGTGCTGGCGAAAAGTAGTGAAATAATGGCAAATATGTAGTAGAATTTTAAGCAGATGTGAGAGTCAGCTTTGGGAAGTGTACGCATTTTTCAGAAGAGTGGCATCGGCTTGGATTATTATAAGGGTAAAGAGTTTATGTCAAGAGTGGTAGTAATACTGTCAATCCTAAAGATGTTAACTTTATGCGATGGCACAGGACCTGTCAGACGTAAGAAAGCAGCTTGTAGAAATGCAGGAGCAGAGGGAGATAATATCATTGACATATTAAATATAAAAAAATATAATAAACTCGTAAGTTGAAAACTCATAAGTTGATAAAGAGGTGATTTTATGTTTTATTGCAGAGAAAGAGAACTGCGAGATTTGAATAAACGATACAACCGGGGAGAATTTGAGTGTATCGTAATTTATGGACGTCGCCGTGTGGGAAAGACTGCTCTCATTAACGAATTTTGCAAAGATAAGCCTACTATTTTCTTTTCTGCTCTTAATGCATCCGAACAAGAGAATCTTGAGGCATTTTCAAAAGCAATTTGTGAAAAAGAACATCCGGGTACAGATTTAGCACCAGTCTACCCTTCGTTTGATGCAGCACTTACCCAAATTACACAGATGGCAGAAAACGAGAGATTAGTGCTTGTAATTGATGAATATCCATATCTTGCAAAAGCAAGTAAGTCTATTTCATCCAGATTACAGCATATCATTGACCATATTTGGAAAAATGGACAGCTATTTTTGATTTTATGTGGTTCGTCCATGAGTTTTATGGAATATCAGGTTTTAGGTTATGAAAGCCCTCTGTACGGACGACGTACCGGACAGTTTAAGATACAGGCATTATCCTATAAGGAAGTTAGAGAATTTAATCCAACGCTTAAAACAGAGCAGCAGGCTTTTGTGTATGGTATTACTGGCGGCATACCACACTATATCAATAAACTTGCTGTTGAAGATGATGTGGATGAAGCATTAAAAGAAAATCTTTTTAATACATCAAGCTATCTATTTGAGGAGCCGGAAAATCTATTGAAGCAGGAGCTGCGAGAGCCAGCAATTTATAATTCAGTGATTACAGCAGTAGCAAGTGGAGCATCACGTTCCAATGAAATTGCAACTAAAGTAGGAATAGAAGCACCGATTTGTGCGAAATATCTGAAAGTGTTATTAGACCTTGGTATCCTGATAAAGAAAACTCCAATTACTGAGAAACCGGGAAAGAAGACGGTATATGCTATTGGAGATAACTTCTTTAAATTCTGGTACCGTTTTGTACCACAGAATACTTCGTCCATCAGTGCAGGAAGAATAGAGCATATATATGATTCTGTTATCAAAAAGCATTATGCCGATTATATGGGACATGTCTTTGAGCAGATGTGTAGAGAATATTTGTTTTTATATGCAGAAGATGTGCCTATTCTGTTGTCTGACATTGGTCAGTGGTGGGGAACGGATTCAAAGCGTAAAAAAGAAGTAGAAATAGACATTGTTGGAACTCCGGCAGAAGGAAATGAATATATTATTGGTTCATGTAAGTACAAGAATGAACCGGTTGGTGTAGATGAATTGGAACTTATCAAGGAGTATGCAGAAGTTTTTGGAAAAGGAAAGAAATATCACTACTATATTTTTTCAAAAGGTGGTTTTACAAACGGTCTAATGGAACTTGCAGAAAAAGGTGAAGTAAGACTGGTTTCGTTGGAGGATATGTATAAGTAAGTAGAAGGGGGCATGTTCTATCATTATATGAAATGCAGATTTATTATGTCATGTTAAGAAATGAAAAGACTGCGATCACACAAAAAGATTTATGCCTGGAACTGGATGCACTGTCTGCAATCAACATTACGATGTCGATGATCTATCTGGCATCTGCGTTTGGAATGATGTTTGGCAGTGGAGGAAATGCGCTGGTAGCCTTATGTTTTTTGTTTTTAAATCCACTGTGCCATTTCCTTGGTTCTGATGCGGCATTGCTGCCTTACTGCAGACAGTACATGATCCCGGTGCTGATATTGCCAAATCTGCTTGGAATGGACGGCGTCTGGCTGTCGATTACAACTGGCGAGATACTTAGTATGATCATGAGTATTTACTATTTTATGAAATACAAAAAAATCTGGAGTGAGAAGTAAAAAAATTTCGTTGATGAATCGAATCAGAAAAAAGTTTTTTCCTGTGCAAAGTAGGAAAAAATAAATTGACACACAAAAATAGATGTACTATCATCGAGTTAGATGTAGGTACATCTATTTTTGCATGCTAATTGGAAAGTCATAGGTTAGATTTCAATTTTCAGAGATATTTAGGAGTGGAGATTGCGATGGACGAGTCAGGAAGAAAAATCACAAAGATCGCGCGGGAAGCAGGGAAGTTTACACTTAAGATGATGAAAGAGGAAGGAATCGGAACGGCGGAATTTGATTTTATCCATTTCATCCGGCACAATCCCGGTGTCACACAGGCGAAAGTCAGAGAGCAGTTAAAGATTGACAAAGGGGCTGCCGCAAGGCGGGCGGCTAATTTAGAGAGTAAAGGCTATCTTTACCGGAAACCGAATCCGGAAGATGGCAGGAGCCAGCTTTTGTATGCAACAGACAAAGCAGAACAGTTAAAAAATTCAAAGGCATCTATTGAGAGCGTGTTTTACGAATGGCTTTTAGCGGAACTGCCGGAAGAGGAAAAAGCGGCATTTCTTGAGACGCTAGATAAAATTTACTGGCGGTCGAAGGAACAGCGGCGGGCAGAGTTTTGCGATGTATCAAAACTTGTGGAGTCCGGTTTGAATGACGGGATGGAGATGGATGGTAAGTCAGATGTGTGACAAGTACGACAAAAAAAATGCAGGAAGTGATAAACAGAATTTTGAGGCAGACCGTGTGATTTCCTATTTTAAAATGGAGTGGAGAGTTCTTCTTGCGGTGACGGTCTCCGGGCTGATCTACAATTTAGGTCTTCTCGCAGGACCATGGTTTGAAGGAAAAATGGCGGGTTGTCTGGTGGATATCCTTGGCGGCAGGGCAGGATTTCCGGACATGGGAAAACTGGTCGCAGCTTATGTGATCGCGATCGCAGTGGTGCAGAGTTGTAGATATATCAAGCGTTTTTATGTGAGACGTTTTGCAAACAATGTCAACCGGCGTATGAAACATGTTCTGTATGACAGTCTTGTGCATAAGAGCAGGGCAGAATTAGAGGAGGAAGGTGCCGGAAATGTCATGACAAAAGCAATCCTGGATGTGGATGACTGTGCGGAGGGCATGCGGAAATTTACGACGGAAATATTTGATACCGGGGTAGCTTTGCTTGCGTATGCCGGGATGCTTCTTTTTTATGACTGGAAACTTGCCGTATTAAGTATGCTGTTCCCGCCGGTTTCTTATTTTCTGGCAGAAAAGATGAAGGGGATTGTGCAGCGGACAGGAGCGGCTTATAAAGAGCAGTCCGGGATTTTGAGTGCAGCTACGTTAGACCGTGCATCCAATGCGGTTACTTACCGTGTCTATGGCTGTGAGCAGGAACGAAAAGATGCATATGAAAAAAATCTTTCCGCTTACGAAAAATCTGCGGTGCGGGCAAATATATGGAGTGCGGCATTCCCACCGATCTATCGTGTCATCTCGATGGCGGGTGTTATTTTCATCTTATATTTTGGAAGTAAAAATGTGCTTGGAAGTGGCTGGAGAGTTTGGGACGTTGCGGCATTTACCACATTTCTCACCTGCTTTACCAAACTTTCGGTAAAATCTTCAAGTGCAGCAAAACTTTTTAATGCAGTCCATAAGGCACAGGTTTCCTGGAAGAGAATCAAACCGCTTATGATATGTGTGGAACATGAAAGTGAAAGTAAAGTGCAAAAGCCGGGCGGACTGGAGGTTTCCAATTTAGGCTTTGCATATCAGGGCAGCACAAAGATCTATGAAGATATCACATTTTCGGCAGAACCGGGGCAGATCATCGGCGTTACCGGTGCGGTCGCGTCCGGCAAATCTACCTTTGGCAAGACATTTCTGTGCGAATATCCTTATGAGGGAAGCATCCGTTTTGCAGGCAGAGAGTTAAAACAGATGGAAAATAGTATGCTGACAGGAACCATTGGCTATTTAGGACACGATCCGGAATTATTTGACGACAGCATAAAAAATAATATCCTGATGGGGGAAAATGAGAATGCAGAAACATACCTGAAAGCGGTATGTTTTGATAAAGAAGTTACAGAGATGGAACAGGGAATTGATACGGTTGTGGGAAACGGAGGCGTCAGACTTTCCGGTGGACAGGCGAAGCGTCTTGCACTTGCAAGAACTTTGTGCCATAAAAGACCGGTACTGATCTTAGATGATCCGTTTTCTGCACTTGACCGGAATACCGAGCGGGAAGTGTATGATAACTTAAAAGCGATGGCGTCAGACAGTATCGTGATCCTGTTATCCCACAGACTTTACCTTTTCCCGGAAATGGATCAGGTGATCTGGATGGAGCACGGGCATGCGGCGGTCGGTACGCATGAGGAGATCATGGAAAAGTATCCGGAATACGCAAAACTCTATGAGGAGCAGACGAAGGGCAGTACGGCGGAGAAAGTAAATGCGGGAAAAGAAAATCTTCCGGCAGAAAAAACGTACCAAACACAAAAAGCAGTGACACAAAGGAATAAGTTGAAGCAGAACAATGCCGGAAAGAAAGGGGGCGGGCAGAATGCATAGCGAAACACATAATGAAACGCATAACGAAATGCATAGCAGTAAAAATATAGGCAGTGTGATGTGGCAGACGGTAAAAAAACAAAAGTGGCTTTCCGCAGGAATTGTGTGTGCAGTGGCCGGTGCGATTCTGACAGCACTCCTGCCTCCACTTATTCTTGGAACTATTATTGATACCATGACAGCGGGAAATGTGGTATCTTTTTATCTGATTATATCTTATTTTGGATTTACGCTGCTCACAGGTGCACTGGAAAGTTCAAGAGAAGGACTGTTGATCGTGTTTGGGCAGAAGATCACGCATGCATTGAGAAGCAGTCTGATGGACAAATATACAGATATGACAGCGGATGCGCTGACACATCAGGAGCCGGGGGCTGTTGTTTCTGGATTTGTCGGGGATGTTGATACGGTAGAGAATCTGTTTACGTCAGGCATCATCAGCATGTTTGCCGATGCGTGCAAGATCATTAGTATTCTTGCAGTCATCTGGTTCCGGAATAAGGGGCTTGCCATTGTACTTTTCGTATTGCTTCCGTTTCTGTTCTGGTTTACACGCATTGTGCAGAAAAATATGCTGACTGCACAGATTGAAAACCGGCGCGCCGTCAGCAGAGCCTCCGGTCATGTGCCGCAGACACTTCACAATATAAGAACGATTCGGAGCCTTGGCAGGGAAAACTATATGGCAGAGCGCTATGATACCTATATTGGAGAGAGTTACCGTGCCATGGAGAAAACCAATTTTTATGATGCGATCTATTCGCCGGTCATTCTGATTCTAAATGCGGTAGTTGTGGCAGTTATCATGCTATTTTCGGCATCCGGTAATGCAAATGTATTAAATTTATTTGGAATGTCGGCTGGTACGGCAGTCGCGGTCATGAACTATATTTCGCAGATTTTTTCACCGGTGGAGAGCCTTGGAATGGAAATCCAGACCATACAGTCTGCCGTGGCTGGTGTGCACAGGATCAATGAATTTTTCAATCTGGAAGAATTACCGGAAAAGGCCGGTTATAAAAAAGAAAATCCCCAAAAAACTGACACAGCGTTTGTGGAGTTTCGGAATGTGACATTTGCCTACGAAGAACAAAATGTGTTAAATGGTCTCAGTTTTCAGGTAAAAGAAGGAGAACAGGTTACACTTTCCGGTCGTACCGGTGCAGGAAAAAGTACGATATTCAAGCTGTTACTGGGGCTTTATGAGCCAAAGGAGGGCAGTGTGCTGATTCAGGAAAACCCGGCGAAAGATATCCCGGACGAAGAAAAACGGCACCTTTTCGGTTATGTGGAGCAGTCTTTCCATATGGTTCCGGGTACAGTAAAAGAGCAGATTACACTGTATGATCCGTCCATTACCATGGAGGATGTTTGTGCAGCAGCAAAGATGACAGGGCTTTCCGATACGATCATGAGTTTAGAAAACGGTTACGATACACTATGTTCCGATGAAATTTTTTCACAGGGACAGTGGCAGCTGTTATCGATCGCCCGCGCGGCGGCTGCAAAACCGAAACTGCTTCTTTTAGATGAGATTACAGCAAATCTGGACGCACAGACTGAAAAAGAAGTTTTGCAGGCATTAAAACGGGTAAGTGAGAACCGGACGGTGATTTCCATCTCACACAGGGTGAATGCGACGACCGGCAGGGTGATTCAGATCTAAAAACGTAAAATGTATGCTCTGCCAACATTTTGGAATCCGAATCTTATTATTTATGAATCAAAGGAAGAAAGAAGATGTTAAAGAAAATTAATTTTGGGGATGAATTTTATCAGAAATTGAAACTGCTGGTACTGCCGATCACAGTCCAGCAGTTTATGTTGGCGTTAGTCAGTGCCACGGATGCGATTATGTTAGGAGCAGTCAGCCAGACGTCGCTGTCGGCGGTCTCGCTTGCGGGGCAGATACAGTTTGTCTTAAATCTGTTTATCAGCGGTATCTCCGCAGGTTCAGGGATCATGGCGGCGCAGTACTGGGGCAAACAGGACGCGGCGTCGATCGAGGAGGTCATTCCGATCGCACTGCGCACCAACCTGATCTTTTCCGGTATGTTTACCATACTTGCAGCGGTGGCACCGGAGATGCTGATGCGCATTTTTACCAGTGATGCGGCACTGGTGGAGAGCGGGGCAATGTACCTTCAGGCGGTCTCGCTCTCTTATCTGCTGTGTGGAATTTCACAGATCTATCTGATCCTTTTGAAAAATACAGGTCATGCGGCGGTCAGTTCGAAGATCAGTTCCACGGCGGTGGTGTTAAATATTATCTGCAACGCAGTTTTTATCTACGGGCTCTGTGGGATTCCGGCACTTGGGATACGCGGAGCCGCCTACGCAACCGTTCTTGCGCGTCTGGTGGAACTGATCTGGAGCTGCATTGAAACAAAGCGTCCGGGGCGGGTGCAGATTGTCTGGAAAAAAATGTTTATTCCCGCAGACCGGCTGCTCACAAAGGATTTCTGGCGCTATACCACACCGGTGCTTGGAGCAGCGTTAGTGTGGGGCATTGCCTATGTGTCCTATTCTGTGATCATGGGGCATATGGGAAGTGATGCGGTTGCGGCAAATTCCATCACGACGATCGCAAAAAATATGTTATCCTGTCTGATCCGCGGCGTGAGCGGCGGTGCGGGAGTTCTGATCGGAAATCTGTTAGGCGCTGGCGAGTTGTCAAAGGCGAAGAAATACGGCGGAAGGCTGACGCACATGGCGATCGTGGTGGGCGTGGTGACAGGCGGACTTCTGATGTTGATCTCGCCGTTCATTGTGTGGTTTGCCCCACTCACGGAGACGGCGGCACACTATCTGCAGTACATGCTGCTGTTTTGTGGCTGCAATATTATGGCACAGTCGGTCAACACGACGGTTTTAGACGGTATTTTCTGTGCCGGAGGGGATTCAAAGTTTGATATGAAAGGAAATCTAGGAGCCATGTGGTGTTTTTCCGTGCCGGTTGGATTTCTGGCAGCGTTTGCCTTAAAACTCCCGGTCATGGTGGTATACTGCATTGTCAATCTGGATGAGATCGTGAAGATTCCGGCAGTGTATCTGCATTATAAAAAGTATATCTGGGTGAGAAATATCACAAGGGAGGAAGATTAAGAGAGAAAAGGCAGTCTTGACATTTTGGGGAAAAGTTATATAATTACTTCAAAAATGAACAATACAAAAAAGAAGTAACTGGAGGCGGATCATGGTACACATGAGTATTGAATTTGCCCACAAAATGTCACTGGCATACGGTGCGACCTGCAAGGCACTTTGCAGGGAACTGAAACTGCCGCAGACGGCGTTTGATATCCTGATGTTTCTTGCAAATAACCCGGATTATAAAACAGCAAGTGATATTGTGGAAGTGCGGAAAATAAAGGCGAACCTTGTTTCTGTCAATGTTGAGAAACTGGTGCAGGATGGATACCTTGAGCGGAGAGCAGTGGAGGGCGACCGGAGAAAAGTTGAACTGATCTGTACAAAAAAAGCAGAATCTGTGATTGAAAATGGGAAAAAACTACAGCAGGATTTTGCGGAACAGATACTGGCCGGCGTGGATGAGGAGGAACGGAAAAAGATGGAAGGAATCCTCAGACAGATGGAAAAGAACCTGGATGAAATGCTGAAAGGGGGACACTGACATGAACATGTTACTCACAATTATCGTTACTTTTTTTGCCGGCATGGGAGCGGGACTTGGAACCGGTTTCGCAGGAATGAGCGCTGCTGCGGTCATCAGCCCGATGCTGATCACATTTCTCGGGATGAATCCCTATATGGCGGTGGGGATCGCATTATCCTCGGACGTACTTGCAAGCGCAGTGTCGGCGTATACATACGGAAAAAATAAAAATCTCGATATCCGAAACGGTATCATCATGATGGTGAGCGTGCTTTTATTTACTGTTGTGGGAAGTTATGTGTCAAGTCTGGTTCCGTCCGCGACTATGGGTAATTTTTCCGTCTTTATGACATTCCTTTTAGGAATTAAATTTATCGTGCGCCCGGTCATGACCACAAAAGAGGCGATGCAGGGAGTGTCGGCGAAGAAGCGGGCAGTGCAGTCTGTTGTATGCGGTGTCCTCATAGGATTTATCTGTGGTTTTGTCGGTGCGGGCGGCGGCATGATGATGCTTCTGATCCTGACTTCTGTGCTTGGATATGAATTAAAGACAGCCGTTGGAACGAGTGTGTTTATCATGACTTTTACAGCTCTTACAGGAGCAGCTTCGCATTTTGCAATCGGTGGTGCGCCGGACTGGACTGTATTGATCTTATGTGTTGTATTCACACTGATCTGGGCAAGGATAGCGGCTGTTTTTGCAAACAAAGCAGCACCGAAGACCTTAAACCGCGCAACGGGTGTGATACTGGTTATTTTAGGACTTGTGGTGATGCTTTTTTAGGACGGTATTCCCTTGGGCTGCATCCGGTTTTTCTTTATATTAAAAATACATGATTTTCAATAAGAGAAATATACCGATATTAGATCCGGAGCTGACTTTTAAATCTTAAAAATATCAGAGATTTAAAAGGAGAAAAAAATTGAATAATCCAATAAAGACACTGTCGAAAAGAGAATGGATCCTTTGGATGGGATCGCTTGCGATTGTGCTTATTTCAAATGTTGCAACGACGGAGTTTGACGGACTGACATTGATGGCAGTATGGTCTACAGTCACATGGATGAAAAATCCATCAAAGGAAAATGGGAATGAAGTAGAGATTCAGACATTAAATCAGAAACATGTGATCGGATTGGCAGGCTGTGGTGTTGTAGTGACGGCAATTTTTTATCTGATTCTTGCAAAACTTAATACACCGAATATCGTATTTAGTACGATCTCGATTATCACAAGTTTTTTTGCAACTTCGCTTACCATGCTCAGACATAGAATCATATGATAAAAATAAAACATTAGTTTTCATATCTCTTTATATATGGTAAAATAGCCATGGTTAGAAAAAACTAACTATGGCTATTTGTTTTATGATAATTTTTTTGTGATAAATGTATCAGAAAGAGAGGATTATTATGGGAATGACGTCAAAAGAATACAAGGAAATGTCTGTAAAGGAGTTTACAAAAGCTGCCAGAGTCTATGATTCCGGTCATGCAGGAATCTATGAAATGTGCAAATATGATTATCCGAAGATACTTTCCGCGTTGAAAGACAGAAAGTTTACGGATTTGCTTGACTGTGGGTGTGGTACCGGACCGATGATTGAGATTTTATGTGAGAAGTACCCGGATAAGCATTATACAGGACTGGATCTGACACCGGGAATGATTGAAAAAGCGAAAGAAAAGAAACTGCACAATGCTGAATTTGTCGTGGGGGACTGTGAGAATCTGCCGTTCCCAGATGGTTCATTCGATGTTGTTGTGGCTGATGAACCACATTGAACTTCCGCTTGCACGTCTCTGTGGACATGGAGATGTAAAAATCTATAAGAAGCAGGAGTATCTGGATATGGTAAAAAAAGCCGGATTTACGGCAGTGACAGTCAACGCGGAGAAAAAGATGCGGTGTCATCTGACTGCCGAAAAATAGGATTGACAATCTACATGTAAAATGCTACAGTACGATTAATGCGAAGAAGTGAAATAGTAATCATGGAAAGTGTTCAGAGAGAAGACAAAAAGGTGCGAGTCTTTCACGGAACATGATGAACCGGTCATGGAGCTGCATACCGAATGTGATTTATTAGGCTATGCCGGGTTCTCCCGTTACAGAGATAAGGTATCAATGAAAATTTGTACCGGAGTGCAGGAACATCCTGAAGTTAGGTGGTACCGCGGATTAAAGAAATTCGTCCTAAGTTGTATTTTGATACAGCTTGGGACTTTTTTTAATTCATAGGATTCGGGTGTCAAAAGGTGGCTCTTAACCTAGTGGCTG
>ERZ1026854.2418-NODE-2418-length-10663-cov-5.076735_pt1 | contig 10663 bp, 11 predicted proteins | sample MGYA00380157_ERZ1026854 | MGnify/ENA primary metagenome ERZ1026854 (study PRJEB33269, sample SAMEA4719793) | human gut metagenome | biome: human-associated habitat; feature: organic feature; material: feces | place: Cameroon | collected 2013-10 ...
AGATAAAAGTATGATTGTGGAGATATGATTATAGATGAACTTAAGACAAAATAGAGAAAAAACAGCACAGCAAATGTTGATCGGTGTGGTTTTGACATTATTTATCCTAATACTGCTTTGCACCATATTTACAAATCAGGATGCAACTTCTGTAAGCAGCCTCAAAGCATGTCAGCCTGACAAAATACAATTTTTAGATGATGGTGTGATACTGCTTAGTTTTACTATTAACCGCAATGAAAACAGCAGTGGCTCACTTGTATTTTTTACCTCACATCAGCATGTGACCGTCTTTACGAAAAACAACGTAATATACAATTTGGATGATTCCGGTGGAATATGGGGGCATACAACAGGAAATGTATGGAATTTTGTCAAACTGCCGGCATATGCAGAAACAGTCATGGTCAGGCTGAAACCCTGTTATCCGGAAACAGCCGATCAAATTGAACAATATTATATAGGAACCGGAAATGAAATCTATACAAGCATATTGCGTCAGTCTATGCCCACTTTTATAGCGAGTGTATTTATTCTGTTAGCCGGTTTTTTTATCACGTGTTACTGGGTGTTTATTCACAATAGCAGCCATATAGACGGAACTCTTTTTTATCTGGGGATATTCTCCATATTGCTTGGACTCTGGGCCACCAACGAGACAGATGTTTGTTCGCTGATGCTGTTAAACAGAAGATCCTCCGCATTTGCTGCTTTTATGTTTCTTATGATAATGCCTATTCCATTTTTGATGTTTGTAAAGAGCTTCCTTGAGATCAACGATGATAAAATCTGGAAGATCCTCTGCGATCTGTGTATACTTCAGACAGTTGTCTGCAGTTTGCTGCACTTTACCGGATTATATGAGTTTCGAAGAAGCATCTGGATCACCCACCTTTCCATTTGTATAGTGCTGATTTATCTGATCACAGTTATCATATATAAAATTATAAAAAAACAGGCTGACCAGAGACTGAAAACCTGCATGGCAGCTCTTTCCTTCGTCGTCATTGCAACTATTGTGGATATGGCCGGTTATTACAAAACAGGAAACAATGCCGGGATGTTTGGAAGATTATCCTTTCTTGTATTTATCATAACCCTCGGTTTAGAATCCGCAAGACAGGCTATCGCCAGTTTGAAAAAAGGACGCAGGATGGAAGAACTCGAACAATTTGCACTGAATGATTCCATGACAGGACTCTACAACAGAAATGCCTATGATTACTTTATAAATAATGAATCGGATATTAAAAATCATATGGTGGTTACATTTGATCTTAATAATCTCAAGATGTGTAACGACAACTATGGACACAGTGCCGGGGATGCCTATATCATCAATTCGGCACATATCATAGAGACTACGTTTGATCGTTTTGGCAAATGTTACCGTATCGGCGGCGATGAATTCTGCTGCATCATACCGGATGCAACAGGATTTCAGATAGAACATTTTATTCAAAAAATGCATCAGGACGTAGTGATACTCAATCATAAGAATATCATTCCGACTGAAGTGGAAATCGCATGCGGATATGCGCTGGTCACACCGGATGATACCGATATAGAAAAAGTACGCGAGCGTGCAGATGAGATGATGTATCATAACAAGAAAGTGTTAAAAGGACTTATTTAAAACAGATCCAGCATGTTATCTAAATATATTTTTTCTCTGACATGCAGCTGATATTCGGGTTTCGTCATATAATAGAGCAAAAATTCCAGAATCAGGGCACTGCCAAGTCCCCGGCCTTCGATTTTAAAATTGGAAAATTCCATCGGCAGATAGCGGTTTTTAATATCATCCACACCGATAAACCCCGGATTTTCCATTGCTTTTGAAAAAAGATATCCATTCCCTGAATCGGGAGCAACACAGCGGTGATCCGGGCCATTTTCTCCAAGATTTTTTCGACTGACAGCTTCGTAACAAAGTTTCCTGTCCTTACAGCCAAACCAGCAACATTCATTACATAAGAATTCCACTTTGTCTTTCTGTTCCCCGGACAATGTATTTAATTGATCAAAAACTTTATTCAAACGGAAATCCGGTACGACATAACGGAACTCTTCCCTGTTTACTTCACTTACAAACTGCTCAAAATCCGTCAACACCTTGGTGGTGGAAGAAACAAAATAAAATCCCGGATCATTCTTTCTCAGATAATCTAACAGTAAGTCCGAATGAATAATGATGCCATTTCTGACACTCCCACTTTTCTCAAATAACGTGCAGAGATGATTACATTTTTTATCCAAAAGATGTTCCCGCCTAAGCAGGGAGTTACTAAATGTCAGCCGCGCTGAAATCCCATATTCCTGCATCAGTGCTAAAACCTCCCGCGGATCATGATCTCCGAACGAGGTACGGCCTCCGCCCCAGATACAGTCTGACGGAGCACCATAGACAGAACCTATCTCACACCAGTCGTAAAAGTATTCTCTGTGTTCACGGAATAGTGGCAGAAACACATGGTATAATTCATAAAACTCAAACAGGCCTGGAAGATGGTAGTATGCTGTGTTCTTTTTTAATTGATTCATGTCTGTATTCTCACCCCTATTAAATATTAGCTATACATGCTGTAAATCTTATCATTCATACAGCATTTCAATCAGCACTGAAAAATCCGCCATTTTATTTATAGGATTTCATTTTCCAAGTAACACTCCAGCAAATAAGATGGATTTTCATAATAAAGGCTGCTGTTATAATCATCAATCTTTGCACTAAGAAAAGAATTATATACTTTTGCAATATCCCAATGTAAAGGAATCGCGTATCTGCAATCCGCTACATTATCCTTTTGGTCTTCCCGCCCTTCTCCGATCATTACAGTGTCACCTCCTCATAACCTCTATATTCCAGACATTTTAATGCTTCTTTCGTACAAAACGTAATTTGATGCGTTGGATATTTGAAATTTCTTCATCTGTCATGTTTTCGTTCGATTCCATAGCTTTTCATAGTTCCCCTATCCATGCATCCTTAAAACTCATCGTCTGATAAAGCTTTTCACAAGCATTGATGATTTCCTCTTTTCTGGCATTTGTACGTTCAATAGATCCTGCTGGCATAATTATTTTTCCTTTTATTCTGACATAACGTCATTATAACATGCGAGATCAGAAAAATCAGTTCATTTTTGATCCGATGTTAGAACAGGGACTTCTGATCCGCACAGGACGTGGAAGTTTACAGACCTATGCTTTTCAGGGTGACTGCATTGAAATGGACGCGATGTATATCTTCCTGCAGGAAAATGGAGAAACATAACAGACGGCACAACCTATGAGGGTTGTCAGACTATTATAGCAGATGCACCGATCGAACATATTCCAGTGTTTGAACGGATATAGATATAAACAAGGATCAAAAGTTCATCCAAGAACTTTTGGTCCAATTATTTCATACTCACTTCTCCTCAAATTCCGCAAGTTCGGTCTCCGTCTCAAGCATCCGCTCTAACAGACTCTCCTGGTTCTTTTCCTCTGCGTCAAGTGCATTCTGCAGTTCCATCAGCTTCGGATAGTCACTGGCAAGCTCCGGATCCATGAACTGCATTTTTATTTCAGCAAGTTTTTCTTCGCTCTCCTCTAACATTTTTTCATATTTTTCTAACTGGTGCTGCAATCTTGAACGGATTTTGCCCGGATTGTAATAAGTTTTTTTGTCAAACACATCCGTTAAAGTAGGAACATCTGCGTCTGTTTTTATGTCACTCTGATGCTGATTGTGTTTCTCATTCCCCACAGAATTTTGTGTATCATTTCCTGACACATACCTCGCACTCTGTGACATTCCCTGCCCTTTTGGGGAAATCTCCATCTCTTTTTGTTTTTCTGCAAGATACTCCTCATAATTCATAGCATATTGTTTCACGCCACTCTCGGAAAACTCTAAAATCCCGGTTGCGATCCTGCTGATAAAATAACGGTCATGTGAGACGAAAAGTACTGTTCCTTCGTACTCTCTTAACATCTGCTCTAACGCCTCTTTTCCAACGATATCCATATGGTTCGTCGGCTCATCTAAGATCAGAAGATTCGGTCTGGTCTGCAGCATTTTACAGAGTGCGAGACGTACTTTCTCTCCGCCGGAAAGCTGTCCCATCTTCTTTTCTACATCTTCTCCGGAAAATAAAAATCCCCCCAGTGCACCGCGGACTTCCTCCCTCATATAGGAAGGATATTCCTCCCAGAAATTTTCAAGCACGGTCTGATTTTCCCGGAAATGCTCCTGCACTGCTTTCTGCTGGTCAAAATAACTCCATTCTACATTTTGTCCAAATGAAAATTCACCACCTAACGCAGGCAGTTCGCCGACTAAGGTTTTCAAAAGTGTGGATTTTCCTTTACCGTTCTCCCCAATGATTGCAAGTCTGTCTTTCTTTTGAAGCAGAAATGAGACTTTACTTAAGACAGTATCGTAACCGATCTCAAGATTTTTGGCATGAATCACATTCGTGTAGCTTTCCATGCGCGGTACATATCTCGCATGAAATGCTTTCGTATCAAAATGTCTCGGCTTTTCGATTTTTACCATGTGTTCGATCGCCATGCGCTTTGAACGTGTCGCCGCCACTTTCGTCGGCGTATTTTTCCATTTTTCGATCCAGTCCGTCAGACGTTTGATCTCCTTTTGCTGCTCCTCATAGTCTTTTTCCTGTTTGATCAGTGCCTCTTCTTTTTGCTTCATAAATGCCGTGTAATTGCCGGCATAACGCTTGATCTCATGATATTCGATCTCGTAGGTCACATCGATCACTTTGTCTAAAAACATACGGTCATGTGAAACAATGATGACCGCCTTATCATAAGTCTTTAGATATCCTTCTAACCACTCGATCGTCGGAAGATCCAGATGGTTAGTCGGCTCATCGAGCAGCATGATATCCGGACGTTTTAACAGCAGTTTGATAAATGCCACTTTCGTCTGCTGTCCACCGGAAAAACTTCCGATCGGGCGTTTCAGATCTTCTAACGCAAACCCGAACCGCTGAAACATATTCTCCATATCCTGCTGCCACGAATATCCCCGCAATGCCTCCATACGGCTTTGTAAGTTGTCATATTCGCGCAAAAGCTGTTTGTCCGCGGAAGTTTTCATCTCATTTTCAAGTTCCCGCATCCGCTTTTCACACGCAAACACCGGCTCAAATACTTTCTTGATTTCCTCTTCCACGGTCACATCTTTTTCCGTAAAATTAACCTGACGCAGGAAACCAATCTCCTGTTTTCCTGCCATCGTAATACCACATTCTTCATCGCTGTCTAAATTATCCATCGAAATATCGCCCGCGATCAGACGCAGCAGCGTGGTCTTTCCACAGCCGTTTCGTCCTACAATGGCGATTTTTTCTTTATCATGCACCTCAAAATTGACATCACGTAAAATCACATCTCCGCCAAACTGCACGAGGGCATGACTGATCTTATATCTCATATTAATCCTCATTTCTGAGCAACTTGTTTCAAAGAGGCGATGGGAATCTCAAATTCTCGCAGGCATGTTTTTTATGCCTTGCCATCACAGCTATTCTCCAGGACTCTAACCTGTCATCTTCTCCTTCCAGTTTGCAAATATCGTATGTAATATCTTTAAACGGAAGAATCCTGACATTGGTTGTCTCGATCACACATTTCGGAACGCCTTCCCAGTCTGTGACAATGCTGTAACTTCCTTTTTCCGGCACTGTATCCCCTTTTCAAATCTCTATGTCAACTATAAATTACTCGTCTAATTTATACACAGCAACGATCTCGTCACCACAGTATTCTCCATTTTCCACAAACCCATATTTCTTGTATGTCTTTCTTCCATGCTCGTTTTCCGGTTCATAGGAAAGCCAGATATACTCTGCTTCTCCCGCTTTCTTACCTTTTGCAAATGCCACAACCAGATCTAAAATCTGCTTTGCATATCCTCTGTGCTGATATTTAACATCGATCATCAGACGTCACAGGCAGTAGTTATTCTCTGCTATTTCAGGATCATCTTCATCGCCGGTCTTCCCATAGCCCAGCATCACAAAACCAATCAAAAGACCATCATCATAAACTGCGAGCGGTTTTGCATAATATCCCTCATTCTTAACAGCATATGCCTCCGCAAGACTTTCAATATTTGCGGAGACAAAATCCTCCTGCTCTTTTGTCACTTTTAATCTACATACATCCCAGACATTTTTTGTTGTAATTTCTTCAAAACGAATCATATTAACCCTCTTTCTTGCGTGTGAAAAATTTTATTTTCACACGAATCTCCATTCTTTTCCCTCACAGCAGCCGAAATACCTGCTCTGCCGTGGCGGCTATATTTTCCATTGCATTTTCTTTTTTCATTGCTTCTTCTAATGTTGCCACGCCTCTTACGATCGGGAAAAAAGCATCGATTCCCGCCCGGTTACAGACTTTCGCTTCCGGTGCAACGCTCCCTGCAAATGCAATGACTTTCGCATTATATTTTTTTGCCAGAGCAGCAACACCGGCCGGTGCTTTCCCCATGACCGTCTGCGCATCCAGACGTCCTTCTCCGGTCACCACAACATCCGCATTTTTCATTTTTTCTTCCAGGCCGGTTGCCTGCAAAATCAGTTCCACACCCGGTATTAATTCTCCCGCAAGATACGAAAGGAATGCATATCCGAGTCCTCCCGCTGCACCGGCGCCCTCACAGTCCGCAAAGTCACAATCCAAACTTTCTTTGGTCACATCCGCATAATGTCTCATTGCTTCATCGACCTGCTCTTTCTGCTCTTCCGTCACACCTTTTTGTGGTCCAAATATGTAAGTTGCACCCTGTTTGCCGCAAAGCGGATTTTTCACATCACAGGCAATCTGAAATTTTGCACTGGAAAGCAGCGGATTTTTATTTTCTGTCCGGATCTCTGTTATCTTTGCAAGCGCTGCTGCGCCCTCTCCCACATCATTTCCATCTTCATCAAAAAATTCAAATCCAAGCGCCTTTAACATTCCGATGCCGCCATCGTTGGTTGCACTTCCACCAATTCCAATCATGAAATTTTTACAGCCGCGTTTCAGGGCATCTGCAATCATCTCCCCCACTCCATAGGTAGATGCACGCAATGGATCTTTCTTTGTCACAAGCGTGATTCCTGCGGCAGATGCCATTTCCATGACAGCCGTTTTTGTCTCTTCTAAAAAACCGTAATAACACAACACTTTTTCTCCAAGCGGCCCCGTCACGGTAACCGGTATTTTTTCTGCTCCCAAGCCTTCGATCAGTGCATCCACGGTTCCTTCACCACCATCTGCGAGCGGACTTAACCATACTTCTGCATCTGGTTTTGCTGCTAAAATTCCTCTCTTTACTGCATTTCCGGCTTCCATGGACGTCATGCTTCCCTTAAATGAATCGATTGCTGCTACTACTTTCATATAAATCTCCATTCTTGCGTGTGAAAAATCTTATTTTTCACACTTCCATCTTTCTCTAAGAAGTTAGTTTGTTACTGTTCGCACTTCATCCCAAGCTGCCAAAATGCCACCGCACTTGCAGCCGCCACGTTCAGTGAATCCACACCATGTGTCATCGGAATTTTCACCGTATAGTCACAGTCTGCGATCGTGTGATCTGCCAGTCCGTCACCTTCCGTTCCGAGAACGATTGCTAACTTTTCCTCCGCCATCATTTTTTCATCATCTATACTCACGGAGTCATCCCGAAGTGCCATTGCCGCCGTTTTATATCCCAGCTTATGCAGCACATCCATCGCACCGTTCGGCCAGGATGCATTTTTATCAAAATATGTCCACGGTATCTGGAATACTGTTCCCATGCTGACACGGCTTGCTCTCCGGTACAATGGGTCTGCACAAGCCGGTGTCAAAAGCACTGCATCCATTCCAAGCGCCGCCGCTGAACGGAAAATTGCTCCGACATTTGTTGGATTCACCACATTTTCCAAAATTGCAACACATCTTGCATTTTTGCAGAGCTGTTCCACCGAAGGCAGTGCCGGACGGTACATGGCACAGAGCATGCCGCGTGTCAGCTGATATCCTGTGATCTTTGCAAGCACTTCGATTTCTGCTGTGTAGACTGGAATCTCACGCTCCGCTGACATGTTTGAATTTCCATTCTCTACTTCCATCTTGTCAGTCTGTTTGATATCCCGGCTTTGTAATATTTCACAGCGCGCAAGAATTTCTTTCGCCTGTGTCTCCACATGCTTTTTTTCCATCAAAAATGACATCGGCACACAGCCGGCATCTAAGGCACGCTCGATCACCTTCGGACTTTCCGCGATGAAAATCCCCGGCTTCGGCTCAAAATAGTGAAAAAGCTGTGCTTCATTTAAATTGTAATAAATCTGCAGTTCCGGGGCATCCAGATCTTTGATTTCTATAATATTTATCATTGTGTTCCTCTTTTCTCTCCTGTATCAGCGATTGAGCATATGGCAGATAAATTCATTGATTATACCATGTGCAAAATGGCATATGATCAAATTTCAAGCCGGAAAAGAATTCTTCCCTCCTCAAGCTCTCCCCAACAATTTACCGGCAGCTCCTTCGTTTCTATAAATCCACAGTCAGAATGCATTTTTATTGATGATAAATTACTTTTTCCTATAATGCAATCTATCTTTTTTGCACCTGTACCTTTCAAGAACTCCGTCACATGACGTATCAGTTTTTTTCCATATCCTCTGTTTCTCTGCCCTGGCATCGTCTCAACTGCCTCAAGAAACCATTTCCCCTGCTCTGACTCAACTGCCCTGAGTCCGCATACCCACTGTTTTTCGGCAGTTTCAACGAACACCATCTGCTCTGGATTTTCGATAAACTCCTTTAAAAACGCCGCATATGATGCCTTCATTTCATCAAAATCTTTAAATTCCCCCTTCATATCCGCCATAGATTCTTCATATAATAAAAACATTTTTTCTATCACCTGTTCATTTACATTTTCAATCCGTTCTAACATTTTTATCCTCCTCTTCTGACTGTCAAATTGCAAAAATGATTGTATCACAACTTTACAGTTCCACGATACGCGTTGCGATTTTCTCCTGAAACCTGATATCATGATCGACAAGGATCATGGTCGGCTGATACCGAAGGATCAGCTGCTCGATCTGCATTCTCGAAAAAACATCAATATAGTTGAGCGGTTCATCCCAGATATACACATGTGCCGGTGTCATCAGACTCGCGGCAATCAGTACTTTTTTCTTCTGCCCCTCCGAAAACTCTTCGAGTCTTTTCTCAAATTGTGTCCGTTCCATGTCAAGCTGGCGCAGTAATGCAAAAAATAAACTTTCTTCTAAATTTCTTTCCCGGCAAAAATCTCTGATATCACCACGCAGAAAGCTGGTATCCTGATTAATATATGACACCACCAGATTAGAAGCTGTTCGGATTTCTCCGTCTGTCACAAGCAATTTTGCATAACTGCTGCCTGACTGCTGTGTATTGATCTGCTGCACATTTTTCATCTCATAACCTGCCTGTCCGATATTTACCTGCTGCAGAATCGTCTTGATCAGCGTCGATTTTCCACATCCGTTTTCTCCATGTAAAAAGACACGCTCCCCCTGCACCAGTTCAAAGGTCAGATTTTTCAATACATCGTCCTCTGCACCTTCATACCGCACCGAAAGTTCCTGGCCGGAGATCAGGCGTTCCTTATGATAAGACAGCGGCATAAGTTTTAAGCTGACCGGCCGCTCGATATCCTGCAAAAGTCCCTCTTTCTCCTGTATTTCCCGTTCCATCCGGCGTTCGTACTGTGTCACGCGGCTCTGCATCTTTTTTGTCTTCGCACCGATATATGCTCTCGTTGCAACCGAGCGGTCATGCTCTTTGACGGGATCATAGCCTATTTTCGTCGCCTCGTTTTTATCCGCCCACTTTCGACTTCTTGCCGCCGCCTGTTTTAAAGATGCGATTTCTTTCAAATGTTTTTCATTTTCCTCCATCGCAAAATGATCCATCCGCGTCTTGTTTTCCCACCAGCTTGAAAAATTGCCGCTCTGTACCTCGATCGTCTTTCGATTTAAAACCAGTACATGATCAATGCAGGCATCTAAAATATCTCTGTCATGCGATACCAGAATAAATCCCTTTTTCTCCCGCAAATATTCTTTCACGCATTCTCTCGCATACATGTCTAAATGATTGGTCGGCTCATCAATCAGCAGAAAATCATTTTCCCCGGAAAATAGCACGGCAAGAAGTACTTTCGTCTGCTCTCCATGGCTTAAACTTTGAAATGGACGGTACAATAACTCCGCATCCGCATGCAATTTTCCAAGTTCCACGATCACGCGCCATTCCTCACATCCGGGTTTTAATTCCTCCAAGAACATAGATGCACAATTTTCTCTTTGTTTTTCGGATATCCGATATGGAAAATAATCAAACACTGCAGACGATGTGATATTTCCCTCATACTCATATTTTCCCCGCAGCAAATTTAAAAAAGTCGTTTTTCCTTTTCCATTTCTTCCAATCAGACCTAACTTCCAGTCTGTATCAATTCCAAACGATACGTTTTCAAAAACTGTATCAAAACTTCCCTCATAACCATATGTAAGATCTGTTACCTGAACCTGTGACATAAAATCCTCCCTTCTTGCGCTGTCTTTTGCGCATCCCGCCCGGAGGGCTTTTTAATTCATAGGACGTAATTTCC
>ERZ1026854.2419-NODE-2419-length-10661-cov-3.746370_pt1 | contig 10661 bp, 7 predicted proteins | sample MGYA00380157_ERZ1026854 | MGnify/ENA primary metagenome ERZ1026854 (study PRJEB33269, sample SAMEA4719793) | human gut metagenome | biome: human-associated habitat; feature: organic feature; material: feces | place: Cameroon | collected 2013-10 ...
GGGGCATTAAGCGCACACAAACTAAAATTTTAGCCAAAGATTATTCATACGAAATCAAAAAAAACCTTTTAACCCCGTTCCGCGAGCAACTGGGTTTTAACTTTACGAACAGCCAAAAAAAAGTTATCAACGAAATTTTTAAAGACCTCTGCTCCCCCCGCCCGATGAACCGGCTGTTGCAGGGAGATGTCGGCTCCGGCAAAACCGTAGTGGCTCTGTGCGCGATGTTGCTGGCGGTGGAAAACGGGTACCAGGCCGCGCTAATGGCCCCGACAGAAATATTAGCAGAACAGCATTTTTTAACTTTCAAGCGTATTTTAAAGGGTTTAAAAGTGAATTTGGCCGTCCTGTCATCCAGCACCAAGGCCGCGGCTAAAAAGAAAATTTTAAAAGAACTCGCTGATGGGAAAATTGATATTTTAGTGGGCACGCACGCTGTTATCCAAGATGATGTGAAATTTCACAATTTGCGCCTGGCAGTCATTGACGAGCAGCACCGCTTTGGCGTAAAACAGCGCAGCAAACTAAAAGAGAAAACCGCCAAATTAGACCTTTTGACTATGACCGCTACGCCTATTCCGCGAACATTGGCCCTTGCGTTCTATGGGGATTTAGACGTTTCCACATTAAGCGAACTCCCCCCCGGACGCCAACCGATTCAAACGGAATCGGCCACTTCTAAACTGGCCTACGACCGCGTGCGCGAGGAAGTAAAAAAAGGGCGGCAGGCATATATTGTTTTCCCGCTGATTGAGGAAAGTGAAAAGGTTTCAGCCAAAGCCGTAACGGAAGAATTTGAAAAATTACAAAAGGTGTTCCCGGATTTCCGCTTGGCTGTTTTGCACGGGCAAATGACCCAAGCGGAAAAAGAAAGCGTAATGGCCGATTTTGCCGCCCATAAAACAGATATTCTGGTAGCCACCCCGGTAATTGAGGTAGGCATTGATGTAAAAAACGCTACTGTAATGGTAATTGAAAACGCAGAACGCTTTGGCCTGGCCAGTTTGCACCAGTTGCGCGGGCGTGTAGGCCGCGGAGAACACGAAAGTTTCTGTATTTTAGTACCCCAACACGCGGGGAGTATAGCCAAAGAGCGCGTGGACATTATCTGCGCCACGCGGGACGGCTTTAAAATCGGCGAACGTGATATGCAACTGCGCGGACCGGGCGAAATTTTAGGCACGCGGCAAAGCGGCGAACTGGAATTTAAAGCCGGGGATATTTTTAAGGACCGGGATATTTTATATCAGGCCATTGAGGACCGCGACGAACTTTTATCCCAAGACCCTGCCCTCACCAAGCCGGAACATTTTTTGTTTCGCCAAAAACTGACGGAACTCTACCAAAAGAACTGGCACCTGATTGATTTAAGTTAGCGGCTTACTTCAAACCATAGTAAAGCCAAGTGGAATTGCCCAAGGTAGGGTTTGTAACACCCGTTATACTTTGGCACACGCTTTGGGCATTGGTACTGGTGTTTAAGGCCACACATTGTGTAACGCCGTTAAAATAATAATCCCAGTACCATTCGTTGCTCGCACCGCGAATATAAAAATGGTCCTCATTTCCTTCATAAACTTCTACGCGCAATTTGTTGCATTGCCAGCCGCGGCCATTTGATAAAGGCGTGCAATTTACGCCTATATCCAAGTCCTCTACTTGGCTGGTATAAGCACCATTTGCCATATAATACACCTGTTCAGCCTGTACCAGCGCGCGCCCTAAGGTTTGGCTCTCCACCATACGGCTCTTCATTACCGCCCGTTCGTACTGCGGCATTGCCACCGCTGCCAAAATACCGATGATAAGCACGACAACAAGGAGTTCAATCAAGGTAAAGCCACGGCTAACAACCCAAGGAGTAGATCCTGAAACCCTGCGGGCCGCCAATTCAGTATGACCTTCTTTTTTTATAAAGTTGTCATTCCCGAGTGTTGTAGTCGGGAATCTGTCGTGTTTCTTTTTTGATAACAACGGATCCCCGACAGAAACCTTCGGGGATGACGGCAACGACAATGACAACATAGGGGTAAATCCTTTCATTTTTTCTCCTTGTTAAGGCCTTTATATTTGAGCAAAACAGCCTTTTATACGCATTTTTATACGGCGGATACATCCGGGTACAACCTATGCGGAATATCAAAATTTTAACAAAAAAAAAAAACGAAACAACCCCTTTACAGTAAACGACACAACAACAACGACAAAAATGACATTTTTTGCCGTCATAAAAAATAAAAGTCATTCTGAACTGGCGGCCCGCAGGGTTTTCAGAATCTACCGATTAGGTTGTTAAAAACAACAGCAACAAACAACAACACAAGCAGTAGCTCCTGAAACCTATCAATAGACCCCGTACAGAAACACTACGGGGTGCCGCCTAGCGGTATGGGCGGCAATTCAGGATGACGACAAAAAGCAAAAGCAATCGTCATCCCCGAGTGTTTTTGCCGGGGATCTTGCAGTTACGCAAGAAAACAAAAACGACGACAAACAGAGTCTGGCCCCTGTGGGGCGCACCCTAGCGGGCCGCTAAACAATACGGAAGGGTATCAATAGGAACTTTGCAGAATAACCGCAGGAGCAGAAGCGTCCTCTTGCACGGCAAGTTTTTCCGGCGCGGGAACGGGCGTCGGAGCCGGAGCCTTTTTGTCTGGTGTTTTTTTGCAAAAAGAGAATAGCCGTTTGGGCGTTTGGCGGCGGCGGTTGAGGATTGTTTCGTTTGCGCCGTGCGTGGCCAAAAAACGGTAAATACGCTGGTTGCAATTTAGCGCGGCCAAATGAAGAGGCGTGTTGCGGTCGCTGTCGGGTGAGATACGGTTCCCGCGCGGTTCATTGGCCAAAGATTCAAACAATTCCGGCTCAACCTCATCCATAAAAGCAAAAAGCATACGCAACATTTCTTCGTCATTATTGGATACTGCCAAGTGTAGGGCATTTCCCCCGTTGGTGCGGACGTCCAAACGGGAAAAACTATCAGCCAAAAGCCGGGCCATTTTGACGTCTTTATTTTTTACCGCCGCCAAAAAGGCCGTCGTTCCGTCCGGCTCTTCTACAAAAACCAAGGTTTTATCGGCGCGCAACATTTCTTCCGCCCTGTCTGTGTCGCCCGAGCGTACCACGGCAAAAAAGGCCGCGCCCGACACCTCGGCTCGCGCAAGCACCGCACTCATCACCAACAAAGCAAGCAGAAGAAATTTTCTCATAAAGTAAGTGTAATCTATTTTATTCTGATTAGCAAGGGCGAAAAAAAGCGGCACACCCGTTTAGAAGCGTGCCGCCCAAAAACTGCTCTGTTTTATTTATCCAAACGCGGGAAAAGCGGAGCATACTTTTCAATCTTGCCGGGCAAGAGCCTTCTCTGCATTTCTTTGGCAATCGTCGGCATAAACGGTTCTAACCACACCGCCACTTTGCGCAGGCAGGCCACCAGTTCTAACAAGACGGCTTTCGCCGCTTCCACATCGTGTTTGGCCAGTTCCCACGGTTTTTTCTCGTCCACCAGTTTATTTAATTCGCTGGCGAAGCCGTAAATATTTTCAAGCACTTTATCAAAGGCCAGTTCGTCATAGGACTTATCAATGGCTTCGTCCACTTCGTTGGAATGAGCGAGTAATTTATAATCTCCTTCAATTTTTTCCGGCAATTCGCCTATATTTTTAGCCGCCATATTGAGCGTGCGGGAAAGCAAGTTGCCGATATTGTTGGCTAAATCGGAATTATAACGGTTTTTAAAACTTGCCATAGAAAAATCTCCGTCCTGCCCAAAGGGAACTTCGCGGAACAGAAACGCGCGCAACGGGTCCACCCCGTATTCGGCGGCTACTTTGGCCGGGTCCACAATATTGCCCAAGGACTTGGACATCTTTTCCCCCTCCACAGTCCACCAACCGTGGGCAAAAACTTTTTTAGGAAGCGGCAGTCCCAATGCCATCAAAACCGCGGGCCAAATAACCGTATGGAAACGGAAAATTTCCTTACCCACCATATGTAAATCAGCGGGCCATAAATCTTCAAACTTTTCGGCTTTGATTTGTTTTAGTTGTTCCTCGTGCAGTGTTTTATCTGCGCAAATATGTGTGCCGTAACCTGCGGCGGAAATATAGTTAATAAGCGCATCAAACCAAACATAAATGGTATGTTTCGGGTTGCTCGGCACCGGGATACCCCACGCCACTTTGGTACGGGTAACGGATAAATCTTGCAAGCCGCCCTTTACAAAGTTGATAATTTCGTTCGCGCGGTATTTGGGGCTTAAAAAGTCGGGGTGTTCCTCATAATATTTTAAGAGAGGTTTTTCGTAGCGGGAAAGTTTAAAGAAGTAGGTTTCCTCGTGTACTTCGGTCAGCGGTTTTTTGTGTACCGGGCAGAGGTTGCCTTCCAAAATTTCGCTTTCGTTATAATATTGTTCGCAGGACAAGCAATATTTACCCGAATAGGAACCCAAATAAATATCCCCGCTCTTTAATAATTTTTCAAAAATGGCCTGCACCACTTGTTCGTGTTTTTTGTCGGTAGTGCGGATAAAATCGTCATAGGAAATATTTAATAATTTCCATAATTCTTTGTATTTACCCGAAACCTGGTCCGTCCACTCTTTGGGCGTTACGCCTGCGGCGGCGGCGGATTTTTCAATATTGGCGCCGTGTTCATCGGTCCCCGTCAAAAAGCGCACATCAAAACCTTTCAAGCGTTTGTAGCGCGCCAACACATCTTGTGCAATCGTCGTATAAGCGTGCCCGATATGCGGAACAGAGTTCACATAATAAATAGGGGTAGTAATATAGCATTTCTTGGTCATAATTTCTCCGTATTAAAAAATCTGCAAATTTAAACCGTCTAAACTCATTAAAGCCGTTTCCAACACCAGCGCAGGCGATACGTTCCGCCCGATACTGCGCTTGTAATTTTCAAATCGTTTCAGCATTGTCTGATAAGCGCATTGCTTGTTTTCATTGGTCTCGTTTATCCAGGCGCGGTGCAAAGCCATTATCAACACATCCAGCACCGCCTGGGCCTCTTGCCTGGACGTTACCAACGTGCGGGAAAGCCCCGCCGCCACACCGCTTGGCCCTTGCGGGGAGCCAAAGCCGCCGGCTTCCAACAAATCTAACGCTTCTGCGGCTTTCACCGCTCCGGAAACAGAACCGGCACTATACTTGGCGCATAATTCCGGATTGGTTACATTAGCCTGTGTTCGCGTTAAAATTTCCTTTACATTTTCCAAGGATAAAGGCGAAAATGCAAGCGGTTGGCAACGCGATAAAATCGTCCGCAGCATTGCCGCGCGTTTATTGGTAATCAACACCCAAACCGTTTTATACGGCGGTTCTTCAATAAATTTTAAAAGAGCATTGGCCGCCGCGCCCTGCATCGTTTGGGCTTGGTCAATAATCAGCACTTTCCACCCGTTCCCCACAGCCTTTTGCTGGGATTTGGCGGTAACATCGCGAATAGTATCTACGCTAATGTGCTGCTGTTTGGTGATTTCCTTTTCCAGTTCTTCGGCATAGCCTTTGCTGGTAAAATCTTTTTTTACTTCCAACCGGGCTTGATAAGTAAAATCTACAAAAGTTACATCCGGGTGGGTAGCCTTATCAATGGCCCGGCAGTTGGCACACACGCCGCAGGAATCTCCGCGCCGGCGGGCAGCGTCGTCTAAACAGTTTAGAGCCTTGGCAAATTCAAGCGCCGCCAAGCGTTTGCCCACGCCGTCCGGCCCAAAAAACAAAAGCGCGCCCGGAACCTTTTGGTTCCGGACCAGTTGTTTTAAATACGAGGAGGCTTTTTCCTGCCCCAAAATATCAGCAAACGGCATTACTCTATAATATGGCGGTCCAACAGCAGTTGGCGCACTTGGTTTTGTATTTCGTCTATGTTTCTGTCGGCATCCACCAAATACGCGTTGGGGGTGGTTTGTACCATTTCCAAATACCCTTGGCGCATTTTCTGGCGGAAAGCCACATCTTCCTGCTCTAAACGGTCCGAAAATAAATATTCCCCGCGTTCGGTAAAATATTTATCCGACATTAAAAATACAAGTGTCAAATCAGGTTGTAAATGGAGCGAAGCCTCTTGGTTTAACGCTTCAATTACCTTTAAATCAATGCCCCGCCCATAACCCTGATAAGCGCAGGTGGACATTGTATAACGTTCGCAAATGACGGTTTTTCCGGCTTCCAAGGCTGGCAAAATTTTTTCCTGCGTGTGTTGGGCGCGGGAGGCTTCGTAAAGCATTAATTCCGCCATCGGACGGATATCCAATCCCGGTTCCAACACCAACTGCCGGATACGCTCTGCCGTGGGGGTGCCGCCCGGCTCACGAGTTAAAACAACCTCGTGTCCGCACGCCACAAGCCTATTATAAAGCAACTTGGCTTGGGTAGATTTGCCACAACGGTCCGGCCCTTCTAAAACAATAAACTTGCCTTTCATTACGCAATTCCTTCCTGCGATGTAACAATTTCCAACTGCGCTTTTTTGTTGACCTTCCAGGCAGATTTATTTACTTGGTCCAAAATCGGGGCCAATTTCCCTTGGGCATTTAAAATAAAATCAATAATTTCACGGTAAGCACCGTCACCGCCGTTACGCTTGGTAACGTAATGCGCGCAACTTTTTACTACGTCCAGCGCATTGGGCACAGTAGCCGCAAAGCCTACGGCTTTTAAAAGAGGCATATCCGTAATATCATCACCAATATAGGCCACTTGTTCGGGAGTCAGGCCTTCTTTTTTCAAAATATCGTTAAGCGGTCCCATTTTGGTTAAAAAGCCTTGGTACATATATTTATAACCCAAGTTTCGGGCGCGCTCCACAGTGGTTGGATGGCGGCGGCCCGTAATAATACCGCACACAATATCCGTACTGTTACAGAGCATCACAGCCAGACCGTCCTGCGTGTTAAAAGATTTAAATTCGTCTATTTTGCCGTCGTCCCGTACGAAAAAGTTTACTTTTCCGTCCGTTAAAATACCATCTACGTCGGTTAAAATGGCCCTGATTTTGCGGGCGCGTTCTATTGCTTGTTCCATATATAAGGTATTATACAAAATATCCCCCCGCTGTAAGGCATCTGTCCCGCACCCGAAGTGCGCGCGTAATCACCGCGGACCGGTAAGTTATTTTATATAATGGTAGTAATCGTTTGAAAGGGGTTTAAAACAAGATGGCTAAAAGATTTACCGAAAATGCGCAAAAAATTATCCTGATTGCGCAAGAAGAGGCCAAACGCCTCAACCACGACTATGTGGGTACCGAACATATTTTACTGGGTCTTTCCGCTTTGGAAGGGACCGTATCCAATAAGATTTTATCCGGCTTGGGTGTAACGTTCCGCAAAGTCCGCCAAGAAATTGAAAAAATGGTAGGCATTGGCGATACGATTATGCTGCTTGGCGAAATTCCCTTTACGCCGCGCGCCAAAAAAGTTTTGGAACTGTCCGTAGAAGAATCCCAAATGTTAGGCTCGGACCATATCGGCACCGAACATATTTTACTGGGCCTTATCCGCGAAGAGGAAGGAATGGCAGGTAAAATATTAGCCAATTTGGGGCTTAATTTGGATTCTGTGCGCGATACCGTGCTCAACTTTATCGGCGATGCGGACTCCGGCGATTTAAACGAAGACAATGCCGTTTTTTCGCAGGAAATCAATTTAAATACTCCTAAAAAAGAACGCGAAACCACCGTAAGCAAAAGCAAAACCCCTACCTTAGATGAATACACACGCGACCTGACAAAATTGGCCGCCCAAAATAAACTGGACCCCGTTATCGGGCGCGAGGAAGAAATTGAACGCTTGGTACAAATATTGGCCCGCCGAACAAAAAACAACCCGGTGCTTATCGGGGAGCCGGGCGTAGGCAAGACGGCTATTGTAGAAGGTTTGGCACAGAAAATAGCCCAAGGAGAAATTTCGGAAGTCCTTTCCAACAAGCGTATTTTAGCCTTAGATTTAGCCTCCGTGGTGGCGGGAACCAAGTACCGCGGAGAATTTGAACAACGCTTAAAAAATATTATTGACGAACTGGCCGCCGCCAAAGATGCCATCATTTTCATTGACGAACTCCACACCATTATCGGTGCGGGTGCGGCGGAAGGCTCCATAGATGCCGCCAATATTTTAAAGCCGGCTTTGGCGCGCGGGGAAGTGCAGTGTATCGGGGCTACCACGTTTGACGAATACCGCAAATCTATTGAAACTGATGCCGCCTTGGAGCGCCGGTTCCAACCCGTAGTAGCCGACCCGCCGGACGTGGACGATACTATTAATATTTTAAAGGGTGTCCGTTCTAAATACGAAGCACACCACAAGGTGCATTATACGGACGGGGCTGTCCGCGCCGCGGCCGCTATTGCAGACCGTTACATTACCGACCGAGCAATGCCGGATAAAGCCATTGACCTGTTTGACGAGGCCGGAGCCCGCGCGCGCCTGAAAAATGCCGCACTGCCGCCCGAAATCAAACAAAAGCAACTGGAATATAACCAGGCGGTACAAGAAAAAGACGAAGCAATGACAAATAAAGAGTTTGAAAAAGCCGCCGCCGCAAAAGATACCGAAGCCCGTTTAAAGGGGTATATTGACCATTTAAAACAAAAATGGCACGAAGAACACGACAAGCAAGTTCCGCAAGTAACCGAAGAGGATATTGCGCTTGTCGCTTCCAAATGGACGGGCATCCCCGTTACGCGCTTAACCCAAAGCGAAACGGATAAAATTTTACATATGGAAGAACATCTCCACGAGCGCATTATCGGACAGAATGATGCCGTAAAGGCCGTTTCGCAGGCAATTCGCCGCAACCGGACAGGGTTAGGAAATCCGCACCGCCCGATTGGAGGCTTTCTGTTCTTAGGGCCTACGGGTGTAGGAAAAACGGAACTGGCTAAAAGTTTGGCGACGTTCCTGTTCGGCGACGAGGATGCTATGATTCGTTTGGATATGTCCGAATATATGGAAAAATTTGCCGTCTCGCGTCTTATCGGCGCGCCGCCCGGGTATGTCGGGTATGAGGAAGGAGGGCAACTGACCGAAGCCGTGCGCCGGAGACCGTATAGCGTGGTGGTATTGGACGAACTGGAAAAAGCCCACCCGGACATTTACAACATTTTACTGCAAGTGCTGGACGAAGGCTCTTTAAGCGATAATTTGGGCCATAAGGTCAGTTTTAAAAATTGCGTAATTATTATGACGTCCAACGTCGGCGCGCGTGAAATTACCAACAAAGGCAGCACCTTGGGTTTTGCCGCACACCAAACCGAGGAACAAGAATACCGGGATATGCGCAAAAACGTAATGGAAGAAGTCAAAAAAACCTTCAACCCGGAATTTATCAACCGTATTGATGAAATCGTGGTATTCCACTCTCTTTCCAAAGAAAATATCGGCGCTATTTTGGACTTAGCCTTAGAAGAGGTTGATGACAAACTGGCTGAGCGCAATTTATCTTTGGAACTGACAAAGGAAGCAAAAGATTTCTTGGTGGAAAAAGGCTTTGACGTGAAGTACGGAGCGCGCCCTTTATTGCGCACGTTACAGCGCGAACTGGAAGACCCGTTGGCGGAAAATATCCTTATCAGCCGCTATCCGGACCATACCAAAATTATTGTAAACTTTGATAAATCAGCCGGGAAGTTGACCTTTCACGGCGCGGCGGTGGAACAAAAAGACGCCGTAACCATTTAAACCTACTTGGAGGAGTTTTATGGACGCAAACAAACAAAAAGCGCTTGATTTGGCTCTCGGCCAGATTGAAAAAGCGTTCGGGAAAGAAGCGATTTGCAAACTGGGCGGAGGCGGCGTAAAAAACGTGGAAGCAATTCCCACGGGCGCGCTGTCCTTGGATTTAGCCTTGGGCGTAGGCGGGCTTCCGCGCGGGCGCGTGATTGAAATTTACGGCCCCGAAGCCGGCGGCAAAACGACGTTATCTTTGCACGTGGCGGCCCAAACACAAAAAATGGGCGGCACCGTGGCCTTTATTGATGCGGAACACGCCCTGGACCCGGTATATGCGGCTAATTTGGGTGTAAACGTGGACGAACTGCTGGTTTCCCAACCTGACTCCGGCGAACAAGCCCTTGAAATTGCCGAAAAACTCGTGCGCTCGGGTGCGATTGATTTAATTGTGGTAGATTCCGTAGCGGCTTTGGTACCGAAAGCCGAAATTGAAGGCGAAATGGGAGATTCCCACGTCGGCTTGCAAGCCAGACTGATGAGCCAAGCCCTGCGCAAATTAACGAGTCTGCTCAATAAAACAAAAACAAGCATTATTTTTATTAACCAGTTGCGCCAAAAAATCGGTGTAATGTTCGGCAACCCGGAAACTACGCCAGGCGGGTTGGCCCTTAAATTTTACGCGTCCGTCCGCATTGACGTCCGCCGCATTGAAAATTTGAAAAAAGGCGACGAAGTCATCGGCACCCGCGTACGCGCAAAAGTAACCAAAAATAAAGTGGCGCCGCCGTACCGCCAAGCCGAATTTACGATGATTCTCGGCCACGGCATTTCGCGCGAAGCCTGCATTATTGATAAAGGGGTAGAGGCCGGCTTTATTGAAAAAAGCGGCAGTTGGTTTATCTACGGAGATGAAAAATTGGGCCAAGGTGCCGAAAACGCCCGCCAATATTTAAAGGCTGTCTCTTATACACATCTGACG
>ERZ1026854.2420-NODE-2420-length-10660-cov-3.970957_pt1 | contig 10660 bp, 8 predicted proteins | sample MGYA00380157_ERZ1026854 | MGnify/ENA primary metagenome ERZ1026854 (study PRJEB33269, sample SAMEA4719793) | human gut metagenome | biome: human-associated habitat; feature: organic feature; material: feces | place: Cameroon | collected 2013-10 ...
ACATGTACTTTATCGGCGGCGCGCTGATCGTCACGGGCATCCTGCTCTTCGCGAGCGACCGCGTGCGCCATGGCCGCAAGACGGAAAAGACCGCCACGCTGCTCGACGCGCTGCTTGTCGGCATCGGTCAGGCCATCGCGCTGTGCCCGGGCATCTCCCGCTCCGGCATGACGATCACGGCGGGCTGCTTCACGGGCTTTGAGCGCAAGTTTGCCGTGCGCTTTGCATTCCTGCTCTCCATCCCCGCGGTGCTGGGGGCGAACATCCTGACACTCAAAGACGCGATCGACGCGGGCATCGACTTCTCCAGCGTGCCCGTGTACCTCGTCGGTGTCGTCGTCGCGGCGGTGTCGGGCTATGCCTGCATCCGCCTGCTGCGCTATGTCGCCGACAAGGGCCGCTTCGGCGCGTTCGCCTATTACTGCTGGGCCGCCGGTGTGCTGACGCTGGTGCTCACCGCTCTCCACTGATTTTGATGCTGAGGTAGATCATGGCACAACAGAAGAAAAAAACCACCACAACGAAAAAGAAAACGACGGGTTCGTCCCGCTCCTCGTCTTCCGGCAAGCGCACGGCGAAGAAGAATCAAAAGCGCCCCATCCGCCGCGAGGTCGCGGGCGCGATCCTGCTGGTGCTGGCGCTGTGCCTGGGCTTTAGCTATTTCCAGTCGGGCGCGTGGCTGCTCGATCAGCCGGCGAAGCTGTGCCGGTCGCTCTTTGGCTGGGGCTATTACCTCGTCGCGCCCGCACTGCTGCTGGGGAGCTTCATTCTGCTCTTCCACCGTGGGCGGAACGTCGCGTCCTGCCTTGTCGGCACGGCGCTGCTGCCGGTCGTGTTCGGCGCGATCATGCACATTGCCCTCTGCAAGGAGGAGTATGTCAACATGGATGGCATCTTGAAGCTTCTGTGGACGAGCGGCAACGCGCTCGAGTCCGGCGGCGCGGTGTCTGCATCGCTTGCGATCATGCTGGTGCTGCTGGTGAAAAAGGTGCTGGCGATGGTCCTGCTCGTTGTGCTGTTCGTCGCGTTTTTGATGATGGCGTTCCGTTTGACGCCCGCCGCCGTGATCGAGGCCGTGCGCTCGCACGAGCGCGTGCCCTATGAGCCAGTGGAGGAAGAGGACCTTCCGCCGCAGCGCACCCATGCACCGCGCCGCAGTGCGCCGGTCCATACGCCGGACGCCGCCATCGACATTCCGCTCGACGGCGAGGAGCGCGTCATCAAGAAAAATCCCACGGGCGGCTTCTTCCGCAAGAAGTCCGATAATATCAAGAGCCCCGACGAGCTGTTAGCGGGCGGAAGTGCCGCGGAGACAAAGATCGCTGCACCCGTTTCGCCTGCCGCCGCGCCGTCCGCACCCGTTAAGCCTGTGACGGTGGAGGCCGACGACTTCGACCTGCCGCCGTTTGATACAGCGCCGAGCGCGCCCGCGCCGGTCGTCCCGGCACCCGCACCTGTGATGCACACGCCGTTTGCCGCGCCCACGCCGAGCGTGCAGAGCGCACCCGTCGCCGCAGCCGCAGCAGCAACGACGGTTCCCGCCGTGCTGACCGACAAGCAGGAGGACAAGCTCCGCCGCGCCGAGGTCGATGCCGCGCGCGAGGAGGTCACGCGCGAGATCGAGGGCAGCGACGCGCAGCCCCAGCCGCCTGCATATCAGTATCCGCCCATCACGCTCTTAAAAGAGGGCAGCGTGACGAACGCCGCTGAGGCGGGCGCGGAGCTGCGCAACAACTCCCGCCGCTTGGCGCAGACGCTCACGAGCTTCGGCGTGGACGCCCAGCCGGGCGATGTGGTGCGCGGCCCGTCGGTCACGCGCTATGAGTTCACGCTCAGTCAGGGCGTGAAGCTCTCGAAGATCACAAATTTGCAGGACGATATCGCCCTTGCGCTGGGCGCGAGCGGCGTGCGCATCGCGCCCATCCCCGACAAGATCTCCGTCGTGGGTGTCGAGGTGCCGAACAAGCTCGTTTCGCCCGTCAGCATCCGCACGGTGCTCGAATCCACGGAGTTCACCACCCATCCTTCCACCACGGCCTTCGCCGTCGGCAAGGACATCAGCGGCAAGAACATCGTCGGGAATATCTCGAAGCTTCCGCACGTGCTCATCGCCGGTACGACAGGCTCCGGTAAGTCCGTGTGCACGAACTCGCTGATCGTCTCGATGCTCTATAAGTCGACGCCCGAAGAGGTGCGCTTCATCATGGTCGACCCGAAGATGGTCGAGCTTGCGCCCTACAACGGCATCCCGCACCTGCTCATCCCCGTCGTCACCGACCCGAAAAAGGCTGCGGGCGCGCTGCAATGGGCCGTGTACGAGATGATGAAGCGCTACAAGATGTTCTCCGAGCACAACGTCAAGGACCTTGCCTCCTACAATAAGGTGGCGGAGACGGACGAAACGCTCAAAAAGCTGCCGAGCGTCGTTGTCGTCATCGACGAGCTGGCCGACTTGATGCTCGTCGCGGCGAAGGAGGTCGAAGAGTCGATCTGCCGCGTGGCACAGATGGGCCGCGCCGCGGGCATGCACCTGGTCATCGCGACGCAGCGTCCGTCCGCGGACGTCATCACGGGCCTGATGAAGGCCAACATCCCGAGCCGCATCGCGTTCGCGGTCGCCTCCGCGATGGAATCGCGCATCATCCTCGACACCGCGGGCGCGGAAAAGCTCGTGGGCCGCGGCGATATGCTCTATGCCCCGCTGGGCGAAGGCAAGCCCAAGCGCGTGCAGGGCTGCTTCATCTCGAGCGAGGAGATCGAGCGCGTGGTCAACTTCGTCAAGGAAAACGGCGAGACGGACTACGACGAATCCGTTATCGACAAGATCAACGCCGCCGTCGCCGAAAAGGAGAAGGGCAGCGCCAAGGGAGGCGGCAATGCCGCGCCTGATCAGAACGCCGCCGACGATGTGGATGAGCTGCTCCCCGCCGCGATCGACGTGGTCATGGAGACGGGTCAGGCGTCCGTCTCGATGCTCCAGCGCCGCTTGAAGCTCGGCTATTCGCGCGCGGCGCGCATCGTCGACGAGATGGAGACGCGCGGCATCGTGGGCCCGTTCGAGGGCTCGAAGCCCCGCCAGCTGCTTATCACGAAAGAGCAGTGGCAGGAGCTCAAGATGAAGGGCGCCTACGGAGCAGCGCCGCCGGAAGCGGAAGAGCTTCCGCCGCCGGACGAGGAAAACTGAACAAAGCGAAAGCACCGCAGATGAAATTCATCTGCGGCGCTTTTTTGCGCGTGTTTGGTTCCCCGCACACAGGAGTCGCATAGACTGTCGGGGAAGAAGAAATGGGGGAGGAGATCGACATGGCCTATTCCGACAGGGAGCTGCTCGCGCGCCTCATCGAGTGCGAGGCGGGCGGCGAGGGCGAGAATGGGATGAAAGCCGTGGCGAGCGTCGTGATGAACCGCGTGCGCTCGACGGGCGGCGAATACGCGCGCGTGGGGCAGGGCAGCATCCGCAAAATCATCTTTCAGCCGGGGCAGTTCGTCTGCGCGAGCGAGACCGAGCGCGGCAGCTACAACCCGCAGAACATCTACAACATGCGTCCGACCGAAATTCATTACGAGATCGCGGACTGGGCCATCGCGGGCAACCGATTGCACGGCCTTGGAACGGCGCTGTGGTTCTTTAACCCGTTTTCGCCGTCCTGCCGCGCGAATTTTCCTTCAAATGTGGGGACGTTCGTCATGCGTATCGGCGACCACTGTTTTTATAACCCCACCGCCGCGTATTACGACACCTGAGAAAAGCAAATCAGCAGCAACGGGAAAGGGAGAGGACGTTTTTATGATCCAGATGGGAAAAAGCATGCCGTGCCTTTATGAGCAGATGGCTGCCGTGCCCGCCATGGCGAGCACGCAGCAGAGCGGCGAAGGTCACGTCAGCCAGAGCTATGAGCAGATGCTCGGCGGTTCGGCGGGGGCGGGGAGCGTATCGCTCGTGCCGCAGAACCACGCGGAAGGACAGTTTCAGCCGACGCCCGACGAGATCGAAGAGTCTCGGACGGTCGACAAGATGTCCTATAATTCATGGAAGGGAATGCTTGCGCGCAACATCGGCCGTGCGGTCATCGTGAGCTTTCTTGTCGGCTCACAGCATACGGTCGTGGCGACGGGAACGCTGCGGGAGGTCGGAAACGACTACATTACGATCTATCACCCGGGGCGCAGTGCCTATCTCACGGCCGATCTGTATTCCATTCGCTTTGTAGAGTTTCCGCAAGGGGACGCGGTGCTCACGATCAATTAAAAAGGGACGCTTTCGCGTCCCTTCATTTTTGCTTTTGCGTTCGCAGACGCAAAGAATTTTGATCGTCGATCGCCGCGACCAGCGCGTGGCGATCGACACCTCTCGCTCCGCGCGTGTCGCAGCCGCCAGCGGCGGCAAGGCACAAAGCGGAGTGTGGCCTTTCTCAAAAAAGCGGCTTTACCGCTTTTTTGAAGTACTTAGAATCTTCTTCTCCGCCCGCGGTAGCCGCTGCCGGCTCTGCCGCGGCGGCGGTGGCCGTAGCGACGGCGGCGGGAGAACATCGTCACATAGACGACGAGCGCGACGATCAGCAGTACGACCACGATCAACAGAATGCGGACGAGCGGCTTTGCGAAAAAGTCAGACACCCTGCGCTGCGCCGTCAGGAACCACGAGGCCGATACATCGTTCAGCGCTAAGAGGTTCGTCTCGGCGTAGACCTTACCATTGTAGGAGAGCGTCAGCTTGCCGAGCACGTCGCCCGCGGAAACGGGCGCGTCGACCGTGTCGTTCGTGAGCGTCACGGTGCGCTCAAGCATGTCGGGCTCGACATTGTCGGGCAGCAGGCAGGCGATATCCTCCGCCGCGTGGGTCGAAACGTAGCTCGCCTCGCTCGAAAGCGCGACGGGCACCTCCTGCACAAGGTCGGAGGAGGAGAGAATGTCGCGGAGGACAAAGTTGTCAAAGCCCCAGTCGAACATGCGCGACGTTTCGGAGAAGCTGCGCGTCTGGATGGTCACACCGTCCTCGAGCGTCACGCGCTCTGCGCCCAGCACCACGCTGATCATGTGGCGGCTGCCGCGCAGGGCGGACGAAATGAGGCAGTAGCCCGCCTCGGGTGTCGAGCCGGTCTTGATGCCCTGCGCGTCGCGGTACACATAACCGCGGGCGCGCCAGTTGGAGATGAGAAAGTTCGTCGAATGCAGCTCACGCGGCTTGTCGGTCATGTTCGTGGCGGGCACGGTGTAGCTCTTGGAGTTGCAGATCTCCATGAATTTATCGTGCTTCAGCGCCTCGCGCGTGATGAGGTAGAGGTCCCACGCGGTCGTGTAGTGCTGGGAATTGTGAAGACCCGTGGCGTTGGCGAAGTGCGTGTGCTCGCAGCCAAGCTCCGCCGCGCGCTCGTTCATGCGCGCGACAAAGGCGTCGACTGAGCCGTAGAGCGTTTCGCCCAAAATGTTGCACGCCTCGTTCGCCGAGACGATGAGCATGCAGTTGAGCAGCTGCTCGACCGTCATCGTTTCGCCGGGGACGATGTTCGCCGTGCTGCCGTCGCTCGACAGCCCCTCGAACGCCGATTCCGTCGCGGTGACGGAGTCGGTCAGCGCGATCTTGCCCTCGTCGATGGCTTCAAACACCAGCAGCGCGACCATCACCTTTGTGAGCGACGCGGGGAAGTTCTCCTGATGGGCGTTTTTCTCATAGAGAATTTCGCCCGTGTCGGCCTCAATGAGAAGGCCGGCCTTCGCGTCGAGTGTGAAGTCCTCATAGGCGTCAGCGCTCGTGAGCGAAAAGAGCGGGAGCAGGAGCGCAAAAGATAAAAAAAGTGAAAACAAGCGGCGTTTTTTCATGGAAATATACCTCGTTGTATGATACAATCAAATAGAATACAGTGAAGAGGAGCGCGCCGTTCGGCACGCTTCGACATCAGTATAGCAAAAAAGGCAGGCGAGCGCAACCGTGGAAAAGCAAGAAAAGAAAACCAAAGTCAGCGGCGTCTACCTTGTGCTCGCCGCGCTGACGGTGCTGTTCGCCGTTTCGCTCGTTTTTCTGCACAAAACGGCCTACGAGGGTGCCTCGCACGGGAATTACACCGTGACGACGCAGGACAAGACCGACGAGATCACCGCGCCCACGCGCGTTGTGACGCTTGTGAACGTCAATACCGCGACGGCGGAGGAGCTTGAAACGCTGACGGGCATCGGCCCGTCGCTCGCGCAGGCGATCATCGACTACCGCGCAGAGCACGGCGATTTTACGGCGGCGGAGGACCTTTTGAACGTCAAGGGCATCGGAGAGGCGAAGCTCGAGGGCTTCCGCGCGGAGATCACATTCACGGAGGAGGATGGCAATGAAAATTCTGGTGGTTGACGACGAGCAGCTTCTCGTCAAGGGCATGAAATTCAATCTGGAAAACGAGGGCTACACGGTCGAGACCGCCTACGATGGCGCGACCGCCATCGACATGGCGAAAAGCGGCGGATTTGACCTCATCATCCTCGATCTGATGATGCCGCAGGTGGACGGGCTGACGGCCTGCATGCGCATCCGCGAATTTTCCAATGTGCCCATCATCATGCTGACCGCCCGCAGCGAGGACGCCGACAAGATCATCGGCCTTGAGTCCGGCGCGGACGACTATATCACAAAGCCGTTCAACATCTTAGAGCTCAAAGCGCGCATCCGCGCGCTGCTGCGCCGCGCGAACGCCGCACCGCAGCAAAAGCAGCCTGAAACGCTCCTGTTGACCGCGGGCGGCATCACGCTCGACCCCGAGCAGCGCGTCGCCGTCAAAAACGGCGAGATCGTCGAGCTCACGGCCAAGGAATACGACCTCATCGAGCTTCTTGTCAAGAATCCGCGCCGCGTTTACTCGCGCGAAAATCTGATGGACCTCGTCTGGGGCTACACCTACGCAGGCGACTACCGCACAGTGGATGTGCACATCCGGCGGCTTCGCGAAAAGCTCGAGGAAAACCCCGCCGCGCCGCAGCACATCCTGACCAAATGGGGCGTGGGGTACTACTTGAAGGACTGATTTCCCACTAAAAGAAAGAGAAGGGGGGCAGCGCCGTGCAGATGCATGCGAGCCTGCAGCGAAAATTCAGCTTCAGCTATATCGCCATCATTCTGGCGGTGCTGATCCTGCTGAACACATATCCGCTCATCACGTCGGAAAACCTGACGTTCCGCTCTAAGCAGAGCTCGCTGCAGGGCAGCGTCTCGGTGATGGTGACGGCGCTCTCCGGCCTTGAGGAGCTGAGCGAGGAAAACGTCGCGGGTGCGATGACGCTCGTGGAGGAGACGGGCATCTCCCGCGTGCTTGTGACGGACGCCTCGGGCCGCGTGCTATATGACACGCGCGAAACCGACGGCGCGATCGGCCGCTACGCCTTTTATACAGAGCTTGTGCAGGCGCTTCGCGGAGAAGACGTCTTTTACACCGAATTTTCGGACAAGGCGTTCAAAAGCCGCGCGGCCTCGCCGGTCATCTACCACAGCCAGACCATCGGCGCGGTGTATGCCTACGAATACGACACCGAGCAAGCGGAGCTGCTGCTGTCCCTGCAGCGCAATCTCCTGACGATTTCGGCGGTCGTGCTGGTGTTCGCCGGCGGGATCAGCGTACTCTTATCCCGTGTGCTGACGCGGCGCTTCGGCGTACTGACCGACGCCATCCGCAAGATGCGCGAGGGCTCGTACAGCCACCGCGCCGAGGTCGGCGGGCACGACGAGATCAGCGAGCTCGCCGCCGAGTTCAACGACATGGCTGACCGGTTGCAAACGACGGAGGACGCTCGCCGCCGCTTCGTGTCGGACGCGAGCCACGAGCTCAAAACGCCGCTGGCGGGCATCAGGCTTCTGTCCGACTCCATTTTGCAGACGGAGAACATGGACGCGCAGACCGTGCGCGAATTTGTCGGTGATATCGAGCAGGAGTCCGAGCGCCTGGCGCGCATCACGGAAAATCTGCTGCGCCTGACGCGCCTGGACAGCGGCATGCTGCCCGAGGCGCAGCGCGTCGACCTCTCGTCCGTGATGGCGCGCGTGGTGCGCATGCTGCGCCTTGTGGCCGAGGAAAAGCAGGTCGACCTCTCCTATGAAATTCGCCGCGAGGGACAGACCCTTGCGAGCGAGGATGAAATTCACGAAATCATCTACAACCTGACGGAAAACGCCATCAAGTATAACCGCCCCGGCGGCTTTGTGAAGCTGCTGCTCGCAGGGGATGAAAAGGACTGCCTTCTCACTGTCAGCGACAATGGCATCGGCATTCCGGAGGGGGACATGCCCCGCATTTTCGACCGCTTCTACCGCGTGGACAAGATGCGCTCGCGCGCCGCGGGCGGTACAGGCCTTGGCCTTTCCATCGCCGCCGACACGGCGCGCCGCCGCGGCGGCAGCATCGAGGTCCGCGCCCGCGAGGGCGGCGGCACGGTGTTTACCGTGCGCCTGCCGCGCTGCGAAGAGGGAGGGGATGAGACATGAGAAGACGTCTTTCCCTGACTGCGGCATTAGTCCTCCTGCTTTCGCTTCTCTGCGCCTGCGCGGCCCAGCGCGCGCAGGAGATGGACGAAAACGGCTACGAGCTCTATTTTCTCAGCGATCCCAACTCCGCGGGCGGCGGCGACGCCATCCGCACGCAGGAAAAGCGTCTGACGCTCGACGGCGCGATGGAGACCGAAGACTGTGTCCGCGCGCTGATGGAGGCGCTGCTCGCAGGGCCCGACGAGCCGTCGCTCTCGTCGCCCATCCCGGAGGGAACGGCGCTCAAGTCGCTCAAGGTGTCGGGCCGCCGCGCGCAGATCGACTTGAGCGCACAGTATGCGCGCCTGACGGGCATCGACCTGTCGCTCGCTGACTACTGCATCACGCTGACGCTGACGCAGCTGCCGAATGTGAACGCTGTGAGCATCACGGCGGACGGGCGCGAGCTGCCGTACCGCGAGACGCAAGTGCTGCTCTCGGCGGATACGTTGCTTTCCTCGCGTGAGAGTGGCCTGCGGCCGATCACCGTGTCGCTTTATTTCCTCGACAGCAAGACAGGCGAGCTGCGCGCCGAGCAGCAGACGCTCGCGCTCTACGAGGGCCAGACGCGCGTGAACGCGCTGCTCGAAGCGCTCGCGCAGGGGCCGGAGGACGATTCGCTCGTCTCGCTCCTGCCGGAGGACTTTGCGGTCATCTCCTCTCGCATCGAAAACGGCGTGTGCTATCTGAATCTCCCTGCGAGCGGCTCACTGCCGGAGAACGAGGCGGAGCGCGATTTGATGCTGAGCGCGCTCGAGCAGTCCATTTTGTCGCTCGGCGGCGTGGACGAGGTGCAGTTTTTGATCGAAGGCTCGGCCGAGCCCGACGGCTACCGGTAAAAAAGGCCCTCCGCAGAAATGCGGAGGGCCTTATCATATCTTGCGCTATTTTACGCTCACTCGCGCGCGAGCATCGCCGCGCCGATCACGCCCGCGCGGTAGCCGAGCGTGCAGAGCTCGATGCGCGTGTGCGAGACGGCATAGCGCGAGCCGAACGAACGCTCGCGCACCCTTTCGCGCAGCGGCAGGAGCAGCGCGTCGCCCTGATTTGCTACGCCGCCCGAGAGGGCCAGCACTTCGGGAAAGAAAATGTTGACAAGATTTGTGAGCCCGCAGGCCAGATGCTCGATGTAGTCCTCCACGACCTGCGCGCCCGCCTCGTCGCCGCGCTCCTTGGCGAGAAACGCTGTGCGGCCGTCGACACCGCCCTGCTCCGCGGCAATCGCGTGCAGCAGGCTCTCGGGGTGCGCGGCCATGGTGCGCTTCGTGTTGCGGATCAGCGCCGTGGCGGAGGAGTAGGCCTCGAAGCATCCGCGGCTGCCGCAGGTGCACTCTTCGCCGTTTTCCGCGATGACCATGTGGCCGATCTCGCTCGCCGCGCCCGTGTAGCCTGTCAGGAGCTTGCCGCCGAGCACCACGCCGCCGCCGACGCCCGTGCCGAGCGTGACGACGATGGTGCTCTCCGCGCCGCGGCCGCAGCCGAACAGCGCCTCGCCCAGCGCCGCGGCGTTTGCGTCGTTGCCGAGGTGGATGGGAAGCGCAGTGTGCGCGCGCAGCGCGCTTCGCAGGTCGAAGTTCACAAAGTTCAGGTTCGCCGCAAAGCGCACGATGCCGCTCGCGTCGTCCACCGTGCCGGGGCAGCCGACGCCCACGCCGCCGACGGTGTCCTCGCCGATAGAGAGCTGCGCGATGACCTGACCGATGCGTCCCGCGACCGCCTCGGGGCCGAGATCGACGCGCGTCGGGATAGAATGCTCCTTTAAGATCTCGCCCTTCGCGCTCACGAGTGCGCCCTTGATGTTCGTGCCGCCGAGGTCGATGCCGATATAGTTCATAAAAACGCCCCTCCCGGGTGAAATGTGTCCTCATTGTATGCCGCATCGGCGGAAAATGCAAGAGCTCGCACGGGGAAGAAAAAAGTTTCTTAAAAAAATCATAAGGGTGAAACTTTTTGAGAAATTTCTCGTCTAAGAGAATGTACGGAACGAAAAAAGCTCCGCATAATCAAGATGGAAAGAAGACGATGAGAGGAGAAACAAAATGAACCGCTGGGGACTAATGAGTGCCCTCGCACTTGCCGCCGCGCTGCTGCTCATGGGCTGCAGAGAGACGGAGAAACAGACCGATATGGCGGAAGAGCATCCCATCACCTATGAAGACGTCT
>ERZ1026854.2422-NODE-2422-length-10657-cov-12.614224_pt1 | contig 10657 bp, 9 predicted proteins | sample MGYA00380157_ERZ1026854 | MGnify/ENA primary metagenome ERZ1026854 (study PRJEB33269, sample SAMEA4719793) | human gut metagenome | biome: human-associated habitat; feature: organic feature; material: feces | place: Cameroon | collected 2013-10 ...
ATATATTATTTTGTATAAAATGTAAATTTTCGCCATATTATTAGTGGTGGTTAAAATGAAAATCAAAAGTGTTACACTATCGGCTTTTCAAACAGTGATATTGATGCTTTTTTCGTTGATATTTATTCTTTTTTCTAAAAATGCACGCATCGGTGCGTATGCCGGGTTAAAGCTTGCATTAAATACTGTTACCCCGTCGCTTTTGCCGCTTCTTATTATTTTTTTAACTTTTATGAAATCAAGTGCAAACAGCGTGTTTATTAAAATATTCGGTTTTCTTTCAAGGGCTTTGTTTAACCTGCCTGAAAGTTCGCTTTCTGCTCTGCTTTTCGGACTTGTGGGCGGTTATCCTACCGGTGCATTGCTGTGTGATGAACTTTTTGAAGCCGGTGAAATAGACTCAAATCAAGCTAAAAGGATGATGTGCTTTAATTTTTGCGGCGGATGTGGGTTTATAATCACCGCTGTCGGCAGTGCCTCTTTCGGCAATACCAAAATAGGTGTAATGCTGTTTTTATCAAATGTTATTTCATCGCTTATAATCGGCTTTGCACTTTCGTTTAAAGAAAAAAGGATAGAAAAAAGTACATATTCACTTACCGAATATGTACCTTTGGGTGATGCACTTACACTCGCCGCGCCGAAAGCTTCGCAAAGTGTGATTGTGATAACCGCATATATTGTTTTGTTTTCTGCATTAAGCAATATTTTTAAAATGCCCGAGCCGGTTTTGCCGCTTCTTGAAATTACAAACGGTGTGTGCGGCGGTGATTTCTCCCTGCCGCTTACCGCCGCTTTTCTTTCCTTCGGCGGAATATGTATCCATTTGCAAATATCGCAAAGTTTAAGAAAAATAAAAATGAGCTATTTTGAATTTTTGCTTTTTCGCCTTATATCAAGCGTGCTTTCATATTTCGTTATGAAAATAATACTGCGCATTTTTCCGCTTGAAGTGCCTGTTTTTGCAAACAGCACAACACCCGTAAAGCTCACAAGCGTAAATATCACCCTGTCGGTTCTGCTTATAATCGGATGTTTTGTAAGCGTGCTTGATTTGAATTCAAGAAAAAAAGCTGTTTAATTCTTAATATTTTCAAACATTTTATTCATTTGCTTTTTTAAGGCGGGGTGGTTTGAAAGTGAAAAATCATTTTTTAAGATGCTTTTTGCACATTCCTGTGCATTTTGCAAGGTGTCCATATCTTCAACCATATCTGCAATTTTGAGTTCGGGCAAACCGTGCTGGCGTGAGCCGAAAAAGTCACCGGGTCCGCGAAGTTTAAGGTCTGTATCTGCAATTTTGAAACCGTCGCTGTACTTTTTCATAGTCATAAGCCTTTCGCGTGCGGTTTCGCCCTTTGCGTCGGATACAAGCACGCAGTAACTTTTTTTATTGCCTCTGCCTACTCTGCCACGCAGTTGGTGCAGGGTTGAAAGGCCGAAACGCTCTGCATTTTCAATAACCATAATTGTTGCGTTTGGCACATCCACACCGACTTCTACTACCGTTGTAGCAACAAGTAAGCTCACTTTGCCGCTTGCAAAGGATTTCATAATTGCTTCTTTATCCTTAGGTTTCATTTTGCCGTGGAGTATTCCGAGATTATAGCCTTTAAATTCACCGTTTGCAAGTTCATCTGCAAGTTCTTCGGCACTTTTAATATTTGTTTCGTTTTCTTCAACAGCCGGGCAAACTATATAGCACTGCTCACCGCGTGCAATAGCGTCTTTGATAAATTTATAAAGCCTTTTGTGATAGCGTGAATCCACCACATCAGTGCGTATTTCCTGCCTGCCGGGCGGAAGTTCATCAAGAATGCTTATATCAAGGTCGCCGTATAAAATCAAACCGAGTGTTCGTGGAATAGGTGTGGCACTCATAACAATTGTGTGTACATCTTCACCCTTTTCGGCAAGCTGTGCCCTTTGCTTAACACCGAAGCGGTGCTGTTCATCTGTAATAACAAGCGCAAGATTTTTGAATGCAACATCATTTTGTATCAATGCGTGTGTGCCGATAATTAAATCAATCTCACCGTCAAACAAAGCTTTTTTTATTTCTTTTTTCTCTTTTGCCGGTGTTGAACCTGTTAAAAGGCGAATATTTATACCTGCCGGGGCAAGAATTTTTAATAGGCTCTCATAATGCTGGGTGGCAAGTATTTCTGTGGGTGCCATCATAGTTGCCTGGTATCCGTTTTTAATAACGGAATATATCAAGCTTGCCGCAACTGCGGTTTTGCCGGAGCCTACATCACCCTGTACAAGCCTGTTGCAAGGATATTTGCTTTTCATATCCTGCAAACATTCACAAATTGTCCTTTTTTGTGCATTGGTTAAATTAAAAGGTAAAAGCTTTTCAAATTCACTGCTGTAATCATCTTTTATCACTAACGCAGTTTCGCTTTTTTTATTGCTTTTCAGTTTCAGTAAACCGAGTTGAAGTGTTAAAAGTTCTTCAAAAATCAATCTTTTTCTTGCCGGCAAATAATCGTCTGCACTGTTTGGAAAATGAATGTTTCTGATAGCTTTATCAAGAGAGATAAGGCTATATTTTTGCATTATCTCATCATCTAATGTTTCCTCAATCTCGCCGAGTTCGTCAAGTGCGGTTTTCATTATTTTAGAGATTGAACGGGAAGTGAGCTTCTCTTTCGCCGGGTAAACCGGTTGAATGGCAAGTATATTTTCTGCCTTTTCGATTTTAGGTGAATTCATAGAAAAATTAAGCAGACTTTTTTCTATTTTACCGTATAAGTAATAATCCTCGTAAATGCGTAAAGATTTTGCAAGGTATTTATTGTTAAAAATTGTGACGCTGATCACATTTTCACCGTCTGAAAACTTGCACTTGAAAAGAGTTAAGCCACGCCTTATCATCGCTTCTTTAACCGGTGTGATAAGCGTTGCTTTTATACTGACTGTTTCTCCGCTTTTAACTGCTTCAAGGTTTTTGCTTGCCGACCAATCTTCATATTTTCGCGGATAAAAATGAATAAGGCTGTCAACGCAAAAGATGCCAAGACTGTTAAACAGCTTGGCTCTTTTTTCGCCGACACCCTTAATAAATTGAATATTGCTATCTAAATTCAGCATAGCTTACTCCACTGAAATGATAAAATAATATATAGGCTGATTACCGTTTACAATGCTGATTTCAACATCGTTTCCAAATTTCTTTGAAAGTGCTTCTTCAACTATTGTCGCATCTTCTTCACTTGCACCCTCACCGAAAATGATTGTGATAAGTGAATGTTCGCCCTTTTTGAAAAGCTTTTGTGTGGATTTAATCGCAATATCGGTAACGCTTTCGCCTATGAATTTGATTTTTCCGTTGCAAAGGCCCATAATTTCGCCTTGTTTTATAGGTTTTCCGTCAACTTCGCTGTCCCTTGCGGCAAAGGTAACCTGAGCCGTTTCCACATTTTCAAATGCAGAAATCATATTCATCTGATTTTCGTCTGCACTTGCAGTTTCATCAAATGAAAGCATAGCGGAAATGCCCTGCGGAATAGTTTTTGTAGGCAGTACCCTTACATCTCTGTCTTTCGCCATCGGGCCTGCTTGCTCGGCTGCCATTATAATGTTTTTGTTATTAGGTAATACATATACAACTTTTGCCGGAGTTTTTTCGATTGCACTTAAAATATCATCTGTTGACGGGTTCATAGTTTGTCCGCCGCTTACTATTGTATCTGCGCCGATGTCACTGAAAAGTTCTTCAAGTCCGCTGCCTGCACATACGGCAACAAATCCGTATTCGTTTTCAGGTTCACATACTTCGGGTTCAACCGGCTTTTCACCATCTTTCACACCTACATCTGCGTTTGCGTGCTGGTATCTCATATTATCAATTTTAATGTTAATAAGCTGACCGTATTTAAGCCCTGCCTGAATAACATTACCCGGTTCGTTTGAATGAACATGTACTTTGATAATACTGCTGTCGTCAACAACTACTACGCAGTCACCGATTGATTCAAGATAAGCCCTGAGTTTAAGCGGGTCTTTTTCTTTTGCACTGTCATTTTTTTCTATCAAAAATTCAGAGCAGTAGCCGAATTTAATATCGTCGCTTGCATTTGCAACAGTTGATTTTGAAGGCATTGAAACAGGTGTAACACCAGAACCGTCAAGCGGCTGAACTATAACACCGTTTCGCCAAACACTTTCCATTCCTTCAAAAACAAGTACAAGACCTTGTCCGCCTGCATCTACTACACCGGCTTTTTTAAGAACAGGTAAAAGCTCCGGCGTTTTGGCAAGTGCTTCTTTTGCCGCAGTCAATGCCGCAAAGCCGACTTCAAGCGGGTCATCCTGAATTTTTGCCATTTCCTGTGCAGCTTCACTTGCAAGGCGAACTACTGTTAAAATAGTTCCTTCGGTAGGTTTCATTACAGCTTTGTACGCTGCGTCAACACCCTCTTTAAGTGCATTTGCAAGATCTTTTGCACCTGCCGACTCCAAACCCCTGAAGCCTTTTGAAAAACCTCTGAAAATAAGTGAAAGAATAACACCTGAATTACCCCTTGCACCTCTTAAAAGGGCAGACGCGCATTTTGATGATGCTTCTTCAATTGTGCAATCATCGGCAAGCGTTGCCATTTCTTTAGCGGCGGCAGTAATAGTCATACTCATATTTGTGCCTGTATCACCGTCAGGAACAGGGAATACATTGAGCGCATCAACAGCCTGCCTGCTGTTTGAAATATTATTTGCAGCAGAGATAATAGAATCTCTAAACAGTAAACCTGTAATCATATTTATTAAAATCTCCTATTAACTTAGTTGAGTGCGTCAATGTGCACATTGACTTTTGATACTTTTAAATCAGTTGCTTCTTCAACTGTGTAGCGCACTTTATTTACAATACTTTCAACAATTGCGCTGATATTAACACCGTATGAAACAGAAATATGAAGTTCAATAATTAAATCTTCATTTATGCTTTTTACTGTTACACCCTGGTCTAAATTTTCTTTTGCAGTTTTATTTTTCAATACGGATTTTATGCTTTGGTACGCATTTGAATTAACCATTCCCGTTACGCCGAAACAGCTTTGCGCAGCTCTGCCCACAAGATTGGCAAAATAATTGTTAGTTACTTCAATAAATCCGTTTGGATTTTCAAGCTTTATCATAAGTATTACCTCCGTTATAATTATTCAAAACGCCAAGTGTCGATATTTGAGAAAAAGTTACCCCAATAACCTTGCATATCGCCGCTCATGGCTTTAGTATAGCATATCATTCCTTTTTTGTATACAAGAGGAATATACGGCATTTCCTCATTAAAAGCAAGTATAAACTTGCCAAGGTCACATTCACCTGCAAGATAGGCAGAATAAAGGTCGTCGCAAGTCAAATTTTCATTGTCAATCCCATATCTTACTCCGCCGGATTTATCATCAAAAAACGGATATAAGCACATATCGTCAGAAAGCTTTACTTCACCGATATAAAGGTTGAATTCCGTATTTTTAACTCGCCTTGTGTATTCCTTTGTGCCCTCTTCATCAATCGTTACCGTAAATCCGATTGCTTCAAGCTGATTTTTAAGCAGAGTTGCACACGCAATGCGGTTGTTATTTTTATTAACCAAAATGTTGACTTTTAGTTCTTTTGAATCAATCATACTTTGGTTTAATGCCTGCTTTGCAGTTATTGAATCAGCTTCGCTTGAGAAAATTTTAATGTTTTGTGCGATTGAAGCCTGCGGATTAAACGGTGATGTTGCCGCAGTGGCATATCCGTTATATGCACTTTGTGCAAATACTGTTCTGTCACACGCAAGTGAAATTGCTTTTCTGATTTGTGCATTTGCGGTTATTCCCGATAATGAGTTAATTCCGATATAAACAAGATTATTCATATTTACAAGCTTTTTGGTGCAGGTAATTCGCTTGTTTACACTTGAACTTAAATCACGAAAAGCGTATGAAATATTGCCGATGTTAACCGCATTGTCAATTGAATCTGCCGATGCAATGTTAACAAGATTTATAGTTGTAATATATGGGTTGAAGTTTTCGCTTACAATTGCTTTTAAATAAGTTTTGCTGTCTTTTTTTACATATTTGTATCTTCCGCTTCCGATTGGATAACCGCTTTCATCATCATTTGTGCTTGCAATCGGAAATGTTAAAAGATTAACTGCATTCGGATTTGGCTTTTTAAGGTAAAAAACCACGCAGTCTTCTGCATTTCTTGACGCATAGTCAAAATATTTTAAGCTGTTACCGTAAGCCGGTGATTTTTTAGCCGCATTAAAAGAATAAATTATATCTTCAACTTCAAGCGGCGAACCGTTTGAAAATGCAATGTTTGTATTAAATTTAACTTTTATGGTTTTGCTATCGGTAAATTCGTAGGATGAAGCGATATTCAAAATCGGTTCATAGCTTTCATCAAGGTCAAAAAGCGATTCAAACACAAGTGAAGCAAGCACTTGGTTATTTTGCGTTTTGGCTTTGAATGGGTCAAGGCTGTCAGATTGAGTATAGCTTAATTTAAAGTTAGAATTATCGGTAACTTTTTTAGTTGCCAAAACAGTGTCGCTTGCTTTGTTTTCACTGCTTTGCGGCGAACAGCCGGTAAAAGCACAGCAAATCAAAACTGCCGCCATAATTAAAGCGAATATTTTTTTCGCCATAGTTACCTCCTGATAAGTTTAGTATTAACGGTTTTTCCGCTTTTTTCGTCAATATCAAATAAACATCCTTCAAGCACGCAAACTCCGTCTTCGTTAACAAAGCGGGTAGGAAGTCCCGTTTTAAGCTTTTCGATTGCGCAACTCGGTGCTACGCCTAAAACACTGTAATACGGGCCGGTCATTCCAATATCCGTTATATATCCCGTGCCGTTAGGCAAAATTTGGTTATCGCTTGTTTGTGTGTGGGTATGTGTGCCGAAAATTGCCGAAACTTTACCGTCAACATAAAATCCCATTGCTCTTTTTTCGGCAGTTGCTTCAGCGTGAAAATCAATTATAATTATGTTTGCACCTTGGTCTTTTGCACTTTCAGTCAATTTATCAATTACGGAAAACGGATTTTCAATAGGGTCAAGGTAAACTGCGCCCTGAAGATTGATTACCGCTATTTTGCAAAAGCATTTGTCTATTATTTCCATTCCTCTGCCCGGTGCGCTTGAATGGTAGTTTGCCGGCCTGATTATAGGAGCGGGAGAATCAAGGTAATCGTATATTTCGCGCCTTTTTAAGCTGTGGTTGCCCAGTGTGATTAAATCAACACCGCAGTCAAGTATAAATTCTGCACTTTGCGGTAAAATTCCGTTACCGACTGCCGAGTTTTCACCGTTTGCAATTACAATATCTGCCCCAAGCTCACGCTTAAGAGAGGGGAGAGTGCTTCTTAAATATTCACATCCCTGTTTTGAAACAATATCGCCAATAGTAAGTATTTTCATTTTGCACCGTTTCTATATCAATATCAATATTTAAACTTATTATACTATATATAATAATTAAAAACAAGAAATAAATCAATAATTAAAAAACAGTAAACAAAAAGGCTGTTTCACATTCATTGCGAAACAGCCTGAATATTTTACCGATTAGTCATTTGGAATAAATGCCTTGTGAACAGCAGATACTGCTCTGTCAGCATTTTCAGCGTCGATAATTACAGAAATTTTGATTTCTGATGTTGAAATCATTTGAATGTTGATGTTTGATTCATAAAGAGCTTCAAACATTTTTGATGCTGTACCCGGATGTGTTTCCATACCTGCACCTACGATTGAAACCTTTGCAACTTCGGTGTTGCAAACGATTTTGCAGTTATCAAGGAAGCTTTCAAGAATTTCAACAGCAACAGGGCCGTTATCTTTGCTTACGGTGAATACAATATCCTTTGTTCCGTCTCTACCGAAAGATTGAAGAATAATATCAACATTTATTTCTTTAGCAGAAAGCTTTGAAAAGATTTTGAAAGCAATGCCCGGTGTATCCTGCAAGCCGAGAATTGATACGAGTGCTACATCCTTATCCTTTGTTACGCCCCTAATAAGCATTTTTTCCATTTTTGTTACCTCCTTAACGATTGTACCCGGTACCGGGTTTAATGATGATAAAACTTCAAGTTCAACGCCGTATTTTTTAGCCATTTCTACTGAACGGTTATTAAGTACCTGTGCGCCGAGTGTTGCAAGTTCAAGCATTTCGTCATATGTGATTTCTTTAAGCTTCTTTGCATTTTCAACTTTTCTCGGGTCAGCGGTGTAAACACCTTCAACATCTGTAAAGATTTGGCATTTATCGGCTTTAAGTGCTGCTGCAATTGCAACTGCCGATGTGTCTGAACCGCCTCTGCCCAATGTGGTGAGGTCGTCATATCTGTTAATACCCTGGAAGCCTGCAACTACAACTATGTTGCGCTTTGCAATTTCAGCCTGAAGTCTGTTAGGCTTAATGTTTTTAATTCTTGCCGAGGTGTAGATTGAATTTGTGTTAAATCCTGCCTGCCATCCTAAAAGGCTGATTACAGGAAAACCGAGCTTTTCAATTGCCATAGCAAGAAGTGAAATAGAAATTTGCTCACCTGCGGTTAAAAGCTGGTCCATCTCTCTTTTAGCTGCTTTTGGGTTGATTTCGTTTGCCTTTTCAATAAGGTCGTCAGTTGTATCACCTTGTGCCGATACAACAACAATAACATCATTGCCTTGCTTGTATGTTTCGGTAACAATGCGAGCAACATTCATTACTCTTTCGGCGTTTGCTACTGAAGAACCACCGAATTTCTGAACAATAAGTCCCATAGATTTGTAATCCTCCGAAAATTATATTGATTAGTAGTTTGTAACTTTAATTGTGTTGATAACATTCATACCGTCAAGCTTTTTGTTAAGCTCGTTTTCTGTCATATAATCTGTAATAAATGCAACTTCGTCACTTGGCTGGCCTTTTCTTGAAAGGAACTTAACATCCGCAAATTTTGAATTTACTTCATTTGGAGTTGCTTTAGCACGAACATAAAACGGCATTTCAATCTTTTCTTTGTAGTCAACTACATAGTTTTCCGAGCCTTCGCCCCAGCCGAAAATCTTCTTTCTGTCGCTGTGCTTTGCACAGTCAATAATATCGGCTACAACAGCGGAAGCGGTAGGAAGCTTGCCGGCACCCGGGCCGTAGAAGCATACATCGCCGACTGCGTCACCCCTTACAAGGATTGCATTGAAAACATCTTTAACGCTTGCAAGCTGTGAACCGTTATATACAACAGCAGGGCTTACAAATGCGGCGATTTCATTATCGTTAATATATTTGATTTGGCCGAGAAGTTTGATTACACCGCCTGCATTTTCGATGTATGATACATCTTCAAGCGAAATGTTTGTAATACCCTCGGTTTCAACCTGATTTGGATATACATGCTTGCCAAATGCAAGGGAAGCGAGAATGCAAACTTTTCTGCATGCATCGTAGCCTTCAACATCGGCGGTAGGGTCTTTTTCCGCATATCCTTTTTCCTGCGCTATTTTAAGCGCTTCTTCAAATGACATTCCCTCTTCAATCATCATAGTAAGAATGAAGTTTGTAGTACCGTTTAAGATACCTGCAATGCCCTCAATATAGTTAGCGGCAAGGCACTGGCAAAGCGGGCGAATAATAGGAATTCCGCCGCCTACACTTGCTTCAAACAAATAGTTTGCTCCGCTTTCTTCCGCAGCCTGTAAAAGCTCAAGTCCTCTTTGTGCAACAAGCTCTTTGTTAGATGTTACAACGCTTTTACCTGCTTTAAGAAGCTTCATTGTGAAATCAAAAGCCGGGTTAACCCCGCCCATTGTTTCGGCAACAATTTTGGTTTCATCGTCATTTAAAATATCGTTGAAATCCTTGGTAAATAAATCTTTATGTGGGTCATTTGGGAAATCACGCAAATCAAGAATGTGTGAAATTTCAAGTGCTTTGCCACCTGTTCTTTTTGGAATAATATCACTGTGATGTTCAATTACCTCAACTACACCTGAACCTACTGTTCCGTAGCCCATTACAGCAACTTTCATATTTTCTACCTCCTATGATAAAACAACGGAATTTACACCGTCGATTTTTTCTATTGAATTAAGTAACTCCTTTTTTGTAATTGCCATTTCGGCAATTCGTACAGTTACGGAAACATCTGCTACCGAATGAATAGGAACACTCTGGTTAACAGATAATACATTAGCCCCGGCTTTATAAAGTTCCGCCATAAGTGATGACAGCACGCCGGCATTATCCATAAGTTTTGCGTTGATTGTGGCTGTGTCATTGCTGTCGTCGCCGTGATATTCAAAAATCGCATCTTTATATTTATAGTATGCACTTCGTGATATATCTGCCATTTTTGCCGCTTGTGATGCACTTTTTGCTTCACCGCTTGCAAGCAGGCTTTTGGCTTTTATTACTTTTTTATATATGTCAGGCACTATGCTTGCATTTATTAAATAGAAATTTATCTTTTCCATAATAAAATGTGTCCTCCGTGTGCGCACAGTTGTGTTACTGTGAAAAACACTTTCTATATATTAACAAAAAAGTTGATAAGTATCAAGTATAAATTTAAAAAAATCTTAATTTCTATCAAAATTACTTGATTAACCGCCTGTTTTACATTAAAATAATGTATATATTTAACAAAAGGAAGTATTATAT
>ERZ1026854.2424-NODE-2424-length-10652-cov-5.449656_pt1 | contig 10652 bp, 7 predicted proteins | sample MGYA00380157_ERZ1026854 | MGnify/ENA primary metagenome ERZ1026854 (study PRJEB33269, sample SAMEA4719793) | human gut metagenome | biome: human-associated habitat; feature: organic feature; material: feces | place: Cameroon | collected 2013-10 ...
CACCGTCAGCGGTGCGGTCAGGCGGATATCCTCGCTCGACGCGCCGACTTCTACGGTATATTCTCCGTTTTCAAGCGTCCAAGCGTTCTCTTTGACGTTCCAGAACGCAAGCTCCGACAAAGCAAATGAGAGCGTGACGACTTTTTCTTCTCCCGCTTTAAGATATACCTTTGCAAATGCGCGAAGTTCGCTTTCCGGCTTGAAAACAGCAGAATTTTCATTGCTTTTCACATAAAGCTGGACAACCTCAGCACCGTCACGGCTGCCTGTGTTGCGAACGGTCAGAAATGCTGTGACGACGCTGTTTTCCTTTGTGACGGCGAGATTTTTGTATTCAAAATCCGTGTAGGACAGTCCGAATCCGAACGGAAACGCAGGCTTGATCTTTGCCGTTTTCGCATAGCGATAGCCGACGAAGACGCTCTCCTTATAGAACTCGTTTACCTTTTTGCTGTATTCGTCGCCGTAAGGAACATCTGCATAGTGTTTGTACCAAGTTTCCGCAAGCTTGCCCGATGGGTTGACTTCGCCGAAAAGCAGTCTTGCGCCTGCCTCGCCGCCGCATTGCCCCGGCAGATAAAGGTTCAGAATCGCGTTGACACCGTCTGCAAACGGCAGTTCGACAGGCGATCCGCCAGAAAGAACAACGGCGATCTTTTTGCCGGTTTTCATCAAAGCATTGACCAGTTCCAGCTGATCGTCCGGAAGGCGCATATGCGCTCTGTCCCCTCCCTCGCTCTCCGCAAGGTCGGTAAGTCCGAGATAGAGAAGAACGGTATCATATTTTTCCGCGAGGGCAACCGCTTCCGCAATCGGTTCGCCTTCCGCAGGGTCGACCCCCGCGCTGTAACCGCGCGCATACCCGTATTTTATCCCGCGCGCATCGAAGGCGTCTTTGTGCGTCACAACCTTTGTCGGCGAGATCATCGAGCTGCCGGAGCCCTGATAGCGCATTTTTTCAAACAGCTCGCCGATGACGCAAAGCGGATTTGTGCTGTCCAGCGGGAGCGTGCCGTCGTTTTTCATCAGCACCGCGCTGTCCGCCGCAACTTCGGCGGCAAGCTCCGCGTGACGGTCGCGGTCAAAACTATCTGTTCTTGACACGGTTGCGAACCTTTCCGTCGCCGCAAGAATGCGGGTTACGCAGGCATTAGCTTCATCCTCGGAAAGGCTGCCATCTGAAAGCGCGTCATAGACCTTCTTCAGGCTGACCGCCGTATCGCCCGGCATTTCGAGGTCCTCTCCGGCACGGATTCCGGCAATGCGGTCATGCGTGCCGCCCCAGTCGCTCATCACGATGCCGTCAAAGCCCCACTCCTCGCGGAGAACATCGGTCAGAAGCCATTTGTTTTCGGAAGCAAAGGTGCCGTTGATGCGGTTGTACGACGACATGACCGCACCGGGCTTTCCTTCTTTTACAGCCGTTTCAAAGGGCTTCAGATAAATCTCCCGCATTGTTCTTTCGTCGACAACCGAATTTCCGACAAAACGGAAATTTTCCTGATTGTTGAGCGCAAAGTGTTTCAGACACGCGCTCACGCCCATGGACTGCACGCCGCGCACGAACGCCGCACCGAACTTTCCCGCAAGGAGCGGGTCTTCGCTGTAATATTCAAAATTTCTGCCGCAAAGCGGGTTGCGCTTGATGTTCAGTCCGGGACCGAGAAGCATATGCACCCCGTAATACCGGCATTCCTCGCCGATTGCCCGCCCGATTTTTTCGGCGTTTTCGGCATTCCAGGAGGACGCCACGCACGCTGCCGTCGGAAATGCGGTTGCAGGCTCGCTTTTGGAAACCCCGTTGTCCCCGCTGCCGATTTGCTTGCGCAGTCCGTGAGGACCGTCCGCCATCGCAAGGCGGGGGATATCAAGTCGCGGAACGCCGTGTGTGTACATAAAATCCGTGCCCTGCAAAAGCGCGGATTTTTCTTTTTTTGTAAGTTCGGAAGCCTTATTTTTCATAGGTAGACCCCTCCCGATTTTATTCTGCTACCATTATATCATCCGGCAGCATTTTTGTATTGCATTATTGTATTGATTGTGATATAATTGTATTGAATTGAGGTGATAGGAATGGAAAATATTGATCTTGAATATCTTTGTTCTGTGATTGCGGGGCTTTCGGGCATTCCCGTGCGGATTTTTGACGGGGATGTTCTTGTTTATTATTCCTTTGTCGGCAGGCTTCCGCGCGACCCGATGGAGATCTGCAAAAACGAAATTTTTGCGATCGAGAAGAATATCGGTTACTATATGACCGCGCAGTTTCAGTATTACGGCGTTGTCAGGCGCGGGAAAACAAGGGTGGTCATGGGACCGACAAGGCAGGTAACTGTCAGCGATGCGGAACTGCGCTCGCTTGCGTTTCTTGCCGATGTCCCGCCCGATGACACCGACGATTTTGTTGCCGGAATGAAAAGCATTGTCCCCATGCCGCTGGAGAGCGTGATGCAGACGCTTTGCGCCGTCAATTACATTCTCAACGGGGAGAAGGTATCGCTTGCCGACCTGACGATTTATGACGAATTGCAAACAAACCTTTCTTCGCAAATGGCAGCTGAAAAAACGGATGCCCCGACAGAGTATCCGACAGATTTGCATAATACGCTGTCGCTCGAACAAACGCTGATGAGCATGATCCGCAAGGGCGATACGGCAGCGCTTTCGGAATGGGCGAAAAATGCTCCCGCTATCCGTGGCGGAGTCATCGCCTTTGACCAACTGCGTCAGATGAAGAATATGTTTATAGTGTCCGTCACGCTTGCCTCGCGAGCCGCAATCCGAGGAGGGATGGATGCGGATGACGCGCTGATGCTTTCCGACCGCTATATTCAGCGTTGTGAGCTGATGAATACGGCGGAAGAAATCACAAATCTGCAATTCCACATGATTTCGGATTATACCGCGCGCGTTGAGCGCCTGCACATCGGAAGCGACCCGTCACAGCTGATCGCGGCGGTTTCAAACTACATTCAGCATCATCTCTCCGAGCCGATCACAACGGAGCAAATCGCCGCTTCGCTTTATATCAGCCGCACGCACCTGTCAGCGCGTTTTCATAAGGAAACGGGCATAACCCTTTCGGATTATATCCTGAAAGAAAAAACGGAGGAGGCAAAACGCCTTCTCCGTTATACAGACAAATCTCTTGCGGCGATTTCCGCCTATCTCGGCTTTTCATCACAAAGTCATTTTTCAAGAACATTCCGCAAATACGCAGGTATCACCCCCGGCGAATACCGCACAAAGCACGCGGGGCATTGAGAAGTTTCTGCTTGACCCGACGGCTGTTTCGTGATGTGCCGACGTAATTTGAAAATCGTTTTCTTTGCTTACTGCACCGCCAAGATATTTTCTCCAGCCATAGTTATTGCGCCTTGTGTTCCAGACGAGAGAACGGTTGTTCTTTGACGTTTCCGTATCTTCGCAGTCGATCATAGGTATTGACCAAATTACGCAATGAAAATGTCGAATGCAAGCAAAATCTGTTGCATTCGGCATTTTTCGATTAATACAAATCTGAGTCTGTCAATTAAATCGTTTTTCTTTCGGCATGCGATAAAGCATTAAGATATCTCCATGTCTTTCAAGCCGAACCCACATCATTGAATACGTAAAGATAATAGTCCTCCAGGGTGGACGGCACGTTCATCGCCGTCTCTGTCGGTCTGACATCGGAAATGACGCGCAGTCTGACCGTTTGCGGATCATCCTCATCACGTGCAATATTTATCACGCGGTGCTTTTCCTGCATGGAGGAAACTTCACTCTCGCCGACGGGAATACTCCAGACCTTGCCGTCGATTTTTTTGATCAGCTCATGCGGAGGAGCTTTTTCAATTATAACGCCCTTTTTCAGCATTATTATATCCCTTGCGATAAATTCAACATCGCTCACAACATGTGTTGCAATTATGACAATTTTGTTCAACGCTATCTGCGAAATATAATTCCGTATGGCGATTCTCTGCTTTGGGTCAAGCCCCGCTGTCGGTTCGTCGAGTATAAGGATTGAAGGGTTGCCGAGAACCGCCTGCGCGAGCGCGAGTCTTTGCTTCATTCCGCCCGACAACGCGCCGATTCTGCGTTTTAAAACGTCGTCAAGTTCAACCGCGATAAGAATTTCGTTTATCTGTTCCGCTATATACTGCTTTCTCTCTTTTCCTCTGAGCCCGCGCCCCATGTCTTTCAATGTCGCCATATACCACATGAAGCTCTCGACAGTGAAGTTCGGATAAAGTCCCGGATACTGCGGCATAAAGCCCAATTTCTTTCGGAACTCCGTGCCCATTTTCTTGATGTTTTCCGGCTCTTTTCCGTCATCTCCGAATGTGATCTCGCCGGAATCGGCTTTCAGGTTATCCGTAATAATATTCATAAGAGTCGACTTTCCCGCGCCGTTCGGGCCCAAAAGCGCATATATTCCGGGCTGAAAATCTGCGGAAAAGCAGGAAAGCGCCTGATTTTTACCGTATGCCTTGCTTAACTCTTTAATGGATAAAATCATAATCTTCCTCCTTTATGTATGCGTCTGAGCGAAAAAGTGAAAGAACATCCGACGAAGATAAATACAATGGCATACGCTATGGCAAACCATGCGTTCGCAGCCGAGGGCGTTGTCTCCGCCGAAAGACGATACAGCGAATCGGCGTCCGTCAATTTGCTTATGTCGATATAACAGAAAAATTTCACCCCCGCCGCCTGCAGAAGTCCTGGGGCGAACATAAATATCGCCGACGTCACATACGCAGATAAATTGTCCTTTATAAAGTATGATATCGCAAAACACGCCGAGGCGGCAAGCACCGCACCGAGAAGCGAAAATGCAAACACAGAGCCGATATATTGCCCAAACGATAAAGATGTCGGAGCAAAGGCGTATCGCGTCATACTGACAAGCAATGCGCCCGTCGGAGGCATGCTCAACTTCACGGCAAAGCAGACAAGATCAATTGCTTTGAGCAAAACCGTTGCCGAAACCGCATAGATCAGGGTAAACAGATATTTCGCCATGAATGTGTCTGTTCTGCCCTTAAGAGTCGTGCCGAGCAAAAATGACGGAGATGACGACGATGATGTCTTTCTGCGCTCCATCGAAAAGCCGCTGATACTCAGAACGCACAAAAACGCTACCAGTATCCAGTCCGTCCCGGTATCAAGATATTTATAACAATACAGTTCGTTTACAAATGACCCCGTGACGCCCTTATTATACAGCGAGCCGAGATACCTCGATTGCTTCATAATATCGTCGAGCACGCGGATTTTCATCTGCGCCGCCGAATAATCGGCGCAATACGCAAGATAATTGTCAATCGACATTTTCTTGGAAAAATACGCCTCCGTGTTCTCGCCGTATTTTTCAACAATGGCATTACAGTTATCGTATTCGTTTCTCAGATATGCCGCTTTTTCGCTTGAATATTCTCCTTCGATTTCGGCAATATATCCGGTATATATGCGGTTATATGACGTGTCGTCAATCTCAAAATAGCTTGCGACATATACGCATTTTATGATGACAACCGCGGCAAGCAGGAAAATTATCCATATACGCTTGCGTTGCTCAAAGGACAAAAGACTTGTATCATACAGGGTCGCCTTTTTACGCCCTTCTTTCAAGCCAAGTGCTTTTTCGTTCTTTCTTGCCGAAACTCTCCTTTTACGCGCCGAATTACTTACACGGGCAAAACCGAAACGGTTGACAAAAAACGCGGCGACAAGAAGAACAGCTCCCGGTAATATGCTGACCGGTATTATCGATACCGGATGAGCTATAATATCCAAAGCGCGATATCTCGAAAAGATTTCTTTCAGATTGAATATCGACCAGAAGTTTATATATTTCGCCTGTCCCGACTTTGTAAAATCGGCGGAGGACATCAGAAAGCCTCCGAAAAGGAGCGCTGCGCCGCCTATAATTCCCGCTGTGAATTTTCTCGCGACAGATGATATCGCCAGGACGACGGATGAAAAAACGGCAATTGTCAGCATTTTGATAATGAGCGAGACAATCAGATATCCCAATATGCTCATGTTATAAGGGCAAAGCAGAAATGCGCTGACCGACTGCACCGGCACCGAAGGATCGGAAAACCCGAGCGTCGCCCATGTCGCCAGAAGTGATGAAAGATTGAATGCCGCCGTCAGCACGGCGCCGGCGATCATCGCGGCAAGGTATTTCGCCGCCGCTGTGTTCTCCCTGCCATTTGCGCAGGTCTTTTCTATTGCGTAAAAACCTGTATGATAATCGTTCACCGCAATCCACACAGAGCAGATCAAAACAGCGGCAAAAACGAAAATAATCTCTGTGCCGACTCCGAAATATTCATTCCATCCGATGACAATGGTGTCGTCAATCGAAACGCTTTCGTCCAGCGCCGAATATATTTTTATCACCCGCTCCTGATAGCGGTAATTATATGTATTGACCGCCCCGCCCGAGCCTTCCGTCTGCTTTATTATATTTGAGGATTGAGTTATGATCTGGTTCAGCCTGTTATGATAATTCTTGTCCGCGTCAATAAACGAAGCGACATACCGAAACAGCGAAATATCTTCAATAATTCCTTCACCGTATACGCTTTCTTTTACTTCGTCATATGTTGAGTAGAAATTATTCTCAATACGCTCCTTTTCTTTATAAAACAGCTCCGGATCGGATTTATATAATGAATATACAGCGATAGCCTGTTTGGCATATTTGCTCGTGCGCGAATTTGTTTTCGCGGAGACGCCGCAAAAGATCGCATTTGCAAGCAGCAGAGCAATGGCAAACATCATCAGATACAATTGAGAGCATAGTTTTTTTATCTCATAGTATACGGTGGATCTCATAACCGCCGCCCTTTCTTTTCTTGAATATGCCTATGGCTCTTTTTTATTTAGGCACCACTGTTTCTTCATTCGTCTTCAGATCCTGCACAATCCAGCGTGATACGGGACTGCCTGAAGAATAGTCGGTTTCGCTATATACAATATAATTGTCGCCGAGCGCTATATAGCACCTTGAAATCGCTTTGTCCTGAAGATCATAAACCTCTCTTGACGAGTCCGTTTCAAACGAATATTCGTAAAGAATATGCGAATACTCAGCTGTAACCGGGCCGATTTTGCGCGGCTCGGAAAGATAATAATAAAACTTATCGCCGTGGTTCATTCCCATACTTACGTTTGACAATATCTTTTCCTTCTTTGAAACATCGGAAATCGGACAGCGGACAATATCCACATTCATATACGACATTCCGTCAAACTCCGTTGCCTGAAGGTTATCGCAATATACGATGTAATCATTTGCAATAAACATCTCTGCTCTCAGGACAATGTTGAAAAGATACTGCGTGTCATCAAGTGCCAAAGAGCATGAAAAAAGCTGTCCGGCGGAGTCAATAAAATAAATGCGGTTTTTATACACTGTTTCAACACGATAAGACTTCTTATCAGGGTTCTCCATTTTCTTATAACCGCTGCCGTCTTTGCCTATCACATGAATATTTGTTCCGCGATCCCCTTCGTTTGTCGTATATATTATCCAATCACCGTAAATAGCCAGCGACTGTATATTTTCTGCAATTTCATCCTGTATCACGGTCACTTTGTTTGTGCCCGTATCAAATGATGTGATCTGATAAAAGCTTTTAAACCTGTTTGTCTGCTTGTCAACAACGGTTCTATGATACGCTCCGATTAAAACATGCTTGTTATTGTTTTCTTTGGTTGCTTTCGGATCGACCGCAAAATAAACCGCCGGAGAGAATATATTTGCAAACGGATTTTCTTCGCCGGATGCAAGAACATCTCCATAAAGCGGAAGTCCCGCCGTCTGGATATTGTTCAGATCCTGATATTTTATCGAAAATGTGTTCAAATCATAATAATAAATAATATCATCATAAAGGTAAGTACTGAAGCCTCTTGCGCAGACATCGTCCGAGTCATTCCCGGGCGTTGAACACGCCGAAAGAACGAATGACAAAAAAACAAAAACCGAAAGCAGGCATATAGCAGCTTTGCATTTCTTCATAAGTATCTCCTTGCATAAAAATAAATTTATAAACGCCTGAAAATATCACAAAAGCGGATAATCAACCTCCAAGAGTGTTGATCATCCGCTCGTTCAAATGATTTGCAACCGATGTTTTGCCGAACTCAAATCATTTGTCAAATGCAAAAAGTCAACACATCTCAAATAAATCGTTGGCAAAACCATCATTAACACCTCAATTCCGAATACTTTGGTCTGTCTGGCTTTATTATATCATATATTGGGTTTATATGTCAAGACAAAAAAACAAATACGAAGTTCTTTCGGAAACAATATCCATGCAAGCCAAGATGATTTTGCTAATGTTTTCAATTGATGACGATGGCGAAGATAAAAGCATTGAGATATCAGCAAAACTGTCTGACATACAATACGCCTGTTTTATAGAGAAAAGCACATGAGTATATTTGTTGATTACACAAAATTTTGCAGTCCCAAGCTGTCCCACAAAGCAGGATTAGTAAGTCCGGAAAAACTTTTCAGCTGAACCGTCATGAATAAAAACACAAAAAGCGCTTGCGAAAGGCAAATTCTCGTATTCGTACTTTGCAAGTTCAACACATAATTCTTTATCTATAAAATCTTCAAGAAGTTGTTGATTATTATGCCATTGCGCCGGTTGCGACCCATGCGGTTCATCTTTGCAACCAGAGTACGTCTTTTGATTGGTTTGACCGCCCCGATCACGAAAAGATACGCGATACCGTTGCCAAGCGGACGGATTTGAGCGATGAAGAAAAGCAACGGGTTATAGAGAAAGCTTATGAATGTGTTGCCCCTGCCGAATCGAGCGCACCGGATTGGGTCACGGAGCTTGGTATCAAAAATATTATCTGGAACGATCACACAAGCATAGATACTACCGCAACCGAAGTCGCCGAATATTTTGGATTTGCCGAATAATAAAACCAGCCGGGAATGAGGCTTTCGCCCCATTCCCGGCTGGTTTTTGAGTGTAATTGGTATAGTTATTCTATCTGATATACTCGGCAAGATCATAGTCTTCGAGATATTTATAGAATGGCTCCATGTAGCGTGCTTTATTTTCTTCAAAATCTTTCCATGCCACTGATATGAGTCTGTATGCTTCGGAAACGGACTTGTCACACTCTTCAATATTACCAAGTTTTTTATAACAAGCAGCAATACATTGATGGAAAACCCAATGAAAAGTCTGCATACCGTCCCAAAGGTATTGATCTGCGGGATTATCATGGCAATCTGTCAAAAGAAATGTTGTGAGAACGCGAAGCCCCTTTTTATAGCACTTCAGCGCTTCCGGTATATAATCACCGGGAGTATAATTACGGAGTTTAACATCAGAATGTTGATTCATGAAAAACCATGCATCGCCTTCCTCCATACAAGCTATATATAAACCCTGCAAATGATGGCACCTTGAAAAGCATGCTCCATTCAGTTTGTCTTTTCCGGATAGTCTGAATGCAAATGCTTCGTCCCGAAGATTATACTCACGAGGAAGTGTTTTTAACACTTTTTTCGCTTCTTGGTATTCACCTTTTTTGAGATATGCTGCAGCTTGACGGTCTTTTATATTGCACACTTTAATAAAATCGGTGCTTTCTGTAATGATTTTCTGCGATAGCTCTATCATTTCATCTAAATGAGAGGTATCCCCTTTGTCACGCAAAGTGTATTCATATCCATCCAAAAGAGCTGCAAGTAAATCTTCATTTTCGGGATATCCTTGTAAAGCATATTTTATAATTTTAATATATTTTGCAGTATCATCAAAGAAATATTTCATGGCATCATCAATAATCTTTTGGATCTTTACTTTCATCTCATGAACATTGTAACCAAACAGAATATCCATAGAAACCTCAAAATATCCTGCGATAATCGGTATTATTTCCACATCGGGATATGTTAGACCGCTCTCCCATTTGCTTACTGCTTGTGGGGAAACGGAAAGTACAGAAGCAAGCGATTCTTGAGTAATGCCTTTCTTTTTTCTGAGTTGCCGTATCTTATTGCCTATATTGATGTTAGTCATAAGAGCCCTCCAAACTTAATTGTGATGCGCTTCACTGATTAAATTATATCATAAGAGTTGAGGCGGTTCAACAACGCTGCATTAGAACAAAATCAACCTATGGTTAAATTGCTTGATATGATAAGAAAAAACGCTCTACATGCTTCGCGCGAACTTGCTATTTATCCACCGCAATTTTTAAGGGCTGACCTCGGTCAGCCTTTTATTTTTTATAAAGCAACAGCCATTCGTCTTTTTATGATATAATATACAGAAATGGGCGGCTGTCTTTGCCAAAGCGCGACAGCCCGAAAAAAATAATTTTGAAAAATTTCAAAACCCCTATTGACTCTCCACCCGACTGTAATGATAAACTTGACTTGCAAGGAAGAAATAGCGCTGTTTCTGCCTTTGCAAAATCGAAAGAAAGGAAAAAGCTATGTATAAGATCGGTGAATTATCAAAGCTGTGCAATATACCGGTCAAAACCCTGCGCTATTACGACTCCGAGGGATTGCTTGTGCCGGACAGAATCGATAAGTTTACAGGGTATAGGTACTATTCCGCTTCAAAGCTGGCGGATTGCTACCGTATCATTGCTTTGAAGGA
>ERZ1026854.2425-NODE-2425-length-10650-cov-4.520151_pt1 | contig 10650 bp, 6 predicted proteins | sample MGYA00380157_ERZ1026854 | MGnify/ENA primary metagenome ERZ1026854 (study PRJEB33269, sample SAMEA4719793) | human gut metagenome | biome: human-associated habitat; feature: organic feature; material: feces | place: Cameroon | collected 2013-10 ...
TATTTACCCACACCGGTCACAGTGCCTCCGGTACCAACGCCTGCCACAAAAATATCTACCTTGCCGTCCGTGTCCTCCCAGATCTCCGGGCCGGTGGTCAGCTCATGTGCCTCGGGGTTGTAAGGGTTGTCGAACTGACCCAGAATGATGGAGCCGGGAATCTCGCGGTTCAGTTCCTCCGCCTTTGCAATGGCACCCTTCATGCCCTTTGCTCCCTCTGTCAGAACCAGCTCTGCGCCGTATGCCTTCAACAGGTTTCTTCTCTCAACGCTCATGGTGTCGGGCAGGGTCAGAATGGTGTGGTAGCCTCTGGCAGCCGCTACGCTGGCAAGACCGATTCCGGTGTTGCCGCTGGTGGGCTCGATGATGGTAGCGCCCGGCTTTAAAAGCCCCTCTTTCTCCGCACGGATCACCATGTTGTAAGCGATTCTGTCCTTCACGCTGCCTGCCGGGTTGAAATACTCCAGCTTCGCTAAAATTGTGGCATCCTTCACTCCAGCCTGTGCCGCATAGTTGGATACCTTGAGTAACGGCGTATGTCCGATCAGTTCTGTTGCATTTTCTACAATCTTTCTACTCATTTTCTTTTCCTCTCTTTCCGATTCTCTGTTTTTAGTGTCGTTTTTCTTATTCCTACTTCTTCGCTAGGAGAATTATGAATTGATATTACCTCATGCTTTCCGCGCTGTCAACTGTTTTTTTAAATAATTTTTAAATTTTTTGACAGTCCGTTTCTTTTTCGTTAAAATGAGGTCATATTGATAAGAAAGGATGATTTGCCATGTCAACCGAGATTTATCAGGTTCCCTGCATTGCGGGGAAGCCTCTTTCCGAATCCCCTCTCTTCATTTCCGTACCCGGCTCCAAGAGCATTACCAACCGGGCTCTGCTGCTTTCCATGCTTGCAGACGGGCAGAGCACCCTTACGGGGGCGCTGTTTTCCGATGATTCCAGACATTTTGCCTCCTGCCTTGCCTCCCTCGGATTTGATGTGGAGACGAACGAGGCAGCCTGCCGGATCCGCGTTTCGGGGCTGGGGGGAAGAATCCCACGCGACGCCGCCTCCCTCTATGTGGGAAGCGCCGGAACCGCCGCACGTTTCCTGACCGCATGCCTCGGTGTGTCGGAGGGCTGTTTTCATATGGACGCCTCCGCCCAGATGCGCAGACGCCCCATGGCGCCCCTCCTCTCCTCCCTGAAGGAGCTGGGATGCGACATCACATTTGAGGAGCAGGAGGGCTTTTTCCCCTTTATCTTGAACGGTCACGGCTTCCACAGGGACCGGATCACCGTGGATATTGACGCCAGCAGCCAGTTTTTGAGCGCACTGCTCATCGCTTCCGTGTTGTGCGACCGAGATCTTACCATAGACGTGACAGGGCATCACGGCATGGCATATATCGATATGACCAGAAAAATGATGGCGCAGTTTGGCGTGAAAACTGAGCTTCTCGGCGGACACACCTTTGTGATTCCCGCCGGGCAGCACTACCGGGCGCTCTCCTACGCTGTAGAACCGGACGTTTCCGGCGCCTGCTATTTCTATGCCATGGCTGCCCTGCTGGGCATCCGCGTTGTGGTAAAAGGCGTAAAAAAAGACTCCCTGCAGGGAGATCTTGCGTTTTTGTCCATTCTGGAACAGATGGGCTGCACCATGGAGGAATATGAGGAGGACATCTGTCTTTCAGGTCCCCGTGGAAGGCTGCACGGCATCACGGCGGATCTGTCCGCCTGCTCGGATCAGGCCATCACCCTTGCCGCCATCGCTCCCTTTGCTGACAGTCCCGTGACCATTACCGGCATCGGGCACATCCGCTATCAGGAGAGTGACCGGATCAGCGCCATTGCGGAAAATCTCTCCGCCATGGGAATCCGCTGCGACGAGGGACAGGACTTTATCGTGATCTATCCGGGCACGCCCCATTCCGCCCACATAAAAACCCATGACGATCACAGACTCGCCATGGGCTTTTCCCTCGCAGGTCTCCTTGCTCCCGGTATTTGCATCGAAGATCCGGAATGCTGCAGGAAAACCTTTGAAACCTATTTTTCTGTATTGGAACAGGCGATTGAAGCCGCCTGCACACCTTAGCCGGTGATGAGTGTGCCCGTCTTTCCCCTGACGGCATCCTTCACCTGCGCTAAGGAGGTAATCAGCACGCTTCCCTGCGGCACCTTCTCCAAGTAAGCAACCGCTGCCTCGATCTTGGGGAGCATGGTTCCTTCCTCAAACTGTCCCTGCGCGATCAGCTCCTTCGCCTCCGCCGCCGTCATATGCTCGATGGGCGTGGGCTTCTCGGAAGTATAATCCCTGTATACATAATCCACTCCCGTAAGAATGATCAGGCAATCCGCAGAAAGATCCGCCGCCAGCTTTCCGGCAATGCAATCCTTCTCGATCACGGCAGATGCGCCTTTCAGCGCGTGCTGCTGCTCGATCACGGGAATGCCGCCTCCGCCGCAGGCTATCACCACCTGATCCGCATCCGCCAGCGTCTTTATGCTCTCGATCTCCACGATGTCTATGGGCTTGGGCGCCGCAACAACTCTGCGGAAGCCGCGTCCCGGCTCCTCCACCACATAATTTCCCTTCTTGATCTCAATCTCCGCATCTTCCCTTGACATATATCTGCCGATCCGTTTGGTGGGCTCGTAGAATGCTTCGTCATAGGGATCCACCGTCACCTGCGTCAGGATCGTGCTGACCGGTTTGCTGATCCCGCGGCTTAACAGCTCCGAGCGCAGGGAATTCTGGATATCATACCCCACATATCCCTGACTCATGGCTGAGCACACGCACATAGGCGCGGGCGTATAATCAATGTAGACACGGCGCAGCTCCGTCATTGCCTTGTGGATCATGCTGACCTGCGGTCCGTTGCTGTGCGTGATGGTGAGCTGATAATCCGCCTCCACAAGATCAGCCAGCGCCTTTGCCGTCACCTTCACAGCGTCCCACTGTTCCAGTGTGGTATATCCAAGCGCCTCATGTCCCAAAGAAACTACTGCTCGTTTTTTACTCATATGGATACCTCTCCCGTCCGAAAAAATATAATTTAGTATACCATTTCCGAGTTTGTTTGTATAGAGTCACTTTCCGGCTTTCCCTGCCTGTGTCCGTTGCGCTCGTTGGTGATGTCATAGTATTTGTCCGTAATCACCCCATGGGACACCAGCGCGTCATAGACCCTTTTCTGCTCCGCCGTCATGGCAAGCCCTACGGTGGAATTGCAGTCCGTAATCACGCAGCCCGTATAATCAATCAGCCAGAACAGTGCGGAATCATCCTTGGGGATCATCTCCCAAAGGGTCTCTTTCGGCAGCCCGGAAATTTTTTCCAGCGTGCGCAGGTGACTGCCCTCTGACGATACATAATCTCCGTCCGGCAGAATGATCCCCTCCGCGGGGTCAAAACCGATTTCCCCGATCTGCTCAAAAAAATGTTCATCTACCTTCATATCCGTACATCCCCCTTCGTGGAATGCTTGATCTCATAAAGCATCTCATCCGCCCTGCGGATCGCCTCAGAAATGTCCTCCTCGCAGACAGCGCTCACAGCCCGCGCAATCCCAACGGAACAGGAGACCTGTTTTCCGTCCGGTATCCGTACCTGCTCTCCCGTCATCCTGCCGATGCCGTCCGCAAAGGAGTTGCGCTCCTTCAATGCCTCCAGAATCCGCCGTCCCACCGCCACGGCTTCCTCCTCGTCCGCACCGGTAAGCGTCACCAGAAACTCATCCCCGCCGAAGCGTGTGGCAAAGCCGTCCCTGCCCGCCGCCTCGCGTAGAATCTGCGCCACCTCTTCTATGATCATGTCACCCACATCATGCCCGAAGGTGTCGTTGTAATACTTGAAGTTATCCAGGTCAATATACAAAAAGGAAAAATCCTGCGCGCTGCCCTCACGCCGCCCGCTCTCCAGCATGGCATGCAGCCTGCCGTAAAAGCCGTTGCGGTTGTATAGCCCCGTCAGATAGTCCGTGATCGCCGATTTCTCCAGCTCGCTGTTGATCCGGCGGATCTCCTCCTCGTTCTCCGCCATCTCCACTGCATTCACAAGCTGGCGCATCATCAGGTGAAAGAGCCTGTATTCGCTCTCGTCCAGCATGTACTTTGTGAGCGGCGAGCTCCAGTTGTCCTTCATATTGATATACATGAGAAACACGCTGTCCAGCTTTTCATTCACATAATAGGGCAGACAGATCATGGAGCAGATACCGTCCTCGCCGAACAGGGAGAGGATCCTGCTGCACTCCACATGGCTTTTGCGCAGTCTGGAAGTCACAAAGCCTGTGTGGTAGCGTGAAAAATAATCCGTGATCACCTCGGTCTGTTCCTCTGTAAGGGGCGTTTTCCGCGTGTCAAAGCATACCGTCGGCCGCCCGTCTATGTAGCGGAGATAAAGCATCTCATCCATGCTGAAGTTTGCAAGAAAGGTGTTTAGCGCATTGCTCACCATCTCATCCGCCGTTCTCCCGTCGATCTCCAGCAAATTTTGCCACACAGAGAGAAATTCCATCTGGTTTCTCTGTGCCGCATAATTTTTTGCGATGCCCGCCTGTCTGGTGGCGGCCTGAATCTCCTCAAGCGTCACGCCCTCCAGATGCAGTCCCTCATGGCGGATCGCCGTCTCCTCCCCCGAGAGGGCATGCCGCAGCATGCTCACTTTTTCCTTGTTCCCGCACGCCTCGGCGTAGGCGATGCCCTGCCTTAAAATCTCTTCTGCATCAGCCTCCCGCCTCACGGCTCTGTATAGCCGGGCAAGGGAAAGGGAAAACTGCACCCGGCTGAAAAACTGGTTGCCCACCGATCTTTCCATATATATCTGCGCCTTGTCCATAAAAAGGAGTGCCTCAGAAAATTTTTTCTCCTCCATGCGCAGGAGCGCTTCCACATAATAGTACAGAAAAATATCGTCGTCGCACGCCGTGTAGGACAGATCCAGAGAGCCCTGTGCCGCCCCGTTCTCCCGGTTCAGGATATGCCGCAAAAACTGCAGCGCATTATCCAGATAAAGACGGCAATTATAAAACAGCTTCAGCCGGTATGCACAGAGCGCAAGCAGACCGTAGATCTTTGAGATATTGCAGACTCTCAGATCGTTCAGATGCAGGGTGATGACGATCTTCATGCAGTTTTGCAGATCGTCGTAGGCGCTCTGGTACTCCCCCGCAAGAATGCAGTTGATGGCCATGTTGTAAAGGGTCTCCCCCACATAATTCATCAATCCAAGCCTGTAGAAAATGACGATTGCCCTGTTGTAATAGCTGTGCGCCTCCTCATACTGCTCCGCGGCACAGTTGTTGTAGCCGAGCCCGTTGTAAATATCCGCCAGACGGAAGGGATCCCTGTCGCCCACGATCTCCATGGACTTATAGTGATAGTAGTTGGCGACGGCAAACATGCCGTGAGCGGAGGATAACATGATATTCTTCCAGTACGCTGCCAGCAGAAGCCGCTCGTTCTTCAATTTTTTCGCCAGCTCCACGCCCTTCTCAAAATGGGGCAGACGGTTCTCCTCCATGTTTTCTTCGGAGAACAGCGCAATATCATTGTCAAATGCATAGATGTAAATATACGCCAGATGATTCTCATAGTGATACCGGACAGCACGCTCCAGAAGCCCCGCATCCACCTCCGTATCACTCTTGCAGAAGAAGATGTTGTGCCAGCCGCTCATGCGCACCATCACCTCCAGCATCTGTGCGCGGAAAAGCTCATACGCACGCCCGTCCCCCTCCGCCAGCTGCCTGCACCGGAGGGCGCAGCCTCTCGCCTCCCGCAGCCTTCCGCCGTACATCCGCGCCATGCCCAGTATGTATGCATGCCAGAAATCCGCGTCAAAATCGTCTCTTTCGCTCTGCTGCATATGATCGCAGCAGATCAGGGCATTGGCAATGTCGTTCGAGTACAGGGAGACCAGCGCATACAATCTGTAAAAATTGAATACGCAGTCCGCATTGAGGGACAGCTTCTCCAGCTCGATCTTCTGGTACAGAATGTCAAGATAATACTTCGCCTGCTCCAGATCCAAAAGCTGGTACATATTGTTCAGTTTCAGAAGGTACTCATGGATACGCGCACTCTCAAAGCAGAACGAGCTTCCCTCGTCCGTTCTCTGCACGTTCTCGGAGATTCCGCCCTCCAGCACGCAGTTGTGATCCTCCCACTTCTCGCAGACGCTCTCCCACGCTGCGCTCACATGGGGCGGCACCGGATGAAGGTCATTGTATGCCGCATATATCAGAAGTCCCGAGTTGTCCCGGACTGCAAACAGGTTGTCAAACAGCCGCAGGGCGGAGTGGGACGCCATGTTCAGATTGTCCGCCACAAGCAGGATCGGATGCTCTGACGAGAGTGCAAGCAGGATCTCCGTCATGGATTGCAGCAATCTGTCCTGCTCGAAATTCACCTCATCCAGAATCAGCTCCTCTTCCCGTCTGCATACACCATCCCGCACCATGGACACAAAGAGGGAGCGGTGCAGCGGGTATACAGCAAACAGCCCGATATAATCCTCCACGGAAAGATGGCTGTAAAACCGATGATACATCCCCCGGATCACCTCGGGAACCGGTTCGTATGCCGCCGTCATACCCGCGCCGCTGTAACGGTAATAAAAAACAGCAAGCTCAGGATGCCTCTCCTGAATCAGAGCGGCATCCTGAGCCGTAACCGTAAAGGTATCATAATGCTTTACCACTGTAAAGTTGTTATTCTTTTCGTGCAGCCCGGCGATCATAGCCTCCGCCAGCGCAAGCACCGGTGTTACATTTTCCGCTTTCAAACTCCCTGCCTCCATACACGCTGTTACCCCGTCGACAAGGACAGTATATCACGAAACTTTCCGAAAATCTATGTTTTCTTTTGCGCTACCACGCAAGACAGGCAAGCATGGCTCCCACTATGATGCAGAAGTCGGAAAGATTGAACACCACGCCCGCAAGCCGCTTCCATCTGACCCGGAAGCTCACATAGTCCACCACATATTTCCGCTTTAATCTGTCGTAGGTATTGCTGAATGCGCCGCCCAGAAGGAGAGCGAGGGAGAGCTGTAAAAACCGGTTGCCCCTTCTCCCCAGACTCAGCACAAGCAAAAGGAGGGAAAGCAGTGTCAGAAGCACCGACAGAGAGGTCACAAGGCGGGGACGCTTCTCCAGAAAATTGAGCGCCGCCCCTCTGTTGTGATAACGCTGCAACAGGATCTTTCCACCGAGCGCCGTGCGGGGAAGCCCTTCCTCCTTTTCTATTCTGTTCTTGATCAGTAAGTCCGCCGCAAATACCAGCGCCGCCAGACCGATACAGACATAAACCATGTTGCCACCTCCTTCTTTATTATACCGTTATGTATGTGCAGATGTAAACCGGTTTCCGCATCAGATGTCACCTCCCCGGGTATACTGATGAGAATGGTTGACACGCCTTCCCGAAACGGATAGAATCTATTTTGATTCATGAATGGATGGCACAGGCAGAAAGGAATGACACAAATGCTAGAGTTGAAAGATATCAAAAAAGAATACCCAGCCGGCACCGACACGGTTCACGCCCTGAAAGGAATCAGCCTCTGTTTCCGGGAGAGCGAGTTTGTCTCCATCCTCGGCCCCTCCGGCTGTGGAAAAACCACCATGCTGAACATTATCGGCGGCCTTGACGGCTACACCAGCGGGGATCTCATTATAAACGGACGCTCCACAAAAGATTTCAAGGACAGGGACTGGGATGCCTACCGCAATCATTCCGTAGGCTTTGTATTCCAAAGCTATAATCTCATTCCCCACCAGACCGTATTGCAGAACGTGGAGCTGGCGCTGAGCCTGTCGGGCGTGTCAAAATCAGAGCGGAGAAAGCGTGCAAAAGACGCTCTGGAGGAAGTCGGGCTCGGAAACCAGCTTCATAAACGCCCGTCCGAAATGTCCGCGGGTTGCCATCGCGCGTGCGCTGGTCAACAATCCCGATATTATTCTGGCAGATGAGCCCACGGGCGCTCTGGATACCGAAACCAGCGTGCAGGTCATGGATATCCTGAAGGAGGTTGCCAAGGATCGTCTGGTGGTCATGGTCACGCATAACCCGGAGCTTGCCGAGCGCTATTCCACCCGCATCATTCGCATGCTGGACGGAAAGATCACGGATGACAGCGCCCCGCTTGCCGAGGCAGAAATTGAGAAGGGACATAAAAAAGAGCAGACCGTCTCTTCTCCGAAGGGTGGAAAAAAGAGACCCTCCATGTCCCTTGCCACCTCTTTCGGACTCTCCCTCAAGAATCTATTCACCAAGAAGGGCCGAACCATTCTCACTTCCTTTGCGGGCAGCATCGGTATCATCGGCATCGCATTGATCTTTGCCGTTTCCCAGGGCATGACCTCCTACATCGACGCCCTGCAGGAGGACACGCTCTCCTCCTACCCGCTCACATTGGAATCACAGCACATGGACATCGGCACGCTGATGGAGACCTTCATCGGCAAAGCAACCTCCGGGGAAGCCCATGAAAAGGACGCCGTATACCAGAAGGCAATGGTCTACAATATGCTCAATTCCCTCAATTCCATGGAGGTGGATGCGAACGACCTGAAATCCTTCAAATCCTACCTTGAGTCCGAGCGCTCCGATCCCGAAAGCGCCTCCGGTCTGTACGGGGCGGTCAACGGCGTTCAGTATACCTACGATATCGATCTGCTGGTCTACACCAAGAGTGTGGACGGAACCATCATTCAGTCGGATGCCCAGGCACTTATGCAGGATCTTTTGCTGGAATACTTCGGTATGAATCTTTCCTCCATGCTGAATATGCAGGAGTCCATGTTCGGCACCCAGTCTGATACCCTGAACAGCCTCTCCCCCATGGGTTCCCAGATGGTTCTCTGGCAGGAAATGCTGCCCGGAGACAACGGCAGTCCGGTCAATCCGCTTCTGGAGAAACAGTATGATCTGGTGTACGGATCCTGGCCCAACCAGTACAATGAAATTGTTCTGGTGGTGGATGAGAACAACGAAATTGACGACATGACACTATACGCACTGGGATTGAAGTCCAAGGACGATATCGATGCGCTTGCCACCGCTGCTCTGGACAAAACTACCCTTGAAGTCCCCGAGTTAAAATTCAGCTATGAGGAGATCTGCAACATGGAATTTCGCACCGTCTTTGCATCGGACTGCTATTCTCTGGATGAAAAGACGGGGCTGTATACGGATCTGCGCGACACCCAGACCGGGCTCAAATATCTCTACGACAACGGCACCGCCCTCAAGGTTACCGGCATCATCCGCCCCAGCGAGGACGCCGTTTCCACCATGCTTTCCGGCAATATCGCCTACACAAGCATGCTGACGAAATACATCATTGAAAACGCAAAAGAAGCTGCCGCCGTCCAGGCACAGTTAAGCGATCCTTCCACCGATATTTTCACCGGGCTTCCCTTCCGGGAAAGTACCGGGACTATGACGGATGAGGAAAAGATCGCTGAATTTAAGAATTATATGGACGGTCTGGAGGAAAACAGCAAGGCTGAAACCTATGTGAAAATCATGAGCATCCCGGCTGCGGAAGAGCTGGAGACCATGGTGGCGCAGACGATGGCTTCCCTGACACGCACCGACATGGAGACTGCCATGGCACAGGCCATGACCGCACAGATGGGTATGTCGGAGGAAAACGTGACAGAGTACCTCGCCTCCATGTCCGACGCGGACATTACGGAATTGTTCACCGAAATGGTGACGGAACAGATCCGTGCGCAGTATGCCTCCAACGTGGCGGCACAGCTTGCCGCCATGAGCACGGAGCAGCTTGCCGGCGCTCTGGATGCAATGCTGCCCTACCTGACGGACGCCCAGATGGCGGAGTACCATGATGAGGTGCTGGAATTTTCCAATTCCACCTATGAAGATAATCTGCGCAGGCTGGGCGTGGTGGATATGGCGTCCCCGGCAACCATCAACCTATACGCCTCCTCCTTTGAGGACAAGGATGTCATTGAGGCAGCCATCGCCGATTACAATGAGGGAAAGGACGAGTTCGGACAGATTGCCTACACTGACTACGTTGGATTGATGATGTCCTCCGTCACCTCCATTATCAATGCCATCACCTATGTGCTGGTTGCCTTCGTGGCAATCTCCCTGATCGTGTCTTCCATCATGATCGGCGTGATCACGCTGATCTCCGTTCAGGAACGCACCAAGGAGATCGGTATTCTGCGCGCAATCGGCGCCTCCAAGCGGAATGTTTCTCACATGTTCAACGCGGAAACGGTCATCATCGGCTTTACATCCGGCGCTCTCGGTGTGGGTATCACATACCTTTTGTGCATTCCCATCAACCTGATCCTTCACCGCCTGACCGGCATCAGCAATCTCAGCGCCTCCCTTCCCTGGCAGGTGGCACTGATCCTGATTGCCATCAGCATGGCGCTGACCCTTTTTGCCGGTATCATACCGTCCAGAAGCGCTGCGAAGAAAGATCCTGTGGTGGCACTGCGCAGCGAATAGGCGGGCTTCACACGCCCGCCAGCGCCTCGAAGGTTCCCGCCACATTGAGCGTGCCGTACCCCCATTCCCGGTTGGGATAGCTGCGCTCCGGCGTCCGGCTCGCTCCCCGTATGAAGTCTGTCTCTTATACACATCTGACGCTGCCGACGAAGA
>ERZ1026854.2427-NODE-2427-length-10641-cov-6.164462_pt1 | contig 10641 bp, 8 predicted proteins | sample MGYA00380157_ERZ1026854 | MGnify/ENA primary metagenome ERZ1026854 (study PRJEB33269, sample SAMEA4719793) | human gut metagenome | biome: human-associated habitat; feature: organic feature; material: feces | place: Cameroon | collected 2013-10 ...
ATCATCTCTCTTAAAAAAATCCGTGTAATCCGTGTAATCCGTGCCTAAAAACTGTGAAGGACTGACTTTATGACACACCCTCTACCCTATAATGGTAAACTTGGCAAACTTGAGAAGAAGCTGTTTGGTTCCGGAATTGACAAACTGGACGGTGGCTTTGGCATTCTCGCCCGAGCCCTCCAACTTCAGAACCGTTCCTACCCCGAAACGCTGATGCTCTATCTTGGCTCCTTCCACCAGTCTGCCTGAACCAGCCGAAGAAGAACCAGCCGAAGAAGAACCAGTCGAATGAGAAGAAGAACCAGTCGAATGAGAAGAGGAACCAGCCGAAAAGGACGTTCCTCCAAAGGCAGAACCGCTCGAAGAAGAGGAAGAACCCATGATACGACGAGCTGCTTCCAGTCCTCTTACCGACTTGAATCTACTGTCTAAGCCAGAGCTACCCCTACCCGAGTTTCTGAAATCATCACGACCGGAGCTTCTGAAATCATCACGACCCGAACTTCTGAAATCATCCTCATCATCAGAATAATCCTTTCTGTCGGGCTTGAATTGCGAGGAGATGGAATGATTGTCCCAGGGCATTCTTCCGCTGTAACCACCATTTCCGTAACCGCCCCGTCCGTAGCCTCCATTTCCGTAACCACGACTTCCGAAACCATTGTCGTCGTGAGGCATTTCAGAATCCTCCTGAATAAACGCAGAATCTATCTCCTTGATGAAACGGCTGGGATTGCCAAACTCCATCTTACCGTAACGGAAACGGTTCTTCGCACTCGTCAGAATACAATGTTTCTCGGCTCGCGTAATGGCAACATAAAGCAGACGGCGCTCCTCCTCCAACTCACGGAGCGTGGAGACAATGGCACTCGGGAAGATGTTCTCCTCCAAACCGACCACAAAGACCGTAGGGAACTCAAGTCCCTTGGAGGCATGAACGGTCATGAGCGACACTCGCGGCTCGTCGTCATCGCCCTTGCTGTCGAGGTCGGTCAACAGCGCCACGCCCTGCAGATAATCCGTAAGATAAGCCTCCTGCTCACGGCCCTCCTCACGACATTCCTCCACAAAACTCTGCATTCCTCCCAACAGCTCTTCCAGGTTCTCCTGTCGGGCGAGGTCCTCGGGTTCACGGCTGCCCGGTTTATAAATGTCGGCACTAATACCGCTCTCCTTGACGATGGTGTCGCCCAGGTCGAAGGCATTCATGCTCGCCGACTTCTCCACAAAACCGCTGATCATCAGCCTGAAACTCTCCAACTTGGCAAGCGTTCCCTTGTTGACTCCCAAACCGAAATGTTCGGGCGAGGAAATAACCTGCCAGAAGCTCACACGATTGTCGAGCGCACAGGCAGCAATCTTTGCCACGGTCGTATTGCCGATTCCACGTGCAGGATAGTTGATGATACGCTTGAAAGCCTCCTCGTCGTCGGGATTCGCCACGAGACGGAAGTAAGCGATGACATCCTTGATCTCCTTGCGCTGGAAGAAGCTGAGACCACCAAAGATGCGATAAGGAATGCCCTGTTTTCTGAACTCTTCCTCGAAGCTTCGGCTCTGCGCATTGGTACGGTAGAGAATGGCGAAGTCGCAGTACTGGCAGTTGTCCTGACGCTTGATGCGCTTGATCTCACGACACACGATCAGGGCCTCCTCCTTGTCGCTGTAGGCAGGTTTGTAGACCAAACACTCGCCCTTGTCGTTCTTGCTGTAAACGTCCTTCGGAATCTGATTGCTGTTGTGCTTGATCAGGCTGTTTGCCGCCTCCACAATGCTCTGCGTGCTGCGATAGTTCTGCTCCAGCTTGAAGAGTCTGGCACCCTTGAAACGGCTCTGAAAGCTGAGAATATTGTCGATATTGGCGCCACGGAAACTATAGATGCTCTGCGAGTCGTCGCCCACGGCACAAACCCGCTCCTTCTCCTTGCACAACTGCATCACGATGCGCATCTGGGCGTGGTTGGTGTCCTGATACTCGTCAACCAAGAGGAAGTCGAACCTGTCGGCGTATTTCTTCCTGATGTCCTCATGCTCCTGAAAGAGTTTGAAGGTGAGGGTCAGCAGGTCGTCGAAATCCATGGCGTTGGCCTGTTGGCAACGCTGCACATAGGTCATGAAAATATCTCCCACACGTGGCATTTTGGCACGCTGGTCGGCTTGATACAAATCCTTGTCGCGGGCGTAGTTCTCCGCACTCATCAGGTTGTTCTTGGCCATAGAGATGCGGCTGTGGACGGAGGCAGGCTTGTAGACCTTCTCGTCGAGACCCATCTCCTTGACGATGGTCTTGATGAGCGAACGCGAGTCGGTCTCGTCGTAGATGGTAAAGTTGTTGGTGAAACCTATGTGCTGAGCCTCGGCTCTGAGAATGCGAGAGAAGATGCTGTGGAAAGTTCCCATGTAGAGATGCTGCGCCAAGTCCTGTCCCACGAGTTTTCCGATGCGTTCTTTCATCTCTCGTGCAGCCTTGTTGGTAAAGGTAAGCGCCATGATGTTCCAGGGTTTCACTCCCTGTTGCAGCAGGTACGCAATCTTATAGGTAAGCACACGCGTCTTTCCCGAACCTGCACCGGCAATCACGAGCGAAGGTCCGTCAATATATTCCACAGCCCTGCGCTGCGATTCGTTCAAGTCGTTCAATAAATCCATTTATCAATATTTAGCCAAATAATTCTTCACTCTTCGTTCTTCACTCTTCACTCTTCACTCCTCACTTCCCCTTATATCCTCCCACAGCTGTATTGGGGTCGAGGTCTTCTCCCTCCTTGGGGAAGACGGGAATGAAGCGCATTTCGTGCTCTATCTGCCTCTGTCGCTTGCGCATGTAGCGGCTGGGGTGCTCCGAGCTGAACTTGCGGGGATTGGGGAGCGTGGCGGCTATCAGGGCACACTCACTACGGAAGAGGTCTTTCGCCTCCTTGTCGAAATGATATTCAGCCACAGCGTCCACACCATAAATTCCGTCGCCCATCTCGATGCTGTTGAGGTAAACTTCCATGATGCGCTGCTTGCTCCACATCATCTCGATGAGGAAGGTGAAGTAAGCCTCGAAACCCTTTCGGGTCCACGAGCGCCCAGGCCACAGGAAGACATTCTTTGCCGTCTGCTGACTGATGGTACTGGCTCCATGCACCTTTCCGCCACGGGCGTTGTTGCGGGCAGCATTCTCTATGGCGTTGAAGTCGAAACCATGATGCTTCAAGAAACGGGAGTCCTCGCTTGCCATTACCGCCACGGGCATGTGGGGCGAAATCTTATCCATCGCAACCCAATGATGATGCAGGGTAACACTCTCGCCCTCAGCCACTTGCTGAAAGCACCTTATCACCATCAGGGGCGTGATGTAGACCGGGATGAAACGATAGGCCACAACAGCAAGAATGGTGGTACTGAAAAACAGCACCACCACCCATTTCAATATTTTCTTTATTTTCTTTAGAATCATCGTAATGATTACTCATGTGGACCGGGGAGCACAAAGAATGCGTCCACGGCCCGTTGGATTCAGTTCATTAGTTCAAAGTACCGTTGTTGGCCTTGTCAACCATGGCCTGGCTTGCATAGAGGTAAACCTCCACACGGCGGTTGGCCTGCTGACCAGCCTTGGTGCTGTTGTCGCCTACAGGGTTGCTTGAGCCGTAACCAGCCACGTTCTTGAACTGGCTTGCCTTCACACCACAAGAGGTGAGATAATTGTAAACAGCCTTGGCACGGTTCTCACTCAGAGGCAGGTTGATTCCGTCGTTACCAGTTGAGTCAGTATAACCCTGGATGTCAACCTGGCAATCAGTATTGTTCTTCAATACCTGAGAGAACTTGGCAAGGTCGTTCTTGGCGTTGGCGTTGAGGTCGAACTTATTGATCTTGAAAAGGATTCCTGAATCAAAGGTCACCTTGACAGCAGCCAGTCCGTTGGCGTCGGTCACCTGCTCCACCTTGGCGTTCTCCACCTGCTTGGCCTGCTCAGCCACCTTGTCCATGTGTTTGCCAATCAGAGTTCCGGCTCCACCACCTACAGCAGCACCAATGGCAGCACCCACGAGGGCACCGGTTCCACGATGACTGTTGTTGAGCAGTCCACCAACGATAGCTCCCAGAGCCGCACCCGAACCAGCACCTATGGCTGCACCCGTGCCCGTCTTAGTCTGACAACTACCCAAAACCAGCAGCATAGAAAGGGCTGCTACCTGAAATTTCATCTTTTTCATACTCTTTTCTCCTATATATTTCGTTAATTTAAATGCAAAGATAACTCTTTTTTCTCCAACATGGAGTCTTTTCTAATATTTTTTTGTAATTTTGCATGCAAATTTAAGGCTATTTGCAAAAAGAGCCAAGGGAAAACTCCTACTATAGTGGGAGGGAATCCCTAAAACTCTTGTTTCTCGGGAGATTTTCTAAGGAGTTAAAGGAGTTAAGACAACAGCTTTTGTGGACTTGAAATTAAAACCTCATGGCATTTGTCTTAACTCCTCAGCGACCGAAGGGAGCGATAACTCTTTAACTCCCTTAACTCCTGAAAAAGATAACATTCGAAAATAAAATACATAAACTAAAAATAAATATGGCTAAAGAACTAAAGAATTTGACCAAGCGTGCTGAGAACTACAGCCAGTGGTATAACGACTTGGTAATGAAAGCCGACCTCGCTGAACTGTCTCCAGTACGCGGTTGTATGATCATCAAACCATACGGCTACGCCATCTGGGAGAAGATGCAGCAAGAGCTCGACAAGATGTTTAAGAAGACAGGTGTACAGAACGCATATTTCCCTATGCTCATCCCCAAGAGTTTCTTCTCGCGTGAGGCTGAGCACGTGGCAGGCTTCGCCAAGGAGTGCGCCGTGGTGACCCACTATCGTCTCAAGGCTTCGGAAGACGGCAAGAGCGTTGACGTTGACCCAGCAGCCAAGCTCGACGAAGAGCTGATCATCCGTCCTACTTCCGAGACCATCATCTGGAACACCTACAAAAACTGGATCCATTCATGGCGCGACCTCCCTATCCTCTGCAACCAGTGGTGCAACGTGATGCGCTGGGAGATGCGTACCCGTCCTTTCCTCCGCACCTCAGAGTTCCTCTGGCAGGAAGGCCACACAGCCCACGCCACGAAGGAAGAGGCAGAGGCAAAGGCTCAGGAGATGCTGAAGGTCTACGCCGACTTCGCCGAGAACTACATGGGCGTCCCTGTTCTCCAGGGTGTGAAGAGCGAGACCGAGCGCTTCGCCGGTGCCCTCAACACTTACACCATCGAGGCAATGATGCAGGACGGCAAGGCCCTTCAGAGCGGTACTTCCCACTTCCTGGGTCAGAACTTCGCCAAGAGTTTCGACGTCACCTATCTTAATAAGGAGAACAAGCCCGAGTACGTATGGGCTACTTCATGGGGCGTCTCTACCCGTCTGATGGGTGCGCTCATCATGGTCCACAGCGACGACAACGGTCTCGTACTGCCTCCAAAGCTGGCTCCTGTACAGGTGGTCATCATTCCTATCAACAAGGGCGATGAGCAGTTGCAGCAGATCACAGCCAAGCTGCAGCCCGTCATCGACCAGCTGCGCGAGTTGGGCATCAGCGTGAAGTACGACGACTCCGACAACAAGCGTCCTGGCTTCAAGTTTGCCGACTACGAGCTCAAGGGTGTTCCTGTACGCCTCGTCATGGGTGGCCGCGACCTGGAGAACAACACCATCGAGATCATGCGTCGTGACACCTTGGAGAAAGAGTCTGTCAGCTTCGACGGCATCGTGGAGCGCGTGAAGGAAATGCTCGACGACATTCAGCACAACATCTTCGAGAAAGCACGCAGCTATCGCGACGCTCATGTCTACGAGTGCGACAACTACGAGGAGTTCAAGGAGCGTGTCAAGGACGGCGGCTTCTTCCTCTGCCATTGGGACGGTACTGCCGAGACCGAGGCTAAGATCAAGGAGGAGACTCAGGCCACTATCCGTTGCGTGCCTTTCGCCTACGAGCAGACTCCTGGTGTCGACATGGTAAGCGGCAAGCCTGCCGTGGCTCGTGTCATCATCGCTCGTAGCTACTAAACATAGTAGATTCGTAAAACGTTTTTTTAACCATACAGAAGTTAAAGAAGCTCTGCAATGCTTCTTTAACTTCTGTCATTTTTGTCAAGCTTATGAATATTGTTATCATGGATGGCTACGCCTCAAATCCAGGCGACCTCAACTGGGATGCACTCAAGCAACTGGGTGATGTGACTGTCTACCCCCGCACATCCGATGCCGAAAAGGTGGAACGTGCCAAAGACGCCGACATCATCCTCATCAACAAAGTACAGATGGATGCAGAGACCATCGCACAGTTGCCCCGACTCAAATACATCGGCGTACAGGCCACAGGCTTCAACGTGGTCGACATCCAGGCAGCCAAAGAACGCGGCATTGTCGTAACCAACATTCCTGCCTACAGCACCGACAGCGTGGCGCAGATGACCTTCGCCCTCATCCTCGCCATTACCAACCGTGTGGAACATTACACGCAGGAAAACCGCAACGACCGTTGGACCTACAACAAAGACTTCTGCTACTGGGACACTCCCCTCATGGAACTGGCAGGCAAGAAGATGGGCATCATGGGATTGGGCAACATTGGTATAAAGGTGGCCACCATCGCACGCGACATGGGAATGGACGTATGCGCCTGCACCAGCAAGAACGCCACCGACCTACCCGAATGGATTACCAAGGTAAGCCGTGACGGACTGCTGGCTACTTCCGACATTCTCTCGCTCCACTGCCCTCTCAACGACGACACTTATCATCTCATCAACGATGAGAGCATCAAGAAGATGAAGCCATCTGCCATCCTCATCAATACCGGCCGCGGTCCGCTGGTCGACGAGGAGGCTGTGGCAAAGGCGCTTCACGAGGGAAGGCTTGCCGCCTATGGTGCCGACGTGATGAGTCAGGAGCCACCCCGTCAGGACAATCCCCTGTTCCGTGAGCCCAACGCCTTCATCACTCCCCACATCGCATGGGCAACGCTCGAAGCCCGCACCCGTCTCAACAAGCAAGTGGCTGCCAACGTCAAGGCATTCATCGAAGGACACCCCATCAACGTGGTGAACAAATAAGACTCAGGAGGAATAGGCTTCAACTGCTTACGAAGCCGCTTTCATTGCTCTATGAAATAGGCTTCATTGACTATCGAAGCCGCTTTCATTTAGAGCCTTTACTATTCAAAGTTTTCAATAGGGTGCTGAGTAGTTATGGGAGTTAAGTTCAATATAAACAAAAAAAGTGGAACTGTCCTCACGGATAGCTCCACTTTTTTGTTTATACTGAGTCAGAAATGGAGTAGTCAGGGTATTCTAAAAGACAAATATTCTGTATGCTAAACAAAATATTTTGAATCTACAAAATCCTTATACAGCTTTAGTTCTATCCTTCAAAATCGCAACCATATTGTCGCTCGCCCATCCTATCAGATCATTCATGATAGGAATCAGAGATTCTGCTCGAGAGGTAAGTGAATACTCCACTCTTGGGGGAACCTCGGCATAAACCTTTCTGTTTACATAGCCATCCGTCTCCAGGGCCTTCAAGGTGCTGGTGAGCATCTTTTGCGAAATATCGGGGATGAGCTTGCGGAGGGCGTTGAAGCGAAGCGGCTCCTCCTTGTGGACATTCAGCGTGTAAATAACGAGCAATGACCATTTGTCACTAATGCGAGCCAGTACATTGCGAATCGGACAATCCTGGAAGACCATTTCCTTTATCATTCTTGACATAATCTCTATTCTTACCTAATAATATACTTTTTCTTTTCAGTCGCAGTAACTACCTTATTATCTGCAATAGGCTACAAAAGTAACCAATATTCCAATAGTAACCAAATATCCAAAGTTAATCTGAGTTAACGCCTGATTTTTCTTCCTCCCATTCCATCGCAATAGTTACCTCCGGGTAACTATCCCACCCCAAAGTGCCTTCTTGCGGGAACGTTTTTTTTGTAGTACCTTTGCACCGCAATCCAAAAGTATGAACATTTAAATAATTGAACAAGATGAAAGAAACAAAGACTATTGCAAAGGCTGCCAACTTTACAGCCGTTGATTTTGGTAAAATGAGTGATATCAAGGATTACACCTTGCAGTTGGGTCCTGAGATTAAGATTCCCGGAAAGATATTCGGAGGTCAGAGCGTGAACGCTACTGGTGGCGAGTTCTCATTCCAAAGTTTTGCTCCTGGCACAGAGACTGGCTTCCTTCATACTCACAAGAACCACGAGGAACTGTATTTCTTCCTGAGTGGCAAGGGCGAGTTCCAGGTTGATGGCGAGGTATTCCCCATTCAGGAGGGAAGCGTGGTAAGAGTGGCTCCTGCCGGCAAGCGCTCTGTTCGCAACAATGACACAGAGCCGCTGCTGATGCTCTGCGTGCAGTATCGTGGCGAAACCTTTACTGCCGATGATACGATTGCTGCTGATGGCGTTATCCTGGACGAAAAGGTTGAGTGGTAATGAAGCGTCACGACAGATAACGCAATCTGTTAGTTCTTGAAAATCAATCGGTTAGGGAATCTCCCCGATGCTTTTAGGGAAAATCATACGCTGGTTTATGGTTTTCCCCTTGCTTTTTTCTGCTATTCTATCTATCTTTGCACTACGTTAGAAGAAAGGCTGCACTCGACAATTTGAAAGCAAGTTTTCATTGTGCTCATTTGCACTTTCTTTGCATCATCAAAAAGTTGATAGCGGCTACAAGTAGCTTCTTCAATTAAAATAAATACAGTAATAACCCTTTAAAAAGAAGATAGTTATGAAACGAATCATGATGACAATCGTAGCGGCATGGATGATGATAACATCTATGAATGCTCAGAGACTGACGAACATTCAGGCAGAAGCTCGTTTTATCACAGACAAAATGGTGGTGGAACTGGGATTGAGCAAAGCCCAGCGCAACAATCTCCTGAACATCAACTTCACCTATCTGGACGGCATCCGAAGCTATCGCGACATCGATGCCTACGGCTGGCATTATCGCAACAAGCAGCTCAAGCGCATGATGACCACCAGACAATGGAAGAAATTCAAGAACTCTTATTACTTCTATCGCCCTATCAGCTGGGAAAACCATGTGTATGTTCACCATATTTACACCAAGTATCCAAAGCATAACTGGGGGCACGACAAGTGCCGCCCTCGCCCTGAGTGCAGCTACGGAAGACCGGGATGGCCAGGAAAGCCGGGCAAGCATCACAAGCATCACAAACACGACAAGAAGTGGAAGTACGACAAGAAGAAGTGGAAGCACGATAGAGACTGGGATGATGATGACGATGATGATTAAGAAGATTAAGACTGAGATTGAGATTGCACGGCAGGAATAGATTAAGAGATTAAGACAAACATTCGATGATAAAACAAAAGAAATCCAAGCTAGAGATCATTCTCCGGCTTGGATTTCTTGCTAAATAAAAACTAACTATACCGACTAACAACTAACTAATATTTTTTTAAAAAACATTATCTAAGTTTATGCCGACTTGCGATAATCAGATGGCATTCAGCCCAAGTGAAAATATATCTTCCACAATCTGCTCATCGAGCAGGCGATTATCCGAAAGCAACTGCTGCACATCATATCTATCGTAGAGACCCTTCCTGATGCCGCCCACCATCACCTTCATTTCTGAAGTGCCATAGTAAGAGGCGATGCGCTCTCCGAAGCCGCCATCCTTCGAGCCATCCTCCAGGGTTACCACCAACTGATGGTTTGCCTTCAGGCTATCCAGCACTTCGGCATCCACCTCATTCAGATAACGGGGATTGATGAGCGTAGCATCGATACCCTTATCAGCCAACAGGCGGACTACATTCTCGCCCTTCTGATAGAACGAACCGGCGGCGATGACTGCCACCTTCTCGCCCTGGTGCATCACCTTGTACTTTGCCTCGTAGCCATACTCAGCATCAACGGCTTCTGACGTATGAACCACGCCATTGCTTGGCACGCGGATGGCGATAGGTTTCTTATCCTGCAGAATGCTCCAGCGGAGCATGGCGAAATACTCCTCGCAGGTGGTTGGAGCCAGATAGATGAGCCCCGGAATGCTGCAGAGCATCGGAATATCGAAGAGACAGATGTGGGTGATGTCGTTCATCGAATTCACTCCGCCTCCTACCACGTTGATCACGGCTGGGTTGGAATTGATGCAGAGGTCTTGCGCTATCTGGTCGTAAGTGCGCTGGATGAAGGTACTGTAAACGGTCCAGACAGGATGCAATCCACCCTTCGCCATTCCCGAAATCATCGCTACCGCCTGCTCCTCGGCAATTCCCATATCGATGTGTTGCTTGCCAGCCTGCTTGCGCTTATCAGCTGTAAAACCACCTGCGGTAGGAGTACCTGCGGTTACGGCGATGAGGGTCTTGTCCTGCTTCATCTCGCTGAGCATCCAGTCAGAGAATAATGTGCCGTAATCTTCCGTCGGGGTCACCTTCGGAATGGTTCCATCGGCATTTTTTCTTGGTCGCGAACCGTCTTCCAAATTGAAAGGCATTCCCCAATGCCAAGCCTCCTTATTGGCTACGGCAGGCGCAAATCCATGACCTTTTTCTGTGTGAATGTGAACCACGGTAGGCTTATCCGTATCCTTCACGCTCTCGAAAACCT
>ERZ1026854.2432-NODE-2432-length-10631-cov-8.577156_pt1 | contig 10631 bp, 8 predicted proteins | sample MGYA00380157_ERZ1026854 | MGnify/ENA primary metagenome ERZ1026854 (study PRJEB33269, sample SAMEA4719793) | human gut metagenome | biome: human-associated habitat; feature: organic feature; material: feces | place: Cameroon | collected 2013-10 ...
GTTTCTGCCTTTGACGCTGCATACTCCACCAGTGCCTTTGCATCAGCCCACTTATAGTTTTTATTGTTTGGCCACCCGCAGCCCAAAAGAGAAAGGCACATTTTCCTTCCATCCTTTTCAACTGCTGCCACATAGCAGTAGCCCGCCTTTGTCGTAAAACCGGTCTTTCCCGATATGCAGTAGTCTGTTTGTGTAAGCAGCCTGTTGTGATTGCTAAAAACCACCCGGCTGTCCGCAGACTCAAATGTATACTGCATAGTCTGCGTTATCTCAAGAAACTGTGCTGACTTTGGTGATTTCCACGCACAGTAGGACATTATAACACATAAATCTCCTGCCGTAGAGTGGTGAAAGCTCACATCATCCTCGGCATCCAGCCCGTTTGGTGTGATAAAATACGTGCCAAGGCACCCTATCTCATTTGCTTTTTCATTCATGAGCTTTGCAAAGCCCTCCGTCGAGCCACCCACATGCTCCGCAATCGCATAGGCACAGTCGTTGAAGGATTCAAGCATCATGCCATATAGCAAATCCTTCATCCTGTAGCTTTTCCCGGCTGCCAGTCCAAGCTTAACTGCCGGCTGTGCTGCGGCATTTTGTGAAACCGTGACCATATCATTTATATCAGCTTTTTCAAGAGCAACAATGCATGTGAGAAGCTTTGTGGTGCTGGCATTTGCCATGCTGTCTCTCATATTTTTACCATATACAAATGTCTCATCATCCGCATCATATAATGCAGCTGAAACAGCATGAAGCTGCAGCTCATTTACAGCTTCAGCAGCTTCTTCAGCTACCATTTCGCCGTCCGTTTCTTCTGCCATAACCACGTTTGCCGTTTTCACCCCCTGCAAACAACAGAGCGTACAAGCCAATACACATATGAACGCTATTAAAGCTTTTTTCGACATATATTTTTTCAAAAAAATAATCATATAATTACCTCCATCGGTAATATATATGATTATTTGCATGTCCTTATTATATGAAATGGCAGCTTACAAAATACACCTGCTCTACACATCAAGCTTTACGTGCATCTCTTCCTCTGCCTCCTGCTTAAACTCCTCCACCTGCACAGGGCTTAGTACCGGCAGCTCGTCAATCGACTGCACACCAAAGCTTCTTAAAAATTCCTCTGTGGTGCCAAACAAAAGCGGGCGTCCCGGAGCATCAAGTCTTCCAAGCTCCTGCACCAGATTGTACTCGACAAGCTTGCTTACGGCATGTTCACTTGACACACCTCTGATTTTTTCTATTTCAGCCTTTGTGACAGGCTGCTTGTACGCTATGATTGAAAGAGTCTCCAAAAGCACATCAGTAAGCACCCTCTTCTTAGGCTGCTTTGCTATGCGGATGAGATACTCATACATCTGCGGCTTTGTGCACATCTGATAGGCTCCATCAAGCTCGATGATATTCATGCCTATATTTGCTGAGCCTGCATACTCCTTCTTTAGCTCCTCAATCAGCTTTTTTGTTTCTTTTTCACTTAATTGTATTGCATCGGCTATCCTGCCAAGCTCCACGGACTCTCCCATGGTAAATAAAATAGCCTCTATTGCAGCTTTATAATTCATATATCCTCAAACCCTCTTTATGCAGCAATCCTTGACTCAATCTGGATATCATCAAAAATATGCTCCTGAACGATTGTTAATTTGCCGGTCTTCATAAGCTCAAGTATGGCAAGAAATGTGACGATCACCTCAACCTTGCTTGACGCTTCGGTAAGCATCCCCCTGAAGCTGAAGTGCTTGTGTGAAGCAGCATAGTCTGTCAGATAATCCATCTTTTCCTCCAAGGAGACCTCCTCCTTTTCAATCTTTCCAAACTTCGAGCGGACCTTGTCTATCTTTTCTTCCTGACGCTTCATTATACTTTGAAAAATTCTGTTTAAATCGGAAAGACGGATATCTCCCACCAGTTCATCAAGATTAACAGGCTCCTCATATGCCAAAACCTCATCAGGTATGTCCTTTTTCTTATACCACACCTTGCCGGCATCCAGCTGACGGTCCTTAAGCTCATTTGCCATGCACTTGTACATCTTGTACTCAAGCAGCTGCTGCACAAGCTCTGCTCTCGGATCCTCCTGTTCCTCCTCTTCCTCCTCTTTTCTTGGAAGAAGCATCTTTGACTTTATGTCGAGAAGCGTAGCCGCCATCACGAGAAACTCGCTGAGCGTGTCCAGGTTATCCTTTTTCATCTGAGCCACATACTCCATGTACTGCGCTGTAATCTCGACAATCGGGATATCATAAATATTTACTTTATTTTTTTCTATCAGGTATAAAAGCAGATCAAGCGGTCCCTCAAACACCTGAAGCTTAAAAGTCATATCCATAATTTGCTCTCCGTTAATCCTTCAAAAACTGTGCCATGACGTAATTAGCTACATCCTTTCCTCTCTCCGATAAATAGATATGCCCGGCCTTTACCACGAGCAGCTCCTGATTTTTAAGGCTGTCTATCGTATCCTTGTAGATGGCATCTATCGAAATACCAAATGCTCTCTCAAAGGCTTCTCTTGTAACACCCTCGTTCATACGAAGCCCTAAAAACATGAACTCCTCCATCTGACCCTTTTTATCTATGACATCAGCTGCCACATGCAGATTAGCCTTAAATATATCATCCCCCACATCATGTATATGACGGCATGCTGACAGGTATTCGTCCATATCGGATGTATTGGTATATCTGACATTTGATATAAGCGATGCAGCTCCTATTCCAAGCCCTAAATAGTCAGCTCTGGTCCAGTAGCCTATATTATGGCGGCACTCCATGCCTCTTTTAGCATAGTTAGAGGTCTCGTACTGCCTGTAACCGGCATCCATAAGAGCCTTCTGTCCTGCCTTTTCCATATCATACAGCTCGTCCTCGTTAGGCAGAAACTCTGTTCTCATGCCTGCCTCCTGGCGCACCATGTCAAACTTGTACTTTTCATAAAACGGGGTTCCCTTTTCAACTATAAGGGAATACGCTGATATATGATCCGGATGAAGCCTTATAATCTTGTTTACAGTTGCCATATACTGTGACGCTGACTGCCCCGGCAGTCCATACATCAGGTCTACATTGATATTTTTAAAGCCCACATTTCTGGCCACCTCGTAATTCGTCACAAACTGCTCAAAGGTATGTATACGCCCGAGCAGCTTAAGCTCATCTGCATTTGCCGACTGAAGTCCTATGGACAGGCGGTTGATTCCCGCATCCCTGTATGCTAAAAGCTTTTCCCTGCTAAGCGTACCGGGATTGCACTCTATGGAAATCTCCGCATCAGGCAGCACATTAAAGCTGTCAAACACGCCCTCCATCAAGGCTGCAATCCACTGCTCATCTATGGAGCTTGGTGTACCGCCTCCGATATAGACAGATGACACCTGATAGTCCTTCATCAGCGGACCGTAAAATATCATTTCCGCCATAAGCCCCTTAACATAGCGAAGCTTTGCGTCATCATCCGCGGGAAATGACAAAAAATCACAATATTCACATTTTCTCACACAAAATGGTATATGAATATAAATCTCAAGATTCTTCATATGAGCGATTACTCCTCATCCAGCTTAAGCACACTCATGAATGCCTCCTGTGGTATCTCTACATTGCCCACCTGACGCATTCTCTTCTTTCCTTCCTTCTGCTTCTCAAGCAGCTTCTTCTTACGTGAAATATCACCGCCATAGCACTTGGCAAGCACATCCTTGCGAAGCGCCTTGACTGTCTCTCTAGCTATAATCTTGCCACCGACTGCTGCCTGAATAGGTATCTCAAACAGATGCCTTGGTATCTCACCCTTCAGCTTCTCACACATCTTACGGCCTCTTTCGTATGCACTCTCCTTGAATACGATAAATGAAAGTGCATCGACCATCTCCTTATTGATTAAGATGTCAAGCTTGACAAGCTCTGAGCGCTCATAATCCTTCATCTCGTAGTCAAATGAAGCATATCCCCTGGAGCGTGACTTTAAAGCATCAAAGAAATCGTAGATAATCTCATTTAAAGGCAGGTCGTATTTTATAAGAGCTCGTGTCTTTTCAATATACTCCATGCTGATGTAGACGCCTCGTCTCTCCTGACAAAGCTTCATAATCGCACCGACATAGTCGCTTGTAACCATAATCTCTGCAGACACGTATGGCTCCTCCATATACTCAATCTCTGACGGATCCGGCATATTGGATGGATTGGTCAGATCTATCACCTCGCCGCTTGTCTTGTGAATCTTGTATATAACACTAGGTGCTGTGGTAACGAGATCCAGATCAAACTCTCTCTCCAGTCTCTCCTGAATGATCTCAAGATGTAAAAGTCCAAGGAAGCCGCATCTGAAGCCAAAGCCAAGTGCCAGTGAGGTCTCAGGCTCAAACTGTAAAGAAGCGTCATTAACCTGCAGCTTTTCAAGGGCATCCCTTAAATCAGGATACTTTGCACTGTCCGCAGGATACAGACCACAGTAAACCATCGGATTGACCTTCTTATAGCCCGGAAGTGCCTCATCACACGGTCTGTCAACAAGTGTAACTGTATCACCCACGCGTGTATCCCTGACATTCTTGATACTGGCTGCAATGTATCCAACCATGCCGGCTGAAAGCTCGTCGCATGGTATAAACTGGCCTGCGCCAAAGTATCCTACCTCTGTAACCACATCAGATGCACCTGTGGCCATCATCTTTATTGTGTCTCCTACCTTTACAGAGCCCTCTCTCAGACGGCAGAAAATGATAACCCCCTTGTAGGAATCGTAGGTTGCATCAAATATAAGCGCCTTAAGCGGTGCATCCTTATCTCCTGTCGGTGCAGGAATCTTTTTTACAATCTGCTCAAGCACATCCTCTATGTTGAGACCTGTCTTCGCAGAAATACGCGGTGCATCCATAGCCTCAATTCCGATGACATCCTCTATCTCCTGTGCCACCTCATCCGGGCGTGCACTCGGCAGATCCACCTTATTGATGACAGGAAATACATCCAGATCATGATCCAGTGCAAGGTAAACATTCGCAAGTGTCTGTGCCTCAACCCCCTGGGCCGCATCCACTACAAGTATAGCTCCGTCACATGCCGCAAGGCTTCTTGATACCTCATAGTTAAAATCCACGTGTCCGGGTGTATCTATCAGGTTAAAAATATACTCTTCTCCATCCTTTGCAGTATATATAATACGGACCGCCTGAGACTTGATCGTGATACCACGCTCTCTCTCAAGCTCCATGTTGTCAAGCACCTGAGCCTGCATCTCCCTGCTTGTAAGTGTGCCTGTTTTCTCTATAATTCTGTCCGCAAGTGTAGATTTGCCGTGATCAATATGGGCAATAATACAAAAATTACGGATTTTGCTCTGATCTATTGACATATGTCCTCCTAATGCTTTCAATAACTCATCAAAGTTTATCAGATTTGTGAAATAAAGTCTATATTATTTTAACACTTTATCGAGTATATCTGCAAGTGGTTCCATAGCATTGTACGCCTCCTCCAGGGTATTTGTCTGCGCTCCCACCTCCACGAGCAGTGATTTCGGACACAGATGCATATTATACCTGTAGCCCTTTAAGTAAATGCGCCTTGCTAGCCCCGGATAATACTCATTTGCCATGAGCTGCAGCTGGAATGAAAACGCCAGATTGTCTCCCAGATACTGATTGGGCAGACTATCAATCGCTCCTCTTGCAGCAGTACGGCACAGTCCGTTAAAAAACATAATCTGTGCCATGGGCTTTCCATCTATTGTCGTGGCAAGTCTTGTAGTCTCAGCCACTCCATCCCTGTGCAGGTCGATAACTACCTTTATGGACGGATTTTTCTTAATAATCTCTGTAATCTCGGGCAATGAATTGGAATACGCATGGTCACGGTCATTCACGTCATACTGCCCCTTGTGGTGCAGCACATTGTAGCCGTATTTCTCCCTCAAAAGTGTTTCAAGCCTGTCACCCACTCCGACTACGGTCTGTGTCTCTGAGGTATCTGCAGAATCACTGTACCCTTCCTGGGAATGTGTATGGTATATGAGTATATCAGGGCCGTCTCCCGACTTTTCTATAGACATATCGCGCCCCAGCAGCACCTCCTCACACAGCTCATCAGCCCCTATATATGTAGTCTTGTCCACCTGATAATAGTTCTTTACCAGATTGTCAAAGCTCATGTCTATCTGCGGCATTTTCACGTTCTGCTTCGCCTCCTGTGCTGCTGTTTCACCGGCTTTTTCAGCTTCCCCGACAAATGCAAGCTGGTCAGCATCAGGCAGCATATTGTTCCTGACACTTGCGTTTTCATTTTCCATCGCAGCAAGCTCCTCATATGAGAGAATACCTCCCGCTGTATCCTCATCCTCCACAATACGCGGCTCCTTCTTTTTTGCCTCATCACACTTACCGTGAGAATATGTAAGGTGCGGGAATTTTTCTTCCACAAGCCTCTTTCCCACACCATCACCGCAAAACAGCATACTTGCAATATATATAAGCGCTATAAGCACAACCATTTTCTTCTTCACAATATCATCTCCCATCTAAAGCATCAGGTTTTCCCCTGCTACATAAAGCTTATGCACGTGGCACTAATGATATTCTAAGCAATAAATTATTCACTACAGTCATCATAGTCATCATTGGAAAAAGCCATATTTATGCCCTCCGATAAAAGACCTGCCAGTCTCTTAACAGTCTCGTCAATGTCCTTTGGCGTCACAAACATGCCGTTCAACTTCGGTGACATGAGCTTTGCGGTGTTCTCCCGGCTGGCATTCACCGCATCAGAAACAATAGTCACCGCATCGATGACTGTCGGAATACCAATCGCAATAACCGGCACTCCCAGATTACCACGGTTTATGCCATCCCTGTGGTTTCCAACACCGCTTCCCGGCACTATGCCTGTATCCGTCAGCTGTATGGTACACCCCAGACGTTTTGTACTGCGTGCCGCAAGCGCATCAATTGTCACAACAAAATCCGGCTTCACCTCGTTCACCACACCCTTTATTATCTCAAGGCACTCCATGCCTGTCTGTGCCATCACTCCCGGCACTAGGCCGCACACACTGTTGACGTTCTCGTTGCCAAACGCATCCCTGCCATATTCCTTTACTATATGACGGGTGATAAACAAGCTGTCAATGCATCTGGGGCCAAGCGCGTCCGGAGTCACATTTCTGTTCCCAAGCCCGACAACAAGCGCCGCATATATATGCTTGCCACAGACAGCCTTCACAAAGCTCTTAAGCTCTCTTGAAAGCTCCCTTGTCACAGCCTGACAGCATTCCTCGTCCCCCTCTGACAGCAGCGCAGCCTCAATTGTCACATATTTTCCTTTAGGACGACCTGTAGCCCTGACTGCATTTTCCGAGTCAATCGTCACTACACTGACTACAATTCCGTTATCCAGCTTTTTTTCAGAGAAATTCACACCTCTCATATCAGTGTTTGCCTTTCTAAGGCTCTCCTGCGTCTCAAGAGCTAGATCAGTTCTTGCACACCATTTATCAGCCGACAAATCAATACACCTCCCCTGTATGATATTCAAAAATCACATATATGTTAATTTTTTGCAATTTTTTTCAAAATATGTATTGACAGAGTGGAAAGGTTGACATATTATATTCTAGTATGTTTGTGCCAAAGCGTCCGTGTCTGTTTTGGCATACATTAGATTAAATATTTGGAGGTGTACGAGTTGGCTAACATTAAATCAGCAAAAAAGAGAATTTTAGTAACAGAGACTAAGGCTGCTAGAAATAAAGCAATCAAATCAGGAGTTAAGACAGCAATCAAGAAGGTTGAGGCTGCTGTAGCTGCAAATGATAAGGCTGCTGCTGAGGCTGCATTAAAGGATGCAACTTCTGCTATCGCAAGCGCTGGTTCAAAGGGTATCTTCCACAAGAACAACGCAGCCAGAAAAGTATCTCGTTTAACAAAGCTTGTTAACGGATTAGCTTAATTACTATATAGCAATAAATAATAAACCCATCGGTGCCGTCATACCGATGGGTTTTTTGTATATTTGCGTTGTATCATTTTTTGCCTGTCGTATGAGCGTCAGTCATATCTGCAGAGTACTGCACTATAAAAAGCTCAACTGCCATCTGGTCATTCATCCGGCCGGTCTTCACAGCCTCCTCATACGCCACGCCGTCTCTTACAGCCTGCTTTAAGTCATCAAGCGAATACGCCCTGCACTGCGCCTGGTATTTGCGCACCGCCCACTCCGGACAGCCGGCCTTTGACGCTATATCCTTGTTGCCAAAGCCCTTATTTGTCATGGCTTTCACATTCATCAGTATATTGAATTGGCGCGATATGAGATACATAATACGCATGGCAGGCTCTTTGAGCGCCAGCAGATCGTAATACAGCTCAAGCGCACGCTTTTGTCTGTGTGATGCAATCGCATCGACCATCTCAAACACCTTGTTTGTAATCTGCTCTGTCGTTACAGCCTCCACATCCGAAAGCTCAATCACTTCCTTGTCCATGCAGTAGCACAGCAGCTTCTCAAGCTCCTTGTCGATATTTTCCATATCCGTACCGGTTTTTTCTATGAAGCTGTTGTAGGCAGCCCGGCTCATTCCCTTATTTTCCTTCCTGATGCGCGCACCTATCCATCTGGCAAGTGTCTCATCAGTCTGTTCCTTGAACTCCACAGGATTGCCACACTTGGCTGCTGCCTTATAAAGCTTCGAGCGCTTATCAACGCTCTCCTCCACAAATATAAAGTGTGTGCTCTCCGGTGAATCCTTTAAATACTCTCCAAGCTCATCGCCTGCCTTTGAGAAAATACCGGCATCCTCAATAAGAATCACTCTCCTGTCCGCAAAAAACGGAAGTGTCTCTGCCAGGTCAATTATTTCCTTCTGATTGATTCCATCGCCCTCAAACGAAGAAAAGTTCATACTGTCGCCTTCACTGACCATAGCCTTTATTAGCTTGTCCCTGTACTGTTTTATGAGGTATCTCTCCTGTCCATACAGCAGATAAACCTTTTTGAAATCTCCTGCTTTTATATCATTGTCTATTGTTTTCATATATAGCACTCTCTTTATACTTAATCTGGCCGCTTTGCATTGTGTAAAAAATACGGCACTTCGCATCAGTAAGCCTCTCCATAGCTTCATCAGCCGGATGTCCGTAGCGGTTTTCTGCCGCACATGATACCGCAGCCCACCTCGGACTTAAAGCCTCAATCCATTCTTTAGAGCCTGAATACTTGGAGCCATGGTGATTTGCCTTGTAAAAATCCACAGAAAGCTCTTTTCCATACTCTGTCACAAGCTCTTTTTCCACCTCAGCCGATATATCTCCGCCAAAAACACCGCTGAAGGCGCCATCTGTGAGCTTTAGCACAAGACACATATCGTTTCTGTCCGATGCTGTATCGGCTGTTCCCGGATACAGGCACATGACGCCATCAGTCTCTTCCTTTGCTGTATTGCGTGAGCCTGATGCATCATTTATTTCAATCGAATCGCCCTTTGACATGAAGCATATATCTATTCCTGCTTCCTTCGCCTTAAAAAGCAGCTCATCCATAGCCGCTTCCTTAGCAGCCGCTTCTGCCACAACTATATGCTCTATAGTATATCCGCTGTCTATCACCTCAGACAGTCCGCTTATATGATCACTGTCAGCGTGAGAGACAAACCAGTATGATATACCCTGTACGCCGTTATACTTAAGAAACGGCAGGATCACATTCTCACCAAGCTGTTTTCTGTCGGAGCTGCCTCCGTCGATAAAGATGCATGTACCTGACTCAAAGCGGTAAAATATGCCATCTCCCTGCCCCACATCCAGTATATCAAGCTGCGCAACAGCTTTTGGCTTCACAAGCAAAATTGCAAGCAGCACTGCTGTGCACACTGCTCTTTGGACACTGTAAAGGATTGGTCTTTTTCCTTTTATGCCCCGCTCTATGGCACGTTTTTTAAGTGAAAATGCCACCAAAAAACCGCTCAAAGCAGAATAAAAAAGAAAAATCCTGTATCCATCAGGTGCTCCTGTGATAACCGATGCCCCCGGAAGCTTCATAACAAGACCGCAAAGCAGCTCATAGAGCTTTAACACCGCAAATGCAGGAAACACCAGCACTTTGCCGGGCATCGCACCAACGCAGCCTGCGACAGACGCAAGCAGACCCGAGATAAATATGACAGGCAAAGCCGGTATCACAACGAGATTTACAAACACCGCAAAAAGAGGCAGCTCATAATAGTTCATAGCCACAACCGGAAGCATCGGAAGCTGTATGGATACAGATGCCCAGAATTTCTCACCCTTAGGCTCACTCATCACAGGTGTCACAATACCTATGGCAAGTATGGCTGAGGCCGAGAACACAAATCCGGCATATCCCAAAACCATAGGATTGTCCCACAGCAGGTAAATGACCATGATGCCGAGAGAATTGAGCATATCTGCGCATCTTCCTAAAGCTGCCGCAAGCATTGTAAGTATGAACATCCCCACAGCACGCCTCGTGGACACGGCATTTCCCGTCATAACAGCATAGCTTAGTATAAGCACCCCAGAACAGATAAATGCCGCTGTATAGCTAACCCTTCTTTTTCTGAGAAGCTTGTAAAAGGCCATGCCAACTATAGAAATATGAAG
>ERZ1026854.2438-NODE-2438-length-10617-cov-6.637663_pt1 | contig 10617 bp, 7 predicted proteins | sample MGYA00380157_ERZ1026854 | MGnify/ENA primary metagenome ERZ1026854 (study PRJEB33269, sample SAMEA4719793) | human gut metagenome | biome: human-associated habitat; feature: organic feature; material: feces | place: Cameroon | collected 2013-10 ...
CCTGGGCTAGGAGCTTCTGCCCTTTCAGGGCGTGTGGGGCTTACTTGCGAAACTTGAGTTAGTGAATATATTTCCGGCTAAATATTGATTAATGGATTTACTGAAAGACTTGAACGAAGCGCAGCAACAGGCTGTGAGTTATATAGATGGACCTTCGCTGGTGATAGCCGGCGCAGGTTCCGGAAAGACGCGTGTGCTTACTTATAAGATTGCCTATCTGCTGCAGCAGGGTATGAAGCCCTGGAGCATCATGGCACTCACCTTTACCAACAAGGCGGCCCGCGAGATGAAGGAGCGTATCGGAAAAATGGTGGGCAACGACCTGGCTCAGCATCTCTACATGGGCACCTTCCACAGCATCTTCTCCCGCATCCTGCGTGCCGAGGCGGAGCATATCGGATTCAACGGCAATTTTACCATCTATGATGAATCCGACTCCCGTTCGCTCATCAAGGCGATTGTGAAGGAGAAGGGGCTGGACGAGAAAACCTACAAGCCGGCTGCCGTGCACGCCAAGATTTCGAAGGCGAAGAACAACCTGCTGAGTGCCGAGGCATACGATGCCGATGCCGACATCTTTATGCAGAACAAGCGCAGCAACATGGAGAAGATGGGCGAGGTGTACAGGGAGTATGTGCAGCGGTGCAAGCAGGCGAACGCCATGGATTTCGACGATCTGCTGGTGCTTACCTTCCAGCTTTTCAGAGACCATGAGGAGGTGAGACGCAAGTATGCCGAGAGGTTTGACTTTATCCTGGTGGATGAGTATCAGGATACCAACCATGTGCAGATGTCGATCGTGATGCAGCTGTGCAGGGAGAAGTTGCGCGTGTGTGCCGTGGGCGATGACTCGCAGAGCATCTACAGTTTCCGTGGCGCCAACATCGACAATATCCTCAACTTCCAGCATCAGTTGCCGGGCACCCGCCTCTTCAAGCTGGAGCAGAACTACCGCAGTACGCAGACCATCGTGGAGGCGGCAAACAGTCTGATTCGCCGCAACCGCAACCAGATTCCCAAGGAGGTGTTCAGCCGGAATGCCGAGGGCGAGAAGATTCAGTATAAGCCAGCCTACAGCGACAAGGAGGAGGCGCTGATTGTGGCGAAGGACATCAAGCGCATCAAGCGCGAGGACGATTGCGGCTATGATGATTTCGCCATTCTCTACCGCACCAATGCCCAGAGCCGAAGCTTCGAGGAGGAGTTCAGAAAGCAGGGCATTCCTTACCGCATCTACGGCGGACTGAGCTTCTACCAGCGCAAGGAAATCAAGGATATCATTGCTTATTTCCGACTCGTGGCGAACCCGGACGATGAGGAGGCGATTAAGCGAATCATCAATTATCCGGCGCGCGGCATCGGTGCTACCACGGTGGCAAAGGTGGCTGCCTGCGCCCACGAGAACCAGGTGAGCATCTGGGAGGTGATAGGCGAGGCGGCGCATTACGGGCTGAACGTGAACAAGGGTACCTTGACAAAGCTGGAGAATTTCCGACTGCTGATCAGTTCGTTCATCGACCGCTCGCATACGCTTGATGTGTATGCCCTGGGCGATGCCATCATCAAGGAGGCGAGAATCAGCGAGGATATCATGCAGGGCAAGGATGCCGACGACCTGGCAAGACAGGAGAACCTGGAGGAGTTCCTGAGCGGTATGCAGACCTTTGTGGCTGAGCGCCAGGAGGAGGGAAGGATGGATGAGACTTTCCTGACGGATTTCCTGCAGGATGTGGCGTTGCTGACGGATGCCGACAGTGAAGGCGAGAAGGATGAGCCGAGGGTTTCGCTGATGACGGTTCATGCGGCGAAGGGTCTGGAATTTGCCACGGTTTTCGTGGTGGGTTTGGAGGAGAACATTTTCCCGAGTCCGATTGCGGCTACCACGATGAGGGAGCTGGAGGAGGAGCGCCGCCTGTTGTATGTGGCGATAACCCGTGCCGAGAAGCATTGCATCCTGACGAATGCGCAAAACCGGTTCAGATATGGCAAAATGGAGTTTGACAATCCGAGCCGCTTCATAGAAGAGATTGATCCTGAGTTGATTGAGGGAGAGGGAATGAATTCGAGATCATCATTTGGTGGTTTTGGAAGAAGGAGTTCCTATGGTTCAGATAGAAGTTCCGGCAGAGGTCCTTATGGTTCAGATGGTGGTTATGGTTCAGATGGCGGTTACGGCGGAAGAATGCCGTGGGATTCTAAGTCTGTGTCATCGCAGTTTAAGGCAGATCCGAAGCCATCCTATACATCGCCGAAGCCAAAGCCAGCTGCATCATCTGCATCATTCTCTTCATCATTAAAGCCTGCATCTGCTGCATCATCCCCTTCTTCACCAAAGCCTGCATCCTCATCTTCTTCTTCTCTTCGAGAAGGATGCAAGATAGAGCATCAGCGTTTCGGCATAGGTGAAGTTTTGAAGCTTGAAGGCTCTGGCGAGAATGCCAAGGCAACAGTGGCATTCACCCATGCCGGCACCAAGCAGCTTCTGCTGAAGTTTGCAAAATATACGATTATCGAATAATACAAAAAAGAACAAAAATGAAAACAAAACACTTGAAAATCAGGCTGTTCTCATCCTTGATCGTGATGGGAAGCCTCTTGGTAACCGGTTGTTCTGATAGCGACTATGATTTCAACAACATAGACGCTACCATTGGAATCGGTGGAGATGGGTTGGAATTACCAGCCAGCAATACCGATAACATCAAACTATCAGAAGTGCTCGACCTTGAGGAAAACGGCTCCGTGGTGGCTGATGCCTCTACCGGATTCGACTATGTATTCCGCCAGCAGGGAAATGATGTGGAGGCGGCTCATCCTTTTATCAACAGCATCACGGTGGCACGCCGACAGTCAAGCTCCAGCAATATCACGCTTTCGTTCAACTCTTCGGCTCGAAATTCAAGAGCATCAAGAGCTGCAGTCATGCTCCATGGCGAGGGCGACGTGTTTGAATTCTCTTACGAGGGTAACAAGCCTCAGGAGGTGGAAGAACTGACTGCTGCCGAGGTGAGCAGCACCATCAACCTGAAGGTTGACTTCCAGAACCTGGCTAGCATGGTAGAGAAATTCGACAAGATTACCCTTACCTTCCCATCCTATATGAAACTTGCCGTGGATGGAAAGCCGGTTGAGGGCAATACCATCACATTAAATAATGTGTATACTTCGGAAGATCTGGAGAAGAAGATTGACATCGTGGGACTCGATTTCACCAAGAAGGATGAACTGGGCGAACTGAAAATCGCAAAGACTTCACTTGGCGATAAGATTCAGCTCACCGGTAAGGTTCACATGGCGGTGGAAACCAGCAACTACTCTTTTTCATCCGGTATCTCATCCGTTTCCATGAAGAACAATCTCTCGATGAGCGATATCAAGATTACCGGCGCTACGGGTAAGTTTAACCCAACCATCAACCTGAATACCCTGGGCAATGTTCACATCTCGGGCATTCCAGACTTCCTGAAGGATGGCAACGTGGTGGTGGATCTCTATAATCCGCAAATCTATCTCACACTCAACAGCAACCTCGATATCGAGGGCTTTGCGGGCGGTACGCTCAAAAGTCTGAAGGATGGCAAGGAAATCGCCAGCGTTGAGGTGCCTGAGTTTGCCGTCAAGGCGAATGGCACTACCCATGTGGTAATCTGCCGAAATGCTGCGGCAACGGAAGCTGGTAGCGATGTGGAGAAAGTGGAGGTTCCAAATCTTTCTGATCTCGTGAAGACCATGCCTGATGAGATTACCTTCCAGGCAAACGCCAGAGCCAACAATCAGAAGGCGGGTACCTTTAAGTTGGGCTATCATGACTACGAGGTGGCTCCATCTTACAGCATCGATTCTCCTATCGCCTTTGCCGAGAATGCCTGCATCGAATATTCCGATGATTTGGACGGATGGAACGACGATATCAAGGATTTGAACATGGCGGATGGTGCCTATATCCAGTTGTCTACCCAGGTAACCAGTTGTGTGCCAGCTTATCTCAACGTGAAGGCAACCCCTGTGGATGTGTACGGAAGAGAGATCAGTAAGGACGAACTGGAAGTGGAGATTACGGGCGAAATCAAGGCTTCTGCCGATGGCACGACCCCAGCTATATCGCCTCTGAGCGTGAAGATTCTGCAGAAGAAAGCTGATGCCTTCAAGAAGCTCGACGGCTTGAAGGTGGTGGTTTCGGGCAAGGCCAAGGGCGAGGGCGGAAATGCCGTTACGGGCGTGGTGCTCAATGCCGAGAAGCATACCTTGAAGTTGAACGACATCAAGATTAAACTGGTAGGAAAGGTGATTGGTGATTTTAATTAAATAACAAGTTAAGTAGATGATTATGAAGATTTTATCAAAGAAATATATCCTCTCGGCATCCCTGCTGATGCTGGGTGGCGCAGCGATGGCGCAGAACTTGAACTCTGCCTATTTCACTGAGGGCTATCACTATCGCCACAACCTGAATCCAGCCTTCGGCGATTCATGCAGTTTCATCTCTATCCCGGCTTTGGGAAACATCAGCGTGAATACCCGTGGTAACTTCGGCTATCAGGACGTGGTGATGAAGAATCCGATGTACGGACAGCCGGGACAGAAGCGAATGACCACCTTCATGAACCCTTACATCTCTACGGGCGATGCGCTGAAGGGTTTCAGCAAGGGCGATAATAAGATTGTGGGCGACGTGAACCTCACCATCCTTGCCGCTGGCTTCAAGGCGTTTGGCGGATACAACACCATCGAACTGAGCGAGAAGACCAGCTTCGGCATGGTGCTTCCTTACGAGCTCTTTGAGTTTGCCAAGAATACGGGCAACCTGAATTACAACATCGGCGACGTGAGTCTGCGTGCCCGTTCATACGCTGAGCTGGCGCTGGGCCATTCCCATCAGATTAACGAAAAACTGAGAGTGGGTGCCAAGTTGAAGTTCCTGCTGGGTGTGGGCGCTGCCGACGTGGATTTGAAGAATGTGCAGGCTAATCTGGCGGGCACAGACCAGTGGATGCTTTCGGGTGAGGGAACCGCACAGGTTTCCGTGAAGGGCTTTACTTACAAGAGCAAGGTTTCGGAGTACAACGACCCTAGCCATGTTTCGCCAGACGGCACACAGGGCAAGTATGAGCATGTGGACGATGTGGACGTGGATGGATTCGGACTGAACGGATTCGGCATGGCACTGGATCTGGGTGCTGAATATAAGATTAACGACGACTGGAGGGTGAGTGCTGCCGTGATGGACCTGGGTTTCATCAACTGGAGCAATAACATGAAGGCGGTGAATGCCAAGAACCAGTTTGTTTTCAACGGTTTCCATGATACCACTGTGGGCAGCGGTTCGGGCGGAACCCTGGATGACAAGATGGACAGTTATGGCGACCAGCTTTCTGATTTCGCCAATCTGAAGGATATGGGCGATGCCGGAAGCCGTTCTACGGCATTGGCTGCTACCATCAACCTGGGAGCTGAGTATACCCTGCCTATGTATAAGAAGCTGTCGTTCGGTGCCCTGAGCAGTACCCGTCTGAACGGTTCCTATACCTGGACCGAGGGTAGGGTGAGTGCCAACTGGAAGCCTCTGAGATGGTTGGATGGCGGCGTGAACTTCGCCGTGAACAGTTTTTCTACCAGCATGGGTTGGGTGCTGAACATCCATCCTAGCGGCTATAACCTCTTCATCGGCATGGATCATCTTCTGGGCAAGACCAGCAAGGAGTTCATCCCTCTGAGTTCCAACGCCAGCATCGCCATCGGCATGAACGTGGCGTGGGGTGGTGTAAGCCAGAAGAAACTGGAGAAGGAATCGAAGAAAAAGGCAGTGGCCGAGTTGTAATACGAAAGCAGCTGTGCCCAAGTTGTAATACGAAAGAAGCCTGTTTAGCAGATTCGCTAAACAGGCTTTCTTATAATGCTTCGTTATCTATAATGCTTCGTCATCCGGCCGCTGAATCTGCGCTGGCGTTTTCAGCTTGGGCAGATGGCGCTTCTTTCTGAGCCATGCAGCTTTGCGCTGCTCGTAATCTTCGCGGTGGCGTTCAAGGAAATTATCTGCCATGATTCTATCAAATAAAATCTATCAAATAAATTCATTCAAATGATGAACTTATTCCTTGAATCGGCTGTAAATCACCTTGATCTGCACAGGACCCGCTGCTACCTTGTTTCCACTCTTATCCAGGGTGTAATCCTTGTTGGCATCATCTGTGGCCTTGACAAGACGCGTAGAAGAGAGCGACATATCGTGGTTGATCTTGGTAACCACCGTAGAGTTGTTGATGGTGCTCGTCTTCAGCGTCACTGGCACCAGCATCACCTTGTTCCAGTTAGGATGCTCGTTCACCCAGTTGGCATTCTTCTTCTCACCCTCCAGCTTGGCATTATGCATCTTCGTAACCAGGTTACTGATATTATAGAAGGTATAAGCGTTCTTCTTGCTTGTAGAGGCGCTGAAGGTTGCCGTATACGAAGAACGGTTGTCCGTGAGCTTGCTCTGCTCGAAGAAGGCATTCAGGCTATCAGCCTCTACCATCAGAATGGTGGAAGGAGCGCTGAACTGATACTTGCTGTCTTCTACATTATTCATTCTAGGGAATGAGATAGAGGCTGTGTTCAGCGTATCCTTCTCGTGACCCTTGATGATGTCTTCCACTGGCAGCGTTACCTCGGTGAAGATTCCGGCAGGCGACTTGATGAAGGTACACTCCTCGTTGCTGGCCAGCTTCTCCAAAGTCTTGGTATCGTTGGTAATCTTGTTGAGCTGAAGTACCTCCTCGGTTCCGTCGAAGCGGTTGTAGGTGTAGCCCGAAACAATGCTGTCGTTGCCATGAGAATCCTTCACGGTCTTCTGAATCTTCCAGTAGAGCTGCAGCTCAGTGTTCCAGATGTTGGCCACGTTTCCGATACCGCCGGTGTTCTTGATGTAGAATCCAGGGCATACGTTGTTGAGGAAGCGGTAGTTAGACTTGAAGTACTCCGGATGCTCCACGTAGGTGTTCATGATGTAGGAACCGTAGTTCTTGTAGGTCTTTCCGTCTCTTGCCTTGTAAGGCTTGTTGAGATAGATTCTGAACGCCTTGGTAGAGCCCTCGCTCAGGTTGTAGGTGGCGCTGGCAAGTTTGTTGTCCTCGCTAACCCATCCGCCCTTGAAGGCATCATAGTCGGAGTAATATTCCTCGTCTTCCGTCATCGGCTTGCTCATCTCGTATGCCGTCACCTTCATGGGTGCCAGCGAGTCGCCGTAGATGGTTTTGTAGGAAACCAGCAGGAAGCAGGAGTCTGCCTCGATATTTCCATCGTGTGCATTGCGGATATACTCCAGTGTGTCGAGAGAGAACGATGACAACACGCCCAGCTGGGTCATATAGTCGCCGGTGACGTAGGTCTCCGTCTCTGGGTCTTTCACCTTACCTATCATACCCGTATTGTTTCGGCTCAAAACCGGTCCTGAGACTACCGAGCGGGATGTTACGTTGAACACCTTCTGCTGGATAGAGAGGTTGTCCACCTCGTTGGTGATGGACGAACCGATGTTGTCAGTCGTGTCATCGCAGGCGGTGATAGCCATGGCTGCGATGAATAACGCTGTAAATAGTCTTAAAATCTTCATTATCCTTGAAATGTGAATCTATAGTTTCGAGGTATTATTCCTCATCCGGGAATACCTCGTTGATGAATGTCTTGTAGGCATCAGCAAAGTCATCACCTGGATAGTTGAGCACAGGCTTGTTCTTTTCCCCGGCATATTCGAGGAGTTTGACGCCTGCACCGTCTTCACCCTGGATGACACCGTCGCTATAGTCGATGGCCATCTTGCCCAGCTCCGTGAAGTCGAAATTCTCCTTGTAGTCGGCGAGCAGTTCTGCCTTGGCATCGCGATAGTCTACGCACTGCTTGAAGTTGGTTCCCAGTTCGGCCTTCAGCTCGTTGGTATAGAGCGAGAGGATTACCTTAGAGTTTGCGAAAGAAGGCTCTTCAGCGTATGCGGTCTTGATATAGAAAGGCACCACGGCGCTCACCCATCCCTGGCATACGATGACATCTGGCTGCCAGCGAAGCTTCTTCACTGTTTCCAAAACGCCACGTGCGAAGAAGATGGCTCTCTCGCCGTTGTCTGCATATTCCACTCCCTGTTCATCGGCTGCCATCTGTCGGCGGTTGAAGTAATCTTCGTTGTCGATGAAATAAATCTGCTGTCGTGTTGTTGGTATAGATGCAACCTTGATGATCAGCGGGTGGTCTGTATCATCGATGATAAGGTTCATACCAGACAGGCGAATAACCTCGTGCAGCTGGCCGCGACGCTCGTTGATGGTGCCCCATTTAGGCATAAAGGTGCGAATCTCAAAACCTGCTTCCTGCATCTTCTGAGGTAATTCGCGTCCCATGATGGACATGTGGGTCTCGGCTACGTATGGGTCGATCTCCTGATTGATAAATAATACTTTCTTTGCCATAAATTTAATTATTATTCTTACGAATTAGGTGCAAAGGTACAAAAAAAACTCCAAAAAAGCGTATTTTTCTTCTGAAATTCAATAATTTCGGCAATAATTCGCATATTTTTAGGTTTTTTCTTTCTTATTTGAGAAAAAAGTTGTTATTTTGCACCCCGTAACAGATTAAGAAGATGAAAGTATTCAATAAGATTGTTGACCTCCAGAGCGAACTTGACCAGTGTCGCAAGGAGGGAAAGGAGATTGGCCTTGTGCCTACAATGGGTGCGCTTCACGAGGGTCACGCCTCATTGGTGAAGCGAAGTGTGAAAGAAAATGGTGCTACGGTGGTTTCGGTGTTCCTGAATCCTACACAGTTTAACGACAAGGGTGACCTGGACCGCTATCCTCGTACCCTGGATGCCGACTGCAAGCTGGTGGAGGCGTGTGGTGCCGACTATGTGTTTGCGCCTTCGGTGGAGGAGGTGTATCCTACTCCTGACACCCGTCATTTTGAGTTTCCACCGGTGAGCACGGTGATGGAGGGTGCCAAGCGCCCGGGTCACTTCAACGGTGTGTGCCAGGTGGTGAGCCGCCTGTTTGACATCGTGAACCCAACCCGTGCCTATTTCGGCGAGAAGGACTGGCAGCAGATTGCCGTGATCAAGCAGCTGGTGAAGTTCATGGGCAGCAGCGTGAAGATTGTGGAGTGCCCTATCATCCGTGATGAGGACGGCTTGGCAAAGAGTAGCCGCAACACTTTGCTGGCTGCCGACGAGCGTGCCATCGCTCCTGCTATCTTCAAGGCTTTGAAGGCGAGCGTGGAGTATGCCAAGAATCACAGTGTGAAGGAGACTCACGATAAGGTGGTGAACGAAATCAACGCCGTGGACGGACTGGAGGTGGAGTATTTCCAAATTGTGGATGGCGACAGCCTGCAGGATGTGGCTTCATGGGATGAGAGTGATTATGTGGTAGGTTGCATCACCGTTTACTGCGGCAAGACTCCTATCCGCCTGATTGACCATATCAAGTATAAAGGATAAAATATAGTATTATTATAGTGTTATTATAGTATTATGCAGATTGAAGTATTGAAGAGTAAGCTCCATTGTGTGACTGTTACTGAGGCGAATCTGAACTACATGGGCAGCATCACGATAGATGAGGACTTGATGGACGCAGCTAATCTGATAGCAGGCGAGAAGGTGCAGATTGTGGATAACAACAATGGTGAGCGCCTGGAGACCTATATCATCAAGGGTGAGCGTGGCAGCGGCTGCATCTGTCTGAACGGTGCTGCGGCACGCAAGGTTCAGGTGGGTGACACGGTGATTATCATCGCCTATGCCCTGATGGACTTTGAGGAGGCAAAGACCTTCAAGCCTACCGTGGTTTTCCCTAAAGAGGGAAACAAGGTATAGGGTTCTATTCAAAGGAAAATGAAAAAGGTGTGGCAGAAGTGAATATCTCGCTTCTGGCACACCTTCTTTTATGTCACGCAGATTTTTTATGTTTTAGTCGCCGCAGATTTCGCAGGATGCACGCTTCTTCACCTTGATGGTGCGGAAGTTCATCGTCTTGGCATCGAAGGTGAGCAATCGGTCGGTGAGCAGTTCGCCTACACCGAGGAAGTACTTCAATGCCTCGGCTGCCTGGATGGTTCCAAGCATACCGGCGATGGCTCCCAGAACGCCTGCCTGGCTACTGGTAGGAACAGTGCCTGCTGGAGGTGGTTCCTTGAAGAAGCAACGGTAACATGCCGTGCCTGGCAGGTGGGTAAAGGTCTGGCCCTGGAATCTCAGGATGCCGCCATGCGAGAATGCCTTGCCCAAGCGCACACAGGCATCATTGATGAGGAACTTCGCAGGGAAGTTGTCTGTGGCATCGATGATGAAATCCCATGGCTTGATGATTTCCTCGGCATTGTCTGAGGCGAGGAAAGTATGATATGTTGTCACCTCCACATCAGGATTGATGGCAATCATCTTCTCCTTGGCACTTTCCACCTTAGGAGTGTTCAAGTCCTTGGTCTGGTGGATGACCTGGCGTTGCAGGTTACTGAGGTCAACCACATCGGCGTCCACGATACCGATATGTCCCACGCCAGCCGCAGCGAGGTAGAGGGCTACTGGGGACCCCAAGCCTCCGGCACCAATGATGAGCACCTTGGCATTGAGGAGCTTTTCCTGTCCCTCGA
>ERZ1026854.2443-NODE-2443-length-10606-cov-4.820870_pt1 | contig 10606 bp, 8 predicted proteins | sample MGYA00380157_ERZ1026854 | MGnify/ENA primary metagenome ERZ1026854 (study PRJEB33269, sample SAMEA4719793) | human gut metagenome | biome: human-associated habitat; feature: organic feature; material: feces | place: Cameroon | collected 2013-10 ...
GTATGATATAACTCACTGTGTAACGGAGAAGGAGGGATTTGAACCCTCGCGCCGCGCAAACGACCTACACCCTTAGCAGGGGCGCCTCTTCAGCCACTTGAGTACTTCTCCACACGACAATAAATGTCGAACAAGAAATAGTATAGCAACTTTATACTGAGTTGTCAATCTATTTTTTCATTTTATTCTATAATTTTTTATTTTCTTATTATAGGTATTGTTTACTAATACCTATTCGCCTATTCCTCTAACGGCGATATTGCTTTGTTGCCGTCTCATACAGATTATTTCCTTTACTGTCAATTACTACAATAGCAGGCAGTTTCTCTACCTCCAGCTTACGAATTGCCTCTGTTCCTAAATCTTCATAAGCAATTACCTCTGCCTTTTTGATACACTTGGATAATAATGCACCGGCTCCTCCAATTGCAGCAAAATAAACTGCCTTATTCTTCACCATAGAATCAATTACCTGCTCAGAGCGTTTTCCTTTGCCTATCATACCTTTTAAGCCATGCTCCAACATAAGAGGGGTATATTTGTCCATACGGCTGCTGGTAGTAGGACCTGCAGAACCGATCACCTGTCCTTCTCTCGCCGGGGATGGTCCAAGATAATAGATAATATTATCTTTTAGCTCAACAGGTATCTCCTGATGTGCCTGAATTGCTTCATACAGTCTTTTATGTGCTGCATCACGGGCAGTATAGATCGTACCTGATATATAAACCATATCCCCCGTCTCAAGCGATTCAATATCCTGTTCTGTAACTGGCGTATTAATATACTTTTCTGACATCGTATCATCAAACCTTTCCACAAATAGATATTTTATAATTAAACCCGTACTGTTATAAGTATTTTTTGACGAATTAAATAACGCTTAACGTCATCCTGATACTTTAAATAACACGATGCTTATGTCGGTTCACATGACAGCACATATTTACAGCGACCGGCAAACCGGCAATATGTGTAGGATATGTTTCTATATTTACAGCAAGAGCTGTAATCCTTCCACCAAGTCCGGCCGGTCCGATTCCCAGATTATTAATCTTTTCTAATAAATCTTCTTCCATTTCTTTTACATATGGGATAGAGTTATGCACATTTGCATTCCTGGTTAATGCTTTTTTGGCCAGTAATGCACATTTTTCAAAGGTACCGCCAATGCCTACACCTACCACAACCGGAGGACATGCATTTGGACCTGCAAGCTTCACTGCATCCAACACAGCATCCTTAACACCATCTATACCATCTGCCGGCTTAAGCATATAGACCCGGCTCATATTTTCGCTTCCAAAGCCTTTTGGTGCTACGGTAATGTCTATGTTTTCTCCCGGAACAATTTCATAGTGAATAATACCGGGAGTATTATCCTTTGTATTTTCTCGAAGCAGAGGATCCCCTACAACGGATTTACGCAGATATCCCTCTACATAACCCTGACGGATTCCTTCATTGACGGCATCCTCCAGATTCATTCCTTCAATATGAACATCCTGTCCGATTTTTAAGAATACAACGGCCATACCCGTATCCTGACAGATTGGAATCTGACTGCTTTCTGCAATCTGCATATTTTCTTCTAGTTGTGACAATATCTGTCTGCCAAGCGGGGATTCCTCCACCTGACAGGCATGATCGATCTTATCCTTCATATCATCTGAAAGATAATAATTTGCTTCTATACACATTTCCTTGATATTTTTTATAATCTCATCGGTAGAAATGGTTCTCATATTTTCATCCCCTCTGGCAATATTATTCCTGTGGATTATCTGTATCGTCGGCTTCTTCAATATCGTTGTCTGCTTCCTCTTCATTCTGTCTCATTTCGTTTTCCATTTCTTCCAGAAAACTATCCTTCGCATCGGAAGGCTGAGAATCTCTCACTTTTGCCATAGTCGCTACAACAATATCCTTATCCGGATCCAGGTCGATCAGCTTCACACCGGATGTAATACGTCCCAATACAGAAATCTCATCGACTCTCATCTGGATAATGATTCCTTCTGTAGTGATCAGCATAATCTCATTTTCTTCATTTACTGCTTTTACACTTACAACATTACCTGTTTTTTCGGTAATCTTATAACACTTAATACCCTTACCGCCCCTGTGCTGCGGTGTAAATTCTTCAATACGTGTTCTCTTACCCATACCGTATTCTGATACAAGAACAAGATAATCTCCCTGTGTATCAAGCTGCATACCTACTACTTCATCGTCATAGGTAAGATTCATACCAATAACACCCATTGTTGCACGACCGGTTGGACGTACATCTGTCTCAGAAAAACGGATACACTGTCCATGCTTCGTTACAAGAATGATGTCCTTCTTTTTATTCGTTGATTTTACTTCGATCAGCTCATCATCATCCCGAAGATTAATCGCCTGAAGTCCCGTTTTGCGGATATTGGCAAAATCCTTGATAGAAGTTTTCTTAACAATACCCTTCTTGGTTGCCATAAACAAATAACGATTTTCATCGTATGTTCTGATTGGAATGACTGCGTTGATCTTCTCTCCCGGTGTCAGCTGCAAAAGATTAATAATTGCAGTTCCTCTGGCTGTTCTGCCGGATTCCGGAATCTCATATGCTTTCAGACGGTACACTCTTCCCTTGTTCGTGAAGAACATCAGATAATGATGTGTCGTAGTCATAAGCATGTCGGCAATATAATCCTCATCAATAGTCTGCATTCCGCGGATTCCTTTGCCTCCACGATGCTGACTCTTGAAGTTATCCACACTCATTCTCTTAACATAACCAAGAGAAGTCATAGTAATGATGGTATTTTCCTGTGGAATCAGATCCTCCATGGAAATATCGAACTCATCATAACCGATAGATGTTTTTCTCTCATCGCCGTACTTGTCACGGATCAATGAAATTTCTGTCTTAATAACACCTAACAGGATCTTTTTATCGGCAAGAATTGCCTTGTATTCTGCAATTTTTTTCTCCAGCTCAGCATATTCTGTCTCCAGCTTTTCTCTTTCCAAACCGGTCAATGCACGGAGACGCATATCTACAATGGCCTGAGACTGTGCATCTGAAAGCTCGAAACGGGAGCATAATCTTTCCTTTGCCTCGGCAGTTGTTTTGGAACTGCGGATAATCTGGATCACTTCGTCAATATTATCCAGAGCGATCAGCAATCCCTCAACGATATGTGCTCTTTCCTCAGCCTTGTTCAGGTCAAACTTGGTACGTCTTGTAACAACCTCTTCCTGATGCTTGATATAATATTCCAGCATCTGTTTGAGATTCATGACCTTTGGCTGATTATCTACTAAAGCAAGCATAATAACACCAAATGTATCCTGCATCTGTGTATGCTTATAAAGCTGGTTTAATACAACATTCGGATTAACATCTCTTCGAAGCTCAATACAGATACGCATACCCTCACGGTTTGTTTCATCACGAAGATCTGTAATACCTTCGATTTTCTTTTCTCTATGTAATTCACTGATTTTCTCGATCAGACGTGCTTTATTCACCATATATGGAAGCTCCGTTACAACAATACGGTTCTTGCCATTCTCCATTGGCTCAATATTGCTCACCGCACGTACGCGGATCTTGCCACGACCGGTACGATAAGACTCCTCAATTTCTCTGGTACCAAGGATTTCCGCTCCTGTCGGGAAGTCCGGTCCCTTGATGATCTGCATTAATTCCTCGATCGTTGTTTCACGATCCTCTTCCACAACATTGTCGATAATTTTTACGACCGCATTGATAACCTCTGTAAGGTTATGTGGTGGTATATTGGTTGCCATACCTACCGCAATACCTGATGTACCGTTTACCAGCAGATTTGGAAATCTGGAAGGCAGAACACGAGGCTCTTTCTCTGTCTCATCAAAGTTCGGGTCAAAATCTACAGTGTCTTTATTGATATCTGCAAGCATCTCCATAGAAATCTTGCTCAATCTTGCCTCTGTATAACGCATTGCGGCAGCGCCGTCACCATCCACAGAACCAAAGTTTCCATGTCCATCTACCAATGGATAATGAGTAGACCATTCCTGTGCCAGATTTACCAGTGCACCATAAATAGAACTGTCACCATGTGGATGATATTTACCCATGGTATCACCAACGATACGGGCACATTTACGGTGTGGCTTATCCGGTCCGTTATTTAACTCAATCATTGCATACAAAATACGTCTCTGAACCGGCTTCAAACCGTCTCTTACATCAGGGAGTGCTCTGGATGCAATAACTGACATTGCGTAATCAATATAAGAGGTCTCCATTTTTTTTCGAAGATCAACCTCATGAACTTTATCAAAGATATTCTCGTCCATTTTTCCCTCAACTTTCTGCTGATTCACATTACTTCATAAAAATCAGATTCTATTTCACAAATTACCAGGCTAATGTTAATTAAATGTCCAGATTGGTTACATACTGTGCATTTTCCTCAATAAACTCACGACGTGGTTCTACCTTATCGCCCATGAGTGTGTTAAATACTACATCAATCTCAGACTCTGTTCCTTCCTCGATGGTTACGCGAAGCAGAATACGCTTTTCCGGATCCATTGTGGTATCCCAAAGCTGCTCTGCATCCATCTCACCCAATCCTTTGTAACGCTGAATCTTATTATTGCCATCGCGGCCTATCTCTGTAAGAATTTCATCCAGCTCCTTGTCATCATAAGCATAGCGGACTGTCTTATTTTTCTCGATCTTATAAAGTGGCGGCTTTGCAAGATATACATGACCCTGACGGATCAACTCCGGCATGAAACGATACAAAAATGTCAGCATCAGCGTTGCAATATGAGCTCCATCCACATCGGCATCGGTCATAATAACAATCTTGTCGTAACGAAGCTTACTGATATCGAAATCCTCATCAATACCGGTACCAAACGCTGTGATCATTGCCTTAATCTCGGCGTTTCCAAGAATTCGGTCAAGACGTGCCTTCTCCACGTTCAGAATTTTTCCACGAAGGGGAAGAATTGCCTGTGTCGCACGGTTTCTGGCTGTCTTGGCACTTCCGCCGGCAGAATCTCCCTCTACGATGTAGATTTCACAGTTTTTCGGATCTTTATCACTGCAGTCTGCCAGCTTACCGGGAAGTGCCGTACTATCCAACGCCGTTTTTCTTCTGGTAAGATCTCTTGCTTTTCTCGCTGCATCCCTTGCTCTCTGGGCAAGTACTGCTTTATCACAGATAACCTTTGCAACAGCCGGATTCTGCTCCAGAAAATATGTCAGCTGCTCTGAAACAACAGATTCCACAGCTCCTCTTGCTTCACTGTTACCAAGCTTCTGTTTTGTCTGACCTTCAAACTGCGGCTCTGAAATCTTAATACTGATAATGGCGGTTAAGCCCTCCCTGAGATCCTCACCGCTGAGATTCGGATCACTGTCTTTTAATAATTTCATACTACGAGCGTAGTCATTAAATGTCTTTGTAATAGCATTACGGAAACCGGTCAGATGAGTACCTCCCTCCGGAGTCGTAATATTATTAACAAAGCTATACGTTGATTCCTGATAAGAATCATTGTGCTGCAGGGCAACCTCTACATAAACATCTCCACGCTGTCCCTCACAATATATAATATCATCATAGAGTTTTTCTTTGCTTTTGTTTAAATATTCTACATATTCCTTAATACCACCCTCATAGTGGAAGGTACGGATCTTAGGCTCCTCCAGACGATTATCCCGGAGAACGATCTTGATTCCCTTTGTGAGAAATGCCATCTCTCTGAGTCGTTGTCTCAAGGTATTATAATCAAACTCTGTCTCCTCAAAAATCTCCTTATCCGGCAGGAAACGCACCTCAGTACCATTATGATCCGTTACACCGATTTCTTTCAGAGGATACATTACTTTTCCTCTCTCATAACGCTGCTGGTAAAGCTTACCATCCTTGTGAATCTTTACCTCCAGCCATTCGGAAAGTGCATTTACAACAGAAGCACCTACACCATGCAGACCACCGGATACCTTATATCCGCCGCCACCAAACTTTCCGCCTGCGTGAAGAACAGTAAATACCACCTCTACTGCAGGTTTATTGGCCTTGTGATTAATGCCGACCGGAATACCTCGTCCATTATCAATTACGGTAATAGAATTATCTTTTTCAATTGTCACATTAATTTCTGTACAATAACCTGCCAGAGCCTCATCGACAGAGTTATCTACAATCTCATATACCAAATGATGAAGACCACGGATCGATGTACTGCCTATATACATACCAGGTCTTTTACGAACTGCTTCCAATCCCTCCAAAATCTGGATCTGATCTGCTCCATATTCGTTATTTACTTCTGTTCCCATAATTTTCCTCTTTTCTATAAAAACTTCACTTTTGACTTTCTATACTTATAGTACCATTTACAACACGAAAAACTCTGTCTAAAGTCAGTTTACCCTCAATAAACTCTTCAAGACCTGTACACGTAATGATCGTCTGGGTGTCCTGAATACTGTCCAGCAGATAATTCTGCCGGTTGCGATCCAATTCTGACAATACATCATCCAAAAGCAGAACCGGCTGATCATGGATCAGTTGTCTTACCAGCTCAATTTCTGCCAGCTTTAAGGATAAAGCACATGTCCTCTGTTGGCCCTGAGATCCATATTTACGCAGATCCACATCTCCATTAAAGAAACTCAGATCATCTCTGTGAGGTCCTACGTTCGTAGTCATGAATCTTAGATCCTTTTCCATGCTGTCTTTTAATTTTTTTTCAAATTGATCTTCCCCGGCGTCAGGCTCATAATGAACATTGAGTTGTTCCATGCCACCCGTCAGCTTTTGATTGATATGATAAACAATTTCTTTTAATTGTTCCACAAATTCTCTACGCCGCCTGATCAAACGACTACCGTAATCCAAAAGCTGTCCATCCCATATCTCTAAAGTATCCTTAAGAGATGGATTATAATAAATCTGCTTCAGCAGGTTATTGCGTTGATTTAATATTTTATTGTACTCGCCAAGATCGTGCAGATAAACATGATCTAACTGGCTAAGCTCCATATTGATAAATCTTCTTCTCTCGGATGGACCATTTTTAATGATCTTTAAATCCTCCGGAGAAAAAAATATAATATTGATCAATCCCATAAGCTCACTGGAACGCCGGATAGGAATGCCGTCAATTGCAATTCCCTTTGGCTTGCTTTTACGCAAATGCATGTCAATCTTATGAGAAATATCATTTTTGGTAAGCAATACACGAATATGTGCCTCATCTTCACCAATCCGGATCAACTCCCGATCCTTGCTGCCTTTATGAGACTTTGTCGTACCACTTACAAAAAGAGATTCCAAAATATTTGTTTTGCCCTGGGCATTATCGCCATACAAAACGTTGATGTGCTCATGAAAGTCCAGCTTTGCTTTCTCGTAATTCCGAAAATTACAAACCTCAACGTGATCAATCCGCATTCATCTGAAATCCTTTCTATCTATTGAAAATTATACTATACTTTTAATATTAGCATAATTATTCTGCCAAGACAGTTACTTCCTGTCCCTCAAATTCAAATACATCCTGAGGATAAAGCTTTCTTCCCCTTCTGGTATCAACTTCACCATTTACCTTTACGAGGCCTTCTTGAATCACAATTTTTGCCTCTACACCGGAGCTTACCATATTTGCCAGCTTTAATGCCTGCCCAAGCTTGATAAAGTCATCCGAAATCTGAATTGCTTCCATCTGTCTTTCCTCCAAATTAATTAAAGTTAACAGGCAGAATCAAATATACATATGTCTCTTCCATATTGCGGATAAAACAAGGTGCTTTTGGATTGATCATGTACATTGTGATTTCTTCCTCGTCAATTACCTTCAATGCATCCATCAAAAATTTAGGATTAAATCCTATGAGAATATCCTTTCCTTCTTTCGAAATATCAATATCCTCTGACATAGATCCAATACCGGAATTGATAGCAAGACTCATGCTTGTATCTTTTACATCAATGATAACCGGTTTCTTTTCTGATTCACGGATCATCAGTGTGGTACGGTCAATAGAATCAAATAAATCTTTTTTGTTGACTGTTATTTTAGTTTCATAATCACTGGATAACATCTTGTCTATTTTGTAGTATTCTCCCTCAATGAGACGTGAGAGTACGATCGTATTGTCAAATTCAAATAGTACATGTTTGTCAGTGAAATACATGCAGATTTCATCATCCAGGCCGCCATTTAAGATCTTGCTGATCTCAATTAAGGTTTTACCCGGAATAATAACACTAACATCATCATAATTCTGTTTCAAATCTACCTTGCGGATAGAAATGCGATGACCATCCAGAGAAACAACTTTAAGCTGTGATCCTCTGATTTCAAAAAGTTCACCTGTCATAACCTTTGTATTTTCATTATCTGATATAGAAAATACAGTTTGTCTGATCACTTCTTTTAAGGTGAATTGTGAGATAAGTACACTTTTATCTTTTACAATCTTTGGAAGATATGGAAATTCTTCTGTATCCTTTACCGGAATATCAAATTTTGCTTTGCCACATGAAATATTCATTGTGAGATTTTCATTTACGGAAATGGAAACTTCATTGTATGGTAATTTACGAATAATTTCGAAAAATACCTTTGCGTTTACTGCAACAGAACCCGGTTCTTTAATATCTCCTTCAATAATTGTTTCGATACCAATTTCAAGATCATTAGATATTAGTTTAATTATTCCATCCTTTGCTTCGATGACCATACATTCCAATATAGCCATTGTAGATTTACCTGGAATAGCCTTTAAGGATATATTGATACCTTCCAGTAATTTTGACTTGTCACAAATTATGTTCATGTTGATAACTCCTTTCAAAGCACAGCCAAAAAAAATCCGCATAAATATATAATTATTAATCGTCGTAGTAGTATTAGGGGGCGTTGATAAGTGTATAACCCCTTTCAGGCCTTAAAAATCAAGGGATGAGAGGCGGGGATAACTTCATGGACAAGCTAAGATTAGCTGTGAAATTATCAAAACTTATCAACAAGCCAAATTTTAAGTGATGAATCCACGAGACAGAAGTTCACAAAAATTGTTGATATGTGGAATTCTTATTGTGGATTTATTTTTTTGATCAGAATGTCAATGTCCTTCGCTACCTTGGAATTGGCATCGGTATCTTCCAAAAGCTTCTTAATGTTGTCTCTGCCATGAATAATAGTAGAGTGGTCTTTTCGATTAAGATGCTTTTTAATAACGTCTAATGTATTATTCGTAAGCTCACAGCAAAGGTACATGCATATCTGTCTTGGATGTGAGATATTGCTGCTGCGCTTGCTGGAGAGCAGGTCATTGGTAGAGATATTGAAATGATCTGCTACTGTTTCAATAATATAGTCTATCGTGATCTCTTTTTTCTTATCCGGTGCGATCATATCGGAAAGGGCCTGTTTGGCGAGATCCATCGTGATGTCATTATGCCGCAATTTTGAAAACGCAATCACCTTTGTGATAGCACCCTGAAGCTCTCTAATATTAGAAGAAACATTGGATGCAATGAAATCAAGGATACTGTCGTCAATGGATAAGTTCTCCTCCTGAACCTTGCGGCGCAGAATCGCCATACGCGTTTCGTATGTAGGCGGCTTGATATCTACGGTAAGTCCCATTTCGAAACGGGAACGAAGACGTTCCTCTAAGGTTTTCATTGTAGCAGGGTGCTTATCGGAAGATATGACAATCTGCTTTTGAGACTCATACAGGTGATTAAAGGTATGGAAGAATTCCTGCTGCATGGTTTCCTTACCAATGATGAACTGAATATCATCAATGAGCAGGACATCGACGTTACGGTATTTATTACGAAACTCCTGCATGGAGTTGGAACCGTCTCCCTTTTTATCACGGATTGCTTCGACAATTTCATTGACAAAGGACTCACTGGTAACGTATACGACTCTCTGGGTATTATCCCGGTCAATAATATAATTGCCAATTGCATGCATCAGATGAGTCTTCCCAAGACCGGCTCCTCCATAAATAAAGAGAGGGTTGTAAATATCACCCGGTTCCTCTGCAACCTTAAGGGAAGCAGCATGAGCATAATCGTTATTATCACCAACCACGAAATTGTCAAATGTGTATTTAGTACTGATAAAAGGATGATCCTTACTAGGTAGAGAAGTATTTTTAAATGTCTCTACAGGAGTAGTATTAATTTCGTTTTTAGAAATATAAGTAATATCATACTTAATATTAGTCATTTCCTCGATCGTCACCTGAAGAAATGTACTGTATCTCTTTTCAATAAAGCTTTTATTGCTGCCGATCTTTGCATCATCGATCAGGATCGTGAGATTCTTTCCTGAAATGGAATGCACTTTCAAAATCTTGATAAAAGTATTGAAGGCGGGATCAGATATATCAAAGTTCACTTTCATCTTTTCAAGAATCTCGTCCCATTTTTCATAAAGTTCGTTTTCCACTTCAAGGTACCCCATTTCTAAAGTATATATTAAGTCATTTTGCAATGTTTCATATAGAAACAAATGGACAAGCAGCCTCTTATGAGTAGAATCATTGCATTTGCTTGTCTATCCTTATCTATTTTATATCATATGA
>ERZ1026854.2454-NODE-2454-length-10556-cov-4.293210_pt1 | contig 10556 bp, 7 predicted proteins | sample MGYA00380157_ERZ1026854 | MGnify/ENA primary metagenome ERZ1026854 (study PRJEB33269, sample SAMEA4719793) | human gut metagenome | biome: human-associated habitat; feature: organic feature; material: feces | place: Cameroon | collected 2013-10 ...
CTCGAAGAAGAACAGCGCCCCATGAGCCTTTCCTCTTTAGAGGCGGCAATGCCGAACATGGACAAGTCGAGCATTTTTCGTGTACTCACGCTCTTCCTCGAACACGATGTTGTTCATGCGTTTGAAGATGGCCGTGGCCTCCTCAACTATGAGCTTTGTGCCAACGATGGTGCCTGCCACCATAACGACGGGCACATTCATTTTTATTGTGAGACATGCCACCAGTCGTTCTGTCTTGACGACATCCATGTACCTCAATTCTCTCTACCCTCTGGCTTCGTTGCCCGCTCCATGTCTTTCGTAATCAAAGGACAATGTGAGAAATGTAGCAAGAAGAGAAAAGGATAACTAAGAAATGTCCCTATCAACAACTGCTTGACAACACCTCAAACAACATTTCGAACGACAACACCTCAAACAACAATATCTCTATAAAAACAGTTTTTACAAGATTATTATTATGAAGAAAACAATACCGGTCATAGGCATGGCTTGCTCAGCCTGTTCGGCTCATGTAGAGCGAAAGCTCAATTCGTTAAAAGGCGTAAATGAAGCCAACGTGTCTTTGGCCACACGCACAGCGTTAGTAGACTACGACCCAAAGGAGATATCCCTTGAGGACATGAAACGCGAGATAAGCAAGGCAGGTTATGACCTTGTCATTGAAACAGGACGAAGCGCCGATGAGATCAACCGCCGTGAGTTTTCCATCCTCAGACGCAAGACCGTTATATCATGGATTTTCTCTATATTGGTCATGTCTATAAGCATGGGGTGGATAGATCTAACAAGCAGCAACATAGCCTTCACCAACCAGATTTGTCTTATCATAGCTTTTATAAACATCTATTGGTGCGGTCGACAATTCTATGTGTCGGCATGGCGACAGTTGCTCCACGGTTCTGCCAACATGGACACACTTGTTGCTTTTAGCACCATCATAGCTTTTCTCTTCAGCACATTCAACACCTTTTGGGGCGACAAGACGTGGGGAGCCCGCGGCATAGAGTGGCACACTTATTTTGACGCCTCCGTCATGATTATAACCTTCGTTCTCACAGGTCGTTGTCTTGAGGAACGCGCCAAGGACGGCACAGCGAGCAGCATACGTCAGCTCATGGGTTTACGACCTAAAACCGCACGTCTTGTCAACGGCACATCAACGGAAGAGGTGCCGTTGTCCACAATCTCTAAAGGCGACATTATAGAGGTGAGAGCTGGCGAGAAAATTCCTGTCGACGGCATCGTGACCAAGGCAGAGAGTTTCATGACCTCCGATGCAGCTTATGTGGATGAGTCGATGATTAGCGGCGAGCCCACACCTGCCGAGAAGCGTGCAGGCTCCAAGGTGCTTGCTGGCACCATTCCCAGTCAAGGCAAATTGTGCATGCGAGCGCAGCAGATTGGCGAAGAAACGGCTTTGGCAACTATCATACGCATGGTGCAAGAAGCTCAGGGCAGTAAGGCCCCCGTTCAACGTATCGTCGACAAAGCTGCCATGGTGTTTGTGCCTGCCGTGGCAACCATAGCTCTCATTACGTTCCTCGCCTGGTGGGCCATTGGTGGCAACGCCGCCCTACCCCACGCCATCTTGTCTGCCGTTTCGGTTCTTGTTGTAGCCTGTCCCTGTGCCATGGGTCTTGCCACACCAACAGCCTTGATGGTTGGCATGGGCAAAGCTGCCCAGAAACAAATTCTTATCAAGGACGCTTCTGCCCTTGAGAACATGCGTAAGGTCAACGCCCTTGTCATAGACAAGACTGGCACGCTGACCATCCCCAACCCCAACATCGATTTTACCAAGGCAGACAATATACCGTTTGAGGAGCGTGAGCAGCTTAAGCCCAATGCAGCCAAAGCCATGGCGCGTCTTAAGGAAGAAGGAATAGATGTGTTCATGATGAGCGGCGACAAGGAAGCCGCAGCGCACTATTGGGCAGAAAAAGCAGGAATAGAACATTACAGAAGCGAGGTACGGCCCGACGACAAACAAAAGCTTGTTAGTCAGCTACAACAAGAAGGTAAGATTGTGGCAATGGTTGGAGACGGCATAAACGACACCCAGGCGCTTGCCACAGCCGATGTGGGCATAGCGATTGGTCGAGGCACAGACGTGGCTATGGACGTGGCACAGGTTACGCTCATGGGAAACGACCTTATAGCTCTTCCCGAAGCTGTAAACATGAGCAGACGCACGGTTCGTATGATTTGGCAGAATCTCTTCTGGGCGTTTATCTACAACCTCGTGTGCATTCCGTTAGCAGCTGGAGCGCTCTATCTCTTTGACATTAATTTCCAAATTACGCCCATGTGGGCAAGCGCGTTAATGGCTTTCTCGAGCGTGAGCGTGGTACTCAATTCGTTGCGACTGAAATGGTTATAATGCTGCGGATGTTTGTTAAACGAAACAAACTTTCGCTAATATAGAAATTATTGGAAGTTAAAAGGAAGTTAACTCGCTTCGCGAATGGAGTTAATGGACGAAACTTGAGTAAAATTATTATTGCGCTTCGCGCTTTTAAAAACATTAATTTCCATCAATTGAACATTAATGAGACATCAATTTTTCCGCGCGAAGCGCGTATTAATGATAATTAATGGGCCATTAATGGAAATTAATGTTTAAAAAACAACGAGCGCGAAGCGCGATGTAAACCTTACTCAGCAGGCTGATGCTGCGGGCGAAGCAGATCGTTAACGGTCTTCACGGGGTTGAATGTTTCGATGGGCACCTCTACAAACACGGTACTCCAATCGCTCATCGCTCCGTTCCAAAGACCGGGAAGTTCAAGAGCCTTCAGCTCGCGGCCACTCTTGCTCTTCGAGCTGATGAAGCCTGTCGACTTGTCCACGAAAGCAGGCAGGTCAAACTGCTCACCCTTATAGTTGCGTGTGCCGCAAACAAGGTCAACGGGATTAAAGTGGGTTCCGTTCTTGAACATCGCAACATACTCGTCGTTAGCCGTATCTATCTGGCTCGACTCCAAGATCTGCAGCGAAACGGTTCCGTCGGCGTTGTAGCAGAGGAACGGGCCACCACCAGGCTCACCAACGTTCTTAACCACGCCACACACGCGCATCGGGCGGTTAAGCTTCTTCTTAAGATAGATCACGAGGTCAGCATCCTCAAGCTCCTTAATGTCAGCCTTGCGGCAGCAGAGGTCGCGTTGCACGAAACGGATGATCTCTTCAAGATCCTCATGTGTGTACTCGCCACCATCAAGCTTCTCAAGATACGCAAAAGCCTGCTTCTGCAAATGAACCAATATACCTGCCAGCAGCTTCTTGTTGTCGGTTGTTACGGGTTTCAGACGGTCGGGCACCACGTTGTCGATATTCTTTATGAACACCACGTCGGCCTTGATGTCGTTAAGGTTCTCGATAAGCGCACCATGACCACCCGGACGGAACAGCAGCGAACCATCCTCGTTGCGGAACGGCGTGTTGTCGGTATTGGCAGCTATTGTGTCGGTACTGGGCTTCTGTTCCGAGAAGCTCACATTATATTTCACACCAAACTTTTTCCCATACAACGGCAATTTCTCCTCTACCGTCTTCTCGAAAAACTCGAGATGCTCGTGAGACACGGTAAAATGTACGTTTGCCTTGCCGTCCGACTGTGCATAGAGAGCAGCCTCCACCAGATGCTCCTCAACGGGTGTGCGCATGCCTTCCTCATATTCGTGGAAGAGCAACAGGCCCTTGGGCAGCTGACCATAGTTAAGCCCCTTTGGCAACAGTAGGTTTGCCACAACATCCTTATAGCGTCCTGCCTCTATGAGCTTGCAAACGCTCATGCCCTCGTTGGCCTTGCATTTCTCGCACAGAGCCTTGCGGAAGGCAAAATGTTTGATGTCGTCGAAGAATTTCTTCTCAAAATCGGTTGTCGGCACGTCATAAGGTGCGTCAAGGAACGCGAAAAGGTTCTTGAACATGCGGCTGGCGGCTCCGCTGGCAGGCACAAACTTAACGACCTCATGGCCATCGGCAAGATACTGTCCCCACTCCTCAGCATAAGCCTTGCTCTCCTCCTCCGTGGGTTTCATAATGCCTTTACCCACAGCGGCGGCAGCCTCTATGCGAAGGAACGGGAAGCCGTTCTTTATCTGCTCCAACTGATGTTCCACTTGCTCTTTTGAGATACCACGCTGTGATATCTGCTTCAAATCCTGTTCTGATAGCATATTTTCTTTAGATTGAATGATGTTTATTTAATAGAATTGTTGTTCTTAATAGACGTTTTGGTAAAGGCAAAGATACAAATATATTCTGACACGCAAACACAGTTTAACTATTTTAACGTTGAACAATTTGCATCTTTATCGTTGAACAAAATTTGCCTTGCCTCTACCCAACCGCGAACCGCGCAATCATTCTTTTATCTTGAACCTGTTTTTGCGTTGTGCCTTACGCGGCTCATAGTTACCGCCACCCATATTAAAATGGGTGCCAATGCCTCCTCCGCCTTTTACCTTGCCACAGTATTGCTCCCAACGTGAACGTATGCGTGCCACATAATCGACCGTCTCCGTTCCACGCATGTAGCCATACTTAACCACAGGATCGTTATAATAAGCAGGCTGCGTAAGCTTCAACACATAGTCGGCCACGTCAGCCCATCTGTAAGGGTTACGTCCATTCTTTCGCGCCAGGGCCATAGCGTCACGCACATGAAAGTGGCCGCCATTATAGCTTGCCAACACAAAGTTTATGCGCTCATCATAGCTGCGCACATCGCCAAACAGCCCGTTCAGCTTCACGATGTAACGTGCCGCCGCCGCAATATTGGCCTCGGGGTTATACATCTCGCCCTCTGACAGACCCAAGCTGGCGGCGGTAGAAGGCATAATCTGCATCAGTCCGCGTGCTCCAGCCCACGAGTAGGCTTTCGGGTCGAAGGTCGACTCCTGATAACATTGTGCAGCCATCAGTCGCCAGTCCCATCGACAAGCGGCAGCATACATCTTAAAATAATGGTCATAAGATGAGATCTCGCCCTTCGCGGCGTTCAGCATAGGAGCATAAACATGTCTGCGCACATTGGCTGTAGAGAAAGCGTAGCGTTCCTCCTTTTTCACTTGAGCCAGGAGCGCGGGCCTGTACCATCCTCTCAACGAGTCGGCAAGTTGCTTGCTGTCGCGTCTCACCACCCACGACGTGCTGTCGGTCGAGGCTCCACATGCAAGCAACCCTTTCGTTTGCTTGCGCGCGAGCTGCCACACTATGATGTCGCCATCGCCGTTCTGCAGTTTCTTTATCATGTCTGCCGTGTCCTTGCACACCTCCACGCGCACGCTCACACCTATTTTTTGTGCGAACCGTTCACACAAAAGATATTGTGTTCCCATCGCCCTACCATGATAGTCGAAATAGCTGTCAGGCCCCGACATCGTGAGCATGATTATCTCTCCTGCATCGAGGATGTCGTTATACGAAAAGTTTTGCGCCACAACCGCCGTGTCGCCTTCTTCATCGCCGATGGTTTCTCCCCACGGCGTGGTCACAGCTTGTTGCTTGCGCGCACAGGCCGTAACAAATAATAATGCGGATAATATGAGTAAATTTCTTAAATACATAAGTTCAAGACACAAAATTACGACATTTTTTTGGAAATATCATCAAAAATAATTACTTTTGCTACGATTTTACACAAAAAAGAGAGATTATGTTACGGATAGCAGTACAATCGAAAGGCCGACTCTTTGAAGATTCGATGAATCTTTTAGCCGAAGCCGACATCAAAGTGAGCACCAGCAAGCGCACATTGCTCGTGCAGTCAAGCAATTTCCCCCTTGAAGTGTTGTATCTTCGCGATGACGATATTCCGCAGAGCGTAGCCACAGGCGTAGCCGACCTTGGCATCGTGGGTGAAAACGAGTTTATGGAACGTGGCGAGGACGCCGAGATCATCTGGCGCCTTGGCTTCAGCAAGTGTCGTCTGTCACTTGCCATTCCCAAGGAGGTCGATTATCCCGGTCTTGAATGGTTCAACGGCCGCCGCATCGCCACATCTTATCCTGGCATCTTACGCCATTTTCTTGAGCAGCACAACATAAAAGCCGACATCCACGTCATCACGGGAAGCGTTGAGATCAGCCCGGGCATAGGTTTGGCAGACGGCATCTTCGACATTGTAAGTTCAGGCAGCACTCTCATAAGCAACAACTTGCGCGAGGTTGAGGTTGTCATGAAGAGCGAGGCTTTGCTCATAGCCAACCGCAACCTGAGCGATGAGAAGCGCAAGGTGCTTGACGAGATGCTGTTCCGTTTTGAGGCTGTTCAGTCGGCCACAGACAAGAAATATGTCATGATGAACGCCCCCAAGGCACAGATTGACAACATCATAGAGGTGCTTCCTGGCATCAAGAGTCCTACCATCATTCCATTGGCCGACAAAGACTGGTGTTCTATCCATACCGTGCTTGACGAGAAGCGCTTCTGGGAGATAATAGGCAAGCTGAAGGAGCTGGGGGCACAGGGCATTCTCGTGACACCCATTGAGAAAATGATTCTATAAGCCGCCGCTTCTCTTCTTGTCAGACGAAGACAAAAGGGAGAATAGAGCCCCTACAAAAGAGAAAACCGTCAAGATAAAGGGAACCTCCAAGGGAGAAACCTCTCCCAAAGAGGTAAGCGCTGTCGCGCTTGCTTGAGATTCGCAGCCTTATAGAGAAGGAAACTGCTTGCATCTCTTTTATTAAGCATTTGCGAAAACTCAGTTTAGAAATTTATTTAAGTCGTAAACAAAGTCGTAAAAAGGAATATGAACATTATAAAATATCCAGCCCGTGCCGACTGGAAAACCATAACTGTGCGTCCGCACATCGACATGTCAAAGCTCAACGCCACGGTGAGCGAGGTGCTCAACGACATACGGGCGAACGGCGACGAAGCCGTTAAACGCTACGAACAGAAGTTTGACCATGTAGAGCTACACGAGCTACAGGTTAGCGAGAGCGAACTGCATGAAGCTCAACACCTTGTAAGCGACGATTTAAGACAAGCTTTAATGCTTGCCCACGACAACATACGCAAGTTTCATGAAGCACAAGCCTTTCGGCCCATCCGTGTTCAGACGGCGCCGGGCGTAGAGTGTTGGCAGAAGAGCGTGGCCATAGAGAAGGTTGGTCTCTACATCCCCGGAGGCACAGCCCCTCTCTTCTCTACCGTTCTCATGCTCGCCACGCCGGCCAAGATTGCGGGCTGCAAGGAGATTGTGCTCTGCACCCCACCCGACAGCTCAGGACATGTCAACCCCGCCATCCTCGTGGCAGCCCGCATAGCGGGCGTGAGCCGCATCTACAAGATTGGCGGCGTGCAAGCCATCGGAGCCATGGCCTACGGCACAGAGAGCGTGCCCAAGGTGAGCAAGATTTTCGGCCCCGGCAACCAGTATGTCATGGCTGCCAAGCAGCATGTGAGCCTCGGCAACGTGGCCATAGACATGCCTGCCGGACCGTCTGAGGTGTGCGTCATAGCCGACGACACAAGCAACCCCCGTTACGTTGCTGCCGACCTTCTGTCTCAAGCCGAGCACGGGGTCGACTCGCAGGTGCTCCTCATCTCAACGTCTGAGCCCATGCTCTACGCCGTGCAGAAAGGGGTTGAGACGCAGCTTCAGGCGCTACCGCGCAAAGAGATTGCCGCCAAGACCCTGGAAAACAGCAAGCTCGTGCTCGTTCGCGATGCCGACGAGGCCATGGCTCTGAGCAACGCCTATGCCCCCGAACATCTCATCATAGCCACAGCCCATTATGAGGCTCTTGAGCCAAAGGTTGTGAATGCGGGTAGCGTGTTCCTCGGCAAATATGCGTGTGAGAGCGCGGGCGACTATGCCAGCGGCACCAACCACACGCTTCCAACACACGGCTATGCCGATGCCTACAGCGGCGTAAACCTCGACAGCTTCATGCGCAAGATAACGTTCCAACATCTTGACGAGCAGGGCATTCGCTCCATTGGCCACGCCGTGGAGGTGATGGCTGAGAACGAGCAGCTCTTCGCCCACAAGAACGCCATGACCCTGCGTTGCAACGATGTTGCCAACAACCAGTAGACACGACACACCCCCATTCACAAACCCTCTATTTTTCATATGAAACCGTTAACAGAACTTCTGCGCCCCAACATCCGTCACTTAGAGCCTTACAGTTGTGCCCGTAACGACTATAGCGGACGCGCTGCGCGTGTGTTTCTCGATGCAAACGAAAACCCCTACAACGCCCCGCTAAACCGCTATCCCGACCCCCTGCAGGTTGACCTGAAGAAGGTCATAGCACGCATTAAAGGCGTGAAAGAAGAGCAGATCTGCCTCGGCAACGGTAGCGACGAGACCATAGACCTTGCCTATCGTTGCTTCTGCCAACCTGGCGTCGACAATGTGGTGGCCATAGAGCCCACCTACGGCATGTACAAGGTGTGTGCTGCCATAAACGACATAGAGTATCGTCCTGTCACGCTCAACGACCGTTTCGACATCGAAGCCGACCACATAATGGAAGCGTGCGACGACCACACCAAGCTCATCTGGATCTGCACGCCCAACAACCCCACAGGCAACGACCTCAACCACGACGAGATTGAGAAAATTCTGGACACGTTCCAAGGCATAGTGGTGGTTGACGAGGCCTACTCCGACTTCACCCATCGCCGCGCCTTCCGCTACGAGCTTTCTGACCATCCCAACATGATCGTGCTCAACACCATGAGCAAGGCGTGGGCGCTGGCTGGCGTGCGCCTCGGCATGGCGTTTGCAAGCAAGGAGATCATCGATGTGTTCAACAAGGTAAAATATCCTTACAACATCAACATCCTAACGCAGAAAGAGGCGTTCAAAGCTTTCGAAAACGCCATGGAGGTGAGCAAATGGGTGAGCACCATCATCCTTGAGCGCAACCGCATGATGGAGGCGTTCAAGATGCTGCCCTCGTGCAGGCAGGTCTTCCATTCTGATGCCAACTTCTTCCTTGCCCGTATGACCGATGCCGACCGCATTTACCGCTACCTCGTGAACGAGGGCATAATTGTGAGAAACAGGTCTAAGGTGACGCTCTGCCGCGACTGCCTGCGCATAACGGTAGGAGCAAAATCGGAAAACAACGAGCTGCTCTCGGCTCTGCGTGTGCTCGAATAGACGCCCGCAAAGCGCAAGCGAGAGAGCTTACCAAACTTTATTTTCAACATCTAAAGCAATACTTTCATAGGTTAAAGTATTGCTTTAAGTGTTTAATGCAAACAACCTATTTTTCAAAATGATTTCAGACAACAAGACAACCCAAACCAAGCAGCAAAAGTCAACCCCTACAGCCGACAGCAAAGCAACAGGCCTTTCAACCATAGCAACCCTCATAAGCAAGGAGCTTCAGCTCCCCATGCGAGGCGTGGAGAACACCCTCGCGTTGCTCTCCGAGGGCTGCACCGTGCCCTTCATAGCGCGTTACCGAAAGGAGCGCACGGGGGCTCTCGACGAGGTGAGCATCATCAACATCAAAGACCTCAACGACAAGCTTACAGACATCAGCAAGCGCCGCGCAACCGTTCTCTCAACAATCGAAGCTCAAGGCAAGCTAACACCCGAGCTCGAAGCAAAAATTGTCAGTTGTTGGGACGCTGCCACGCTCGAAGACCTCTACCTGCCCTACAAGCCCAAGAAGCGCACAAGGGCTCAAATAGCACGCGAGCACGGACTGGAGCCGCTCGCACAGGCCATCATGCTGGGCGCGTGCCGCGACCCCTACTCCTACGCACGCCAGTTCTGCAACAAGGACGTGGCCACGGCCGAAGACGCCATAAAGGGAGCGCAAGACATCATGGCCGAAGACATAGCCAACAACGAGGAGTCGCGCAAGACCGTAAGAGCCGAGTTCAGACGCACGGCCATGATCACCTCGAAGGTGGTAAAGGGCAAGAAGGACGAGGAGGAGAGTGCAAAATATGCCGACTATTTCGAGTTTTCTGAGCCTCTCAAGCGTTGTCCCTCGCATCGTGTCATGGCCATGCTTCGCGCCGAGAAAGAGGGTGTGGTGAAGATAAACATCGCGACCGACGACAACGCGGCTGAGCGCATATCAAGATACTACTCAAAAGGTTATACCGACTACTCTAAACTAACGCGCGAAGCTTCTGAAGACGCCTACAAGCGCCTCATTCGCCCGTCCATAGAGAACGAGTTTGTGAAGGAGGGCCGCGAGAGAGCCGAGGACGAAGCCATCAACGTGTTCAGCACCAACCTGCGGCAGCTCCTCCTCTCGGCACCCTTGGGACAGAAGGCCGTCATGGGCATAGACCCGGGCTTCAGAACAGGCTGCAAGGTGGCGTGCATAAACGCCGAGGGAGCCTACCTCCATTACGAGGCCATCTTCCCGTTCAAGGAGGCCGACCGCGCCGCCGAACAGCTGAAAAGGATGGCTGACCGCTTCCGCCCACAAGCCATAGCCATAGGCAACGGAACGGCAAGCCGCGAGACAGAGGCGTTCGTGAGGGGCATCAGTTTCGGGCGCGACATCGACATCTTCGTGGTGAGCGAGGACGGGGCATCGGTCTACTCGGCTTCCGAC
>ERZ1026854.2455-NODE-2455-length-10556-cov-3.540520_pt1 | contig 10556 bp, 9 predicted proteins | sample MGYA00380157_ERZ1026854 | MGnify/ENA primary metagenome ERZ1026854 (study PRJEB33269, sample SAMEA4719793) | human gut metagenome | biome: human-associated habitat; feature: organic feature; material: feces | place: Cameroon | collected 2013-10 ...
CCCCAAGGGAAGGCTATTTTATTTACCGCTTGATCTCCTGCATGACAAAGCACTCGAAGATGTCGCCTTCCTTAATGTCGTTGAACTTGACAACGCTCATGCCGCACTCGTAACCGGCGGTGACTTCCTTGACGGCGTCCTTGAAGCGCTGCAGGGAGCCGATCTCGCCCTCGTGGATCACAATGTTGTCCCGGAGCACCCGCACCTGGGCATCCCGTGTGACCTTGCCGTCCTTGACCATGCAGCCGGCGATGGTGCCGATGGCGCTGACCTTGTAGGTCATGCGGACCTCGGCGTGGCCGATGACCACTTCCTCGTACTTGGGGGCCAGCATGCCCTTCATGGCGGACTCGATCTCATCGATGGCATCGTAAATGACCCGGTAGTAGCGGATATCCACGTTGGACCGGGCAATGGATGCCTGGGCGCCCGCATCGGCGCGGACGTTAAAGCCGACAATGATGGCGCCGGAGGTAGAGGCCAGCAGGATATCGCTTTCGTTGATGGCACCGACACCCGCGTGAATGACCCGAACCCGGACTTCCTCGTTGCTCAGCTTCTCCAAAGAGGCCTTCACGGCCTCGGCGGAGCCCTGAACGTCGGCCTTGACGATCAGAGGCAGCTCCTTCATCTCGCCCTCCTGCATCCGGGCGAACAGATTGTCCAGGGTCACCTTCTGCTGCAGCTTGGCGGCAGCGTCCTTGGCGGCCTGACGGCGCTGCTCCACCAGTTCCCGGGCCATGCGCTCGTCGGTAACGGCGTCAAACTCGTCGCCGGGGGTGGGCACATCGGCCAGGCCGGTGATCTCCACAGGCTGGCTGGGGCCGGCGGTCTTCACGGTGCGGCCCTTGTCATTGGTCATCACACGGACACGGCCCACGGCGGTGCCGGCGATGATGATGTCGCCCTGCTTCAGGGTGCCGTTCTGCACCAGCAAGGTGGCGATGGGGCCTCTTGCCTTGTCCAGACGGGCCTCGATGACGGTGCCCTTGCCCCGGCGGTTGGGGTTGGCCTTCAGCTCCAGCATTTCCGCGGTCAGGGTGACCATTTCCAGCAGGTTATCCAGGCCCATTCCGGTCTTGGCGGAAATGGGGCAGATCACGGTGTCGCCGCCCCACTCCTCGGGGATCAGGTCGTACTTGGTCAGCTGCTCCTTGATCTTGTCAGGGTTGGCGGTGGGCTTATCCATCTTGTTGATGGCCACGATGATGGGCACGTTGGCGGCCTTGGCGTGGTTGATGGACTCGATGGTCTGGGGCATAATGCCGTCGTCGGCGGCAACCACCAGAATGGCGATATCGGTACACATGGCGCCGCGGGCACGCATGGAGGTAAAGGCAGCGTGGCCGGGGGTATCCAGGAAGGTGACCATATTCCCGTTCACATCCACGGTGTAAGCGCCGATGTGCTGGGTGATGCCGCCGGCCTCGCCCGCGGTAACGGAGGTCTTCCGGATAGCATCCAGCAGGGAGGTCTTGCCGTGGTCAACGTGACCCATGACCACGACCACAGGGGCACGGGTCTCCAGCTCGTCGGCGGTGTCCACATGATCGTCGATGATCTGCTCCTCGATGGTGACGGTGACTTCCTTCTCCACCTTGCAGCCCAGCTCGGTGGCCACAAACTCGGCGGTATCGAAGTCAATGGTCTGGTTGATGCCGGCCATGACGCCGTTCTTCATCAGCAGCTTGATGACCTCACCGGCGGTCTTCTTCATCCGGGAAGCCAGCTCGCCCACGGTGATCTCATCGGGGATCTTCACGGTCAGCTGGGCCTTCCGGGCAATCTCCATCTGCAGGCGGCGCATCTTCTCCTGCTCCTCGTTGCGGGACTTGCTGCCCCGGAACTTGTTGTTCTGCTGCTTGTTCTGCTGCTTGCCCTTGCCGCCGCCAATGCGCTGCTTGCCGCCCTGGTAGTTCTGGACCCGCTCGGAAACCAGCGCGTCTACCCGATCGTCAAAACGGGCGGAGTTCACCTGCACGGCGGAGGTATCTACCACACGGCGCTCCCGCTTCCGTTCCGGCTCCTTGGGCTTTTCGGGCTTGGCGGGCTGCTGAGCCGCAGGCTGATCCTGCTGCCTGGGCGCCTCTGCCTTGCTTTCGGCCTTGGGGGCTTCCGCCTTGACAGGCTCGGCCTTGACTTCCTTCTTGGGCTCGGCCTTGGGCTTCTGGACGGCAAAGACCTGCTCCAGGGAATCGATCTGGTGGGTCTGGGTCATGACCTCAAACACCACGTTCAGCTCCTGATCCGTCAGGACCTGGGAGTTGGACTTGGGCTTCTCACCGAATTTTCCGATGATCTCACTGATCTCCTTGGGGGTCACGCCGAAATCGGCAGCCAATTCCTTCAAACGTACTTTCACAAAACTCATATAAAAACGCACCTCCGCAAAACTCTTACACGGCGCTCGACCTTGCCGTCACCGCGAACCGGCGCACACTGGTACGGTAATCCTCCGGATTTTCAGAGCATTCCCACAGGCCGGGGGATTACCGCACCAGTCTGATGACCGGTGCGCAGGGACGCGAAAATTCCGCGCCTCATCTACTTACTTTCCTTCATGGTGTTTCTTCTTCCCTGTCCGAACGTTCCGGGCGTGGGCCTTTGCCTCCGCCTGGCGTTTTTTTGCCTTCTGGGACTTCTGCTCCAGAATCTCCAGAGCCTCCTTGTATTTCTCCGGCTCCGGCAGGGCCTTTACCAATGCCAGCGCCAGCGACACATCCGTAATGGCCGCCATGGCCAGACTGTCCCGGCCGATGGTCTCGCCCAGCTGGTCCTTGGTATAGGGCAGACGGACGCACTGCTGCTCCGTACCGGCGGCAAAGCTCTTTGCTCTGCGCCAGGTATGGTCGGAGGCATCGGAGGCCACCAGAATGGCATAGGCCTTTCCGGCTCTGGCGGCGCCGCCTACGGGTTCCTCACCCAGTTCGGCCATGCCGCCCTTCCGGGCCAGGGCCAGATAATTCAGCGCTTTATCCATTTTGCTGCTCCATTTCTTTCTCCAGGCGGTCATAGACCTCCTGGGGGATCTCCGTTTCCAGGCTTCTGCTGAGAGCCTTGGAGCGGATGGCCTTTTTCAGGCACTCGGGATCCGGGCACAGGTAAGCGCCCCGGCCCGGGGCCTTGCCGCTGAAATCCAGAGAAACGGTTCCGTCCGTCCCCCGGACCACCCGGATCAGCTCTTTTTTCGCTCTCCGTTCCCGGCAGCCCATACACTGCCGCTGAGGGATTTTTTTCTGCATATGGGTCCCCTCCTATCGTACTTGGCGGCATAAAACCGGGCATATGCGGGCAGCAATTGACAATTGACAATGAACAATTGTCAATTATGGTGTCCCTTCGGGACAAATTTGAAATATTTTTTAATCATTTCCGAAGGAAATTCCTTAATTGTCAACTGTCAATTGTCAATTGTCAATTCATATCCCGACACCTCCGGTTTATCTCCCGCTCTGCAATTACGCTTCTTCGCTTTCCGTCTCTTCCTTCGGCTCGGCCAATGCGGCGGCCTGGGAGGCGGACTTGATATCGATCTTGTAGCCGGTCAGGCGGGCAGCAAGGCGGGCATTCTGGCCCTCCTTGCCGATGGCCAGGCTCAGCTGGTCGTCAGGCACAATGACGCTGCAGGCCTTCTGGCCGGGCACCAGGCTGACGGAGATCACGTCGGCGGGGCTCAGGGCTGCCTTTACATACTGGCAGGGATCCTCGCTCCAGACCACGATCTCGATCTTCTCCCCGTGGAGTTCCTCCACAACGGCATTGACACGGCCGCCTCTGGGGCCTACGCAGGCGCCCACGGGGTCGATGCCCTCCATAGCAGCCCGGACGGCCATCTTGGAGCGGGAGCCGGGCTCCCGGGCGATGTTGCGGATCTCCACCTGGCCCTCGGCAATCTCCGGGGTCTCCAGCTCAAAGAGCCGGCGCACCAGATTGGGATGGGTCCGGGATACCTGCACCAGGGGGCCCCGGTCGTTCTTGCGCACATCCAGCACATAGACCTTGACAATCTGGCCCTCGGTATAGGTCTCGCCGGGGATCTGCTCGCTGGCGCGGAGCATGGCCTCGGAGGCCTCGTTGCCCTGGCCGATCTTCAGCAGCACGTCGCCGGAGGCGGGGACGATCCGGGACACGGTGCCGGTCATCAGCTCCTGGGCCTTGCTGGAATAGCTCTCATAGGTGACCCCGCGCTCGGCCTCCCGGATGCCCTGAATGACCACCTGCTTGGCGGTCTGGGCGGCGATCCGGCCGAACTTCTGGTAATCCACAGGGATGCTGACGGGATCCCCGGGCTGGGCATCGGGCTTGTAGCGGCGGGCGGCGTCCAGAGGGATCTCCAGAGCCAGATCCTCCAGATTTACCTGCTCCACGGCGGTCTTCACCAGATGAATGCTCAGGCCGTGCTCGTCCAGGTTTACCACCACGTTGTCCGCAGGCAGGTCCTTATGATCCTCCCGGTCTCTGCGGTAGGCGTTGGTCAGGGCCTGCTTCAGCCGGTCCACCATGTACTCCACAGGGATGCCCTTGACTTTTTCCAGCTCACGCAGGCTTGCGAAAATCTCCGCGCCCACATCCACCTGGGGCTCCTGCTTGACAGCTTTTGTTTTTCTTGCCATCGTTTCGTTCCTCCAATCAGAATTCCACCCGCAGCCGCACCAGCGCGACCTGGGACTTTTCAAATGTAATTGTGTCCTTGCCGGATTCTACGGTGATTTTTCCGTCTTCGTAGCCCCGCAGCACGCAGGGCAGCTCTTTCAGACCGTTGTAGGGCCGGTAGAGCTTGACGGTAATGGGCGAACCCAGAAAGCGCTCAAAATCGCCGGGGCGTTTCAGAGCCCGTTCCAGTCCGGCGGAGCAGACCTCAAAGTGATAGCTGCCGGGGACAGGGTCTTTCTCATCCAGAATGGGATCCATCGCCCGGGAGATGGCTTCGCAGTCGTTGATATCCACGCCGCCCTCCTTGTCGATATACAGCCGCAGGAAATACTCGGAGCCTTCCCGCACATATTCCACATCCCAGAGGGAGCAGCCATGCTCCCGCACCACAGGCTCGGCAAAAGCGGCTACCTGTTCGGTAACTTTCATGAAACCATCCTTTCCATGTTCAGGTCAATAAGAAAGAGAGGGGCGCGCCCCTCTCTTTCTTCCTACATCCTATCATGATTGATTATACCACTGTTTCCCCCGCAATGCAATAGGTTTTTTTGAAAAAATACGGTATTTTCAGGCTTTTCCCCTGCATAGCGGTGCCGATATGGGGCAGTGTTCATGGATTTTCATTTTTCTTCGGTTTATGTCAACTGCGTTCTTTTGGCAATTGCATACGCCATGCCGGTTGTCGGCAGGACAGGCGTGTCCGTTTCTTCGGCCACTCCGGAAACACACCCGGCAGGACCTGATTCCACAGCAGGAAAACAAAAATTGACAAATTTTCAATATGCTGATAGAATGGTTTTGGCTCCTTAATGGGGCCGGGAAGAGCATTACCATAATACGGATAAGGCGGTCTGCTACATCTCCGAAAGGAGGTGAAACGCTATGCCGATTACGCTGACCATACATATTGGTTTTTATACCATTACGATCACCGTAAAACGCAGAAACCGCCACTCTGCCAAGTGACGGTTTCTTAGCTATTTAAGAATTCTGTCAAAATGAGCAGACCGCTTATCGGTAATGCTCTTTTCATAATCATTATACCACAGCCCGCCCGAATGTCAAGGTGGGCTGTCTGATTTTACTGCTGGAGCAACTCGAACTTATATCCCACGCCCCAGACGGTTTTCAGGTTCCACTGATCGGAGACGCCTTCCAGTTTTTCTCTCAGGCGCTTGACATGAACGTCCACCGTGCGGGAGTCGCCGAAGTAGTCAAAGCCCCAGACCTCGTCCAGCAGCTGGTTGCGGGTGTAGACCCGGTTGGGAGAGGAGGCCAGATAGTACAGCAGCTCCATTTCCTTAGGCGGCGTATCCACCTTCTTGCCGTCTACGGTCAGCTCAAAGGCATCCATATCGATGATCAGCTTGTCGAAGACCAGACGGCGGGCCTTTTTCTCCGCCGCCGCGCCGGAAGAGCGGCGCAGCACCGCCTCAATTCGGGCCAGAACCTCCTTCATTTCGAAGGGCTTGGTAATGTAGTCGTCAGCGCCGTTCTTAAGACCGGCCACCTTGTCGTCGGTCTCGCCCTTAGCGGTTAACATAATAACAGGCGTCTGGCTCTCGGCACGGATGGCCCGGCAGACGGCCCAGCCGTCCATAACCGGCATCATCACATCCAGCAGCACCAGATCCGGCTTGATGGCCCGGAACTTGGCCAGACCCTGCCCGCCGTCTGCCGCCACCGTCACGGCGTAGCCTTCCTTTTCCAGATACATTTGCAGCAACTCCGCAATATTGCGGTCGTCCTCTACGATCAGTACAGATACAGCCATTGTCAATCCGCTCCTTCAAAGGCCCTTGGGCCTATTCTTTCTGATATTTCCTATTATAGCGGAGTTTTGTTGGTATGGGTGAATATTTTGTTAAGAGTTCCGGGGCAATTTGTGAACGAGCTTAACGATTCCGCGCCCTCTCCCAGAGATTGTCCGGCTGAAGCCGGAAATCCGTCAGGTCAAAGTGTTCCTTCAGATAGCCGCCCAGAAAATCCGCCGTCTTGGCTGCGCCGGAGCTGTTCAGGTGGCCGGTGTCGCTGAAATCCGCGGCTTCCTCCAGTCCCATTTCCTCCAGATGGTCATATAGATTTACATATTCGCATCCGTAGTACTCCGCCAGGTCTTTCAGGGCCTGGGCGTATACGTTGGTGCCCTGCCAGGGGATGGTGCAGAAGACGATCCGGATATTTTTCTCCCGGCACAGCCCGACGATCTCATCCAGAATCAGCAGTGCCTCGTCCTGCAGCGGCTGCTGATCCAGAAGCGTCTGATCCGGGAGCTCCACCGGAGTCACAAAGTCTGCCGGGGAATAGCCCATGGTTCTGAAATAATCGTCTCCGCTTTCCGCAGGCGTTTTGAAGGACTGGGCGGAGAGATTCACCCAGTTCTCGTGAAAAGCCGCCAGGGGCATGAAATAGGACAGCCAGCGCTCCTTGTTGTAAGGGCCGAAGCTCTGCCGCAGATAGGTGAGCTTGTCCCGCATCCAGGGGATGGCGGTGGTGTAATAGATCTCGCCGTCCATATTCATGTCCGCCTTCCAGGTATTGACGTTGAAGGTATCGATGACCACCACCCTGGGGCTTTGGGTCCGCAGGGCGTCCTTGAGAAACAGCAAGGTGGTGTTGATCTCCTGCCAGTTGCATCCGTAGTTATAGAAACCGATGCCGTAATTCTGGTACATAGTCATGGAATCCACCCCCAGCCACATATGGCTGGAGCCGAAGCCCATGACCTCTATGGAATTTTCCGGCAGCGCGTGGAAGGTCTCGATGGCGTTGACCGGAGAATCCGTGTCCACCGGGCGCAGCAGCACATTCAGGCGCAGAACACCCAGAACCACCAGCGCCAGCACCGCCAGGCAGCCCAGCACATTTTGAATCTTTCTTTTCATGGCTGCCCTCCTAGAACTGGAAATAGATGAAGCTCGCCTGATTGAATCCGGGGCCCCACTTGCCGAATACCAACAGGGCCAGAATTGCCCCGGCGATCAGCACATACCGGCACCACCAGTCCTGCCGGATCACCACTTGCCGGAGCACGATACCCCGGCGTTTGCACAGATCCGCCAGAAGCAGCAGACCGATGCACAGCAGCATCAGCAGGAAATTCTTCCGGTCCAGCCCGCAGCCGTACAGGGAGCCGTCAAAAAGGACAAAGAGGTTGGCCGCCGTGAAAATGGAGCAGATCACGGAAACCGCCTGGGAAAAATCCGCCGCCCGGAAGAATATCCAGGAGAAATCGATGAGCAGGAAGGTCAGAACCGTCTGGGCGATCCTGTGGCCCAGCGTCTCCCGGTGCAGGCCCAACACGCCGCAAAGCCTGTCCCGGACCGGAGTCAGGGCCTCGCCCAGTACCTGGTACAGCCCGTTCAGGCCGCCCCAGATCACAAAAGAGGCGTCCGCCCCGTGCCACAGGCCGCTGACCAGGAAGACGATCATCTTGTTCAGGTACTTCCTTGCCTTTCCCTTCCGGCCGCCGCCCAAAGGAATATAGAGATAGTCCTTGAACCAGGAGGTCAGAGAGATATGCCACCTCCGCCAGAACTGGCCCACGGAGGCAGAGAGATAGGGCGCGTCGAAGTTCTCCATCAGCGCAATGCCCAGAATTTTGGAGGCGCCAACGGCGATGGTGGAATAGCCGCCGAAGTCGCAGTAAATCTGCACCGCAAAGAGCAGCGTGGCAACGACCAGATACCAGCCCGGGAAGGCCCCGATGTCGCCGTAAACCGTATCCACAAAGATGGCGATCCGGTCCGCCAGGACGATTTTCAGGAAGTAGCCCCAGAGCATCAGCAAAAAGCCCTCTCTGGCCCGATTGAAGTCAAAGGGCTTGGGATTGTCCAATTGCACCAGCAGGTTTTTGCTGCGCTCAATAGGCCCCGCAACCAGCTGGGGAAAAAAGGAGACAAAGAGGGCATACCGCAGGAAGTTCTTCTCCGCGTAAATCTCTCCCCGGTACACGTCCGCCGTATAGCTCAGGGCCTGGAAGGTGAAGAAGGAAATGCCCACAGGCAGCAGAATATCAAACCTCGGCACGTTCAGCGTAACCCCCAGCAGAGACGCCGCGGAGGTGAGCGTATCCAGGAAGAAATTCATGTACTTGAAGTAGAAGAGAATTCCCAGATTCAGCAGGAAGGACGCTGCCACGACCCATTTTTTCCCTTTCGTTTTTTGCGCTTCCTCCCGGCTGCTGCCCTTGATGGCTTCCAGAGCCAGACCGCTGAGATATGTAATGAGCGTGGAGGTAAACAGCAGCAGCACATATTTGGCATTCCAGCCCATGTAAAACACATAGCTGGCCGCCAAAAGCCAGAGATTCCGCGCCTTTTTCGGCAGCAGATAGTAAAGAATGACCACCGCCGGGAAGAATACCAGAAATTTCAGGGAGTTAAAGAGCATTTACGCCTCCTTGTCCCAGGGAAAACCCGTGAATACCGGTCTGCCCGTATAGGTATTGGCCTGATTCTCCCCCCGCAGTACGGAAAGCACAGCGTCAGCCATAGCCTCCTGCTCGCACTCCCCGGGGTATACCGTTACCGGGGCGATCCAGCCGCAGCGCCGCTCCACGCCCCGGAGGATGTCGTCATAGCGCATAAGCCCGCCGGTCAGCAGGATGCCGTCAACACGGCCTTCCAGCACGGCGGCCATGCCGCCGATGGACTTGCAGAGCTGATAGATCATGGTGTTCCAGATGGTCACGGCTTTGGGATCTCCCGACTCCACCATGGCGTGGACTCTGGCGGCGTCGGAGGTGCCGAAGTGGCTGACGAAGCCGCCGGAGCGGGACAGCATGGCCCGCATCTCCCCGGTAGTGTGGCCCTCGTCCAGGTATTGCAGCACTTCCATAACCGGGATGGAACCCAGACGGGTGGGAGTGAAGGGGCCGTCGCCTCCCGCGCCCTCGGTGCTGTCGATCATTTTGCCCTTGCAATGGGCGGTAATGGTAATGCCGCCGTCCACATGGCAGACAATCAGATTCAGGTCCTCATATTTTTTCCCCAGCTTCTTCGCGTGGATGGCCGCAATGCCCTTCTGATTCAGCACATGGGTCTGGGCCCGGCGGTAAAGGCCCGCGATGCCCGTGGGCCGGGCGTAGTCGCACAGCTCGTCCACATTGGTGGGATTCACGGTATACATTTTGCCGCCGTAAACCTTGCACAGATCATAGGCCAGCATGACACCCAGCTTAGCCGGGTGATCGCTGCCGCCTAAGTCCTTCGCGGTGTCTTCTACCAGCTGCCTGTCAATGACCATGACCCCCGCTTTCTGGGAATAGGCGCAGCCGCCCCGGCCTATGAACACGTCGATGTCCCTGGCGTCAATGCCGTGCTCCCCCAGGAAGTCCAGCAGTACCTTCCGCCGCATGGGCAGCTGATCGTTGGCGGTGGGATATTTCAGCAGCTCCGGAGCGTCATGAAAGATGCTCTCGGTAAAGACGTTTTTCTCATTTTCAAAATAGCTCACCTTGGTGGAGGTAGAGCCGGGGTTAATGACCAGCATTTTGTAAATCATTGTTTCTCTTCCTTTCGCAAACTTTGGGACAGTGGGGATACGAGTTGACAATTGACAGTTGACAATGAAGGAGTTTCCTTCGGAAACAGATCAAAAAGTGATTTCAAATTCGTCCCGAAGGGACACAATAATTGTCAATTGTTCATTGTCAATTGTCAATTTATATCACTGCCCCGCAATCTTTTCCGCCAGCTCAGTCAAATACATCCAGCGCTCGGTTTTTTCCTCCAGAGCCGCTTCCAGCTGACTTGCTTCCGCCATAAGGGCCTGGAGCTTTTCAAAATCCGCCCCGAAACGGTCCTGATCCTTTTTGTTTTCCTCTATTTTTGCCTCCAGAGCGGCGATATCGGCGTCGATGGTTTCGTACTCCCGCTGCTCCTTGAAGGTGAATTTCAGCT
>ERZ1026854.2458-NODE-2458-length-10545-cov-4.814490_pt1 | contig 10545 bp, 7 predicted proteins | sample MGYA00380157_ERZ1026854 | MGnify/ENA primary metagenome ERZ1026854 (study PRJEB33269, sample SAMEA4719793) | human gut metagenome | biome: human-associated habitat; feature: organic feature; material: feces | place: Cameroon | collected 2013-10 ...
CCGCGTATCTGTCTTCACATGCAACTAATCGCTATTTTATCCCGAACTGGGGTATTATTAACCAGGGAAGAAGTCTCGTTCTTCGTCATTCTCCCCAAGAGTATGTTTATAGATCGGATGGTTCCCACAAACCTAAAAGGTTATGAACAAAGCATTACGATTTGTATGGTTGTCTTTGTTGGTCTTCGTCAGCGGTTTGGCCTCTGCGAGTACAGTCGCCTTTCATTCCAACGTTGAAACGGGAAGCTGCACGGCCACTAAAAAGGACGCAATGGTGTTGTCTATTGATTCTGGCGACAGTCAGTCGGCTGGAAATCTCAGTATTTCGACTACGAAAGCCCCTGCGGATTCCAAGACGATAGCTGACCTCCATGCTGCGAAGGTCGGTGAGGACAATGTGTTGATTTGTCTGAACAATGCACGTGTGGTCTATGCCGAAGACAACAATTACATCCTCCGCGAGGAGGGCCGGGCGCTTGACGTCTTGAATACCAGCCTTGTGCTGCAGCAGGGACAGTATGTGACGGGCTTGGTCCGGCTGAATGTGTCTTGTACTTCAGGTATAATCAGCACCTCGGACGTGGTAGGAGAGACCAACTCTAGTCAGTTGGAAATAACGGGCGAGGTGGCGGAAGAGCCCCTACCGGTCTTTTGCTCAGCGCTAGATGATGTGATAGATCATCCTGGCGATTTGGTTAGCTTGAAGCGGCTGGAATGGTCTGGATATTTCTGCCCTGCAGAAGGTCCTATTTCTACCTTTTTTTTACTTTCCAATGCCCGAGATTTTGATTTGACCTATGGGGGAGTCTATGATGTCGTCCTGTGGCATAATTGCTATAGCCCCGATGGATATCCTGCGGGCAAGGCTGTCAAGGTGGAGCTTCTCCTGTCCTATCTTAATCCACCCACCGTCACTGGTGAGGAACAATTTATGGAGTCTACTACGGTGACGATGTCCGTAAAGGAAAGTGTGGCTACCATCCGTTACACGCTCGATGGCACAGACCCCATGAATACTACGTCGCAGGTTTACACATACACCCAACCGTTTGTGCTGACGGAAACGGCCACGATCTGTGCTGTCGCAATCTATAAGGATCTGAAATCAGATCTTGTGCAGAAGCGTTTTAGAAAAGTCAGTGCTTCTGATCCGCTGACCGTTGCCGAGCTTTCCCTGTTTCAGAAGAGTATCGAGAATGCCACCGTAAAGTTTGTCAATGCGCAGGTGGTCTATGCGGAGGATAACAACTTCATCGTTCGCGAGGAAAACGGCAAGGCTATCGATCTGCTGAATACCAGCCTTCCTTTGGAGCAGGGTAAGACGCTGAGTGGCTTGGTGAAGCTCAACGTGGATTGTACCAATGGCCTATTGAGCACTTCCGATATCGAGGGAAGTACCAATGCGAATCAACTGACCATTGATGGCGCGGTGTCTGCCGACCCCCTTCCCTATACTTGTGATGGATATGAGGCGTTCGGCCGCCCTGGAGATTTGTTGAGATTGGAGCATGTGCGTACACGAAGTTATCCTGAGTTCTGTATTGATGCCCCTTACGGTTATAACACGGGCTCTATATTTATTTCCAACTACGAGGAGATGGGAATGGTTGCTTCCAAGGAGTACAACGTCACTTTCTGGTACTATGGTACGAAGTATGGAGACCCGTTGGTGCGAGTGTTGGAGGCTGAGCGTACCCTGTCGTATATGAGACCGCCGACTATTACAGGTGAGAGTCAATTTAAAGACCCGCAAGAGGTGACAATAGAGGATTCAGAAAATGGAGACCTTGTCACAATCTACTATACGCTCGACGGCTCGGATCCCAAGTATTCTGCCACGACTCGTCTCTATGATGGTCCGATAACGCTGACTGCCACGACAACGGTAAAGGCTTGTGCTGCCTACAAGGATCTTTGGTCGGAAGTAGTTACTAAGGAGTTTATCTGCATTAGTGCAGATGCTCCGAAGACGATCGCTCAGCTCCATTCACTTCGTAGAGATTTGGCAGCGGCCAACATCCGCTTTGTTGATGCTCTGGTCGTGTACAAGGAGGATCTTGAAGGTACCTACCATTACATCGTGCGTGAGGATGGCATGGCTATCGACCTTCTGAACACTACGCTCAACCTCGACCTGGGGGCGACGATCAGTGGCAATATCGTCATGGATGTGGCCTATGAGGATGGCTTTTTGACGGCTACGGATATGGAGAAGACCGATGGTGAGGCACTCACTATGACGGGATCTTCTGCAAACTTTTTGCCTATTAACAACCCAGACGTTCTGCTTGATAACTACAAAGGCGATCTTATCAGACTGGACAGAATGGGCCTCTATCATGATGAGGATGGCTCTTACGGATTGGGCGATATCTATTTCCTAACTACGGAAGACAATGAAATGAGTTATGTGGCTATTTCTAACTATGAGGAGTTTGCCAGTCAGTTTGCCGATCCTTCTGGACGGTATAATCTCATGGTATGGTACAACGAAAGCAAAGACTATTGTGCCATTGTGAGAGTGGTGGCTGTTCAGACGCCGATTGGCCCTCCTGTTATCAATGAAGCTGAGGGACTTTTTGTGGATAACACGACGGTGACCATCTTGGCAGCAGAGGGTGCTTCTATCTATTATACCACGGATGGCTCTATGCCAATACCTGATGTGGGTTCCACCCAGCTTTATACAGGTCCGTTCACCATTTACCAAACGACTACCGTCAGGGCGGTGGCAGTGAAGGATGGGTATGTCAGCGACGTGGCCGAGAGAACCATTTCGCGTCCTAAGACAATTGCTGAAATTCACACGTTGTGGGGCAGTCTGCAGAATGTGTTGGTCCGTCTGAATGATGCGCAGGTGGTCTATGCCGAGGGTAATAACTACGTCCTCCGAGAAAACGGACAGGCTCTTGACATCTTGAACACCAGTCTTCAATTGAAGCAGGGACAGTATGTGAAGGGTTATGTGAAGCTGGACATTATTGGTAATGCTGGCGTATATAGCACCTCTGATATCGCGGGTGAGACCAATCAAGATATGTTGACGATCTCGGGGGAAGAAACTGAAAAACTGATACCAATGTCCTGTGCTACCCTTGGCGAGGTGTATTACTATCCTGGCGATTTGATAACGGTCGAAAATTTGGATTGGGATGAAGGAGGGCAATACTTCTATTCCAAAGTGGATGGGTATCTTAATGCTTTGTATCTGTCTAATGCTTCCGATTTCTATTTGGAGTCTGGAAAGAAGTATGACGTGGTGGCATGGTACAACCAGTCTGACTACGGTCGTCCTGTGGTGAAGGTTCTTTCCGTTGAGGCAGCTTCCTCCGTACTTGATGTGCCCACTGTCTTGGGAAAAGAAATGTTTCTGGAAACCACAACGGTGACCATCACCCACCCGGAAATAAATGCCGAGGTGAAATATACGCTTGATGGAACAGACCCGTTGAACACTACATCGGAGGTTTACACTTACACAGAGCCTTTCACGTTGGCAGAATCGGCTACGGTATGCGCCGTCGCAACTTATGAGGAAACGACCTCTGCCCTTGCTACGAAGACTTTCACCAAGGTCAGTCTCGCCGATCCTTTGACAGTTCAAGAGCTTGCTAAACTCAAGATGAGTATTGACAATGTTACGGTGAAATTGGTGAATGCACGGGTGGTCTATAGTGATCATGCGGGCGGTAAGCAAAGCTATATCCTTCGTGAGTACATCAATGAAAAATTCTATGCCCTTGACGTGATGGACACAGCGCTGCCGCTGACCGTGGGCGCCCTGGTGTCTGGTACGGTGAAGCTTCAAATCGACTTCAAGGAAAATCTGGCTCACGATAATGGTGTGCTGGTTGCGACCGACATAGCTGAAACCAACGACGAGAACTTGTATATTGAGGAAAGTGCCAACAAGTCTCCCAGACCGATTCCACTGGATCCAAATTCCTTCTCCAACGTTTACGACTATCCTGGAGACATCTTGGATGTGAGCGGTGTGAATGGTCGCCATGTAGATACTTATCGTATGCTTTGGAGAGACGATACTGAAGTAGCTCTTTCTAATGGTGAGGAGTATGCCATCTCAGATGGTGTCGTTTACGACAATCTGTTGATTTGGTATAACGATGTCTTTGAAGACAAGAAGGGTGCACGTGCAAAAATTGGTGGTCAAAAAGAGAGTTTTGACTATGTCTTGACGTCCGCCGGATGGGGCACGATCATCATTCCGTTTGACTGTGAGAAAATAGGAGGCTTTACCATTTACGAATGTACCCATGTGAACGAATCGGGTGTTTTGGTAATGGAAGAGCGCGATAGTTTCAAGGCCAATACACCGTATCTCCTGAAAGGGACGAAAGGCGAGGAAATAGGGTTTATTTTCGATGGCTATGCTCCTTGCCATGAGGATTCCTACACCAATGGTGTCATGACGGGTGTGTATTCTGCCCAGGAGCCTCCCGCCGACTCTTATATCTTGCAGAATCATCCTGATATGGCAGGATTGGCGTTCTATCATGTCACCGCAGGAAAGGGTGTGACCGTGAGCGCAAATCGTTGCTATATCAATCCGCAGAGTGGAGAATTTAAGAGCATCCTGTTCCCGGATGATGAGACGAATGGCGTGATCAATGCCAACGCACTCGACTCGACGCTCGTTGATGTCTATACGACGGCGGGTGTCAAGGTGAAGCATCAGGTGGAGATGGGCAAGGCCCTCAATGACCTGCCTGCTGGCCTCTATATCATCAACAACAAGAAAATCGTCAAAAAATAAACTGCTATGGATAAGCGTAAATATATGAAGCCTACTTGCGAGGCCGTTAAAGTGAACACATCACAGTCCCTTCTAACATTAGTAAGCCTTAGCTCGCTCAGTACGACCACGTATGACGCTACTCCTGGTGGTAGTCTTGTTGGTAAAAAAAGAAATGATATAGCAAGGGAAATCGATCCCTGGAGCTGGGAATGCGTCCTTTGGGATCAAGAAGTCAATGAATTCGAGGACGAGTAGTCCTTTGACATTGAGCGCATAAACTAAGAATTGGTGTCTGTCATACGAACGGTATGGATAGGCACCAATTCTTTCTTTCTGACGTGTCGATTACAGATGACAATGTGAAGTCAAGTTTGTACGCTATTTTGACAAGCCAGAACCTGTGTCTCTTGGCTGCTGGTAGAGATTTGGGGTAGCAACTTTTGGGCGGATAAAGCTGGAGGAAAGGCATGAGGAAAGGCTGCAATGAAGACTTTTGGCCTGGGATGGGCTTTGTTAAATGGATACGAAGGAATAGTTAATGTGGCGTTAATTCATGCTAATCGGCTTGCATTCGGCTGGACGGAAGGTTATCTTTGTATAGTGGCTGCGCCAGGGCAAATGGTGAGCCAGGCTTCTTGTCATGAACGGCAGGGAGCGACGACTGATTGAAATGTAAAATATAATCAAAAAAAACGATGATGAAAAGGTTAAAGATCTTATCAATCTCTTCGGTTGGGGATCGGAAAAGACCGTTCTCGTATCGGTCCCGTATCAATCCCGTATCAATCCCGTATTGATCCCGTATCGATCCCGTATCGTTCTCCTATCGTTCTCCTATCATTCTCGCTTCCAGAAGCGGAAACAATACGGAAACAATACGTAAGCGATGTGGGTTTGATACGAGGTCGATAGGAGGAGCAAGGAAGGAACAAGGGAGAAACGTCCCCGTTGGCGTCAAATAACGTGTCGATAGATAGGTATATAAAAACATTCGCCACGATTCTTGCGTGTCATAGGTGAGCAAATGTTAAAAATCACCATGCGTCTTTATTATTATCCTTGAAAATTACCAAGATTGGGAATTTTATGTTACCTTTGCACAGTAAAAGCATTTCACCTAAATGAAGATAACTTTCAAAGATGAAGCGTTGTCCGAACTGTATGAAACTGGTAAAACGAAGGATCGCAAATACAAGCAATTGTGCAAAAATAAAAGACTCGTAGATGGTTATATTCGAGCAGTTGGAGTGATGTATAGAACGGCGACGACACAGGAGTTGCGTCAATACAGTTTCCTGCATTACGAGAAACTGGCTCATGATCCAAGAAGTTCGATCAGAATCGTCAATGGCATGGTTGAGCGCCTGTTGTTTACAGAAACGGATGACGGAATAGAAGTAGAATTAATAGAAATAGACAGTACCCATTATGGCAACAAAAAGTAACAGATTAGTTCCAGCAAGGGCTATCCATCCGGGAGAAGTCTTGCGCGAGGAGTTGCTGGAACGAGGTATTAAGCAAAAAGATTTTGCCCGAACCATTGGCGTCCAACCCACGCATCTCAATGAGTTTATTAAGGGCAAACGCAATCTTAATGAAGGCCTGGCTATCAAATTGGAAAAAGCACTTGGTATTTCTTACACAAACTGGATGAGTCTACACGCTGGCTATCTATATGATTGTAAGGCCATAGAAGAGAAAAAGAATGAAGAGCTGAAGGCCTTAGACTTTGAGAACGCATGTAGTGATATGTTTAACCTGAAGGCTTTGTACAAAAGGTTGGATATGTCATTGATGCCATGCGTGGACCGTGTAGCGCAACTCAAGGGCATGTTGTCTTTCGACTTGCTTTCTGCTGAACACCTACGGCTGCAAGTGGCTGGTTTGTACAAACACAGTGAGAAGGTGCAAATAGATGAAAAGAACATGCTGACATGGTTGATACTCAATAAAATCGAGATAGATAAAACTCCAGGGTTGCGGACCAAATACAATGAAGGGGATGCGAAGAAGGCTGCATGTGATCTTTCAGAATTGGCCAACCGAGGGTGTTTGTCTGTTGGTGCCATAAAAGAACTTCTTAATCGTTATGGTATCCAGTATATCCATGTCGAAAAAATAGATAAAACACCTATAGACGCTTTCTCGACCATAGTCAATGAGCATCCTGTTATCACCGTGACCTATCGCTATAATGATATGGATAAATTGGCCTTTGATATATTGCACGAGCTCTGTCATATCGATAGGCATTTTGGTAGCGACCAAACAGCTTTTATTTCTATTGATGGTTTATACTCCAATGACCCAAGAGAAAGAGAAGCTAATGAGTTTGCGCGCCAAATGTTGATCCCAGATAAGGTGTGGAATGAAATGATGAGCGTTGGTTGTAATAGCTTGTCGCCTTATAAGATAGCGAAGACGATAGCACAAGCCGCAGGGTCAAGGGGCATTAGTCCTTCAATAGCCGTGGCGCGATATAAACACGATACGAAATGGTATAATACATCATCATATAGGTCACCAAAGATTTTTTGAAATCAACTATTGAAATTATAATTTGTCCGCTTCAATACATCTATGTAGTGGATTTTTTGTACTTTTGCATTCAGATAACAAAATACCAAGCATGAATATGGAAAAGAATTTCAAGCGCACTACGGTGACTGCGGCCCTGCCTTACGCCAATGGCGGCGTGCATATCGGCCATTTGGCAGGCGTCTATGTGCCGGCAGACACCTATGTCCGCTATCTCAGACTGAAGAAAAAGGATGTGGTCTTCATCGGTGGAAGTGATGAGCACGGCGTGCCCGTCACGATCCGTGCCCGCAAGGAGGGTATCACCGTCCAGGAGGTCGTCGATCGCTATCATAACCTGATCAAGGACTCGTTTGAGAAGTTCGGTATCTCGTTTGACATTTATAGTCGCACGACCAGCTCCATCCACAATAAGTTTGCCTCCGACTTCTTCCGCAAGCTCTATGACGACGGCAAGCTGGAGGAGATCACCGAGGAGCAGTATTGCGACGAGGTGACGGGCGAGTTTCTGACCGACCGCAACATCGTCGGCACCTGCCCCCGCTGTGGTGCTGAGGGCGCCTACGGCGACCAGTGTGAGAAGTGTGGCGCCACGCTCTCTCCCGAGGAACTCATCAACCCGACCAACAAGAACAACCCTGGACACGGACTGGTGAAGCGGCCCACGAAAAACTGGTATTTGCCGCTCAACCAATATCAGCAATGGCTGAAGGAGTGGATCCTCAATGGCCACAAGGAGTGGCGCTCCAACGTCTATGGACAGTGTAAGTCGTGGCTCGACATGGACCTGCAGCCCCGCGCCATGACACGCGACCTCGACTGGGGTATCCCCGTGCCCGTGGAGGGTGCCGAGGGTAAGGTGCTCTACGTATGGTTTGACGCCCCCATCGGCTATATCTCCAACACCAAGGAGCTTTGCGACGCCGACCCCGCGCGCTGGGGATCGTGGGAGAAATGGTGGCAAGATCCGGAGACGCGCCTCGTCCACTTCATCGGCAAGGACAATATCGTCTTCCACTGTCTGATCTTCCCCACCATGCTCAAGGCCCACGGAGGCTATATCCTGCCCGACAACGTGCCCTCCAACGAGTTCCTCAATTTGGAGAACGACAAGATCTCTACGTCGCGCAACTGGGCCGTCTGGCTCCATGAGTATCTGGTCGATTTCCCGGGCAAGCAGGACGTGCTGCGCTATGTGCTCACGGCCAATGCCCCCGAGACGAAGGACAACAACTTCACGTGGAAGGATTTTCAGGAGCGCAACAACTCGGAGCTGGTGGCTATCTATGGCAACTTCGTCAACCGCGCCCTGCAGCTCACGAAGAAATACTGGGACGGCGTGGTGCCCATGCCGGGCAACCTCCTCGATGTCGATCGCAAGGCCGTGGCGGAGTTTAAGGACGTGAAGGACAAGATGGAGCAGCTCCTCGACGGATTCCACTTCCGTGAGGCGCAGAAGGAAGCCATGAACCTCGCCCGCATCGGCAACCGCTATATCACGGAGTGTGAGCCGTGGAAGGTGTGGAAGACGGATCCCGACCGTGTGAAGACGGTGCTCTATATCTCGCTGCAGCTCGTTGCCAACCTTAGTATCGCCTTTGAGCCCTTCCTGCCGTTCTCCAGCAAGGACCTGCGCGCGATGCTCCGTCTCGACAGTTTCGACTGGAAGGATCTGGGCAGTACGGATCTGCTGAAGCCGGGTCATCAGTTGGCCGAGCCGCACCTGCTCTTCGAGAAGATCGAGGACGAGGTTATCCAGAAGCAACTCGACAAGCTCGCGGCCACGAAGAAGGCCAACGAAGTCGAGAAGGCTGCTGCCGACTACAAGGCGGCACCGATCAAGCCGAACGTCGATTTCAGCGAGTGGGAGAAGCTCGACATCCGTGTGGGTCACGTCAAGGACTGCCACCCGGTGAAGAAGAGCAACAAGCTCCTGCAGTTTACCATCGACGACGGATCGGACACGGACCGCACCATCCTCTCGGGTATCGCCAAGTACTATAAGCCCGAGGAGCTGATCGGCAAGGACGTGCTCTTCATCGCCAACCTCGCTCCCCGCAAAATGATGGGCATCGAGAGTTGTGGCATGATCCTCTCTGCCCTCGACTTCGATGGAAGCCTCGCCGTCACCTCCCTCCTGCGTGGGGTGAAGCCCGGCAGCCAGGTGGGATAAGTCTATAGCAATCCATCTATCGCCCCATACGACAAAGGCCATCGTAACAGACCTTTGTGGTATGGGGCGTTTGTTGGTTAGCCCGGAACCGAGAAATAGGGGGGCGCTGTGTCAATACTGTCTGCAGATTAAGGAAAACAATCAAAGCAAGAAATAAGATTGTTTTCGGTAAGGTGAACCCTAAATATGGAATGAACTTCTTTTTTATGGGCTCGGATAAAAAAAAACTTGAAAATTTTGTGAATATTCGCTTAAATTATTAACTTTGCAGCCGAGGACAATCTATATACATTCAACTAAGATTCAGAAAACAGTATCTAAAGGAATTGTATGTTGATGACAAAGCTCATGACAAGCGGCATCGTTGTCAACCTTCATAGTCAAGATTCATCGCAAGATCATAGAATTGATGGTGAGTCAAGAAGGGGTTCTAGGACTAGCAAAATAATGACTGCTGTATTATGAGTATTTTCGTGGTAACAAAGATGGTCTTTTGTCGATAAGAGTAAATGACCAATATAAACAGATCTTGAGGAGTTTGTCAAAGATAAGAATATAACTTCTTCTGCGATATAACCCCGTAAAGTTATCAATATAAATCAAAACAAGGAGGAAAAAATGGTAAAAAACAAGGGAGCAATAGCCAATGAACTTAAGCCGTTTGAGCCAACGCACCCAGGTGAAGTCCTAAAGGACGAGATAGATTGTCGTGGGATATCCCAAAGGCAACTAGCTCACGAAATCGGCGTGTCCAGTTCTTTACTCAACGAAGTGTTGAACGGCGAAAGAGCCTTGAACACGCAATTGGCTCTTCTGTTGTCCGCAGCACTCGATATAGATGCGGAACCCCTGCTAAGATTGCAAGCTAAATATGACATGCTGACCGGCCATAAAACACCATCGTTCATCCAACGTCTTAATATTTATTCGTCTTAAAATTATGAAAAAAATCAATTACTTTCTGGTCTTCTTGTTTGTGATTATCGCATCGCTGAAGGCCAATGCCTTCAACATTACTGTTAATACCCCAGTTCGGGATAAGAAATAGTTCATAAAAAAGTTGGTAGTCTCACAAATA
>ERZ1026854.2459-NODE-2459-length-10544-cov-4.349032_pt1 | contig 10544 bp, 8 predicted proteins | sample MGYA00380157_ERZ1026854 | MGnify/ENA primary metagenome ERZ1026854 (study PRJEB33269, sample SAMEA4719793) | human gut metagenome | biome: human-associated habitat; feature: organic feature; material: feces | place: Cameroon | collected 2013-10 ...
GTTGTAAATTTACGATTTTCTTCAACAGCTTTCTTATAAGAACATTGCGGATTAATAATTGTATTAAAGACTGTACGCCTGTATCCATTTCCCTTACTCAGGTTTTTCCAAAATTTTGAACCTGTATCTACCATTGAAGTATGATCTCCTGCGATGACTATTGTCGTATCTTTATAAAAATCCTGTTGTTTAATCCATTTTATAAAATTATAAACCTGCCTATCTGCGCAGGCTACTGCATCCGCATAGTCTGTATCATACTGCTTTTTACATAAACTACAACGATATCCATTAGGAAAATGTGTATCTACTGTTAACATTGTAAGGTTAAATGGTTTATTCTGCGAAGAGAGCTTATTTAACTGCTTTTTCGCCCTTTCATAAAGGATTTTGTCTTCATGGCCCCAGAAAACTTTATAATCTTTCGGTATATCTCCTTCTTTAATTGCTGCCTTATAATCCTCTATTCTGGTTTTTTTATGTGTTTTAAAATAAGCATCTCTTCCTGCAAAATCTCCATCACTACCGCATAAAAATACCTGTTCATATCCTTCTTTATTTAGAAGATCTCCTATTGTTGTTAAGTTGGGTAAAAATACATCAGAAATCGTACCTGCATTTTTTACCTTTAAGTTTATGGCAGATGTTTGTGCCACAAGTCCTCCGGCCGTATAGGCAGTTCCCTCAAGACATACTGGTCCGCCTAAGTTGCTTTGCTTTTTATCCGAAAAGCTAACATTTTCTTTTGCCAGCCTTGTAAGATTAGGAATATAGTTTGTGTCCATAATACCGCCATCATTTTTATCTGCATAACTACTTTCCATGGATTCCATAAAAATGTAAATGAGATTCTGCTTCTTCTTAGGAAAGGTAAGTTTTGTTTTATCTGGACTTACATAATTCTCTTTATAAAATGCAGATGTCTCCTTTGTGCTTGCCATATACTTCCACATTCCAATGTTTTCACCCTGAACCTGTATTGTATTCAATAAAAACAGAATTATAACTATTTGAAATCCTATCTTACTCCATCCCGGAATCTTTTTTACAGAAATATCACTTAAATAATAAATCCCTCGAATGATTAACAGATAACACGCTACTATTGTTACTGTAATAAGCAATGGCGGCACAACTGCCGATTTGATAATACTATTGATAATTCCACTATCCGTCCCTTTTATCGGACTGGTCATCTGAAGAAGTATTGTAGAAAAAGAGACATTTCCACAAGTCACTTTTACCCATTCCACAAGATTCACTACAAGACATAAAACAAATATGGATAGAACAGATACGAGCCCAAATGGGAAAGACAAAATTCTAACTATTAGATTTTTATCTGTTTTTTCTTGTAATTTCTTTCCTGCTATCAACACAAAATAGCATACCGGCAATGCAATATACATAAGAAAATATTTTGCCATCAATATTTTCCTCTGATAAATTCTATTCTGATAATTTCCATTAATTTCTATATAATCAAGGTCAAATTGTGTATTGATTTTTCTTCCAACACCAACTTTTATTCCTTTCACATTTTTTATGTTAAGAGGTATATAGATTTGTGTATCTCCCTTTTCACTTTTTCTCTGCACTCTTCTAGCCGGAACAAATTCCTGCCCTTTCTTTGTAATATAACAAACTCGTGCTGGTACTTTTTGTGACGTTGGCTTAGAAAAATGTATTACAACATTGTCAAGATAACCTATCTCCATCATCTTTATAATATAAGGATTCATTTCTGTTACAACAAAATGCCCGTCCTTAATATTATATCTTTTAAATTCACTCTCTGTTGTCCGTAACTTTTGTGGCTTTAATGCTATTTCTTTCTGAATTCCAGAACTATTCCAGGCAAAAACCATCGCCAATACTACTACAAATAATATTCCTACGCTTTTACTAACTTTGCCTGTCAGTATATGTTTGATTGCAACCGAAATCAAAAACAGTACTGTTACCTCTGTTATTATAAAAATCGTTCTCCCGATATTCTTTTCTGCATCTCCCAGATTCCCTTTTAAATAGAAAGCTAGAGTTACACCGATACACGCTATAAGAAATGCCGTGAAAAAATAGAAAATTGCCTTTTTATTTTCTGAAAATATTTTTGTATGTTTATTCATTATTTTTTCTCATATTATTTAAAATACTTATCTACTCCATTTGCAATTCCTTTTGCCAGTTTCTTTTGATAGGATGCTGAATTTAACTGACGATCTTCCGTCGGATTTGTGAGAAAACCACATTCTAAAATCATTGTAGGAATCTTTGCCCAGTTAATTGTTGTGTAATAATCAGAACGAATTGTTCCATGGCTTTTCTTGTTTACAGCCTTCGCTACAGAACCTAAAAGGCAACTACCAAGGCGGCGGGAACTACCAAAAATCTTCTTACCAACATACTTTGAACTTCCAGGCACACAAACTAATGGTCCTTTCGCACTCGAGCCTGATGCGTTACAGTGAATACAAATATGAATATCTGCCCCACTTTTATTTGCTTTCTTTGTCCTTTGCTGATTTGAAAGTGCACAATTATTTGTTGTTCGGAGCATAATTACTTTATATCCTCTCTTTTCCAGCTCTTTTTTAGCAGCTTTCGCAATCGCAAGATTGGTCTTATACTCTGGAATATGCGTTCTAACTCCTGCAGTACCAGATGTCAGTTTTGCTTTTCTCCTTGAAGACCCAGGTGCTAATCTTTCTGTAGAAGAAATTCCTCTTCTCTGATGCCCTGCCGCAATAAAGACTGTACGCCGCTTTTTCGTTTTTTTTGCTGATTTTTTCTTTGTTGTGGCCACTGTTTTTGTTGTTACAGTCTTCGCTGATACTCTCACCATACCCAACGGTATCATCGTGACAACTAATAATACTACCAAAAAAAGACTTCCATATCTTTTTAATCTGTTTTGCATATTTTGTTCCTCCCTTTAAATTCAGCTTATAATGCTACTTATAAATTTATTTGCTTTTTTATTATACACTGGCTCACAAATAGCGTCTATATATGGATTTCTTAATTTTTTCTAAATAAAAAAGCAATAGAATCCCTATCTGTGAAGATAAAAGAATTCTATTGCTTTTTATTCTCATCTAATAGATTAAGCTCTAATTAGAAACGAGCTGGATTCAGCTTAACGCCAGGACCCATTGTAGAAGTAAGTGTAGCACTTCTGATGTACTGTCCCTTAGCTGCAGCTGGTTTTGCCTTAATGATGGCATCTATTAATGTCTGGAAGTTTTCGTTTAACTGCTCCTCTGTGAAAGAAGCTTTTCCGATTGGCACGTGAATGATGTTTGTCTTATCAAGTCTGTACTCGATCTTACCAGCTTTTAAGTCCTGAACAGCTTTAGCAACGTCCATTGTTACTGTTCCAGCCTTAGGGTTAGGCATTAAACCTTTTGGTCCAAGTACACGACCAAGACGACCAACAACGCTCATCATGTTAGGTGTTGCAACAACTTTATCGAAATCGAACCATCCTTCGTTCTGGATCTTTGGAATAAGTTCCTCAGCTCCTACGAATTCTGCTCCTGCTGCTACAGCTTCTTCAGCCTTATCACCTTTAGCGAATACGAGAACACGTACTTTTTTACCTGTACCGTTAGGTAAAACTACTGCTCCACGAATCTGCTGATCAGCGTGACGTCCGTCAAGACCCATTTTGAAATGAGCTTCGATAGTTTCATCAAATTTTGCACTGGCAGCTTTTTTTACGATGGCTACTGCTTCCGGTGCGTCGTATAAGTTAGTTTTATCTCTGAGCTTTGCAGCTTCCTGATATCTTTTTCCTCTTTTCATTCTAAATAACCTCCTGTGGTATTATCGGGAGCGACCCTCCCACTTCGTTGTATCTAATCAATCCGATTAATCTTCTACAGTAATGCCCATACTTCTGGCAGTACCAGCGATCATGCTCATTGCTGCTTCAATGCTCGCTGCGTTTAAATCAGGCATCTTCATCTCTGCAATTTCTTTGATCTTATCTTTAGAAATTGAAGCAACCTTTGTCTTGTTAGGAACGCCTGATCCGGATTTGATATTACAGTATTTCTTTAATAATACTGCTGCCGGTGGTGTTTTAGTAATAAAACTGAATGTTCTGTCCTGGTATACTGTAATAACTACAGGAATGATCAAATCGCCTTTATCTGCTGTTCTAGCGTTGAATTCCTTTGTAAACTGGACAATATTCACACCGTGCTGACCTAAAGCAGGACCTACAGGTGGTGCTGGAGTTGCCTTTCCTGCTGGAATCTGTAATTTAATATAACCTGTGACTTTCTTTGCCATGATAGCTAACCTCCTATTGTGGTAATTGCGGGAATGTCCCTCCCACTTTTCTGCTCCTTACGGAGTATCTTATAACTTCTTAACATCTAAAAATCCAATCTCTACAGATGTTTCACGACCAAACATATCTACTTCGATGGTAACAGTCTGTTTATTCATGTTAATTGCCGTTACAGTGCTTACTCTTCCTTCCCAGGCACCGGATGTTACTTCTACTAAGTCACCGATCTCGATGTCAATCTCAACTTCATTGTCACTTTGAGCAACAATACCAAGATTTCTCATCTCTGCCTCGGAAAGTGGTACTGGGTCTGACCCCGGACCAACAAAGCCTGTTACACCTCTGGTGTTACGAACAACATACCATGTATCGTCATTCATGACCATGTTAACTAACACATAGCCAGGGAACATTTTCTTAGATACGTTCTTTTTGACTCCACCCTTCATCTCGACTACGTCCTGAAGAGGGACTCTTACTTCAAATATCTGATCCTGAAGCTTTCTGTTTTCAATTGTTTTTTCAATATTAGCCTTCACCTTGTTCTCGTAGCCTGAGTAAGTATGGACCACATACCAGTTTAATTCTGACATATATTCACCTTTACCTTTATACTAGACCAGAAAATTAATTCCATACTGGAGAACCATATCCAGGGTAGCAATAATGACACCCAGGACAACGGATACAACCGTTACTGTAATTGTCTCTCTGATAAGCGTTTTTCTGTCAGGCCAGCTGATATTTTTAAATTCGGCTTTAAGGCCTTGAAACCAGCTTGTCTTCTCTGTTTTCTTTGCTTCGTCGCTCATCTTATCACTCCTTAAAAACCGGTCCGACTATTTTGTTTCTTTATGAACAGTATGCTTTCTACAGAATCTGCAATACTTTCTTGTTTCTAATCTTTCAGGATGATTTTTCTTTTCCTTTGTAGTATTGTAGTTACGCTGTTTACATTCTGTACATGCCAATGTGATTCTCACGCGCACAACTTCCACCTCCAATTTTGTTAAACGTAGGGTTTATTCTCATAAACCGATTTTAGGCATAAAAAAAAGACCTATTCCATCGCCACATTAATATATCATACCGATTTAAGTTCGTCAATCCTTTTTATGCACAAAATCCTGAAAAAGTCTTTTCTATATCTGCTCAATCTGCTCAGAATCTTCATAGCTTTTTTATATTTTCCACAATGTGCATAAGTTATCCACAAAATTCACACTTAATTGTGGATAAACTTCTTTTTTCTCCCCTTAGAGCAGTTATTTATCGTATTTTTTTGTATTCTATCTTCTTTTCTTAAAATGTGGATAAAATCTTGATAACTCCCCAGATATAAACAAATCTATTAATACATTCTTTTTTCCCTTATTTTCAGACAATTTTTGCTTTATTTTTAACCAATTTATGGAAATTTTGTTATTGACAAGAAACGAACGTTCGTGTATGATGATGACATGGTCCACAGATTTAAATAAGGATACTCCCACACACAGAAGATACTCTTCCCTGCATTGATTCCTCTCTGTTATTTTGGTGCTCCTGTTAAATCCTATGTTCTACACATTGATAAATTACAAGTATTTCAATAGAATACATAATTAACTCAAATCTAATAACAATGGCATGTAATAACAATAACATCTATAATAAAAAAGAAAGAAGGATTTTATTTATGAAACAAACAATTCGTATTAAGTATTTTACAGATAAAATTGAAAAACTTACCTATATTGATGGCAAGTCTGATTGGATTGACCTTCGTGCCGCAGATAATGTTTCCCTGAAAAAAGGCGAGTTTGCTCTCATTCCCCTTGGTATTGCTATGGAACTGCCAGCAGGTTACGAAGCTCACGTTGTCCCAAGAAGCTCCACTTTTAAGAACTTTGGAATAATTCAGACGAATCATATGGGGGTAATTGATGAATCTTACTGCGGAGATAATGACCAATGGTTCATGCCAGTTTTAGCCGTTCGTGATACAGAGATTCATGTGAATGATCGTATCTGTCAATTTCGCATTATGGAACATCAGCCTACTATTTCTTTTGAAGAATGTACTACTTTAAATGGCACTGACCGCGGTGGCTTTGGAAGTACCGGGAGAGCCTGATGCCTGCCGATAGATTTGCTATAATAATTCACTCTGCCCTGGAAAGAATAACTGTACAACTAACCCGGCATCTTCTTCCCACTCTTTTCCCAAGACACTGTCCTGTATGCTCTAAGTTAGTTCCTTACGGTACATTTATCCATGACGAATGCCATAATAAACTTCCTATAATACATTCCCCAGTATGTATGCGCTGTGGAAAGCCCGTGTCTTCTTCTACACAGGAATACTGTTATGACTGCCGCATCTTTCCAAAAAGTTTTGAAAAGGGAACCGCTCTTTTTCTGTATAATAAGAGAACCCGTCCTATTATGAGTGCTTTTAAGTATCAGAACAAGCGAATTCTTGCAGATTTTTTTAATTGGGAACTTTGCCAGCACCGACTTTCACAACTAAAATCTTTTGGAGTCACTGCTGTTGTCCCTGTTCCCATTCACAAAAACAAATATAAAAAAAGAGGTTATAATCAAGCCTCTCTGCTCAGCAGCAGGCTGGCTCTGACACTTAACCTCTCCCATTATCCTGATATGTTGATTCGTTCTATTGATACCCTTCCTCAAAAGCAATTTAGCCCTCAAGCCAGACTTACAAATCTAAAGAAAGCATTTTGCCTTAATCCACGTTATAATAATCTTCTTTCAGATAATCCTTCTCTTTCCATATTACTTGTTGATGACATTTATACAAGTGGTGCAACTATGGAAGCCTGCACTCGCATCCTTTTAGAATCCGGTGTAGCAGAAGTTTATATTTTATCTATTTGTATTGGTGTCTCAAGAGATTAGAATTCATAAAGACGAAATCTTCTACAAATTGTGCAGTGTACAGATTACCTTTTAATTTTCCAAACAGACTCTACCCCTCTCTAAGACAATCATTTAATCCTGAATATCGTTTTTGCTCTGTCTCATTATGAATCATCTGTTCCACCATAGATTGTCTTCCCACAATTGCAACACATTTCTGCGCTCTTGTAATTGCAGTATACAACAGGTTTCTGTTGCATAGAATCGGTGGACCACTAAGAAGAGGCAGAACTACCGCTGGATACTCACTTCCCTGTGATTTATGAATTGTAATCGCATAGGCAAGCTCTAACTCATCTAAGCTTGAGAAAGGATATTCTACCTCCCTGTTTTCATCAAAGACAACCGTAATACGTTCAGAATATGTATTAATTTGCTTGATGATTCCCATATCTCCATTAAAAACTCCCAGACCTTCTTCAACAGAGAAGCCTTTTGCATTGGTAATCTTCCATTCGAGCTTATAATTATTCTTTATCTGCATTACTTTATCACCTTCACGGAAAATACCGGTACGACCTTCCTTCTCCTTTTTTGATTCAGATGCAGGATTTAAATAATACTGTAAAACTTCATTTAAGTGTTCTACTCCAAGTTCTCCCTTTCGCATCGGGGTAAGTACCTGAATTTCAAAAGGTGATGCACCAATATACTCCGGAAGCCTGTCTTTCACAAGGTAGACCAAGGCTCCCATCACTGAACGAACATCCCTCTTTTCAAAGAAGAAAAAATCCCTGTTTTTATTATCTAATGTAATGAGTTCTCCTGCATTAATCTTATGAGCATTAAGAATAATATGACTACTCTCTGCCTGACGGTATATCTTAGAAAGACGCACTACGCTAAAAGCTTCAGACTCAATGATATCTTTTAAAACATTTCCTGGACCAACACTTGGAAGCTGATTTGAATCACCTACAAGAATTAATCTTGTTCCCGGAACAATTGCTTTCAAAAGAGAATACATCAAATGAATATCTACCATGGACATCTCATCAAGAATAACCGCATCTGCTTCGATAGGATTCTCCTCATTTTTTTCGAAATGGGAACTGTCCCCGTCCTCAATCCCACCCGATACTTCTAAAAGACGGTGAATTGTTTTAGCTTCATATCCTGTCGCTTCTGTCATTCTCTTGGCAGCTCTTCCAGTCGGTGCCGCCAGAACAATTTCCATGTCTTCCATTTCAAAGCATCGTATCATAAGATTAATTGTCGTTGTCTTTCCAGTACCTGGACCACCTGTAACAACCACAACGCCTTTTGTGAGTGCTTCCTCTACTGCCTGCTTTTGCAAAAGGTCAAGCTGAAAATCCATAGCTTCTTCCAATTCACTAATACGCTTTCCATATTCACTCTTTTCCATAGGAAAATGCAAATCAAGATTCAATAACATCCTCGATGTATTCAATTCCATAAAATAATAGGAACTTAAATAAACATGTTCTTCCTTTCCGGATGTCCGAATCATCAACTTTTTATCAAGAATTAACTCCATCAGATGATCCTGTATGAAATCAGGAGACATGGAAAGAAGCTGTCCCGCACTTCGACATAATACCTCTCTTGGCAAATAAACATGTCCAGAAAGCGTTGCCTGCTGCAAGGAATATAAAATAGCCGCACATACACGGAAATCCGAATCTGGTGCAATTCCTGCCTTTGCCGCAATCGCATCTGCTGCCCGAAATCCAATCCCCGTAATATCCTCTGCCAGCTTATATGGATTGGTCTTTAAAATATCATACATTTTATTGCCGTATTCTTCAAAAATACGAACGGCAAAACGACTGGTAATTCCGTAATCTGACAAGAACATCATAGCATGTCTCATCTCCTGCTTTTCTTGGAACTGTACAGCAATATCCATCGCTTTTTTCAATGAAATCCCTTTTACTTCTGCAAGACGTTCCGGTTCACTCTCTATAATATCAAAAGTATTCGCTTTAAACTTCTTGATTACCCTTGCCGCCAGTGCTGGTCCCATTCCCTTAATTGCACCAGATGCAAGATATCGTTCCATCGCCGCTTTATCTTCCGGCTCCTTTACCGTATAGGATGTCATCTGATACTGCGGGCCATGTGCCGGATGATCTACATATTCACCTTCCGCACAAATATATTCGCCTTCGTTGATATAATGAAAATTTCCCACGAGGACTTCGTCCCCGTGGGTCGTTTCAATTTCCATTACGGTATATCCATTTTCCTCATTATGAAAGCGAATATGACTAACATATCCTTCCAGATGAGCCATTTAAAATCTCCTATTTTGCACCAAGATACTCAATGTACTGACCTGTACCAATTGCAACTGCTGTCATTGGATCATCGGCTGTCATTGTTGTAATTCCTGTCTTTTCCTCAATTAACTGTTCTAATCCCTGTAACATACTTCCGCCACCGGTAAGCACGATCCCTCTGTCAGAAATATCTGCTGCTAATTCTGGCGGAGTTCTCTCTAATACACTGTGAACTGCCTCCACAATCTGTGCTGTCGCCTCGCGAAGTGCCTCTCTGGTCTCTTCTGAAGTAACTGTTACTGTCTTAGGAAGACCTGTTACCAGATTACGTCCTCTTACTTCAATAGATGACTCTTCTGCACGTGTATATGCACTTCCTACCTGAATCTTAATATCTTCTGCCGTACGATCACCAATCAATAGATTATGCTTTTTTCTCATATATCGTACAATTGCTTCATCAAAGTCGTCACCGGCAACTTTAATGGATGTGCTTACTACTGTACCTCCAAGAGAAATAACCGCAATATCAGAAGTACCACCACCAATATCAACAATCATGTTACCACATGGTTTTGCAATATCAATACCAGCACCAATTGCTGCCGCTACTGGTTCTTCAATAATCTTTACATCTCTTGCACCTGCAGCGTAAGTAGCATCTTCTACCGCCTTCTTTTCAACTTCTGTTACCCCACTTGGAACACAGACGGAAATTCTTGGCTTTCTTCCAAATAAACTCTTACCCACTGACTTATGAACAAAATACTTAAGCATCTTCTCTGTAACAGAATAATCACTGATTACCCCCTGTCTTAAAGGACGAACTGCTACAATATTACCAGGCGTACGTCCAATCATCAGACGAGCCTCCTCACCAATTGCCTTAATCTTTCTCGTGTCTACATCAAAAGCAACCACTGAAGGTTCCTTTAATACAACACCTTTACCCTTTACATATACTAAAATACTCGCAGTACCTAAATCAATTCCAATATCCGTAGCCATTAGGAATCTCCTTTCCTTACAAACTCCACATCTTTTATCCCAAATATTGATTCCAACTTTAATTGAAAATC
>ERZ1026854.2461-NODE-2461-length-10536-cov-4.120695_pt1 | contig 10536 bp, 9 predicted proteins | sample MGYA00380157_ERZ1026854 | MGnify/ENA primary metagenome ERZ1026854 (study PRJEB33269, sample SAMEA4719793) | human gut metagenome | biome: human-associated habitat; feature: organic feature; material: feces | place: Cameroon | collected 2013-10 ...
CAGTGTGCAGCGAAATCCACAGCGGTGACCAGTCTATCGCGCTCATTTTCTCGCACAGTCATGGGCGCTGCCCTTCAGGATACGCAGTCCATGCTCCAGCTGCGGCAAAACGATTGCCAGCGCTTCCTCCACCGCTTTGGTGCTGCCGGGAAGATTCACAATCAGCGTCTGTCCGCGCACTACGCTCACGCCACGGCTCAGCATTGCCCGCCGCGTAATCTTCAGTGATTCCGCACGGATGGCCTCCGCGATACCGGGCACATTGCGTGTAGCCACCGCCATAGTTGCCTCCGGTGTAACATCACGCAGCGAAAGGCCCGTGCCGCCTGTAGTGATAATCAGATCCACCTGTCTGCTGTCCGCCAGACGCATCAGCTCGCGTTCGATTTTCTTCTGAGCGTCGGGAAGCAAAACCTGCTCAACAATTTCGTAGCCTGCCTCCGCCAGCAGCTCTGCTGCCCTAGGCCCGCTGGTATCAATACGCTCACCCGCGGCACCCTTATCCGAAAGCGTCAATACCGCTGCGCGCAAGGGAGCGTCGGCTGCAGGCAGCGTCACCTCCAGCTCCATGCCGCTGCGCAGAACACCGCCATGCTCTACCGTCGCAAAAACGCCCTCACGCGGCATAATGCAGTCACCCACACGCGCATAAATCGTGCAGTGACTGTGGCATTCCTTGCCAATCTGCGTCAGCTTCATCACTACGTCACCGCTGCGCATGATGCTGCCTACCGGCAGCTTTTTGAAGTCGATACCGCTTACCAGAATGTTTTCGCCAAAGGCACCGATAGCAGCATCACCGCCGCGCGCATTGAACTCATCCACCTTTTCCGCACTCAGCAAACTCACCTGACGGTGCCATTTGCCGGCGTGGGCATCACCCTCAATGCCAAAATTTTCTTTGAGGACAATCTCATTAACCGGATGCTTTTCCGTACCCTTCTTTTCGCTGATACAAACAGCCTTTATTATGCCTCTGATGCTTGCTTCCATACAAAATCACCACTCTTTCCGCCTGCTTTGCTCAGCAGATGCACATCTGTAATCATCATCGCCTTATCCACGGCCTTGCACATATCGTAAATCGTCAGCAAGGCAATCTGCACTCCTGTCAGTGCCTCCATCTCCACGCCTGTCTTGCCCGTAGTTTTTACCAGACATTGCGCCTGTACGGCGTAGCCGCCGTTTTCCGCCAGCAGCTCAAAATCTACCGTGCACTTCGTCAGCTGCAGCAGATGGCACAGCGGAATCAGTTCGCTGGTGCGCTTGGCCGCCATAATTCCGGCAACGCGCGCTACGCCCAGTACATCACCCTTGGCCATACTGCCGACAGCAATTTTTTCATATATTTCCCTGCTTACGCAGATTTTTCCCTGCGCCACGGCAACCCTTGCGGTGTCAGCCTTATCGCTGACATCCACCATCAGAGCATTGCCCGCAGCGTCAAAATGTGTAAATTCACTCATTGTCTGCTCCTTCAAAGCCTGTATTTATCCGCCAATCTGGCTCATATTAAAGCTTGCCGCCTCCACCTCAAAGCTGTGTCCCGCAGGCTTGGCGTAAATAATATCCTGCATCGCCTGCAGCAAATCCGCATCACTGCCGCCGTCACGCAACAAGTGCTTCAGGTTCATGCCCTCGTTACTGTAAAGACAGGGTTTCAGCATGCCTACGGATGTAAGGCGCACCCTGTTGCAGACAGCGCAGAATTTATTATGCAGCGGTTCGATAAAGCCCACCGGCATTTTATAGCCGCCTATGCGCCAATAGCTTGCGGGACCGTTGCCGTAGCGCTGCGCATCGGGCTGCAGCTGTAAGCCTGCCTGCTCCAGCAGACTGCGGATTTCACTGCCGCTAAGGCCTCGCAGATCAGTGTTGCATTCCAACGGCATCAGCTCAATAAAGCGCAGCGGTGCGTTATAGCTATGCGCCAGCTTCAATAATTGCATGATATCTGACAAACCGGTTTCCGCCAAGGGAACACAATTCAGCTTAAACGGTATCCCTGCCGCCTGCAGCTCCCGCAATGCCTGCAGAACGCTGCTCAGACTGCCGCCGGTAAGCTCTGTGTAATACGCCGCATTCAGCGTATCAAGGCTCACGTTGATGCTGTCCACACTTGCCGCAATAAGAGCAGGCAGCTGCTGCACCAGCAATGTGCCGTTTGTTGTCAACGTCACCTGCTCTACGCCGTCCAGCTGCTTCAGGCTAGCGATAAAATCACTGCAGCCCTTGCGCAGCAAAGGCTCGCCACCGGTGATTTTGAATTTGCGGATGCCAAGCTGCAGCGCAGCGCGGCAAATACACAAAAGCTCCTCATAGCGCAATATTTCGTTATGCGGCACGTGCCCGCTCACCTCCGGCCGGCAATAGCGGCAATGCAGGTTGCAGCGGTCGGTAAGGGAGATGCGCAGATAATCTATTTTGCGGTTGTATTGGTCGTACATATTGGTAATCCTTTTTTACGTGAATTGAAAATTGTTTACAAAGCGTGAACAAAGAGTATCCCAACCCTTCCGTCTGCTCGCTATGCTCGCATCCACCTCCCCTTTCAGGGGAGATATAAAGGTGTTGAGAAGTTCTAGATTTCGTTTCTCGCTAACTTTATATGCTCCCTGAAAGGGAGCTGGCATCGCCAAAGGCGATGACTGAGGGTTGTGCTGCGATATATAAATTGCTCGTGTAAGCGTTCTGCTGTCCTTCTTGCCTGCCCCTTGCACTCTTCGAGTATAACACGACCAGCATTTTTCATTTTATGAAAAATAGGTCTTAGTATAGGGAAGGTGCCGAACGCAGTGAGGCGGAAGGGGACCAAACGTTTCGCGTCATTCTCACCCGAGAATAACGCTTATCAAAACAAATGTGGTCTTGCAACCACATTTGTTTTCAGCTTATTAAAATCTTATTCTTCATCAACGCCCATAGCAACTTTTTCCGGTGTAATCGGCAAAGTCATAAAGCGTTTGCCGGTTGCCTGATAAATTGCGTCGGCAATCGCCGGAGCAGGTGTATTGATTACCAGCTCGCCCACGGATTTGGCACCGAAGGGACCGCTTTCCTCATAGCTGCTGGCAAAGTCAACATAGATATGACCGATATCCTCACGGCAGGGAACCTTATACTGCATGAAGGAGTTTTCGTAAATACGACCTTTAGGACTGTAGGTTACGTTTTCCATCAGCGCCATGCCGATGCCCTGCAGAATGCCGCCTTCGGTCTGCACCTTCGTCAGATGCGGATTAACCGGAGTACCGCAGTCAACAGATGCGTAGAAGTTCACTACCTGCGCTTCGCCTGTCAACAGGTCGGTTTCTACCTCGGCCACACCAGCCATAAACGGCGGCGGGGACAGCACACTGTTTTGCTCTACGGTTTCTTCCAGAGCGATATCGTTATTCACCATAGAAGCGGTGGCGATATCAAAGAGGCTTACAGCCTTGTCGCTGACGGTATCACGCACCTCGCGTCCGTCAAAAACAACCTGATCCGTGCCGCATTCCAGCAGGCGTGCGCCCAGCTGGCAAATCTTGCCGCGCAAACGTTGTGCGCAGATTTCTACGGCCTTGCCTGTAATATATGTTGTACTTGATGCGTAGGAACCGGAGTCATAAGGAGAAGCATCGGTATCCGCACCGAATACGGTAATGTTATCGTAATCACATTCCAGAACCTCTGCTGCCATCTGCGCCAGAACGGTATCGCAGCCGGTGCCCATATCGGCAGCACCGATCAGCAGTGTGTAATGTCCCTCGTCGTTGATTTTGATAGTAGCACCGCCGACGTCGCAGTAAGGAATGGAGCTGCCCTGCATCGCAATAGCCACACCCATCGTGCGTACCTTGCCGTCCGGCAGCTGCTGCAGCGGGAACTTCTGCTCCCAGCCGCTCATCTCGCGTACCTGCGCCAGGCAGCGGTCCAGCGCGCAGCTTGTATTGGGCGCACCGTAATAAGCAGGCATAATATCGCCCTCACGCGTAATATTCATCTCACGCAGCTTAATCGGGTCCATCTTCAGGCGTGCTGCCAGCTCATTCACAGCGGACTCTACGGCAAAGATGCCCTGAGGAGCGCCGTAACCGCGGTATGCGCCTGCTGCCTGCAGGTTTGTGTAAACTACGTCAAAGCCGAAGCGGAAGGCCTCGGTACGGTACAGAGGAATAGACTTGTGACCGGAAAGGCCAACGGTCGTGGGACCATGCTCGCCGTAAGCACCGGTATTGGAAAGAGTATATAAATCAATCGCGCGGATTTTGCCTTCCTTAGTAGCACCAAGACGCACGCGCACCTCCATCTCATGGCGCGGGCTGGAGGCTATATGACATTCGTAACGCGAGAAAATCATCTTACTCGGCTTTTTGGTTTTCCAGGTAACAAAGGCCGGATACATTTCGCTGACACAGCTCTGCTTAGCGCCGAAGCCGCCACCGACACGCGGTTTAACCACGCGCACCATAGTTTTGGGGATATGCAGCGCGTTCGCAATAATGCGGCGGCAGTGGAAAACTATCTGCGTAGAGCTGAGGATGTTCAATCTGCCGTAGGTATCAATGGAGCAATAGGTTACGAATGGCTCCATCATATCCTGCTGCACAGCCTTGGTATGAGTGGTCTGGTCGATAACAACATCGCATTCCGCCAGAATCTTATCAACCTCGCCATCCTCGATAACCTCATGGGCGCACAGGTTGCGCTTATTGTCGGCGCCGACCGGGCAGTTCGCCTTCCAGGTATCCTCGGGGTGCACGAGCACAGGGTTATCCAGCGCAGTGCGGAAGTCAAGTACTGCGTCCAGCAGCTGATATTTTACTTTAATCAAAGACAGCGCCTTGTCGACAGCCTTTTCCGTTTTACCGGCAACAATCGCTACGATATCGCCCACAAAGCGTACATGACGATCCAACAGCAGGCGGTCATAGGGACTCGGTTCGGGATAGGTCTGGCCTGCGTAGGTGCAGCGCTCGCCGTCTTGGTCCACATCCTCCCAGGTATAAATTGCTTCGATATCAGGCACCTTCGCTGCAATTGCGGTGTTAATGCTTTCAATAATAGCATTCGCATGCGGAGAACGCAGCACCTTAACAAGCAGGCAGTCGTTCGGCACCAGGTCATCGGTGTAGACAGGCTGGCCTGTCACCAGCTGCATAGCATCCTTTTTGCGGTAGGATTGGTTAACTATTTTCATCTGCAGCTCCCCTCCTTATGCCTGCGCCTGAGCTTTTTTCCAGGCGATAAAATTCTGAATTCCGCGCAGCTGTCCCTCATAGCCGGAGCAGCGGCACAGGTTGCCTGCCAGAAATTCCTTGATTTCTTCTTCCGTAGGCTCGCTGTTTTCACGCAGCAGCGCGATAGCGTTCATAATCATACCTGGGTTGCAGAAGCCGCACTGCTCCGCGCCCTGGTCTGCAATAAAGGCACCGAATTCAGCTGCCTCCTGCTGCATTCCTTCCATAGTCACAATGCTGTGGCCTGCAGCTCTTGCTGCCAGGATAGCACAGGAAAGCACCGGCTTATCGTCCATAAATACAGTGCACAGGCCGCAGTTGGTAGTGTCACAGCCGCGCTTCACGCTGTAGCAGCCTTCCTTGCGCAGAAAATCGAGTAAAACTGTATCAGCCTCCACCATACGGGTCAGCTTTTTGCCATTTAAGGTTAAGGTTATCTCCATCAGGCCTTACCTCCCAGTTCTGTTAAACATCTTGCTGTCAGCACCTTAATCAGGTGTGTACGGTACGCAGCACTGCCACGCGGATTGGTTTCCGTCGGCAGTAAGCCTGCAGCATATTCCGCAAAAGCCTGCGCCTTCTCGGCAGTCATAGGCAGAGTTGCGAGCTTCTCTGCATCCTTCACCAACGCAGCCTTCGCCGGGCGTGCGCCCACTGCGGCCTGCACGCCTTCCTGCGTCAGCGCCGCCGCACAGGTCAGCACCGGGAAATCGGTTTTGCTGATGCGCACGGATTTATAGCTGTAATGCGCTACTGTCTTTTTAACAATAACGCGCACCAGAATATCTCTGTCATACGGCATATTCACAAAATCTGCCAGCGGCACAATACCGCCCTTGTATAATTCCACATAACTGTCCATAACTAAAAGTAGTGTCAGCACATCCGAAAAGCCGAAGCGTCCGAACACACTGCCGCCTACGGTAGCAAGATTGCGAAACTGCACACCTACAATATGGCGCAGCGCCTCCTTATTTGCTCCCTCGCTGTAGGCGGTAAAGCCTTCATGCAGCTCCAGCTGGCGCAAGCTAACCATCGCACCGATGCGGAATTCCGTTTCTGTTTCTTCTATTGTATCCAGGCCTAAAGCCGACAAATCAATCGCCGTCTGCACATTGCCCTTGCTCAGGCGCATCCACAACATACCGCCAAGCACGCGGTTAGGACGCTTCTGGTTCAGCTGCCATGCCTCCTCCAGCGTTGCTGCCTGCTTATATTCACGAATTGTCAACATATACTGCCCTCCTGTTCTCTTTTTATTGCATACCTATTCCATTATATTTTACCATATTTTTTCTATACTTGAAAAGAGAAAAAATGCGCATAGGCTCATAAGTTACATTCTTCTGCGGCATAAGAAAAAATGGATGCCTCTCTGTAAATCAAGAGAAGCATCCATGCTTAAAGTCTTATTATGAAAATTTAAAAGCAAGCTTATTTGCCTTTTTTAGCACCCTGACGACGGTTACTGCCGGTCTTGGGAGCCTTACGCTTGTCAACAACGGAATTACGTCCGCGCTTAGGTCCTGCGGGCTTTTTCTTTTTAGCAGCCACAGCAACGCGGCGTGCCACTACTCCGCCCTCCAGGTTTTGGCGTTCCATCAGAATACCCAGCTTGGTTTCGATATTACGCAGCCATTTAACCTCATCAGCGGTATAAAGCGTAATTGCTTCGCCCTCATTGCCTGCGCGTCCTGTACGACCGATACGGTGAACATACCAGTCAACATCATGCGGAATATCATAGTTCACAACATGGGTTACGCCTTCAACGTCCAATCCGCGGGCAGCCAGATCGCTGGCAACCAGAATCTGGATTTTGGCATCACGGAAGGCCTTCATAACAGTTTTGCGCTTTGCGGGAGACATTTCGCCATGCAGTACATCAACGTTATAGCCCTGCATACCCAGCCAATCGCCCAGCTCCTTGGTGCGCTCCTTGCTCATGCAGAAAACAATCATCAGATACGGGTTCAGGCGATCAATGAGCGCTGCCACAGCCTTATTCTTGTATTCGTCGGTTGTTTTCAGGCAAATCTGCTTGATTTTCTCCACGGTAGCCTGGTCCGGATTGATATCAATGAGCGCGCAGTTTTTAGTCAGCTTGCGTCCCAGCTTGCGCACCTCTTCCGACAGAGTTGCGGAGCAAAGCATAGTCTGATGCTCCGGCGCGGTCATAGCAATCAGCTCCAGCGCTTCATCCATAAAGCCCTGCTGCAGCATTTCGTCAACCTCGTCCAGTACCAGATAGCGCACACCGCCAAGGTCGGTGTTGCCCTTGCGGATGTGATCCAGCAGACGGCCAGGAGTACCGATCAGCACATGGCTGCGTCCCTCCAGCTTATATTTTTGCGTTTCGAAATCACGTCCGCCGGTAACGGCCAGCACCTTGATATCGCTTTCGCCCAGGATTATTTTCATTTCGGTGGCAATCTGCTGCGCCAGCTCACGCGTCGGCGTAATTACCAAAGCCTGCACATAGCTTTTGGCAGTATCGATTTTTTCTGCCAGCGGCACTAAGAACGCCAGTGTCTTGCCTGTACCTGTCTGCGCACGGGCGATTACGTCACGTCCGGCAAACAGCGCCGGGATAGCCTGCTCCTGTACCGGCATCGGCTTTTTGATGCCCATTTTCTGAAGCTGCTCTACGGTGTGGGCACAAACCTTTAAGGCTGCAAATCCATTTGTCATATCACATTCCTCTTTTCCTCTAAATTTTATCTTCTGACCTTATGGTCTTTTTTCTCTATAACTTTAGTATTATATCATAAATCAGGCAGGAACGGAAAGAAGGAATTAAAATAAACTCTGCTCAATAGCACATGGTATAGCCTGACAACGTTCAAGAAAATCTTCAACGCTGTCATAATTATTCAAACCCGACGCTTTTTCCTGCGACAAATATTCTTTATTAGCGGAACTGTCGGTATGCTTTTTATAATGTTCTTCATTATATTCAAAAAAAGCTAAAGGCTTATGTTCCCGCAGTGTTTCCTGCACCGCATTCATTGTTCCGCTCTTAATGCCGGCCTCTATAACGATTGTTCCATAACTAAGTGCTGCCTGCAGCCTGTCTCTGTCGACCAGATTATATGCGGTTGCTTTAACACCCATTGGGAATTCACTCAACAAACATCCTTCACTCGCTAAAATCCTGTCAGCTAACCCCTTGTTAGCTGCAGGATAGATTGTATCTAAGCCATTACCTAATATCGCAACAGTCAAACCTTTATTGTCAAGGCAAGCCTTATGCGCTGCAGTGTCACAACCTATTGCCAAACCACTGACAACTGTAAAATCTTTATTCGCCGCTACTTTTCCGGCAAGCGCTGCCATCTCCTGCCCTTGCGCGCTAATATGCCGTGTTCCTATAATCGCAACGCATTTCTTATGCAGGCAGGATAGATTTCCCTTGGCATACATTAAAACCGGTGGTGATTTCAGCAAATTAAAGCTCTGAGGATATTCGTCATCAAATCTGTCTATAATTGTAATGCCTGCCTGAACATGAGCCTTGATTATTTTTTCTGCAATTTTAAAATAGCACTCAAGCTCAGACAAATCTATTGCTTCGATACGCGTATTATTATCTTTTAATTCTTGGTAAAGCTCATACAAAGATTTAAGATTTTGCACTAAACAAAGCCGTTCTTTCGAAATGTCTGTCAAACTTTTACGACCAATCCCACGTATATGCAGCAATGTCAAAAATATCAGCTTACTTCCTAACATTTGGTTTACCAATCTTCCTAACATTTAGTTTACCAATCCTTTGGGCATTTACAACACTTGCTAATCTTTTTATTTTCTCATCCATAGATGTAGCTTGGTTAACCCATATTTCTTTTGCATTACTGATTTTAACCGGTACAGCTTTTATGTCATCACATCGAAGTTTCTTATAATACTCTCGTTCTGCACATATTAAGCGGTTAATATCATTATTTAAATTGATAGGCAACTTATGATAAAGCTCATGCACATCATCAATCTCCTGAAGATTAAGCTCTTTTCTATCAAAATAAACAGAACTCAAATCATTTAATTGTAATAAACTTTCAGCAGTAAAATCATCTGTATTTGAAAAAATCGTATCAGCATAAGTTTCTTTGTCCTGATGAAACCATTTTACTAAAACAGCATTCATATGCAGATACTTTGCAATTTGCATCTCAACATTGGTACTGGCAATCACAAAAGTGTTTCTTTCGTAGGTTTGCAGCAAAGTCTTGGCAGCCAGTATTCTCTCGGTATGCGTCTTACCATCCCGACAATCTATGATTTTATCTATATCCAGTTCTCTTGCGATACTTTCTATATTTTTTCGTTTACCGCTTGTTACAAGGCATACGTCAGTCTGTTTTTCAATCTTTATATCTTTACCCAAGATTCTGGGAAAAAAGGTTATATAGTTATCTAACTTTTTGATTGTCTGCACTACATCGGGATTTACATTGCTAAACGACTGCTCTTTTAACGCAGTTCTCGATATAACAACATCTTCAATATCTATGATGTACCCTTTTTTCTCATTTGGCTTCTGTGCATCAAACTGCATACTAGGATTCAATGTTTTGGAAACAACAAACTTAACAACTTTTCCGGCGCCATTATCTTTTAATAATTTTTCAATATATTCTACCGTCTTTCCTGTCGTATATACGTCATCTATAAGTAAAACATCCTTATCTTTAATCTTATCAATATTATTTATTGTCAATGTATTCGTAAATTCGATATCATCACCAAACTTCCTAGGTTTAGCATTTTTAGTACGAACAACGCAATCAGTAGCATCAACAACCTGCTTGTTTTCAGCAGACATTGATTGAATTATCTTTCTTGCTAATTTATGAGGTCCATCGTTACCTTGCCAATATGCATTATGCGGCGGAACTGCACAAACAGCAAACGAGGCATTGTTTAAATGAGGTTTTAATTGTTCAAAAACAGATTGCACTGTGTCATTACGTCCATTTTTAAAATCTATTAAAAATTTTTTTGATCGTTCATCAAAGTTATCAGTATTGTTTCTGCTAGCAATATAATGAAAAAAGTAAAATAAATCTCCGTCTTTTTCTACACCATTTTTAACGCTGTTTTCTTTAAAAATCATACCGACATCCCCTTTTTTAACGCTCTGTATCGTTTAAAGAATTATAAATCTTAAATATATATTATCATCTAAATATATAAATAGCAATAGATTTCTTCACTGATAAAAATAAAACGGATGCCTCCCTCCAAACGCAGAGAAGCATCCATTTCTTTCTTATTATTCGATTTAAAGCGATTTCCGACAGGAGCCTTGGCT
>ERZ1026854.2462-NODE-2462-length-10531-cov-4.154830_pt1 | contig 10531 bp, 11 predicted proteins | sample MGYA00380157_ERZ1026854 | MGnify/ENA primary metagenome ERZ1026854 (study PRJEB33269, sample SAMEA4719793) | human gut metagenome | biome: human-associated habitat; feature: organic feature; material: feces | place: Cameroon | collected 2013-10 ...
ATACTATATAACAGGGATATATCATAAAAATAAAAAAATAGAAGAAGAACAGAAATGAATCAGGGCTATTGAGGATAGTTAAGATAAAATAAGAGTAATAAGAAAGGAACAAAAAAGATGCCAGAAACCTCAAAAAAGATGAGACTCGATAAGTTTTTGACGCAGGCAGCAGAACTTACGAGGAGTGAGGCAAAGCAGAAGATTAAAAAGGGAAGTGTGTCTGTTAATGGAGAAATTGTGAAAAAGCCGGAAGTCAAAGTTTCAGTACAGGATGAGATATGTCTTGATGGAGAAGGTATTTCATATAAGAAATACCGTTATATAATGCTGTATAAACCAGCGGGAGTCGTAAGTGCTACTGAAGATGCGGAGTGCACAACGGTTCTTGATTTGATTACTGAAGGAAAGAAAGGACTTTTCCCTGTTGGAAGACTGGATAAGGATACAGAGGGACTCTTGCTTCTTACGAATGATGGAGTGTTAGCTCACAACCTGTTGTCCCCGAAAAAACATGTAGATAAAACTTATTTTGCTGTTCTTGACGGTGCAGTAGGACAAAAAGAGAAGGAACTTTTTTTACAGGGATTAGATATTGGCGATGTAAAGCAGACGCTTCCGGCAAAGTTAGAGTTAACGGAGAAAGAAAATGAAGTATTCATTACCGTGCAGGAAGGACGTTTTCATCAGGTAAAGAGAATGGTACAGGCAGTTGGGAGAAAGGTCACTTATTTAAAGAGGATTTCTATGGGAAGTCTTGTTCTTGATAAGATGTTAGAAAAGGGAGAATATCGTCCTCTCACGGAGAAGGAGATTATAGGATTAAAAAATAAATAAGTATTAGATAGACTATCAGGAAGAAATATTAGATAAAAATATTCAGTAAAAATAGTGGAATGATAAAAATATGAAACAAAAGCAGAATTATCACAATGACAGAAATATCAGATAAGATGAACAGGGAAAGAGCCAGTAAGGGAAAAGAAAGGAATTAGTAGATGGCAAAAGAAAAAGGCTTCTTGCCTATGAATAAAAAAGAGATGAAGGAGCGAGGCTGGGAGCAGGCAGACTTTGTGTATATCTGTGGAGATGCCTATGTAGACCATCCTTCTTTTGGGGCAGCGATTATCACCCGTTTGTTAGAAGATGCGGGATATAAGGTTGCTTTTATTGCCCAGCCAGACTGGAATGATGAGAACAGTATTGCAGTATGTGGCGAGCCAAGACTTGCCTTTATTGTATCTGCTGGAAATATGGACTCTATGGTGAATCACTATACTTCATTTAAGAAGAGAAGACATCAGGATGCCTATACACCGGGTGGCGGATTTTCAGGAAGACCAAACCGACCAACGATTGTGTACAGTAATCTGATTCGAAAGACATATAAAAAGACCCCAATTCTTTTAGGAGGAATTGAGGCGTCTCTTCGAAGGCTGGCACATTATGATTACTGGAGTGATAAGGTAAAGCGTTCTGTGCTTTTAGATTCTGGAGCAGATTTGCTTATGTATGGAATGGGCGAACATTCCATTCTTGAAATCGCAGAGGCCTTGGATTCTGGAATTTCGGTGCGAGATATTACCTATGTCAGAGGCACGGTTTTTAAGTGTAGAGATTTAGAAGAACTTTCCGGAGATTATGAATTACTACCTTCTTATGAGGAGATTACAGAATCAAAAGAAACATTTGCCAGAAGTTATTATCGCCAGTATATAAATACTGATGCGATTACGGCAAAGAGATTGGTGGAACCTTATAAGAAGAAGGAGTATCTTGTGCAGAATCCCCCATCACTTCCACTTACGCAAGAAGAGATGGATCATGTATATGAACTTCCTTATATGAGAGCGTGGCATCCATCTTATGATAAGCTTGGAGGTGTCCCGGCATTGAAGGAAATTAAGTTTTCCCTTACCAGTAATCGTGGCTGTTTTGGTGGATGTAGCTTCTGTGCCCTGACTTTTCATCAGGGAAGACGAATTCAGGTGCGGAGTCAGGAATCCATTATAAAAGAGGCGGAGTTAATTATAAAAGACCCGGAATTTAAAGGATATATCCATGACGTTGGAGGCCCGACTGCCGATTTTAGACATACTGCCTGTGAAAAGCAGTTAAAGTATGGGGTATGTACGAACAAACAGTGTCTTTTCCCAAAACCATGTGCGAATATGAATGCCGATCACAGCGATTATATTACACTTTTACGAAGACTTAGAGCATTGCCAGGAGTAAAGAAGGTATTTATCCGTTCTGGTATTCGATTTGACTATGTATTAGCAGATAAAAAAGATCATTTCTTAGAAGAACTATGTAAATATCATGTCAGTGGACAGCTTAAAGTCGCGCCGGAACATATTTGTGACAGTGTGTTAAAGCTTATGGGTAAGCCGGAGAATCAGGTATACGAAAAGTTTGCCAAAGCATACCGGAATATGAACAAAAAGCTTGGAAAGAAGCAGTATATGGTACCATATCTCATGTCCTCTCATCCAGGCTCTCATTTAAAAGAGGCAATTGCGTTAGCAGAATATATCCGTGATCTTGGTTATATGCCGGAGCAGGTACAGGACTTTTATCCGACACCGGGAACCATTTCTACCTGTATGTATTACACCGGACTTGATCCTCGGACAATGGAAAAAGTTTATGTTCCGGTTACATTAAAAGAAAAGCAGATGCAGCGTGCTTTAATTCAGTACCGGAATCCAGAAAATTATGATATTGTAAAAGAGGCACTTATGCAAGGTGAAAGAGAGGATTTAATTGGATTTGATGAACATTGCCTCATACCCCCAAGAAAAATGGGAAAAAATTATCATCCGGCACAGAAAACTTCTGTTGACAGAGATGCTTTTGTAAGGGATAGGGACAGAAATAAAAACGGAAGGAAAAATTATTCCCATGCAGGTTCAGGAAAAGCACAGGCAGGAAAGTTGAAAAACGATAGATTTAAGTCAGAAAAATACAGGACAGAAGATTTTAAGGCAGGAAAACAGAAAAACGATAAGTTCAGAACAGATAAATTTACAGGAAAGATAGAAGAGAGAGGAAAGTCTAAGAAGAAAACAATCCGTAACGTTCATAAAAGAAAAAAACGTGGTTAGGAGGATCAGATGAATGTAGGAATCATCACCGGTGCGTCATCGGGAATGGGAAAAGAGTTTGTAAAGCTTACGATGCAGAATCATCTTGATTTAGATGAAATCTGGGTAATTGCCAGACGGAAGGAACGCTTAGAAGCGTGGACGAATCTTTATAAAGAGCAGAAGTTTCGGATTCTTCCTCTTGATTTGCAAAAGAAAGAAGGTATGGATTGTCTTAGACAGACATTGGAAGAAATACAGCCGCATATCGAATTATTTATTCACTGTGCAGGTTTTGGAATTCTGGGAAAGATTCAGGAAATCTCTATGGAAGAACAGGCAGAGATGGTTGATGTGAACTGCCGGAGTGTGGTGGAAGTATCCTCTCTCGTTCTGCCATATATGAAGCACAGAGGAAGGATGCTCTATATGGCTTCGGCAGCAGCATTTCTTCCGCAGCCGGGGTTTGCTGTTTATGCGGCAAGTAAGGCATTTGTGTTAAGCTATGTCCGTGCATTGCGTGCAGAAAACAGAGAAAATCAGCTTCGGGTGACGGCAGTCTGTCCAGGAGCCGTAAAGACAGAATTTTTCAATCGTGCTCTGACAAAAAAACATTTGCCAGCATACAAAAAGCTTGTTATGGCAGACCCGAAAAAGGTTGTAAAAAAGGCATGGAAGGATAATGAGAAAAATAAGGAAGTTTCTGTCTATGGCACGGCAATCCGATTTACCCATCTGGTGACAAAAGTGCTTCCTCACAGTCTTTTCCTGCAGTTTATGGGAAGGAAATAAAGATACCGATGAAAGAGATAACAATTACAAAAAGGGAAGAAGGCCAGCGTTTTGATAAGTTCCTTTGCAAGTATCTTCCAGGGGCATCTTCCGGCTTTTTACACAAGATGCTCCGAAAGAAAAATATTAAGTTGAATGGGAAAAAGGCAGAGGGAAAGGAGAAGCTTTCTGCCGGAGATTTGATCCAGATTTTCTTTTCTGATGAAACATTAGAGAAGTTTCAGAGTCCACAAAATGGAAAAGGGGATTTCTATGATGCTTATAATGAAAATGAAAGTTCAACTGGCAGTGCGGTGAAAAATATAAAGTCCGTAAATGTTATGAAAAAAGGCAGAGGAGAAGGAAATACTTATAGCTTTTATGATAAAGAAAAAACGGAAAGAATAGAAAGAGCAGGAGCCATACGAAAGCTTACGAAAGCCGAACTTGAACTCCGTAAGCAGGTGCGTGTTTTGTATTCTTCTGAAGATATATTGGTATTTCATAAGCCGGCAGGAATGCTTTCCCAGAGAGCAAAGGCAAGTGATGATTCTTTAAATGATTATCTCATAGACTACTGTGTGAAACAGGGAATCATTTCAAAAGAAGAACTGGCAGGATTTCGTCCATCTATTGCTAATCGCCTCGACAGAAATACGAGTGGGATTGTTCTTGCAGGAATTTCCATTAAAGGATTGCAGCGTTTAGCCGCCATGTTAAGAGAGCGTACGCTGGGGAAATATTATCTTTGCCTTGTGGAAGGCAGGGTAAAGGGGAATGCCCGCATTGCAGGATATCTTACAAAAGAAGAGAAAAATAATAAAGTTTCCCTTCATAAAGAAAAAGTAGAGGGCGCTTCTTATATAGAGACAGAATACAAGGTTTTAAAAAGTACCGATAAAGCAAGCATCTTAAAAATCCGTCTTATCACAGGAAAGAGCCATCAGATTAGGGGACATCTGGCATCTGTCGGACATCCGGTATTTGGTGATTATAAATATGGCAACCGCGACTTTAATAATCAGATTAAGTGGAAAGACGGTGTGAATTATCAGCTTTTACACAGTTATGAATTAGTAGTTCCAGAAGGGACAGGAGAGTTTTCAGGGATGCATATTGTGGATCCGGTACCAGAAGTTTTTCATAAGGTACAGCAGAGATGGGGGTTGGAAGTGCCGACTCTTTCTTATGAGAAGAGCAGAAAGGAATCGTAAAATGGCGACCTGGAACTCAAGAGGACTTCGAGGTTCTGTATTAGAAGAACTGATTAATTATGCGAACCAAAAGTACAAAGATAAAGAGTTAGCTCTTATCCAGAAAATTCCAACACCGGTAACTCCTGTTCGGTTTGATAAGGAGTCAAGACATATTACCTTAGCTTACTTTGAGAAAAAAAGTACTGTTGACTACATTGGAGCGGTGCAGGGAATTCCCGTTTGTTTTGATGCAAAGGAATGTGCAGTAGACACATTTTCCTTACAGAATCTTCATCCACATCAGGTAGAGTTTATGAAGAATTTTGAAAAGCAGAATGGAATCAGTTTTTTGCTTATTTATTATACTCATCGGCAAAAATGTTATTATCTGAGATTTTCGGAAATGATGAGGTACTGGGAGAGGATGGAAGCAGGAGGACAGAAGAACTTTAAGTACGAAGAATTATCCCCGAAGTTTTTCGTGCCGGCAGCAGGAGGAATCGCCCTTCACTACCTTGTAGCGATGCAGGAAGATTTAAAAGAACGGAATACAGAAAGAAACAGATAGCGAAATAAAAAAAGAATGCCAGAGCGTTTTTCAAACACGCTCTAGATTGACGAACTTTCATTTTTCATATATAATAAGACTTTGTAAAATTTTAAGAATGACAAAGTTTTTAGATATGAGGTGAGAGAAAAGTGATTAAGAGCATGACAGGATTCGGACGTGGCGAGAGCGTGTCAGAAGACTGTAAAGTAACTGTGGAGATTAAGGCAGTGAACCACAGATATTGTGATCTAAATATGAAGCTTCCAAGAAAGCTTAATTATTTAGAGGCAGATATCCGAAGTTTTTTAAAAAATTCTATCCAGCGAGGCAAGGTAGATGTTTTCATAAATTATGAAGATTTATCCGCAAAAGATGTGAATGTCCGCCTGAATGAGGAATTGGGAAAGGAATATTATACAGCACTTACAAAGCTTGGAGAGACACTTGGAATCTCTAGTGATGTGACAGCTTTACAGATTGGAAGATTCCCTGATGTACTTTCCTTAGAAGATGTGACAGTGAACCAGGAATCCGTAAAGGAACAGCTTATGAAAGCTCTCTCAGAAGCAGCAGGTCACTTTTCTGATAGCAGAGAAAAAGAGGGCGAAAATCTTAAGACAGATATTCTTGCCAAATTAGAAGGCATGAAGGAGAATGTTGCCTTTATCGAAGAGCGTTATCCATCAATTGTCAGCGAATACCGCAAGAAGCTTGAAGACAAAGTTGCAGAACTTCTGGGAGATTCTAATGTGGATGAGAATCGAATTGCTGCAGAAGTTGTTATTTATTCTGATAAGATTTGTGTGGATGAGGAGACAGTCCGCTTAAAGAGTCACATTGATGGTATGAGAGATGAACTCTTAAAAGGCGGCAATGTTGGACGTAAGCTTGACTTTATTGCACAGGAGATGAACAGAGAAGCCAACACAATTTTATCAAAGGCGAATGATATCGAAGTTTCGGATCATGCAATTGATTTAAAAACAGAGATTGAAAAAATCAGAGAACAGGTGCAGAATATAGAGTAGACGGAGAGAGAATGGCAGATTTTATTAATGTAGGTTTTGGAAATATGGTAAATGGAGATAAGATTATTTCCATGGTCAGTACAGATGCCGCACCAATCAAGCGGATGATTCAGAATGCCAGAGACGAGGGAAAGGCAGTCGATGCAACCTGTGGACGGCGTACAAGGGCGGTACTTGTCATGGAAAGCGGCCATCTTATTTTATCTGCCCTCACGACAGATACGCTATCTTCCAGATGCCATAGTAAACGCAATGATGAGGATGAGGAAAATGAAAGATAAGGGAACATTAGTTGTAATTTCCGGATTTTCCGGTGCAGGAAAGGGAACTGTTTCAAAGGCTCTCGTTGAAAAGTTTGGTTACAGCCTTTCTGTTTCAGCAACCACCCGTCAACCAAGAGAGGGCGAGCAGGATGGAAGAGAGTATTATTTTAAATCAGAAGATGACTTTTTGCGCCTGATTGATTATAATGGTTTTATTGAGTATGCACAGTACGTAGATCATTATTACGGAACCCCACGTAAGTTTGTTGAAGATGAGCTTGCCGCAGGCCATGTCGTAATCCTTGAAATCGAAGTACAGGGCGCGATGAAGATTAAGGAACAGTATCCGGAAGCAATTCTTCTGTTTATTACGGCACCATCTATCGAAGTACTTAAGAATCGTCTGATTGGACGTGGGACAGAGACAGTAGAAGTTGTAGAGAAGAGAATGCGAAGAGCTTCTGAAGAAGCAGAGAGCATTGACCAGTATGAGTTCATTGTCAGCAATGAAGAAGGAAAGCTTGAAGACTGTATGAATACAATTCACTCTATTATTGAGAGTGAGTCCTGCCGCATTACAAAGAGACAGGAGTTTGTGGAAAGCCTTCGAGAAGGACTGAAGGAATATAAAGAGAATACTGAAAAAGACAAATAGAGCCTTAAAAAGGACTAATAGAAAGGAGACTTACTTATGTTACATCCATCTTATACAGAATTAATGGAGAAAATCAACAAAGAAGGCGAAGTAGGAGAAGAGCCGGTTATTAACAGCCGTTATTCCATTGTTATTGCGACTTCTAAGAGAGCAAGAGAGATTATCGCAGGAGATGAGCCTTTAGTTGATGGAATGGAAGGAGAGAAACCTTTATCCATCGCTGTTAAGGAGTTATATGATTCTAAAATCAAAATTCTTCCGGGTGATGAGGACTCCGTTGAAGATGAAGAATATCTTTTCAATGACGAGTTTGAAGAATTAGGAGAAGTTGACCCTGCATTTACAAATGTGGAGTAAGAGGGAGGCAGACACCAGTATCCGGGGTCTGCCTTTTTATATAAAAAAAGAGACTTTTGTGAAGGCAGATACCAGACAGAGAGCAATATATATTTTATCAGTAGTGCTGGTAATCACCATGTTATGTGTGATTTTTCGTTTTTCAGCCGCCAATGCCACACATTCTTCTCACTTAAGTGAGGGAGTGTGCATCAGGCTGGTTCGCGAGTTAAGTGCGATTTTTCCTCAGAAGTTTCCAGAAGAAAAGCTGGTGAAAGTTGCCGAGGCAATTGAGTATCCGGTAAGAAAATGTGCACATTTTACGGAATATGCAGTGCTAGGTATTACAGTGAATTTATATTTGTGGACGTGTTACCAGATGGAGATATTTCAGGGTAAAAAGAAAAAAGTAACAGAGATACAGTGGACAGAGGAAAAATTACAAAAAATTACTGAACAGGAAGCAATAATACAGGAAAATTTACTACCGAAAATAGAAAATATTGAACAGAAAAAACTATCTATGTGGAATTTTCTTATAAGGGCAGAAATTTTTTGTGCACTATATGCCTGCAGCGATGAGTTTCACCAATACTTTGTTCCGGGAAGAAGCTGTAAGTTGTTTGATGTCTGTGTGGATAGTACAGGGGCATTTTTTGGAGCATTGTTTTTCTGGGGGATTTTTCATCTGTGGGAACGAAAAAGACAAGAAATTTCTAAAAAGAGTAAAAGTTGACGCTTTTTTATAAAGCAGCTACAATAAAAACGGGATAACCGTTCAGAACAATAAGTTAAATACAGATGGAATATTTGCTTTTTCATTTGTAATTTACTTTAAGAATCCGCGTGAAACTGATGTTTGCGTGGAGCTGGAAGGTTATAAAAAGTATGAAACAGAGAATGAAAAATAATATAAAAAGATAGCATGATAACATAGTATCATAGAGTACAATTTTGTGTTTGAAGGGAGGACTTAAAATGAAGTGTAGTCAGTTATTAGAACATTTAGAATATACATGTTTACAGGGAAGTATCGATGTAAAGGTTACTGCGGTAGTGAATGATTCAAGAAAGATAGAAGAAGGTTGTCTTTTCTTATGCATTAAGGGAGCATCTTTTGACGGGCATAAGTTCGCAGCGGAGGCAGCTGAAAAGGGAGCTGCTGTTTTGGTCGTAGAGGATGAAGTAGAAGTACCAGACAGCGTAACAGTCATTAAGGTAGATAGCACTCGCTATGCGATGGCATTAATTTCCGCTGCATGGTTTGGTTATCCGGCAGAAGAACTTACTACAATTGCCGTTACCGGAACAAAGGGAAAGACAACAACAACGTATATGGTGAAGTCTCTCTTAGAGGAAGCAGGACATAAAGTAGGTGTGATCGGAACAATCGAAGTTGTTATTGGCCAGGAGCATATTCCAGTGAATAACACAACACCAGAATCTTATGACATCCACAGTTATTTTAGAAGAATGGCAGAAGAGGACTGCGACGTTGTTGTTATGGAAGCATCCTCTCAGGGATTTAAGTTAGACAGAACTGCCGGAATTATGTTTGATTACGGCTTATTTACCAATCTTTCTCCAGATCATATTGGACCAAATGAGCATAAAGACTTTGCAGAATATCTTTCCTGTAAAGCAAAGTTATTTAAACAGTGCAAATATGGTTATGCGAATATTGATGACGAGCATTTTGCAGAGATTACAAAGAATGCGATTTGCCCGATTGAGACTTTCGGTTTAAATGAGAATGCAGACTTAGTAGCGTATGATGTAGAACTGACAAGAGACAGAGACTTCCTTGGAGTAGACTTTGGCTTAAAGGGAACTTACGAAGGAAAGATTTCCTGTGGTGTGCCGGGAACCTTTAACGTACATAATGCATTAGGTGCTATCTGTATTGCTGGTCATATGGGTGTTACCGTAGAACAGATGAACAAGGCACTCCGTCACTTTAGCGTAAAGGGAAGAGTACAAATTGTTCCAACAGGATATGATTATACATTAATTATTGACTACGCACATAATGCCGTAGCTTTAGAGAGTATTTTAAATACATTACGAGCTTATGATCCGCCAAGACTGATAAGTTTATTTGGCTGTGGTGGTAACCGTTCTAAACTTCGTCGTTATGAAATGGGTGAGGTATCGGGAAAGCTTGCGGACTTTACAATTATCACTTCTGATAATCCGAGATTTGAGAAACCGCAGGAGATTATTGATGACATTTTAATCGGAATGAAGAAGACAGACGGAGAGTATATTTCTATTATTGACCGCCGTGAGGCAATCTCCTATGCGATGCATCACGCACAGCCGGGAGACATTGTTGTTCTTGCTGGAAAGGGGCATGAGACTTATCAGGAGATTGAAGGCAAGAAGTATCATATGAGCGAAGAAGAAATCGTTCAGGATGTTCTTGATGGTAAATATTAAAGCAAAGGAAACATTATGGGAGACAGATATGCGGATATAATAATAGATATTTCCCATGAGGCACTCGATAAGGTATTCCAGTACAGGGTGCCTCTTTCCTTATGGAAAGATGTACGTCCGGGCAGTCGTGTCTTTGTACCGTTTGGAAACGGGAACAGAGAGAGAGAAGGGTATGTTGTTGCAGTCGGTACAGAGGCAAACTATGACAAG